>Ga0190334_1000784_pt1 | contig 14566 bp, 12 predicted proteins | sample 48720478_MG_FD_161270 | JGI IMG/M metagenome (GOLD analysis project Ga0190334, IMG submission 161270) | Hydrothermal vent sediment bacterial communities from Southern Trench, Guaymas Basin, Mexico - 4872-04-7-8_MG | ecosystem: Environmental > Aquatic > Marine > Hydrothermal vents > Sediment ...
GTCCCACCATAATTTTTTTTGATGAGATTGATTCATTGGCACCTAGAAGAGGTGTTAGTTCAGACAGTCATACAAGTGAACGTGTCGTTAATCAGTTATTAACAGAAATGGACGGTCTTGTAGATTTACACAACATAGTTATTTTAGGAGCCACTAATAGGCCAGATATACTTGACACTGCATTATTAAGGCCTGGTAGGTTTGACAGGATAATATTAGTGCCAAGTCCAAATAAAAAAGCCAGGCTTGAGATATTCAAGATCCATACAAAAGGAATGCCTCTCTCCAAAGAAGTAAACCTTGAAGAACTTGCTTCAGAAACAGAGGGCTATGTCGGAGCAGACATAGAAGCCGTGTGCAGAGAAGCTGCTATCTTGGCATTAAGAAAAGACATTAAGGCTGATAAAATTAAAAAAATACATTTCGAAGAAGCCATGAAAAAGGTTTCGCCAAGCATTACAAAGGATGTCGAAGAAGCATATAAAGAACTAAAAACACAGTTCAGGGCAGCCCGCGGCAAAGAAATGCGGGACAATAAACCAACCTATTTTGGTTAATTATTTCTTTATTTTATGACCGCCAAACTCTTTTCTAACAGCGGCTATTGTTTTTTTTCCTAGCTGAAACCCCTTACTTTAAAAGAACAATTATAGTTTAAAAATCTCAGATTATCTAAAGTAAACATATAAAAACATTAAATCTTTTAGTTGATTTATGAGGAAATTGTTGTTTGCAACTGCTGGCATTCCTTTATCAACAGAAAAACCTTCTACTATTAACGGTATTTCAAGGGTTAAAGAACTTGGTTTAGATGCTATGGAACTTGAATTTGTCCGTTCTATAAACATAACAAAAGAAAGAGCCCCTGAAGTAAAAGCAGCAGCAGAAAAACATAATGTAAAATTAACTTGTCATGCGCCTTACTTCATTAATTTAAATGCAATTGAGCCCGCTAAAAAATATGCCAGCATGTATCGTATAGAAAAATCTGCGGAAATTTTGCATGAATGTGGTGGCTGGTCTATGTGTTTTCATCCAGGTTTTTATCTGAAAATGGAAAAGAAGAAAGTATTTGAAACAATGAAAAAGCGGATAAAAGAGATTAGAGAGAAACTTGATAATAAAAACATAGATGTTTGGATAAGACCGGAAACAACTGGTAAGCCAACTCAATTTGGAGATTATAAAGAATTGCTTAAATTAAGCCAGGACATTGAAAAGGTCATGCCTGTCTTTGATTTTTCGCACATCCATGCAAGAACAAACGGCAAATATAACACCAAAGAAGAATTTAACCAGATTTTAGAAGATATTGAGTTTTATTTAGGAAAAGAAGGGTTGGAGAACATGCACATCCATTTATCAGGAATTAATTATAATGAAAAAGGAGAAAGGAATCATTTAATATTAGAAGAATCTGACATGAACTATCAAGATTTGATAAAAGTATGGAAAGAGTTTAAGATAAAAGGCGTAGTAGTTAGTGAAAGCCCAAATATTGAAGAAGACGCTCTATTAATGCAGAATTATTATAAGAAAATATAATAAAATTATTCCTCTTCTGGGTTATAAGACGGCACTGCAGACTTATTTATTATTACAATATCTCCTATGGCTTTAACTAATGGATGCGGCACAATAACGCCTTTAGCACTTCCCAAAACTTGGTTTAGAAAAGAATTTTTTGTTGCCTTTACACGCCACCCTGTAATTTTATTTGTTGAAAGAATAGCTTCTTCAACATCGCCAAAATAATCTCCTTGATCAGTAAAAACTTTCATGTCGTAACATTCTGATATTTTTTTCATCTTTAACATTTTTTACCTCCCATCACACAAAATGATATTATAATATACTTTATTAAGATATTTAAATAGTTTTTTATATTTAGTTATTTTAAGTTGAGCTAATGACTATAATCATTGTTAGCGGCACGCCCGGCACCGGAAAAACAACTGTTGCCAAAAAAATTGCAGAAAAAGAAAATTTGAAATATATTGACCTAAATAAGATAATAAAACAAAATAAACTCTTTGAAAGATATGACAAAGACAAAGATACAAAAATTGTTGACATAAACAAATTAAACAAAGCCCTAATAAAAATAATAAAAAAAGAGAAAAATGTTGTAATTGATTCTCATTTATCACATTATCTTCCAAAAAAATATGTTGACAAATGCATTATAACAAAATGTAATTTAAAAGAACTAGAAAAAAGATTACAAAAAAGAGGTTATTCAAAAGAGAAGATAAGAGAGAATTTAGATGCAGAAATTTTTGACACGTGCAGAGTAGAGGCTTTAGAATCTGGTCACGATGTTGAAGTTATTAATACTGATTAAATTATTCTAACACCTCAATATTATCTATTTTACCATCTCCCTCTAAATCAAACCCCTGCACAATTGAATAAAACTCTTTTTGTCCAGTATATCTATGTATAACTTGTTTTGAAAATCTTGTAAACGCAATAACAGCTGATTTTGTTCCTATAAATCTTATTCCAGCCAATAAAAGAATTTTATATTCTGGGTTATACGGATTAGGTATTTTCGCAATCAAACCAACACTTTCTTCTGTATATGTTTTTAGTTTAGATATTATCCCCCATGGTTTTTTATCGGAAAATTTTGCAGGTAGAAAATCGTTTATTTTAGAAACAAGTAAATTTGTAACTGGCCCGCCAACTAAGATTAAGTTCTTGCTTTCTTTTAGGTTAATATCCACATCAAGTTTTGTGGAAAAGTCTTTTCTTAATTGAGAATAGTTCCCAAGAAATAATGCTAAATCAATTGCGTAATGACCATCTCGTGCTCTTGCTTTATACGGTCCGTGCGGATCTGGGCTGCCAACAACAATATTTGAGTTAAAGTTGTAATTTTCAACAAAGGGATTGAGAAACTCAGATATTATATCTCCTTTTTTCTTTATTAAATTGTTTATTGTTTTCCATTCTTTAGATAATGTAAATGAAAAATTCAATACTTTTGGAGCCATTTTTTTGGCCATAGTACCACGGACTTCTTTTTTCTCAACAATTTCCAATAAGCCAGAATTAGTCATCTGTTTAATATGGTAATAGACTTTCTGCTCATGTAACTTCATTTTTTTTGCTAGTTCAGCTGGATACATTGGTTCTTTTGCCAATAGCTGCAAAATTTGCATCCTGATAGGATGATCAACTATTCTCAAAGAAGCAGGATTATCAACTATCAATGTATCGCTGTAAACTAATTTGTTGTCTTTTTCTTTCACAATATACGATCTCATTTTAAGTATTGAAAATAATAAATTTTAATTATAAGAAAATTTATAATATTTATATAATTTTTTATAATATATCATGACTTTCTATTTTGTTTTTGTCGTCGAGAAAATAAAATTGTTGAGATTTACTATATCAATCTGTTATAAACTTTTTTTGAATTAACTTTTTAAATCTTCTTTTAAACCAAATAGGCATGAAAAAGTTATTTGGTACAGACGGTGTAAGAGGAAAAGCTAATAAATACCCAATAACAGCAGAAATAGCTCTGAAATTAGGAAAAGCTACCGCTATTGTATTAACAAATGGCAAAAAGAAACCTCTATTTTTAATAGGAAAAGACACTAGAGCTTCCTGTTATATGCTGGAAAATGCTCTAACTTCTGGCTTGACATCTATGGGTGCTAATGTCTTGCTTGTTGGGCCTTGTCCTACACCAGGTGTGGCTCATTTAGTTAGGTCGTTTAATGCTGATGCGGGCATCATGATAAGTGCGAGCCATAATCCTTATATGGACAACGGAATTAAGTTTTTTGATAAAAAAGGCTATAAATTACCTGACAAGATCGAGGCAAAGATTGAGAACCTTGTATTAAATGAAGATATGAAAACAGACCATATTAATTCAGATAATATAGGAAGAGCTAAAAGAATTGATGATGCTCAAGGAAGATACATAGAATTTGTCAAGAGCTCTATTAAGAATGCATCATTAAAAGATCTTAAAATAGTATTGGATTGTGCCAATGGTGCAGCGTATAAAGTCGCCCCATTGATTTTATCAGAGCTGGGAGCAAGAATCATTGTTTTAGGTAACCAACCTAACGGCGTTAATATTAACAAAGATTGTGGGGCTTTACATCCTGACCTTGTTAAAACTATTGTCCTAAAACACAAGGCAGACGCCGGCATTTCGTTAGATGGTGATGCTGACCGAATAATAATGGTTGACGAAACAGGAAAAATAATAGATGGAGACTATATATTGGCTATTGCGGCACTTGATATGTTAAAAAAAGATAAACTTAACAAAAACACTGTTGTAATTACAGAGTATACGAACCTTGCCTTTGATGAGTTGATAAAAAAGCATAATGGTAACGTAGTAAGAACTAAAAATGGTGACAGGTATGTTATTGAAAAAATGTTGAAACACAATTATAACTTGGGAGGAGAGTTTTCCGGCCACATAATCTTCTCAGATTATAATTCTACAGGAGACGGAATGGTTGCGGCTCTGCAAATCTTAAACATAATGAAACAAACCAATAAACCTTTATCAAGGTTAGCATCTCTGTTAAAAAAATATCCACAAGTTACAGTTAATGTCAATGTTAAAGAAAAAAAACCTTTAGATAAAATGACAAATGTACAGAGAGAAATTAAAAATGCTGAAAATATTCTTGGAAAAAAAGGCAGGTTCATTGTCAGATATTCTGGGACAGAAATGAAAGCAAGAGTCATGATAGAAGGTCCTAATGAAAGTATAATAAAAAAATTAGCTGATAATATTGCCAATGAAATAAAAAAAGAGGTTGGATAGATGTCAGATTTTCTTGAGGTTGCAATTGAAGCTGTGAAAGAAGCAGGAAAAATTGCCATGACTTGTTTTGGAAAAGAAAAACACACTAAGAACAAAGGAGAATTTGACTTAGTTACAAAAGCAGATGTTGAAAGTGAAAAAAAAATTGTTAAAGTTATAAAAAATAAGTTTCCAGGCCATGGTTTTATTTTGGAAGAGGGACAAAATATTAATATAAATTCAGAATATGTCTGGGTCATTGATCCGATTGATGGCACAACAAGTTTTGCACATAATTATCCAATGTTTTCAATTTCTATAGCTTTACTAAAAAACAAAAAGCCAATTGTTGGAGTTGTTTTAGTACCCTATATGAAAGAATTGTTTTATGCTGAAAAAGGTAAAGGTGCTTTCCTAAATAATAAAAAAATAACTGTATCAAAAACTACTTCCCTAAACAAAAGTATTGTATCAACAGGGTTTCCTTACAATGATAGAAAAAGAATATTAAAATATCTTGCAAGAATTGCTGAAGTTGCGCAAGGTATAAGGAGGAGTGGAAGTGCTGCCCTCGACATATGTTACATTGCTGCAGGCAGAACAGATGCTTACTATGAAGTTGGCTTGAAAATAATGGATACTGCTGCTGCTCAATTAATATTAAAAGAAGCCGGCGGAAAAGTAACTGATTTTCAAGGTAAACTAATTACAGATAAATATGATGAAATTGTATGTTCAAACTCTAAAGTACATGATGAATTAATCAATTTATTAAAAGGTGAATGAAAAATGCAAGCTGTATTATTATTAGCTGGTAAAAGTACAAGAACTTATCCCTTAACTGTAAATAAACCTAAGCCGTTATTAAAAGTAGCTAACAAAACCATACTTGAACATAATCTGGAGCAGTTGCAGAATTTAGTAAAGGAAGTTATTCTGGTAGTTGGATTTAAGAAAGAATTGATTAAAGAAAAAATTGGCAACAAATTTGGTAAATTACAAATAAAATATGTTAAACAAAAATCACCAAAGGGAACTGGACACGCCATTATGTTAGTTCAGCCCTATTTGAAAAATAAATTTATTGTGTTAAATGGAGATGATTTTTTTTCAAAAAAGGATTTAAAAAATTGTATGAAACATGATTATTGTATATTAGTAAATAATGTTAAGGACTTATCAAGGTTTGGCAAAGTAATTTTAAAAAATAATAATGTTGTTGAAATAAAAGAAAAAGTCAAAGGGAAGGATCTTGCCAACAGAGGTGTCTATGTTTTAGATAAATCAATTTTCACTTATAAACTTAAAAAATCTGTTAGAAACGAATATGAAATTCTTGATTACATAAAATATTTAGCAAAAGACGGAAAAAAAGTTAATTATGCTAAGATACAAGATTACATATTCTCTATATCTTATCCATGGAATTTGTTGGAAGCAAATGAATTTTTTGTAGGAAAAATTAAAACTAAAATACTGGGTAAAGTTGAAAAAGGCGCTACTTTAAAAGATTCTGTTATAATTGGAAAAAACTCTCTTGTTAAAGCAGGTTCATATATTGAAGGACCTGTTGTGATTGGTGATAACTGTGTTATTGGACCGAATTGTTTTATCAGATCTGGAACTTCAATAGGTAATAATTCAAAAATAGGAAACGCTGTTGAAGTTAAAAACTCAATAATCGGAGATAACACCTGTATAGGCCATTTGTCTTACATAGGTGATTCTATTATTGGAGATAATGTTAATCTGGGAGCAGGGACAATTACTGCTAATCTAAGGCATGATGATGCAAATATTAAAAGTCCTGTAAAAAGAGAATTAATAAATACTAATAGAAGAAAACTTGGCGCCATAATTGGAGATAATGTTCATACGGGAATCCACACTTCAATATATCCTGGGAGAAAGATCTGGCCTAATAAAACAACATTACCTGGTGAAATTGTTAAAAAAGACATTGGTGGCTGGTAATGTGTGGTATTATAGGTTTAAGCTTTGTGAATGAATTTTTTGTAAAGGATGCTCTAAAGAGGTTAAAACGGTTGGAATATAGGGGTTACGACTCCTTTGGATATTATTATTCGGGTCATTTGTTTAAAAAAACAGGCGAAATATATTTTCCTGAAACAAAGAACAAGACTAAAAAAATAATCCTCCATACAAGGTGGGCAACCCATGGCGGCGTTACTAAACAAAATGCACACCCACACCAGTCATGTGATAAAAAAGTTACTGTAGTGCATAACGGAATTATAGAAAATTATCTTGAATTAAAAACAAATCTGCAAAAAAAAGGTCATAGGTTTCTAAGTGAGACTGACACAGAAGTAATTCCACATTATTTTGAAGAAAAACTTAAAACAAAATCTGTTAAAGACGCATGCGTTGATTTTATCAAAGATATAAGAGGAGAATTTGCAATTGCTATGATTATAGAGGGAGATGATAATCTTTATTGCCTTAGGAGAGATTCTCCACTCATATTGGGCATTGCAGATCAAGGAACAGTTGTTGCTTCAGACATTTATGCCTTTTCAGATATCACCAATAAAGCTGTTTTTTTTGAAAACAACGAGTTTGCCGTAATTACACCTAAAGATTATACTTTCTTTGACAAAGACGGTAAAAAGATAAAAAAAAAAGTTCAGAAATTCAGTTGGGAACAGGAAGAATCTACTTTACAAAAATACAAACATTACATGATTAAAGAAATAATGGAAGAACCAAAAGTTGTGAAGAGACTATTATTCAGCTTAAAAACAGAACAAAAAGAATCTTTCAACAAATTTGTCAACTTGATTAAAAAATCAAGAAAAGTTACTTTTTTAGCAGCAGGCACGAGTTATCATGCTTCTTTGTTAGGTGTTTATTACTTACATAAATGCGGTATTGAAGCTCAAACCATAATTGCGTCTGAATTCCAACATTTTATTGGTGTGGATAAAGATACATTGGTTATTCCAATATCACAATCCGGAGAAACAATGGATGTAATTGAAGCCTTGAAATACGCTAAAAAAAACAATGCCAAGATTGCTTCAATAGTTAATGTTCCTTACTCGACTGTTCAAAGAATGTCTGAAATATCATTAAATATACTAGCTGGCCAGGAAATCTGTGTTGCTGCCACCAAATCTTTTGTCAACCAAGTTACCTTGTTATTAGCAATTGCAAAAGAATTTGGTTTTAAGATTAATCTGAATAATTTAGCAGAAAAAATCTCCTGGGTTCTGCTAAAAAAAGACCTTATTAAAAAGATAGCAAATGACATTTACATGAATAAGGACATTTATGTTTTAGGTCGTGGTTTGAGTTATCCTGTTGCCCGAGAAATAGCTCTGAAGATAAAAGAAATTTCTTACATACACGCCGAGGGCATGATGGGGGGAGAGCTTAAACATGGTACTATTGCTTTAATTGAAAAAGGCACACCCGTTATCTCGCTAATATCAAATAAAGATCATGCTATGTTAAGCAATACTATGGAAGTTGAGGCAAGAGGTGCAAGAATCATAAAAATAACTAACGATTTTGAAGGTGATATACAGATTAATACGTCAAATGACGGAAAGTTTGGGATATTGGCCACAATTGTTGGGCAGTTATTAACATATTATATGGCATTAAAACTGAACCTGCCAATAGACAAACCGAGAAATCTAGCTAAATCTGTTACAGTTAAATAAAAGATAAGTATTTAATATATTAAAAATTATTTTAGATTATGAGGGATGAGCTAACATCATTAGACCTGTATTTTTTGATGCAAGAGTTTCAAGAAATAGTTAATGCAAAGATTGACAAGGTATTCCAAAAAGATAATTTATTACAGTTTCAGATACATATCCCAAATAAAGGCAAAAAATTTCTAATTATACATTTACCTTCTTTAATCTGTATATGTGACAATAAAGAACCAATCACAAGTTCTGATAAATTCGCTTTGTCTCTAAGAAAACATATTAAAAATACAAGAATAAGAGAAATCAGACAGCTAGAGTTTGAACGAATTCTCTATATTAAATTAGAGATAGAAAACAAATCTTTATTATTATATATTGAACTTTTCAAACCAGGCAACATTGTGCTATGTAATTCCAGTAACAAAATAATTATGGCTTTAAAATACAAAGGTTTCGGCTCAAGGCTTATCAGGCCCGGAATCACATATGATTATCCAAAAAAAGAGTTTAATTTCTTAAAATTAAAAGAATCTGATTTAAAGAAAGTATTAGATAAATCTGATAAAAAATCTGTTGTGATAACTTTGGCAACTGACCTGGGTTTGGGTGGTTTTTATTCTGAATTTTTATGTATATTAGCAGATATAGATAAGAAAAGTCAAAAATTGAATGATAAAGAACAAAAGAGGTTGTTTAAAGTAATTAAAGACATAATTAAAACTGTGCCAAAAGCTTACATACACCAAAACATCATAACGCCTATTGAAATATATAAAGAAAGCGAACAGCATGCTTCATTTAACAAGTTATTATGCAAGTTTCATGAAAAAGAGATGACTTTACAAAAAAAAGGCCTTACCAAGAAAGATAAAGAAAAGAAAAAGATTGAACGAATAATAAAGACTCAGGAGACCCAGATAACCGGGTTAAAGAAATCCTATCTTGAGAATAAAAAGAAAGGCGAACTTATTTATGAAAAGTACACTGAGATTAAAGAGATAATTGAACAAGTAAAAAAAACATTGCAAAAAGGTTCATGGGCTGAGGTTAAAAAAAATAAACAAATAATAGATGTAAACGAAAAAGAGAAGAAAGTTACAATAACCTTAAAATGAAATTAAAGCCAAGATACATAATTCTAATAACTTTATTTATTGCCTATTTTGGTACTAGAGTATATTTTGCCTTACAAACACCTTATTTTACAGATGATTATTCTTATTTTGTTTTAAGACAAGTTGATCATATCACAAAAACAGGCCGACCATTAATAAATGATGATCTTAGCTATGGTGGAAGAACACATGTTTTTATGCCGCTTTATTTTTATATCTTGGCAGGTTTCGCATTATTTTTTCCGAAAATCATTGTGATAAAGATTATTAACAATTTCTTTGCTTCAACCTTGATTTTGGCAATCTATCTTATCTGTTCAAAAATAGTAAAGAACAGAAAAATCTCTCTGATATGTGCAATTGTAGCAGCGTCAATACCTACTTATATAAATGAAACTTTGACAAGTATAAGTACTACATCATTAGTCGTGCCTGGTGGTTTTTTTCTATTATACTTATTTTTAAACATAGAAAAAGATAAGCTGGATTATTTGATATTATTAACTCTGTTAATTGTTCTGAGCTCTGCTTCTGCTATCTTGATTGTTCTTGGACTGATTATATTTGTCTTGTTATGTTACCTGGAAAATGCTCCTTTGGAAAAGATTGAACTAGAATATGTTGCGTTCTTTGTGTTCTTTTTCCTATGGACAAACTTCATCATATTTAAAGAAGCATTTCTAAAACACGGCCTTTCCATTATTTGGAGCAATATACCGTCAAATGTTTTCAGTACATATTTCACCAACATAAACATTGCACAGGCAGTGTCAAGCATTGGTTTACTACCCTTTGTCTTTGGAACCTATACAACATATAATTATCTGTTAAAAAAGAAAAGCAAAAACGTTTCGTTGTTTATTAGCCTATTTTTGTCAACGTTTTTGTTATTCATATTAAAACTTATTCAGACAAACCTTGCTTTTGTAATGATGGGTATTTCATTAGTTATTCTGTTCGGAAAATTTTTGCGAGATTTTATTTTGAGCATGAAAAAAACAAAACTTGCGAAGTTTACTAATTTGGCAATTATAATTGTAATAATCTTACTATTAATAACCCAACTTATTCCGGGATTTATTTTAATGACAAAAAACAACAATATAAAAAAAGAATATATTGACGGGTTTATCTGGCTAAAAAATAATACAAAAAAAGACTCTGTTGTTATAGCAATACCTGAAGAAGGCAATCTTATAACTTATTATGGCGAAAGGAAGAACATTATTGATACTGACTTTTTACTTATTAAAGATATTGAAGTCCGGTATAAAGACGTTGAATCTGTGTTTACCCAAAAATTTAGAATCGAAGCTCTCAGGATCTTAGAAAAATACAATGTTGATTATATAATGTTCACTGAAAAGGCTAAAGAAAAATATGGTATAGAAGATATTGCTTATATTCATGATGAGTGCTTTGACTTGGTTTTAAATAGAACTGTTCAGATTTATAAAGTAAATAAAACATTGTGCACTTTGAAAGAATCATGAGACAAAATAAAACCCACCAAATATTAGTATTATTAATAATATGTGTGGCAATCTTGTCTTTTTTCCATGTATTAAGATTAACTAAAAACACAGCACTTCCAACTTACGATGTGTATTACCATCTTAATAAGATTAAGTCTGGAACAGGGTTTAATTTGTTAAAAGAGAATTCTTATTTGTTAGATGTTATAATAAGTAAATCCAACAACCAAGTTTTCTTTATGAGACTGCTACCCTTCATAGCTGGGTTGTTGAATATATGCCTGATTTATTTAATTTTAGGAAAGATAGTAAAAAACGAGAAACAACGTTTCATAACTTCCTTAATTGTTATTTTATCACCTTCGTTTATTTATGTTCATTCAGTGTATAACAATCTTTTTTTGCCTTTGTCTTTTATTTTACTGGGAACTTTGTTTATGCTGAAAGACAAATACTTTTATAGCATGCTAAGCTTGTTTGTTGTCTTGGTTTTTAATCTGAGTTTATTCATAATCATATTATTATTGTTGTTTGTTTTTTATGAAAAACTAAAAAGTAAAAATTTGTTTTTACCGGTGTTAGGCATTGTTTTGGTAAGTTATGTTTTTACTACAATTAATCCAGGATTCACGCAACCATTATCCATATATTTCTTATTAACTAAGTATGTATCTGATTTTGGGGCATTAATCGGTTTTGGGTTTTTTAATTTGGCTCTTGCAGTTTTAGGCATATTTTTATCTTGGAATGAAAAGGTCAAGAACGCTATCATATATTATACGTTAATTGCACTGTTCATTTGTTCGTTATATGAACATTCTTTTGTTGTGTTCCTTGATTTAATCCTCGCTTATTATTCAGGATACGCTTTTATAAAAATATGGAAAAGTAAATGGCAAAGCAAGACCTTGAAAAACTATGTGATGTTATTAATTTTATGTGGCCTGATATTTTCTTCAGGATCATACTTAAACGAAATGTCAAAGGTTGGTCCAAAACAAAGCGAAATATTAAGCCTTGTCTGGTTAAAAGACAAAATAAAGCCAGATACAAAAATATTGTCACATTACGAATACGGATATCTAATAAAAACCTTTTCAGGAGCAACACCTTACACAGACAAAACATACTTTTTACGCTCAAAAGATAAGTTAAAGATTAAGTTGAGCAACGATGTTTTTGCCTCGCGAAATTTAAAAAAGATCTTGGACTTTTTTAATAAAGAAAAAATAGAATATGTGTGGATAAACCAAGCTATGAAAAATGGACAAGTGTGGAATAGAGAAGAAGAAGGCATTCTCTTAATTTTAGAGAACAGCCCTAATTTTGAGAGACAATATGATTACTTTGGAATAGAAATATGGAAATATAAAGATTTAAGAATTTAATGATGAATGTTCAATTTATATCTAATGACTGGGTAATGAATTTTGGCATGGTGCTGTTTTTTTTAGTTTTCTCAATGCTATTTTTAGTTTTCATTGTAATAATTAAGTCTTTTTTTATTAAAAAAAAATATAAAAGTTTTGAGCCCGAGATTAGTGTAATTATTCCGGCATATAATGAAGAAAAAAATATCAAAAATTGTTTGAATTCTATTTTTAAGTCTAATTATGACAAGGAAAAAATAGAAATTATCTGTGTTGACGACGGTTCAAAAGATAATACGTTGAAGATATTAGAAAAAATAAAAGATATTAAATTAATTAACTCTGTACATAAAGGAAAGTCCCATGCGTTAAACCTTGGGATAAAACAATCTAAATATGATTATGTTTTAACTGTTGATGCAGACACTGTCTTACACAAAAATTTCATTAAAGAGATAATAAGGCCTTTCTCAAACAAGAAAGTTGGTGCAACCAATGGTATAATCTTAATAAAAAATCCAAAAAAAGTAATTGAACATTTTCAAAAGATTGAATATAACTTAAATAATTTAATCCGTTATTCTTTTTCAAAAGTTTTTAATAACGGCATTTGGTTTTTTGGCGCCGCTGCCTGTTTCAACAAAAAAATCCTAGAAAAAACTGGTTTATTTCAAAAAAATATGTTGACAGAAGATATGGATATGTCACTAAAAATTTTTGAGCTGGGGTATGATGTTTTAACTGTAAAAGCCCCATATTATACGAATGCCTGCAATAATTTAATTGGACTTTTCAGACAAAGAATGAGATGGTTCTTTGGCGGTTTGCAATGTTCTGTTAAATACAGGAGATTGTTTAAAAAGTCATTTGCTATTAGTTTTTTGCTTTTCAACCAATTTTTCTGGGCAGTTTTCTCAATATTAATCTTCCCCTTACTCATATATCAGATAAAATACTGGCTGCCTGCCGGATTTCCTGCTATATTAAGTTATCTTTTCAGATGGTTCAGCATATTCGGTCCTATATATGTTTTATACAAACTTCCTGTTTGGGGATTGTCTTTCATTAACATCTTTGGTGTTTTAGCAGGTATAATCACGGCACTGATGATCTTAATATCAATAAAATACTTTAAAGAAAAACTGACTATCCAAGACATACTTGTGATTATATTTTATTTTCCATACACGTTATTATTGAACTTATCACTAATAATGTCATTATTTAATTATATTCTATATCATAAAACTTAGCTATAACTCAGTTACAGATTAGTTTTCTCAAACCAAAAATTGCCATTCCTAAGAAAGTAAGAGCTAATGCAGATACGCTTACTATTAAAGCAATAATTGCATATTCTCTTCCGCCATATTTTTTAGGGTTGCGCCCATATAATTTTAGGGCTTTCACGGCCAAATAGATAGAAACAATTGTAAGACCTATATTAAATAAAGGTATCCAAAACCCAAAACTAAGAAAAAAAGCAGTTTTCGCATAAAAAGAATCTTTTTTTTCCATATTATACATTTAAGTTATTGCCTTGTTTAGTCAACATGAACCAGTTCATAGGCCTATTAAAAATCGCTTTAAATATTCCAAGCGTGACTATGTTAATTATTATTAAACCTACTGTAAATGATGCTATAAACATCTTAGGGATTTCTCTAGCTTTCTTTCCTAATATTAGAGTTATGGTTGTTGCCATTAAGAAACCTGATGTTAGTGTAATGTTAAGTGTTGTTTCAGATATAAGTTTTCCCCAATTAATTATTTCTGGCCTGTGCGTTATTATGGATAATGCGCCTGTAAGCCCAAGCAAAAAGAAGAAAAAGGTTATAATGTATCCATACAACAAAAGAAAAATATTAAGTTTATTATTAAAAGACAGTTTTTTATTAAAAACTATTCCAAAAAAATGTTCTTTGATGGCGGTTATGACCCCATAAGACCATCTCATTTGTTGCTTTCCTAGATCCGGCAATGTGAACGGTGCTTCACATTTACAATGCAATGTGTCAAGATAAAGTATACTTTTCCCTGCTTTGGTCATTCTTAATGAAAATTCAATGTCTTCAGTCAATGAACCTGACTGCCACCCGCCCATTTTTATTAAGTCAGATTTTTTGATAGC
>Ga0190334_1000785_pt1 | contig 14534 bp, 15 predicted proteins | sample 48720478_MG_FD_161270 | JGI IMG/M metagenome (GOLD analysis project Ga0190334, IMG submission 161270) | Hydrothermal vent sediment bacterial communities from Southern Trench, Guaymas Basin, Mexico - 4872-04-7-8_MG | ecosystem: Environmental > Aquatic > Marine > Hydrothermal vents > Sediment ...
GGGCATATCAAGATTGTCTATTCCTATTTTTTCTTTTTCAACACCGTGGTCTTTCAATACGCCAAGAACATCATCCGCCATTTTCCCTGCCATATAAGGCACTGCTCCCTCTGCCCACTGCCAGGTCATGGCCGGCCTGATTCGACCTTCCATCCATGGGAGATCCATCTTGGCACAAACCATGTCCGAGCCAGCAGTTTCAAATAAGACCGGCTCTCCCCCCTGGGGCAAAACAGCGTAACGGATGTTGATATTGTATTTCCAGTTCCCCTGGTATCCGCCTGTGACGTAGCGGATATTTGCCCCTGCAAAGAGAACAAGGGCACCTAGATCATGAGCGTTCATTTGCTCTCGCGCCCTTTCAAGGCGCTCTTTTCTGAGGCGCTCGAAGTCTACCCGATACTGCCAGTCGGCGCCTGTCTGGCTATAAAGGCGGTGGGGTTCCCACTCGTGCGGTTTGCCGGTAAAACTTGTGTCTATCTTGTACGTCATTTTCTCCTCCTTTTTGTGAGAAATTTCAAAGTCAATGTGGAGCTTTCTAATACATTCAAAAAACAAGACAAATGGCAGGCCCTCGGAATGTGAGCCTTCATCAAAGGCTCACGCTTCCTATATTACTGGAAAAGACGAGTAACAAAAGACCATAGCCTTGTCAAGAAAATTCACTCTGGCCAAACGCGCTTTTCCTTTACATTCCTAAAGTTGACATTAAAATACCTTAATATAATATAATTGAAAGTAAATATTAACAATGTGCCCTAGAAGGGTATGAACTGAAAGTGCACAATATTTAATTTCTATGAAATATTTTCAACTCAATGGAAATTGCGTTGACATTCATGCCTGTTTTATGCATTGTAATACTGGTGGTAGATGGGGAAGTCGGATTGTGGCAACAGCCCACTTGAATATTTCCTTTCTCGCATAGGTGAAGAATGCCATGTCTGGAACACTGGTTGATTTGGGGAAAAGGATTCGGAGAGAGAGGCTTAGGAGACAGTTGACTCTTGAGAGATTTTCGGAGATGACCGGTCTTTCAAAGAGCTTCCTGAGCCAGATTGAAAGGGGGATAGCTGAACCCTCCATTACTTCACTAAAAAAGATTGCCAAGCAATTCGGGTTTAGCGTTGTTAATCTTTTCCAGAGCGAAGAGGACATGAACTCAGCGTGGGAATATCAAAAAGTTGCGCAATCGCCTGGAGTGAAGAAAACCGGGTATGTTGAGAAGGCTGAAGTTGTCCGTTCAGACAGGCGCAAGCGGCTAGCCTTGCCCGGCTCAAAAGTGATGTATGACCTTCTTACTCCTGACATGAACCGCCAATTGGAAGTCATGTATATGCGTGTGAAAAAAGGGGAGAACTCCGGCGAAGAACCGATGCTCGATCCGCCGGGTGAGAAGATGGGAATCGTGCTGAAAGGCACGCTCGAAGTCTCCGTCGGAGGAGATGTTTACAGGCTTGAAGAAGGGGATAGTATCTATTATCCAACAAGCTACCCTCACTCCTGGCGAGCGCTTGAAGGGGATATAATAGAAGTCATCTGGATCCTCACCCCACCATCGTTCTAGATGGTGAGTTAAGCTTTCCCGGATGCTTTTGTGAGTGTAGATGAGAGCGGGAATGCCATAGGCCTCCAGGCTCTTTTTGTATTCTTGAATTTTACGATAAGAAGAAAGGAGAAAAAATGAGTAATACAAAACAAAACACTGGCCAGCCATGGAAGACAGATAACTGGTTTGTCAGTCCATGGAACTATGTGGATGAGGTGACAAGAGATTTCCGTCCTCCGGAGAAAGTAAAGATTCATGACATAACGCTACGTGACGGGGAGCAGCAGGCAGGGGTGATTTTTACAAAGGACGACAAGATAAGAATTGCAGAAAAGCTTGCTGAGGTGGGAGTTCACCGTATTGAGGCAGGAATGCCAGCAGTTTCCCCCAACGACGAGGCGGCCATACGCGAGATTGTCAAGCGAAATCTGGGACCGGAGATTTTCGCTTTCTGTCGCTGCATGGTCCCTGACGTGGAACTTGCGGCAGATTGCGGTGTGGACGGAATTGTGATCGAGATTCCTGCAAGTGCACACCTGATTTCCGAGGCATACAGATGGCCGCTTGAAAAGGCGATAGATCTTTCCGTGAAAGCAACGGCTTTTGCAAAGGAAAAGGGGCTTTATACGGTTTTTTTCACCATCGATGCGACCAGGACCGATCTTGGGTGGTTGCTTGACTTGATTGATCGTGTTTCAAGTGAGGGACACATGGATGCGTTTACACTGGTAGATACATTCGGCGTGCTCTCTCCCCATGCAGCTACCTACTTTACCAACAAGGTGAGGGAGAGGGTGAAGAAGCCCCTTGAGATTCATTTTCATTCTGATTTCGGCCTTGGGGTTGCCAACACGATTAATGCTGTTTTGGCAGGAGCGGAAGTTATTCATTCAACAGTTCTCGGTATAGGTGAAAGGGCCGGGAATACGCCGATGGAGGAGACAGTGCTTGCCTTTTTGACCATGTACGGGATTGATGTAGGTATAAACTACGGGAAACTTAACGAATTATCGAGGCTAGTGCGCGAGCTTTCAGGCGTTGAAGTGCCTGCGTGCAGGCCTTTCATTGGAGATGGCGCTTACACAATTGAGTCAGGGATTGTTACCGGGTGGTTCAAGAATGCATTTGAGTCAAGCCCCACAACGGTTTTTCCGGTTAACCCCAATTTTGTCGGCCATGAGCCCCCCAGAATACTGATGGGCAAGAAGAGCGGCCTGGACAACATTGAAATATGGAGCAAGAAGTTGGGGATTGAACTTAGCGAGGAAGAGGCGATGGAGGTTCTAAAAAGGGTGAAACTCAATTCCCATGATTTGAAAAGAACTCTTACTGATGATGAATTTAAGGAAGTCGTGGGTGAGGTGAAGGCTCAGAAATAGGTTGGCATACGTTCTAGTTTAGCCAGAGGGGAAAGACAATGATTGCCGAAGAAGCCAGAAAAGAGCTTAAAGGCATTGTCGGGGAAAAAGGATACGCGGAGCATAAAGAAGCTTTAATTAGCTACTCTTATGATGCATATGCTGTTGAGGCTGAACCGGAATTGGTTCTCTTCCCTACGACAACTGAACAAGTTTCAAGAATTATGCAGGTTGCCTCCAGGGAAAGGATACCGGTAACCGCACGTGGTGCAGGCACCAACCTTACGGGTGGCTCTGTTCCAGTGAGGGGAGGGATTGTTCTGGCTTTTACAAGAATGAATAAGATCCTGCAGATTGACAAAGAAAACAGGGTAGCCGTTGTACAGCCCGGTGTGGTGAACATGGATTTTCAGAAAGAGGCTGAACGCCACAACCTCTTTTTCCCCCCTGATCCTGCGAGCATGGCCATATCCACAATGGGGGGAAATGTGGCCGAAAACGCCGGGGGACCCAGAGCAGTTAAATATGGAGTGATGAAAGATTATCTTCTGGGTCTGGAAGTAGTGCTCGCCTCAGGGAAGGTGCTTATGACAGGCGGGAAGACGATGAAAAATGTCACGGGATATAACCTAACACAGCTGATTTGTGGGTCAGAGGGGACTCTGGGGATCATCACCAAGATTATTGTTAAGTTAATCCCGTTACCTGAGACAAGAAGAACGTTACAGGTAGCATACAGGCAACTGGAAGATGCAGGCACGACGGTTTCAAGGGTCTTTGACATGGGCATTCTACCAGTTGCCTTTGAAGTGCTCGACAATGTATTTATTAATATTATTGAAGACTACTCGCACATTGGGCTCCCGAGGGATGCAGAGGCCCTGCTCCTTATTGAGGTAGACGGGCCGGAAGTTGCGGTTGAAGCGGAGGCAAAACAACTTAACGAGCTTTGCCGCGAAATCGGTGCCGTGGATATAAAAATAGCAAGAACATTTGAAGAGAACGATGAGATATGGAAGGCAAGACGTTCTGCTTACGGTGCTGAGGCACAATTGAGGCCCACTGCTATTGCCGAGGATTGTACCGTGCCTGTAGGCAAACTGGTTCAAATGTTTCGAGAAGTTGCCAGAATTGCAAAGAAGTACAACCTGCTTATTCCTATTGTGGCCCATGCCGGTGACGGCAATCTTCATCCCCAGATTCTCACCGATGTTCGAAACAAAGAGGAAATGAAGCGGGTTGAGAAGGCTATTGATGAAATATCGGCCAAATCCGTGGAGCTTGGTGGGACTCTTACGGGCGAGCACGGAATTGGCATTGCCAAAAGAGAGATCCTGGGTATGGAGATCGGGGAAACAGGGATTGAAATTACCAGGGCAATAAAGAAAGCCTTTGACCCGGACAACATTCTCAATCCGGAAAAAGTGGTCAAGGTGGATTAGAAGGACCTCCTGTTCAATGATATCTGCTGAAGAGGTAAAGGAGTTATCAAGTCGGTGTGTGAAGTGCGGACTTTGTCTAGCTTCCTGCCCTGTTTACCAGGAAATTCTGACAGAAGAAGCTAGCCCTAGGGGAAGGGTGCAGCTGGCCAAACACATCTTTCACGGGCAGGAAGAAAAGAGTTCGGGTGTGTCAGAGAAACTGGCCGAAGCTTTTTATCTTTGCACTTCCTGTAATGCCTGCTCTGTGTCTTGCCCTTCGCAGATAAAACCTACCGAAGTTATCCAGGAGGGCAGGGAAGAAATCTTCGCAGCAGGCGGAGCTCCTGAGCCCGTAAAAGCTGTGAAGGAGAATATATTAAATACTGCAAATGTCTATGCTGCGAAAAAGGAAGACCGTACCGCGGTCTACCCCGCTGCCTTGCGGGAGAGGATTGGCGCCAAAGGGCCAAGGAAGGCTGATACGGTGCTGTTTTTGGGATGTGTTGCAAGCTATCTGGATATGAAAATTGTGCCCAGCTTTATAAAGATTATGGATGCGGCCAAGGTTGACTATACCCTGTTTGCAGAAGAAGAACTTTGCTGTGGGCTCCCCCTGTATGTGATGGGAGATAAAAAAAATTTTAGGAAAAATGCGAAGGAAGTTATTGACATGATCAAGAAGACAGGTGCACGGGAGATTGTTACTCCGTGCGCCGGGTGTTACAAAACCTTCAGGAAGTACTATCCTGAAGTAGGAGACATGGGTGTTCAAATATACCATTCCGTTCACTATATCCTCAAGCTGATCGAGATGAAAGCTTTAGACTTTGATCTCAAGACGAATAAAAAGGTAACGTATCACGACCCCTGCGATCTTGGCCGCACCTTTGAAATATTCGATGAGCCCCGTGAAGTATTGAAGGCTGTGTTGGAACACGAGCCACTTGAATTGGAGAGAAGTCGCTTGTTGGCTAGATGCTGCGGCGGAGGGGGGAGTGTAACGGCAGTGGGGCCAGAGCTGGCCGCCGAGATGGCAAAGACCAGGATAAAGGACGCAGAGGAAGTGGGTGCCGAGGTAATTGTTTCAGGGTGCTCCACATGTAAGGATAATTTAAGAAAGGGATTAAAACTTATCCCGAAAGCCGAGCGGCCTAAAATCAGAGTTAAGGATATTACGGAGATTGTGGCAGAGGCAATAACTTAGGAAATGTGCGGCTCTTGGAAGGAGGAAGTATCATGGCACCGGACAAAGCGATCCTCGTAACAGTGATTCTTCATCATGACCAGTCTAAAACGCTTGATGAAATCATGGAACACGCAAAGACCACCGGGTTTTACCGGGATTTCCCACCAGAAGGCTCCGAGCTGGTGTCGTGGGTAGTTGCCATGTCTTACGGTTTCATCATTCAGTTACGGGTGGAGCCAGGAGCGCTTCGGAGCCTCAACCGCTTCATGGAGCAAAAGGCATGGGGTGCTTTCCGCTACGAGGTTTACCCTTCCTACGATTTCGCACCCATAGCAGAAAACCTCAAGAAAGAACATTCTTAATTTTCAGGTCGGCCGCGGGTTTCGAGTGTGTTATGCAAACAATGGGATTTTTTTCAAAGCCTACTCTGGCACAATGAAGGGCCCTGTTTCTATCAGGTCTTTTTTCCAATCCGAGCCGAACGTCGCGTTGAAGAATTCTCCTAGGCGCTCAAACAACTGCTCCCATGCCTGTTTCTTGCTCTTGTCCATTACTTGCTCGAGAAAACCGCGGAGCTCACCGATTTTCTCTTTTGGGAAGAAGGCCTTTGCCCCCAGGTCAATTGATTTCTTTAGTGTTTCAACGGTAAAGGCGTTAGCCGTAAGCATAACCGCAGGTATATTATTTTCAGCACACAGCTTTAGAAGCTCAAGACCGTTTACTCCCATTATATCAAGTATAGCCAGATCAGGAGTGTTCTTTTCAATATATTTTACCGCGTCTTCATAGCTTGTTTTGCCTACCACTTTGCAAATGTCCAGTTCGTCTCGCAAGGTCTCGATTACATCCGGCTCATCATCAACGGCCAGAACAACTTTGTCTTTCAGAGGGCTCTCTTTTACCATGCCGACTTAACCTCCTTTTCATTTGGTTTGGTTCGCAAAAACGCCTTTAAGCCATTTTCGCGGATCAGGCTCAGACCTGGAGCAGGTCTGTGTGGCCTGCCACTTTAAGATGGGCCTCCAAGGATCGAATGACAATCGGAATAAGGGCAGTTTCAGGGAGCCCCAGTGAGCTCAGTACTCGCGCCCCAAGGGTTGTCACATCAGAAGCAGGAAAATCCGCACTCTCTTTCAGGACGATGCTATGGATATTTTGGAAATAGTTCAAGCCTTCCTCCATCAAGGGATATATAGAGTCTCCAAGGTGAGGTTCGTCCCATGAGGCCATGAGGACCTTCAATCCTTTCACTTTCTGTAATTTCCTGATGGAGGCAATTGAAGGCAACACCTCGTCGTAAATGGGAACACCACCTGCCATTGGAATTGCATCTCCAGAAAAAAGCGCCATATCAGGCTCAAGCACGAAAGAGACAGATCCCTTTGAATGGCCGGGAGTATGAAAGACCTTCAGGGTCAATCCCTGCCCCAGATCAAGGGAATCGCCATCTCTTAGTTCTCTCTCAATGGCTACCGATCCTTCTACAAGCGAATAGAAGTTCAAGATTGGGCGTTCCCTGTACTGGCGGTCAATGTCTTCGATCCAGGCCGCAGCATCTTTATGTGCAGCCGTGTTGCACCCCGTTTCCTTTTTTATTGCCAGGGCCCCTCCGATATGGTCCGGATGAGAGTGTGTGAACAGGAGGGTATCTATATCTCCTGGGCTCCTGCCCGTTTCCTCTACATAATCAAATATGGCACGGTGGGACCCAGAAACACCGGAATCAATCAGGTAGATCTTTTCTCCATAAATGAGATAAGCATAAACAAACCGGCTGAGCGTTTTCTCGGGGCCTACCTGGAGGCTAAAAGGGATTTTCAATGCATGAATGTGTTCAGTGACTTTCATTTACTTTCCTCCTCAAAAAAGCTATTTGGCTCTCCAACCTGCGCCCCTGGGCCTTAGGCCAAAGGCTTCAAGCTATCAGCGATAAGCCCTTCTTTTTGGCTTTAGGGCCGGAGCAAGAAATGGGCCTATAATTGAAATAGCCGACAAGATAATAAATATAAGACTTATTGGGTGTTTTACAAAAATAGAAGGATCCCCCTGGGAAATAATCAGGGACATCCTCAGATGTTTTTCCAGATTAGGCCCGAGTATTATAGCAAGAAGCATTGGTACCACAGGGAAGCCATACTTGTTCATGAAATATGCGAGAAGCCCGAAGCAAAACATTATACCTGTATCAAAAAAGGTGTTTCTTAGGGCATACGTACCTACAATGCAAAGTGTTGCTATTATGGGCAGAAGGATTTTTTCCGGCACTTTGAGCACAGAAACCCATATTTTTATAGTTGATAGCGATATCAAGAGGTTCATAATATTGGCAAAGAGAAATGCCCAGAAAACGCTGTAAACAAACTGTGGGGTCTGCTGAAAGAGCAATGGCCCGGGGACCAAGCCATGAATCATAAGTGCGCCCATAAGGATGGCCGTGATTGGGTCTCCAGGGATTCCAAGTGTGAGCATGGGAATAAGGGCGCCTCCGGCTACCGCATTGTTTGCTGCTTCGGGGGCTGCAACTCCCTCCGGTTCGCCCTTGCCGAAATTCAGAGATTTCTTTGAAATCCGCCTGGCATAATCGTAACTGAGAAAGACTGCGATAGGACCTCCGGCCCCGGGAATAGCGCCCACCCCAGTTCCTACGAGCGCTCCCAAACTCATTGGCTTCAGCAGCTTCAAAATGTCCCTAATTCTTGGGAGAACGCCGGATATCTTGTCCCTGTATTGGGGAATCACCCTGGTCTTGCCTGCTATGCCGACCAGAACCTGTGGTATTGCAAAAAGACCGATCATGGCGGGCAAAAAGGAAATACCCGCCTGGAGTTCCACAACACCAAAAGTGAACCTGGGGGTTCCCATCATGGGATCCAGGCCAACGGTCATAATAATAAGTCCAAGAATACCGGAGATCAACGCCTTCACCATCGAGGTCTGGCCAAAACTGCAAATAAGGGTTATACCGAGCAGAACAAGGGCAAAAAGTTCGGGAGCCCCGAATCTAAGCGCAGCCTTGGCTATTAAAGGAGAAGCGAGAGCAAGACAGACCAGCCCGAACATCCCTCCAAAAAAAGAGGAGGTCACAGCAGTGCCTAGTGCTCTTCCTCCTATTCCTTTCTTCGTCATTTCATGTCCGTCAATTGCGGTTGCCGATGCGGAAGGCGTCCCTGGAATATTGAGAAGTATTGCAGAAAAGGATCCTCCGGTCATGCCGGAAGCAAAAAGGCCCAACAACAGGCATATCGATGTTACCGGAGGTAGGTTAAAGGTTATGGGCAAAAGAAGGACCATTCCCAGGGATATAGTGAGGCCGGGGGTCGAGCCAATAAAGAGCCCAAATACGACTCCTACCATAATTGCAAAAAGGTTCTGGATGTGAAGCACCTCAAAAAGTGCTGCAAGGGCCATTGAATGCATAAAGTACCCTGTCAATCAAAAAATCAGGCCGCCGGGGAGTTGGACCTGAAAAACTTTTTGGAAAAAGAAATAAATGCCGACAGTGGCGAGGACTGAAACCGCCACAATGCCTTTCCACTTCCGTGCGCCGGAGGACAACATCAAGACAGCAATAAAGAGCGGCGTTGTCATAAGAAACCCGGCATAGCTCATTACCCTGACGTAAAGATAGACGAGGAGGGTGAGAAAAATGACTCCTCCCACTTCTCTGACCGTGATTCCCTGCCCTTGTTTTGGCTTGGATTTGGTAAAAACACTCTTCAGGAGAAGAATGAGGGAAAGGGAAAACAGGATGATAAATAGCGTCCAGGGCATGAAATCTATTCCCAGCGTATTGGGGAGATTTCTCTGAGGCAGCCTTGCTGTGAGAAAGGCAAAGAAAGAGCAGAAAGCAATAAGTATGGCAGAGATTATAATATTTGCCTTTTTCATTGGAGAACCTGGAAATAAGGAAGGGCTGAAAAACCATTTTCAGCCCTTATTTTCTTTAGTATTTCCCTGGCTTATTTGACAAGCCCTCCCAGTCTCATAGCTTTTGCTATGCTTGCATCCTGAACCTTCAGGTAAGCTTCAAATTCCTTTCTTCCCATGTAACTGACCTTGAAGCCTTTTTGTTTGGCAATCTTTTGAAATTCCGGGCTCTCCGCACCTTTCCTGAAGGCTTCTGCAAGTATGTTTATGATGCTCACAGGCGTGCCTTTTGGAACGCTGATACCCCTGAAAAGCTCCATCACTATTGGGTACCCCATTTCCTTCAGGGTTGGGATATTCGGGTATGCAGGATCCTTTTTTGCGGTTGTCATAATAATAATTCTCGCCTGTCCTGCCTGAACCTGCGGGGCAATTTCAGGGATAGGAACACAAATAGCCTCTACCTCTCCTCCAAGCAAACTCGGTACACGGCGTTTACCCCCAAGCGGCACATGAATTACTTTGATTCCAAATTCCTTTTCAATTAGCACTGCGGTTAGATGTGTGCCGCTTCCCGTTCCCGCATTTCCAATCTTTATTTTCCCGGGGTTTTTCTTGGCATACGAGATGAACTGCTCAAATGTTTTCCAGGGAGCATCTGCTCGAACGGCAATCGGCATACCTGTATATCCGATCCTGCATACGTGGTCAAAAGCAGTGTACTTGAAAGGCACATTGCCTATATTGGTGGAGGTGAGAATGGATAGAGAGTTCCACCCAACGGTGTACCCGTCACGACGAGATGCCTTAAGGGCGCTATACATAATGCCGCCCCCTGCGCCCGGCCTGTTCACGGCAACTATGGGCTGGCCGAGATAGGGCTTCGTCCCTGCTGCAAGTGCTCTTCCCATGAGGTCGGCAGCTCCACCTGCACCAAAAGGAATCAGGAACTTTATTGGTTTTTTAGGGTAATCTGCAGCCGACGCCATGCCAAGGGCAATGGTAAGACTCAAAAAGATAGCCACCAGAAAAAATAATTTCTTGCTCTTCATGATACCTCCTTTTCGCTTTAGTTACGGGTGAAAAAATAAGTGAGTCTCCACAAACCCATACCAGACCTTACTTACTCCGCGGGGAATCAGTTCAGGGATGCACGACAACCTTTAGTGCATTATCCTTTCGTTCCATGAAAGTTGTGAGCGCTTCATTGATATTTTCCAGAGGAAAAGTGTGGGTGATGAGACTTTTGCCTTCAATTTTACCCTCGGCCATCAACGAAATAGCCCTGTGTACGCTCATACGGCCTTCCCCCCTAACAGTGAATATATTAATTCCGTTCTTGACGGCAAGGCCTATATCGATAGTCACAGGATCGTCGAAGTGAGCAAGTAACACGATCTCTCCACCCCTTCGAGTCATTTCAAGTGCCTGCTGAAGACTCTCTTCCATGCCTGCTGCCACCAGTACCAGGTCGGCGCCGATGCCAGAGGTAAGTTCCCTTACTATTTCAACGGGGTTTTCCCTGTTAACATTGACCACGTTATCCGCGCCCAGTTTTTTCCCCAGCTCGAGCCTGTCGTCCCTGGTTCCGTTCAAGATCACCCTTCCTGCACCCAATGCTTTACAGCACTGAACAGCCATCAGCCCAATAGACCCAGGACCAAGAATGGCTACCGCCTCACCCGAGATATAGCCGCCTGCCATGTCTATCCCGTAGAGTGAAGTACCGGCCGTTGTCGCCAGTGTTGCTTCCTCAAAAGAAATGTTATCAGGGAGTTTGCATAGGGTATTTACATGATTAACAGCATACTCAGCGAAACCTCCATTTGTTGTGAAACCATTCGCCCGATGGCCTTTTTCAAAGTTACCGTAGTTAAGGCAGGCAGTGTATTTTCCCATAATGCAGTTCTTGCAACGCCCGCAACCCTTGTGAACTTCCACAACCACTCTGTCTCCCGGCTTGAACTCGTCAATTCCTTCTCCAACCGCTGCTATTGTACCGGAATATTCATGTCCTATGATAAATTCTTCAAAAGGCGGCTGTTTTGGCATCCCTCTTTTTATTATTTTGATATCCCCACCGCAGACTCCGCACGCAGCAATTTTTACAAGAGCCTCGTCACGCCCCGGAAGGGGTACTTTGCGCTCAACAACCCTGACATCGTTAAAGCCATAAAGGACCGCGGCCTTCATTTTTTCCGGTATTTTCATGAAGTTTACCCCTGGTGTTCCTTGCCCGTGTTCTCAAAGGTAAAACTTGACCCCAGCCAAAGCCAGTATCTAGAATCAAGGGGCATAAATGTCTGCTCCGCTTGCGTAGACTTCACCAAAGCAATCGCTCCTCTCTCGAGCGATCAATCACAGGCTTGGCTTCAGGGAGGGTATTCCCGCTACGTACTGCCCCCATCAGCTCGGTTCAATAATATATCAATTGCCGGATGGTTTTGTATGTTTTTCTTAACTACACACACATCGGCTGCCGATTTGATGGCATTTAGATATTTTTCAGGAAAATCCTTTGCCACTTCAATATCTACGACAATTCTTCCAATCAGTCCGGATGTCCGGTCATTTTCGGATCTAACTCTTAACTTGACTTTGTTTCTTGGTATGTCGTGTTTTTCACAGAAGAACTGGATGTAGAAGCCCGCACATGTTCCGATAGAGGCGAGAAGGAGTGCAGTTGGGGAGGGCTCCGTACCTTCTCCCCCGGCGGTCTTTGGTGCATCAGTTGGAATCGTGAACCCGTTGTAAAGGGCGTTTACTTTCTTGCCCCCTAATACTTCTATCTCTAGTTCCATAACTAACCTTGAAATTGGTCAGGATTCTCGTGTCGTATAGATCGCAGCGATAACCATGGTGATCGCATTTTTCTTTTCGGGCTTAGAGGTTCTTCTCAGGGCCAGGAGGAGAGTAAATTATTATGTAGGTGAAGTCTTCCAAAGGGTCTGCCCAGACATAGTGCATTTCGCCGGGCGGGACATAGACCGTGTCACCTGGCTTCAGATTGTAAGGCTTTTCATTAATTGAAATCCCACCTGTTCCTGAAAGAACATGCATGCAATGCTCTTCCTCGTGACTGTGCCCGAGGCCTGTCTGGTTACAGTTAAGGCCTGCCTTCATGGTGTTCACAAGGAATGAGAACCGTGTTATTCCGCAGCTTTCCTCATCAAGGACTATTTTGCATCTAACTGAACCGCCGTGGGTAATCTTTTCTGCCACTTCATCAATCGGAAAAACATATTTTTTTTCAGCCATGATTTCTTTTCCTCCTAAAATGGTTGATTAATTCGACCCTTTCAACCTCTCAGGCTCAAGGCCTCTATTTTCCAAGGGCAAGGGAGATTACTGAAATTTCTTGCGCCCCAGGGATAAAATACCCCGCCAGCAAAGCTGCCGTCTTGAAAGTTCCACCCGCAAGCAGGTGTCGTGATTGGCTATTCCTTCACTTCAATAAAATCAGCACCAACGGGGGGGCACGTGAAGAATTCTATGTAGCGAAACTCTTCGTTTGAACGGTTAATGGTTCCGTGTTTTTCACCTGGCTGTATACATATCACATCACCGGGCCTTAGTGTTATTTCTTTGCCTTCAACTGTTTCAATAGCCTCGCCGCTGATCGGAATAATCACCGATTCCCTGTCCTGGTGGTAGTGATACGGGACCTCTTTTCCAGGAACCAGCACGGCGAAGAGTCCACCAAGATCCTTGAACCCATCTTCCTTTTTCAGGACCTCAACCCGGTAGAACTCCTGGGGATTGGGGTTTTCGAAGCTGAGAAATTCTTCTGTTTTTAGGAGCTTCATGGTATGTCCTCGCTTCCTGAGTTGGGGGGCGGCCTCCAGCAGGCGGTCAAAAGTAATTCAAACTTCCCAATTTCCTAGAATGCTCAAATGAGCAAATCTGCACAATTGTAGTAAATAGGCTCAGAAATAGTGTTTTGTCAAGAAAAAATGGAACGGGTTGCTCTCAAATTGAAAGTGTTGACAGATAATCTGTCCCATTACAGAAAATGCCTTGGTGGCAGATGTTGGAAAGAAAGGTATGGCTTGAACCATTTAGAGAGGCGTGCTATTTCCTGCTCAATATCTCTTATAAGGAGAATCGTTCGTGCAAAAGGTGGTAAGGAGTGTTTGTCAGGCATGCCATTGCGAATGTGGTGTACTGGTTCATGTTCAAGCTGGCAGGGTGAAAAAAATCAAAGGTGATCCTGATCACCCTATGAACAGGGGATTTGTGTGTATAAAGGGTAGGGCGCAGCCTGAGCTTTTGTATCATCCGGATCGAGTGATATATCCCATGAAACGTGCTGGAGAACGTGGCAGTGGCTTGTGGAAGAGAATTTCCTGGCATGAGGCGCTTGAAGGAATATCACAAAAGCTCACGGCGCTTAAAGAAAAGTATGGGCCAGAGTCTTTTTGTGCAATTCACGGGACAGGCCCCAGACCTACCCACTACTCCACGGCACTGCTCAGTTATGCACTGGGGAGTCCAAACGTGGCGAGCACGGATTTTCACATTTGCTTTGTACCTTCAGTGGTGGCGGGAAAGTGGACAATGGGGCACTGCATCACACTTGAAAATGGTCCAGACTACCGCAATGCCAATTGTATACTGGTGGTCGGTGGAAACCCTCTTGCATCCCATCCTCCAAGAGGCCTTGACCTCCTTGAAGCGAAGAAAAACAGAGGAGCTAAGCTGATAGTGGTTGACCCTCATCGCACAGAGATTGCGGAAAGAGCAGATCTGTGGCTAAAAATCCGGCCGGGAACAGACCTGGCATTAGTCCTGGGGATGATTGGATTTATCATAGAGGATGGTCTTTATGACAAGGAATTTGTCGAAAAATAGTGCTACGGGTTTGATGCTTTGAGACAGCGCGCCATGGAGTATCCCCTCAACAGGGTAGAGGAAATCTCATGGATCCCTGCTGACATGATTAAAGAGGCAGCCAGAATGTGCGCTACAATTAAGCCAGCAGTCCTGCATCATCGGGTAGCAGTGGAACACAACATTAATTCGACCCAAACATGCAGGGCACTTGCCATAATGATAGCTCTCAGTGGAAACATCGATGTTCGTGGGGGGAATGTATTTCCAGTCTCTTTTCCCGGGCACATCCGTTTTGGTCATGTTGCAGGGGAGAGCAGGCG
>Ga0190334_1000791_pt1 | contig 14493 bp, 16 predicted proteins | sample 48720478_MG_FD_161270 | JGI IMG/M metagenome (GOLD analysis project Ga0190334, IMG submission 161270) | Hydrothermal vent sediment bacterial communities from Southern Trench, Guaymas Basin, Mexico - 4872-04-7-8_MG | ecosystem: Environmental > Aquatic > Marine > Hydrothermal vents > Sediment ...
TTCCCTCGGGAGATAAGGTTCAGGAAAATTCATCCTTGAACCCAATTATGAGCCCAAGCATGAGCCCCAATCCGAGCCCAAATACGGCCCAGCTATGAGCCAAACTATGAGCCCACTTATGAGCCTTTCTTCCTCAACGGGTTTTAGGTTTTTAAACCCTTTTTTAAGCATGGCTGTCAGGCATATCGCGGAAGAGCTGATCAGAAGATATTCTCCAATCAGAACCCAGCAAATTGCCAGTTGACCGAAAGAGTATTGTTGCTTTTCGCTCAAATTTCCCAATTCAAGCGTTTTCCAGCTCTGGATTATGAGAAAAAAGTTGAGAACTGCCAGACCCGCCACAGCCAGGAACAGGAAAAATCTTCCCACATCTCCCCAGGTAATCGGAATGTACTTTTTGTCTTCCATTTCTGCCTCCTTTCTTAACTTAAAAAGAACTTTTTCTCAAATTCGTTTTCCCGACAACTATGTCTGTGTTATAACTCTATATTTTTATTTTGTCAAGGGTTGGTTGGGCCTCTAGTTGCGTAATTGAAGCAAAAAGCTTTGAAAATTTGTTTTCTTCGCTTTTTTTATTCTGAACTTCAATTGCGCAAGTAGCTGCTTGGTTAGTTTTTCACAGAAAAAGCTTTGTCAAATTTCTTCTATAAGATATAATAAAATAATATGGAAAAAGCAGCAAAATTAATTAAAAAAGGAAAACTATATTATCCCAGCAGGGAATTTCAAAAGACGGCTCTGGTAAAAGACAGGAAGATTTATAAAAGGGCTTTAAAGAATCCAAAGAAATTTTGGGCTGATTTGGCTAAGGAGCTAAGTTGGTTTAAAAAATGGAACAAGATTTTTCTCCACAAGCCCCCTTATTTTCAATGGTTTGCCGGCGGAAAGATAAATATCACCTATAACGCCTTAGACAAGAACTTAGAAACCAGAAAAAATAAGGTTGCTTTAATTTGGGAGCCGGAACCGATTAATGAACGCCAGAGAGTTTTTACTTATTATGATTTATATAGAGAGGTAAACAAGACAGCCAATGCTTTAAAAAAGATGGGAGTGAAGAAGGGGGACAAGGTTGGTATTTATTTGCCAATGGTTCCAGAGACAATAATTTCAATGCTTGCCTGCGCCAGAATCGGAGCGGTTCATTCAGTGGTATTTTCAGCTTTTAGCCCCCAAGCTCTAAGGATTAGATTACAGGATACCAAGGCAAAGATTTTAATTACGGCTGATGGTTATTACAGAAAGGGAAAAATAATTGACTTAAAAAAATCAGCAGACAAAGGCATAAAAAACACAAGCGTTAAAAAAGTTATTATAGTTAAAAGAGCGGGGAATAATGTCAAAATGAAAAAAGGAAGAGATTATTGGTGGCAGGACTTGGTTATGGGACAAAGCGATAAATGCGACCCTGTTCCAATGGATTCAGAAGACCTTTTGTTTATACTTTATACTTCCGGCTCTACCGGCAGACCAAAGGGCTGTTGTCATGTTTGCGGCGGCTATACTGTCCAGGCAAAATGGACAGCGAAGTGGATATTTGATTTGAAAGAAGACGATATATTTTGGTCAACGGCTGATGTCGGGTGGATTACGGGTCATACTTATAGTTGTTACGGACCTTTGCTCTGCGGCATTACTTTTGTTATTTTTGAGGGTCTGCCAACTTGGCCGGAGCCGAACAGATGGTGTCAGATTATTGAAAAATATGGGGTAACTACTTTCTATACTGCTCCAACAGCTATAAGGATGTTTGAGAAGTATGGGGTGAAATTTTTAGAAAAGCATAAAATGGAAACTCTTCAGATTCTGGGTTCTGTTGGAGAGCCGATTGATAGAGCGGCCTGGGAATGGTATTTTAAAGAAATTGGCAGAACAAAAAGACCTTTGCTTGATACTTGGTGGCAGACAGAAACGGGCGGAATTTTAATTACCTCGCTGCCGGCCATCGGGCCCTTTAGGCCAACCTTTACCGGCTTTCCCTTTCCTGGATTAAGGTTTGACATTTTAGACGAGAAGGGCAGGTCTTGTCCTAAAGATAAAGTAGGGAATTTGGTATTATTGCCGCCTTTTGCCCCCGCTCTTTTAAGGGGAGTTTATAAGAATCCTAAGAAATATTTAAAGACATATTGGTCTGACTACGGAAAGAAAGTATACTTTACTTCAGATAGGGCCTATAAGGATAAGAATGGATTGATAAGGGTCGTGGGCAGAGCAGATGATGTAATGAAGGTGGCGGGCCATCGTTTAACAACGGGCGAAATGGAGTCGGCCATTGCTTTGCATAAAGATATTACAGAATGTGCTGTGGTCGGCATAGCAGATGAGATTAAGGGCCAGGCCCCGATTGCTTTTGTGGTGTCAAAAACCCAAAAGCCAGAAGGGGTTATAGAAAAAGAGGTAGTAGCTCAAATCAGGAAGGAGATAGGCCCCATTGCCACGCCAAAGAAAGTTTATTTGGTTAAGGATTTGCCAAAAACCAGAAGCGGGAAAATAATGAGAAGAATTTTAAGGAAATTATTTACCGGCGAAGATTTAGGCGATTTAAGCACTTTAGCCAACCCGGAGAGCGTAGAGGAGATAAAATGCAAATTGAAATAGGTAAAATTCAAGATAAGGATATAAAAAAAGCTAAAGAGTTTTGTCTTGGCATTTTTAAGGAAATGGGATGGGACAAGGGTTTTGTTTATGGGTTTGATAATCTTAAAGATTTTTTTTCAGGAAAAAGAGAAGTTTTTTTTGTAGCTAGATTTAAAGAGAGAATCGTTGCTTGCGGAGGTTTAAAAGAGCTGTCTCAAAATGAGGGTTTGTTAAAAAGATTTTATGTTGCCAAAGAATTTAGAGGAAAGGGTTTGGCAGAAAAAATGATAAAAAAAATAAAAGAATTTGCCAAAGAAAAAAGATATAAAACAATTGTTTTGGATATTTTTAAAAATAACGAAAGAGCAAAAAAATTCTTTCAAAAACAGGGTTTTCGGGTTTTTATCCCTTCTTCTTCAGAAAAATGGCTGGAGTCCCAACACCCTGAAAAATTCCAATTCCGCAAAATAAATTTATAATTTAGTTTTCTCCGTTTTTATTAAAACAAATACATGTTAAAAAAGTTCAAACACATACTTTGGTTTAAACAAATAAATTCTAATGACGGGACTTTGGTTGGGGGCAAAAACGCTTCTTTGGGAGAAATGGTAAGATTTCTCTCTAAAAAAGGAATTAATATCCCTGATGGCTTTGCCTTAACGGCAAAGGCCTATTGGTATTTTCTTAAGGAAAATAAAATTGATAATAAATTAAAAGAGATTTTTGAAAAATTTAATCCCAAGAGCTTAAAAAGTTTAAGAAAAACGGGAAAAGAAGCAAGGGATCTTATACTTAAGGCGGAATTTCCCAAGGATTTAGCCAAAAAAATAATAAAGTCATATAAAAAACTTTGTAAAAAGTATAGAGAAGAAAATGTCAGCGTTGCCGTTCGTTCTTCGGCAACGGCAGAGGATTTAGCAACAGCTAGTTTCGCCGGCCAAATGGAGACATATTTGAATGTTCGAGGCCAAGACGAGTTATTGCAAGCCGTCAAAAAATGTATGGCTTCTTTGTTTACGGACAGGTCCATTTCTTATAGAGAAGAAAAAGGGTTTGAGCATTTAAAGATTGCTCTTTCTGTGGGAGTGCAGAAAATGGTTAGAAGCGACTTGGGGGCTTCCGGGGTAATGTTTACCCTGGATACAGAATCTGGTTTTGAGAATGTTGTTTTAATAAATTCAATTTGGGGGGTGGGAGAAATGATAGTAAAGGGTAAAATTACGCCAGATGAATTTTATGTTTTTAAGCCAACCAGGGCGATTATTGTAAAGAATTTAGGACGGAAAACTAAAAAATATATATATGCTAAAAAGGGAGGGTTAAAAGAGGCAAAAGTAAAGGAGGGAGACCAGCTAAGATTTTCTTTAACAGATAAAGATATTTTAACCTTAGCTGATTGGGCCTGCAGGATTAAAGAACATTATGGGAAACATCAGGATATTGAATGGGCAAAAGACGGCAAAACAGGGGATTTATTTATCGTTCAGTCAAGGCCGGAAACAATTCATGCGCCGGGAGAAGCCAAGGTTTATAAGGAATATGAGATTAAGGCCAAAAAGAAGCCAATTTTGTCTGGTATTGCTGTGGGAGATAAAATAGGGGTAGGCCCTGTAAGGGTTATTCCTAATGTTTCAAAAATTGACCAGTTTAAGGAAGGAGAAGTTTTGGTTACCAAAATGACAGACCCGGATTGGGTTCCTGTTATGCGACAAGCATCGGCAATAATTACAGACGAGGGCGGTAAAACCTGCCATGCTTCAATAGTGGCTCGAGAATTGGGAATTCCGGCAATTGTTGGCACGGGTTCGGCTACAAAAATTTTAAAAACAGGAGAAATGGTTACAGTTGACTGCACCCGGGGAAGGCACGGCCGAATTTATGAAGGGAAGGTGTCTTTTAGAATTAAAGAATATGATTTGAAAAAAATCCCGAAATTAAAAACAAAAATAATGATAAATATCGGAGCGCCGGAAATCGCTTTTAAAGCTTCTTTTTTGCCGGTAGAAGGAGTGGGGCTGGCAAGAGAAGAGTTTATTATAGCTGAAAAAATTAGAGTTCATCCCTTGGCCCTTTATAATTTTAATAGTTTAAAAAACAAAAAGCTCAAGAAGAAGATTGAGAAGATGACCGTAGAACATAAAGACAAGAAAGAATACTTCGTGAGAGAATTGGCAGAGGGTATAGCTCAGATAGCCGCCGCTTTTTACCCTAAAGAGGTAATTGTTAGATTTTCTGATTTTAAGACAAACGAGTACAAGAATTTAGTTGGGGGCGAGCTTTTTGAAAAAGAGGAATCAAATCCAATGCTTGGCTTTAGGGGCGCCTCCCGATACCTTTCAGAAGATTTTCAGCCGGCCTTTAAAATGGAATGCCAGGCGATAAAAAGAGTCAGGGAAGCGCTTGGATTGGAAAATGTTTCGGTTATGGTTCCTTTTTGCCGAACTGTTAAAGAAGGGGAAAAAGTAAAAAAGCTCATTAGCAAATTTGGTTTAAAGGATATTAGAATATACGTAATGGCAGAGGCGCCTTCCAATGTTATTTTGGCTGATGAGTTTTTAAAGATATTTGACGGTATGAGCATTGGCAGCAATGATTTAACTCAGCTTACTTTAGGGCTGGATAGAGACAATGGCAGTATTGCTTATATCGGCGACGAAACCAATGAAGCTGTAAAAAGGTCAATCAGTAAGGTTATAAAAGTTTGTAAAGCTAAGAAAAAGTATTGCGGCATTTGCGGGCAAGGGCCTTCGGATATTCCCGAATTTGCCAAGTTTTTGCAAAAAGAGGGAATTGAATCAATGTCTTTAAACCCGGATACTGTAATTAAAACAATATTAAATTTATCAAAAAAATAATCTGAAAGAGAAAAAGAAAAAATATTTAAAAGGATTTACCCTAATAGAGCTGTTAGTGGTTATAGCCATAATCGGACTTTTGGCAAGCATTGTTTTGGTTTCTTTCAAGAGCGTCAGAGAAAAAGCCAGGCTCACCAAAGTTCTTAATTTTGCCTCTCAATCTTATCATGCTATTGGAAGCGGTCTAGTGGGATATTGGGATTTTAATGATAATCTTGACGATATTTCAAGAAATAATGAAGAAGGGATTAATTATGGAGTAACTTTTGTAGAACACAATATCTCTCCGCTTATCCAATCTCTTAGAAAAGCGGGTTATTTTGACGGAAACAGTTATGTTGAAATTCCTGACTCGTCAGGGAGCTTGCGCGGCATGCGCGCTTTAACAATAGAATTCTGGATAAATTATGAACCGTTTACTTCTCATGAAAACCGAACCATTCTTCACAAAAAAGACTCTTTTCACGCATATTTAACGGGAAACGGATCAGTACTCGCTTTCAATTATTATCCCACGGGCTATCAAGATTTTGGATCTTATAAATTAGTTCCTGGAAAGTGGCATCATGTTCTTGTGGGCTGGGATTATGGTCCGCCCATGGAAAGAATGTCTTATTTAAACGGAGAATTAATGGAGCATTCTACCGGAGTTTCTGGGGTTAATATAGGAGAAAATAATAATCCATTATTAATAGGAAGAGGGGGCGGTAGCAACTATGTTGATTTTAAGGGGTTTATTGACGGAGTTCGTGTTTATGAAGAAGTTTTGGATTTAAGCCAAGTTCAGCAGTTATATGCAAAAGAGGCGCCAAAATATGGCATTGTGGTTGAAAATCAAATATCAAATAAAAAATAATAAAAAATAATATGAAAAAAAGAATTTTTTTGGGAGAAAAAGTTTCTACAGTAATGGGTAATGATCCGAATTTTTACTTTAATATAAACAATGATAAAAATTTGATTATAGGAAGAAATTTTAGAGGCGAGATAGACAATATCAGAATTTATAAAGAAGTTTTAAATGAGGCAGAAATTAGAAAAATTTACGCGCAAAATTTATGGTAAATATTATAACATTTGGTTCTGCCAGCTTGGATGTTTTTTTGAAGAGTAAAAAATTTACTTCCAGAAAGGGGATTTGTTTTGATGTTGGCTCTAAAGCAGATTTTGAGGATATTTATTTTTCTTCCGGGGGCGGCGGAACAAACACAGCAGCGACATTTAGAAATCAAGGATTTAATGTGGTTTTTTACGGAGTTGTCGGGACAGACATTTTTGGCAAAGCAGTGATTAAAGATTTAAGAAAAAGAAAAATAAAAACAAGATTCATTAAAAAGATAAAAGAGAGGCCGACTAATTTTTCTGTTATTTTAACCTCGGCCGGGAAAGATAGAACGGTTTTGGCTTATCGTGGAGCTTCAGAAGAGCTTAGTTTTGATAACGTATCTTGGCAGAAATTAAAAGCAGATTGGTTTTATCTGGCTCCGCTTTCCGGACGGGCCGCCGGATTAACAGAAAAAATAGTGGATTTCGCTAAAAAGAATAAAATTAAAATTGTTTTAAATCCGGGCAATTCCCAACTTTCTTTAAGGAGTATTAAGAAAATTATTAAAAAAGTTGACATTTTGATTTTAAATCAAGAAGAAGCTTCTCTATTAACTAAAGTTCCTTATAATAGAGAAAAAGAAATTTTTAAAAAGATTGATAAAATTTGCCCGGGAATTGCTGTTATGACCAAAGGAGCTAAGGGGGCAGTTGTTTCCGATGGAGAAAGACTTTTTCGGGCTAAAGTCCCAAAAGCAAGGGTTGCAGATAAAACCGGAGCAGGAGACGCTTTTGGTTCTGGCTTTGTTTCCGGGTTTATCAAATCTAAGGGTGATATTGAGTTTGCAATTCATTTAGCTACCGCTAACGCTACCTCTTGCATCAAAAAAATAGGCGCAAAAGAAGGATTATTAAAAAACAGCATACTGTAATATGACCTTAAAAAATTATTTAAAAAAAGCGAAGAAAGAAAAATGGGCGATTGGTCAGTTTAATTTTTCAACCCTGGAACAGTTAAGAGCAATTTTAGCTGCTGCTGAAAAATTAAAAAGCCCAGCTATTTTAGGCGTGTCTCAAGGAGAAGTTGGTTATTTGGGTTTAAAAGAAGTTTTGGCTTTGGTTGAAATTGCTAAATCAGGGCCTGTATTTTTAAATTTAGACCATGGCAAAGATTTGGATTTAATTAAAAAAGCGATTGATTATGGATTTTCTGCTGTTCATTTTGACGGTTCTGCCTTTTCTCTTGATAAAAATATAAAATATGCTAAAAAGATAGTAGAGTACGCTCATAAAAAAAAGGTCTTGGTAGAAGGCGAATTAAACACGATAGAAAAAGACAGTTTAACTTCTTTAAAGCAGGCAGAGCGTTTTTTAAAAGAGACAAAAGCGGACAGCTTGGCTATAGCCGTTGGAAATAGGCATGGTTTTTACAGAAATGTTAGGCTTAATTTTGAACGGCTTGAACAAATTAATAAGGAGATAGGCGCTTTCTTGGTTTTGCATGGCGGTTCCGGGATTTCCGAAGCCCAGATTAAAAAAGCCATTGACCTTGGGATTGTTAAGATTAATGTTAACACTGAACTGCGTCTTGTTTGGAAAAAGAGTTTGAAAGTTTTACTTTCGGGAAAAGAGATTAAACCGTATAGAATTTTAACCGAAGTTCAAAAAGACATCCAAAAAAAGGTCGAAGAAAAAATTAAATTATTTGGTAGTCGAAACAAATCTTAAAATGGAGAAAAAAGATATTTTGACAATAGTCGCAGGTATATTTGTTTTGATTTTAATGGTTTTGATTGTTCTGTTCACTTCCCCGGAAAAGAAAGAAGCAGGGGGGATAGTGGTTGTAACAGACAAGGAAAAATACCAAATAGGAGAAGATTTAAAGGTGAAGATTGAGAATCAGCTGGAGGAGTCTGTTTGTTTTTCTTCATGCTATCCTTATTATATTCAAAAGAAAAATGATGGCTGGGAGAGTTATCGTTATATAGATTGTCCAAAAGAAGATGTAATTGAGAAATGCGTTGAGCCGAATCAAGTAAAAGCTTTTGAATTAACCCTGCCTTCGGTGGGGCAAGGACTTCATAGATTGGCTATTTCAGCTTGTGTGGGTTGCTATTTTAATGAAAAATTTAGAGAAAGCCAAAAATCGTATTCAAATTCTTTTATCGTTAAACAAAGCGATACAGATTAATTTATACTAACTATCATTTTCACGAAGATGAAAATAGTTCAAGAACATCAAAAATGTATTGGCTGTGGTTCTTGCACAGTTATATGTCCCAAATATTGGCAAATAGGAGATGACGGAAAAGCCAAGCCGGTTGGGGCTAAGCTAATAGGTAGTAATTTTGAATTAGAAATAGAAAAAGTTGAGTGTAATCAAGATGCGGCTGACGCTTGTCCTGTTCAGTGTATTCATGTTGTAAAAGCGTCAGATTCCAAGAACCAAATTACAGATAATATTTAATGACCAAAATTCTAATGACCGAAACATATATTTCATTGTTTTGGTCATTTGATTATTAGAATTTGGAATTTTATAGTTATGTTAACCATCAAAGCCAAGAAAAGAGAAATTATTGGGAAAAAAGTAAAAATATTGAGACAAAAAGGCATCCTGCCCGGTGTTTTATATGGTCCGAAAATAAAAAACATCCCCTTAGGGGTTGACTTAAAGGAGTTCAATAATGTTTATAAAAAAGCCGGAGAAAGCTCTTTAATATCTCTTCAAATTGAAGAAAAAGAATTCCCGGTTTTAATTCACGACGTAAGAAGAGATCCCCTAACAGGAACTTTTCTTCATGTGGATTTTTACCAGCCAATTCTTACAGAAGAAGTTGAAGCAACAGTGCCCCTTGTATTTGAAGGAGAAGCGCCGGCCGTAAAAGAACTCGGAGGAACTTTAGTTAGAGAAATTCAGGAAATTGAAGTTAAGGCTCTGCCTCAAGATCTTCCTCACGAGATTAAGGTAAATATCGAAAAATTAAAAACTTTTGATGATGAAATTTTAATAAAAGATTTAGAGTTGCCGGAAAAGGTTAAAATAGACAGAGAGCCAGATGAAATTGTAGCCGTTGTTACTCCGCCGGAAAAAGTTGAAGAAGAATTAGAGAAGCCGATAGAAGAAAAAGTGGAAGAAGTGAAGGAAGCGGAGGAAAAAGAGGAGAAGAGGGGGGAGGAAAAAGAGGAAGAAAAATCAAAAAGTAAACCCGCCTCGCCGGCAGGCGGGGATCAAAATGCAAAATAAAAGATTAAAATTCAAAAAGAATTCTTTTTGCATTTTGAATTACATTTTGATTTTTGTATTTTGTTTTTTGATTTTGCCCGTTTTTGCTCAAGAGAATCTTGAAGAAGTGTGTCAATTAGAAAAAATTGAAAAAGAATGTCAGGGTTTAGCCCCGACTGATTGCCGTAAGCTTTTGGAAAAATGCGAAAAATACTATCAGGAACAAAGCGAGGAAATAGAAAAAGATCTTTCTAAAACCGAAGCAGAGAAAAAGACATTAGAAAACAAAATTTATACTTTAGATAAAAAAATAAAAAATTTAGATTATCAAATTTATCAAAGCAATTTAATTATAAAAGACCTTGGTCTTCAAATTAAAGACACCACAACCTCAATTGAAAAAACTTCTCTAAAAATAGAGGATTCGCGGGCAAAATTAGCCAATATCTTAAGAAGTATTTACGAAGAAGAACAAAAGCCCTTTATAGAGATTTTGCTTGCCGAAAACAATCTTTCTGATTTTTTTGACAATCTGGCAGCATTGGAGCGTTTGAACTCCAAAAGCAAAGAACTTTTACAAAACATTAAGGCCCTAAAGATAAGTTTAGAAGATCAAAAACAATCTTTAGACGAAGAAAAAGATGATTTGGAAAGAATGGTGGAGATTCAGGCCCTTCAGAAAAAAGAATCAAGCCAAATAAAAAGCGAGCAAGAGTATTATCTAAAAATAACAGAGAAAGAATATCAGAAATATCTTCGGGAAAAAGAAGAGGTAGAGAAAAACGCGGCTGAAATTAGGGCAAGAATTTTTGAATTGATAGGCGTTCCAAAAGCTCCAACTTTTGGCGAGGCCTATGAGATAGCTAAACAGGTAGAAGCAATTACAGGGGTTAGACCTGCTTTTTTATTGGCTGTTTTAACCCAGGAGTCAAATATCGGAAAAAATATTGGCCAGTGTTATTTAAAAGATCCGGTCACAGGGCAAGGAGAGGTTATTAGTACGGGCAGAAAGATTTCTAAGGTAATGAAGCCCACAAGAGATGTCCAGCCCTTTTTAGAGATTACTAAAGAGTTGGGCAGAGACCCTTTTGCCACGCCCGTTTCCTGCCCTATGAGTTTTGGCTGGGGGGGCGCTATGGGCCCGGCTCAATTTATTCCTTCAACTTGGCAGATTTACAGGCAAAGATTGAAAGATATAACCGGAAGGCCGGGTGATCCCTGGAATATTAAAGACGCTTTTTTGGCAGCAGCTTTATATCTTTCAGATTACGGAGCCAAATCCCAAACATATAAAGGTGAATGGAGGGCGGCTATGATTTACTTTTCAGGTTCTGTAAATCTAAAGTATAGATTCTACGGCGATTCTGTAATGGCAATAACCAGGCAATACGAGAAAGATATTGAGAAGATAAAATAAAATTTGCCCTCTCTGTTTTATTTAAGATTCTTTTGCAAGGTTTTGATGACTTTATTTAACTTGCCCTGCATTATGTCTTCCAAGTTATGCCATTTTTTCTTGATTCTGTGGTCAGTAAGCCGGTTTTGAGGAAAGTTATAAGTTCTGATTTTTTCTGCTCTCATGGCCCAGCCAATCTGGGCTTTTCTTTCACCTCCCATTTTAGCCATTTGTTCTTGCTCTCTTTTTTCAAGAAGTTTTGCTCCTAAAATTGCCAGGGCGTTTTCTTTGTTTTGAAGCTGGTTTCTTTCTGTCTGAGAGGTAACGACCAGGCCCGTCGGCAGGTGAGTGATTCTTACGGCCGTCTCTCTTCTGTTGACATATTGACCTCCGGGGCCTGAAGCTCGGTAAAAGTCAATTTTTAATTCGTTCGGACTAATATTAACTTCTGTGTGTTTTGGTTTTGGCAAAACAGCCACCGTAGCTGTTGATGTGTGAATTCTGCCCGCTTTTTCCGTTTCCGGGATTCTTTGCACCCTGTGAACGCCGGCTTCATACTTCATTTTTGAGAAAACATCGCCATTCCTTAATTCAAAAATCACTTCTTTAAAGCCGCCTAGTTCTGTCGGGTGAGAGCTTAAAACTTTCATCTTCCAGTTTTGAAAAGCAGCGTATTTAGAATACATCTTAAATAAATCAGCGGCAAAAAGACCAGCTTCCTCGCCTCCGGCTCCCGCCCGTATTTCCATGATTACAGAATTTTCCATAAGGGTTGGTTTGCTTCGAAAAAAATGTTTTTCTTCGCAAGGTATTATTTATTTCTTCTTCTTTTTTGCCAATCTCTTTCTAAATCTTTCCACTCTTCCCATGGTATCCACTAATTTTTCTTTGCCACTATAAAAGGGGTGACATTTTGAACAAATCTCAACCTCGATAAACTCTTTTGTAGAACCAATAGTAAAACTGTTTCCGCAGGCGCAGGTTACTTTGGCGTTTGGATAGTATTTAGGATGAATATCTTTTTTCATAATATTTTATCTTAACAGAACCCGCTAAAAAATCAAGGAGTTGGGTTTCTTGAGTATTGATTTTTAATTTTGATATGATATTATAAAAAATATGACAGAAGAAAAACAAAACAAAAAAGATGAATTTAATCTTGATCCAAAGGAAATGGTTGGGGCTGGTTTGCATTTTGGCCATAGAACTTCCAGGATTCATCCAAAAATGAAACCATATATTTTTGGAGTTAGAAATACTGTTCATATTATTGACTTAGAAAAAACAGCTGAGAAATTTAAAGAAGCTCTTCAGTTTATTAAAAAACTTATTTCGGAAAAAAAAGTTTTGCTTTTTGTCGGGACCAAAATCCAAATAAGGAAGTTGGTAAAGGATGTGGCCGAGGCATGCGATTTGCCCTATATTACAGAGAGATGGCTGGGAGGGACCTTGACTAATTTTAAAACTATTAAGAAGCGAATAGAATATTTTAAAGAGATGGAAGAAAAAAAGAAAAAAGGGGAATTTGAAAAATATACAAAAAAAGAACGAGCTAAAATTGACCAAGAGCTAAAAAATCTGGAATTGAAATTTGGAGGAATTAAAAATTTAGAAAAACTGCCTGACGCTGTTTTTATATTAGATATGAAAAATGATAGTTTGGCCGTAAAGGAGGCAAGGAAGAAGGGGTTAACAGTAATCGCTGTTGCCGACACTAATGTTGACCCAACCTTGGCTGACTATCCAATTCCCGCTAATGACGACGCAATTAGTTCAGTAGAGTATATTTTGGAAAAAGTGAAGGAAACAATATTAAAATCAAAAACCGAAAATCAAAATGCAAAATGATAAATTAAATTAGATTTTGATTTTTGCGTTTTGGTTTTTACATCAAGATGATTTCAATAGAGCAAATTAAACAATTGCGAGGGGAGACGGGCGTATCTGTTATAGACTGCAAAAAAGCCCTAGAGAAGTCTGGAGGAGATTTTAACAAAGCTAAAGAAATTTTAAGAGAATGGGGAAAAGAGGTGGCTAAAAAGAAAGCAGAGAGAGAAGCCGGAGCAGGTTTAATCGACAGCTATATTCATCCAGATAAAAGAGTTGGGGCGATGCTTGAATTAAGGTGTGAAACCGATTTTGTTGCTAAGTCAGATGATTTCAAGGTATTGGCTCATGAGCTTTGTTTACAGATAGCGGCAATGGATCCGGAAAAAGATTCTTTAATGGCGCAATCTTGGATTAAAGATGAAAGCAAAACCGTTGAAGATTTGGTTAAGGAATATATTGCTAAGTTGGGAGAAAATATTAAAGTAGAAAGATTTGCAAGATTTGAAATATAAAATTAATAACAAATAACCAAGAAACAAACATTGGTGATTTTAAATTATGTTAGAATTCATCGCCTTGATTATTTTTCTAATTGGATTTATCGGGATGGCTGTGATTATAGCCAAAAAAATGCCCGCCTTGGCTGAACTTTCCCCTGAAAAAACAAAAGATTCTGTTTTTTTTCGCGGAATAAAAAAGAAGGGCAGTCTTTTTATGAAGGGGACTATTTCCAAAACAAGCCATAAGACGAAAAATTATCTCTCAAGATTCCGCCAAATATCTCTTAAAAACAAAGATAAATTTTCTGATGATTTCTGGAGAAAAATAAGAGGAGAAAAATAATTTTTGCCGAGGTAGCTCAACGGCAGAGCAATGGTTTTGTAAACCATAGGTTGGAGGTTCAAGTCCTCTCCTCGGCTCATTACGGCTCCGCACAAGTTCAAAATATATTGGAAATCAAAATGGCTCTTTTCGCTCGTGCTCCATGCTCGCCCTCGCTTCGCTCGTGCTCGCCGCGCCCTAACCCCTCGTTCAAAGAGTCATTTTGATTTCCGCTTCTTTATCTCGGATTTTCCGAAATGAAGCTTGACAAGGGTTTTTAAAAAAGTAAAATAAAAACAGGGAGAGATATATGACAAAGAAGAAATCAAAAAAAGGAAGGATAGCGGTAAATAAATAAGAGCGATTATTTAAAATATTTTCAGTGAAGAAATCAGGAGGTCTCTTCCTGATTTTGTTCTTTGACAAATTAAAATTCGGTTTTTTAGAGTTGTCCCGACGCGTCCCCTGCGGGGGACATCATTCTATTTGAGAGTTTGATCCTGGCTCAGGATGAACGCTAGCGACGTGGATAAGGCATGCAAGTCATACGGTCCCGCTTCGGCGGGATAGTGGCGAACGGGTTAGTAACACGTAGGTAGATACCCTGAAGTTTGGCATAACCCTTCGAAAGAGGGGCTAATTCCAAATGGTGTGATATTTATTATCACTAAAGGAACAGTTTTCTGGTCCGCTTCAGGAGTTGCCTGCGGCCCATCAGCTTGTTGGTGAGGTAACGGCTCACC
>Ga0190334_1000792_pt1 | contig 14487 bp, 8 predicted proteins | sample 48720478_MG_FD_161270 | JGI IMG/M metagenome (GOLD analysis project Ga0190334, IMG submission 161270) | Hydrothermal vent sediment bacterial communities from Southern Trench, Guaymas Basin, Mexico - 4872-04-7-8_MG | ecosystem: Environmental > Aquatic > Marine > Hydrothermal vents > Sediment ...
ATGTTTGATGGCTTCTATCACTTCCTCATGGGCATGTCCCACAATCATAGGACCCCAAGAGCACACGTAATCAATATATTCGTGACCATCTACATCATAAATTTTTGCCCCCTTTGCCCTTTCAATAAATAAAGGGTTGCCTTTAACCGACCGCCAGGCCCTCACGGGACTATTCACTCCCCCTGGAAGAAATTTCTGAGCCCTTTGCCATAATGCTTCTGATTTAGACATTATTGCCTCCCTTCTGATAGAAATCATACATTAAAACCCTTGTTCAGGCAAGAATGGCTAAATTTCCAAAACTTCCAAATCATCTATGGTCTTAATTACAGGCTTTTCTAAATCTACAATGGCAATATTTCGCACGGGTTTATACGCATGTGAGGTGATTAAAGTAAGACAATGCTTTTCAAAAATAATGGGTTCAATATGAGGCTGATGAGCCCTAATCAAAATGTTACTTTTTAATTGCTCCATGATTCTTTTAAAGTAATCCTTACCAAAAAGTGGCCTCCCCCAAATACCACCCAGAAATTCTCCACTTCTTTCTGTAAAATCACCCCAAGTGGCCTGTTGCCAGAATTCGCTGCCTAATGGAATCTCATTTACCTCTTCTAACCCTTTGATGTCTGGAGGCACTCCGTGCACAGCTATTAAGCCATTTCCAGTAACTGCCATAAAAGGCAATAATCGGCAAATTTCTGAAAAAACTTCTCTTTCTTCAGGAGATAAACTTTCCCAAAAATCGGCAGGAGAAAAAGGTAAAATAGGATATCCTTCATGATTGCCCATTAAGAGAAAAACCTGTTTAGGTGCTTCTAATTTCTTTTGGAGTAAAAATTCTATATTTTCTCTAGAATGCTTTCCTCTATCCACATAGTCTCCCAAAAAAACCAAGGTGTAACCGGGTTTAAAATAAAACTGAAAAACCTTTTCTGTAGCTTCAAAATCACCATGAGTGTCACCTACAAATACTGCCTTACCCTCTTTGGGTAATTGAATTAAACGCCTTTGGGTAGTGAGTATCTCCTTAAGTTTTTCTAAATCTAAACCTTCAAAAATAGATTATCACCTCGTTTTAGTTCTAAATTGCTTTAACTTTTCTTCTACTAAATTTCTTATTTCCTGTAACCTCTTAGGAGTATAAGCTTCAAAGCGCAATACTAAAACAGGTTGGGTATTAGAGGCCCTTAGAAGTGCCCAACCGTCATCAAAAATAATCCGCACACCATCTATGGTAACTGTCTTAAAGTGTTCAGAAAAATAGGTTTGAGCTTTTTTGACTACTTCAAACTTGGATTCATCAGAGCAAGGAATTCTAATTTCAGGCGTAGAATAACTCTTTGGTAAATCAGCAATGAGTTCACTAGGTTTTTTATTTGTTTTGTCCATAATTTCTAAAAAGCGAAGTGAGACATAGATAGCATCATCAAAACCAAAGTATCTATCTGCAAAAAACAAATGCCCGCTCATTTCCCCGGCTAAAATAGCCTTTTCTTCCTTTAGTTTGTTTTTAATAAGGGAATGGCCCACCTTCCACATAATAGGCTGCCCTCCGTGCTTAGCAATGTCATCAAAGAGCAGTTGGGAGCATTTAACTTCTCCAATGATTTTTGCTCCAGGGTGAGTTTTTAAAATATCTCTGGAAAAGATTATTAATAACTGGTCTCCCCAAAGAATTTGGCCATTTTCATCAATTACTCCCAACCTATCACCATCTCCATCATAGGCAAAACCTACTTCTAGCTTTTGTTTTTTCACTATAGAAATCAAATCCTCTAAATTAGCCATCACAGTAGGGTCAGCAAAATGGTGAGGAAAACGCCCATCCACCTCACAATAAAGAGGAGTTACCTGACAATTCATAGATTCAAATAATTTTGGGGCGATTAAACCAACTACTCCATTCCCAGCATCTATGGCTATATTGTGCCTCTTTTTAATTTGAATGTTTTTTTGCATAAAATCCATGTATTCAGGTATGATTTCATAAGTATCATAAACTCCTTGTCCGGTTTCATAATCTTGGGTTTCTATAATTTTGCGTAAGGTCTGAATTTGTTCTCCAAAAATGGTTTCTTTACCCACACAGATTTTAAAACCATTATATTCAGGAGGATTATGGCTACCAGTGACAGCAATTCCTCCTTCTTTGTCTAAATGAAATATACCAAAATAGACCACTGGGGTAGGACAGATGCCCAGGTCTGTAACATCACACCCTGTGCTTAGGATACCCTTAACCAAGGCTTCTTTTAGCAAGGGTGAACTAAGTCTCCCATCTCGGCCTACCACTATCTTTTTATATCCCTTGCGCCGTAGATAACTCCCATACGCCTTACCTAGATGCGTTGTCACTTCTGGGGTTAAATCTTCCTCTACTTTTCCTCTGACATCGTATTCTCTAAAAATAAGGGGATTAAGCTCAATGCCCATTTATACCTCCTGTTTCACTAATTTTATAAAGAATGTCTTAAAGTTGAAAGAAATGCAAGGGGAAATTATTCAGAAAATTTTTTGAGATAAAGCTGATTTAGATTATAGGAAATGGCGAAAGTCGGGCCCTAATGGAAATTTTTTCCTTTTAGAATTTTTTTAACAAGTTTCTTTTCATCTTCCTCTGTCTTTACCTTCCCATCCAAACGAGCCTTAAGTAGTTCTTCAAGAATAGTTCTAAAAATGGGACCTGGTTTTAATCCCATAGCCTTTAAATCATCTCCGGTCAAAATGGGTTTAATATCTCGCCATTGAGTGAAGTAAAGGGAAAGCCACTTTTTTTTGGCAGGAGATAACTTGGCCATTAGATAAAGCACAAATTCCAAGGGAATTTCTTTTATGGTAAGATAGACCAAACTAGGTTTTATTTCCCTTTTTTTCTGCCAGAGGCCATAAATATTAAATATTTCCCTTCTTTTTTCAAAAAATAGTTCCTTTTTGCTCTTTGGAAATTCTAATACAGTAAGAAAACTATTTACTTCTTCTTCCTTTAAAGGGTCTAACAATCCCAACAGGTATACTTCTTCTTTAACATATTTTTCTTCTAAAAAAAGGAGTTCGAACCAAGAAAGGACAGCTTCTATTTCCTTAAACAATTTTTTTAGGCTTTTATCCCATTTTAGGGCAGGATGGAGTGATTTGAGCACAGATAATTCATTCAGCCTTTCAATAATAGCGGCCGGGTTTGTTTCCCCAAAAATACACTTGAGCTCATGCCAAATGCGAGAACCGGTAGTCTGGAAAAGTAAATTTAATTTCAGTGCCTGACGGATCAAATCTAAAGTCTGCTTACTGATCCTAAATCCAAACCTTTGTTCAAAACGCACTGCCCGTAAAATGCGGGTAGGGTCTTCTACAAAACTCAAATTATATAAGACCCGAATCATTCTCTCTTTTAGATCCCGTTGCGCCCCAAAAAAATCCAATAAAAGACCAAATTGTTTGGGATTAAGTTTTATCGCTAAGGCATTAATAGTAAAATCACGGCGGTATAGGTCTAATTTTAAAGAACTCATTTCTACTTTGGGTAAGGCTCCAGGAAATTCATAATACTCTGTGCGAGCAGTGGCTATATCTAAACGAAATCCGTCAGGGAGAATGACTACAGCCGTTCCAAATTTTTGGTAAGTATGGATATGGGCATTAATTTCTTTTTGTAATTTCTTAGCTAAGGTAATCCCATCGCCTTCTACTACTAAATCAATGTCTAAATTTTCCTGTCTAAGGAGAAGGTCTCTCACAAAACCCCCTACAGCATACACATTATAACCCAAGTTCTCCGCAATCATCCCAATTTTTTTTAATAGAGAAATAATATGCTTAGGTAACTTTTCATTAAGAAGAGAAGTAACAAATTTTCGACGGGGTTGTCTTTCTAGATCAAGACCTCCTAAAAATGCAGAAGGATTGGTAAGTAAGTAATTTAAGAAGTCTTTTCTCGTAATAACACCCACTAGTTTTTTATTTTCCACAACAGGAACAATTCTTTGTTTATGTTGAAGAAGGGCTTCTTTAATTTCACTCAATGAAGCCTCAGGAGACAGGATAGGAAATTCGGTGGTCATAAAGCGCTTAACTGGTTGTTGAGAAAGTTGGTGATAAAGGGCTTTATCTACCACAGGACGGGTGATAATTCCTACTACTTCTCCATTTTTAATCACTGGTAGGGCATTAAAATCATAGTGGACTAAAATGGCCTCTGCTTCTTCAATGGTAGTTTCTGGACTAATTCCTTTTACTGGATGGGACATTAAATCTCTAGCTACTTTAGGTTGTTTTATCTTTTTATCAAGTAACTTAAGAAGTTTGTCCTCTACCTGCATAGGAGTTAATCCCTTTACCGCAGCGGAGGCAGCTGCATGATGCCCCCCTCCATTAAAGACCTCCAAAATTTCAGCTACATTCACTTCTGGCAACTTACTCCGGGCAATGATAAAAATGCGCCCTTCCATCCTAGCCAGGACAAATAGGACAGGAGGATTCTCAATTTCTATAAAATGATGTACTAAGACAGCAAAATCGTCTATATAGTGATTAGTGGAAACTTTAGTAATTACTACTGGGATGCCGCGAATAAAATGGGTTTGGGCTTCGTGAAACAGGTCATTTAAAAGAGAAACATCCTCCGCTGTAAGCTCACGCTTAAACAATTCTGAAATTACATTAAGATTTGCTCCGCATTCTAAAAGATAGGCCCCTGCTTCCAGGTCTTCTTTAGTAGTAGAGCGGAAGGTAAAGGCACCTGTATCTTCATAAAGCCCTAAGGCCATCAAAGTGGCTTCTTCAGGGGCAATTTTTATACCCTTTTCCCTTAAGAGCTTTAATAGGATGGTTACTGTTGATCCTACAGGCTTAATTATACTGAAATGACAAGGAGTTTCTGGGTCAGGTGGAAGATGGTGGTCATAAATATGCACCTCTACTTCAGGATTTTTTACTACTTCTGCTAATGCCCCAATGCGGCTTAATTGGCTGTTATCTACTAAAACAACTCTTTTTATAGTTTTTAAATCAATTTCTTTTAGTTTGACTAATTTAAAATATTCTATGGCCATATTTAAGACAAATTCCCTTACCCTTCTTTCTTGACTTCCAGGAGCAATAATGATGGCCTCTGGATAAAGTTTTTTTGCTGCCACCATAGATGCTAAGGCATCAAAATCAGCATTTTCATGAGTAGCAATAACAGTGATACTTCTATTTGGCACGCGGATGGTAGCGGACATAGAACTCCTTTAGTCTTTTCTCTGTAACATGGGTATAAATTTGGGTAGTAGTAATAGAAGAATGTCCTAACATCGTCTGGACAGAGCGGAGGTCTGCTCCTCTTTCCAAAATATGAGTGGCAAAGGAGTGCCTTAAAGTGTGAGGACTAATGTGTTTATTAATACCCGACTTAAGCACATATCTTTTGATAATTTCCCAAAAACCTTGTCTAGTAAGAGGTCGTCCTCGATAACCAATAAATAAATAGGGACTTGGTTTTTTTAACAAGTTAGAACGACCATGTTTTAAATACTGAGTGAGAACTTGTTGGGCCTTACGTCCCATAGGTATTAATCTTTCCTTGGCTCCTTTGCCCATAACGGAGACATACCCTACTTCTAAATTAATTTGATTTAACTTTAAAAGCACCAATTCTGAAACACGCAAGCCAGTGGCATAGAGCAATTCTAACATAGCTTTATCTCTTAATCCTTTAGGCTGACTTATATCTGGCTGTTCTAAAAGCCTTTCTACCTCTTCTAAGCTCAACACCTGAGGAAGTTTTTTGGCAAAACGAGGTGTCTCTATCAAAACCGCCGGGCTACTTTCTAGGCGTTGAGTAAGCACCAAAAACCGAAAAAAGGTTTTTATAGTAGCTAATATCCTTGCGCGGCTTCTCGGAGACAATCTTTTTAGGGTCAACCAATACATAAATCCCTCAATTTCTTCTGTTTGCACCTCTGTGAAGTCTTTAATCCCTTTCTGGTAAAGATAGTCTTGAAATTTATTTAAATCAGAGGCATAAGCAGCTATGGTGTGTTGAGAAAGGCCCCGCTCTAAAGTTAAAAACTGATAAAACTCATCAACAATTTCATCTTGCATAAGTAATTATTACCATAAAAAAAACCGCTAGAAAATAGAATGAATAAAAATCGGGAATAATCTTTTTATCTAAAAGGCTTGCGCTACTTCTGCCAGCTCTTTTTCTGTTTCAGCAGGTAATATTTCAAAATGTAACTCTCCTTCTTTTGCCGTTATCCTCACCCTGCTTTCATCTGGAATTTCACCTGCGACCATCTTTTTGGCCAAGGCTGTTTCTAACCTCCTTTCAATATACCTTTTTAAAGGACGGGCACCATATACCGGATCATAAGCCTCCCTAGCAATAAATTCCTTTGCCTCTTCTGTTAATTCAATTTTTATTCCCCTATCCTTTAATCTTTCTTGGATGTAGCCTATTTGTAAATCCACTATTTTCTTTATCTCTTCTAAAGTCAATGGCTTAAATAACACAATTTCATTAATCCTATTTAAAAATTCAGGTCTAAAACTCTGACGCAACTCTCGCATCACGGCATTCTTTGCCTCGGGCCTGATTTCTCCTGTTTCAGTAATACCTTCTAAAAGATAATGACTGCCTAAATTAGAAGTCATAATAATAACAGTGTTTTTAAAGTCCACGGTGCGGCCATGAGAATCGGTTAAGCGTCCGTCGTCTAAGATCTGAAGCAAAATGTTAAATACATCAGGATTGGCCTTTTCTATTTCATCTAATAAAATAACACAATATGGTTTTCTTCTTACTGCCTCTGTCAACTGTCCACCTTCTTCATATCCCACATAGCCAGGGGGTGCACCAATCAAGCGGGAAACAGTATGTTTTTCCATATATTCAGACATATCCAATCTGACCATATTTTGTTCAGTATCAAATAAGGCCTCAGCCAGGGTTTTAGCCAATTCGGTCTTTCCTACTCCAGTAGGGCCTAAGAAGATAAAAGAACCAATGGGTTGATTGGGGTCTTTTAGCCCTGCCCTACTTCTTAAAATGGCATTTACTACTGCTTGAACAGCCTCGTCTTGACCTACTACCCGGCGATGTAAAATTTCATCCAATTTAAGCAACTTTTCCCTTTCTCCTTCCATCAATCTCCCTACGGGAATACCTGTCCAGCGAGAAACAATCTCAGCAATTTCCCTTTCTGTCACTTCTTCACGTAGAAGTCTACCTGTGCTCTGTTTATCTGCTAAATTCTTTTCAGCCTCTTTCAATTTCTTCTCCAAGGCTGCCAATTTTCCATATTTCAATTCTGCCGCCTTATTTAAATCATATGCCCGTTCTGCCCTTTCTATTTCTAACTTTACTTGGTCAATTTCTTCTCTTATTTTTTGTAAACGAGAAATTACTTCTTTCTCGGCCTCCCACTGGGCCTTTAAGGCATCAGCCTTGTTTCTTAAATCCGCCAATTCCTTTTCAATATTTTTTAAGCGTTCTTGAGAAGCCTTATCTTTTTCTTTTTTTAAGGCCTGCTGCTCAATCTCCAGTTGCATAATTTGTCTAGTGACCTCATCCAACTCTGCCGGCATAGAATCAATTTCTGTCCTGATCATAGCCGCTGCTTCATCCACCAAATCAATGGCCTTATCTGGTAAAAAGCGATCGCTAATATAACGATTAGATAAGACAGCCGCTGCTACTAAGGCACTATCATGAATCCTCACTCCATGATGCACTTCAAATTTCTCCTTAAGCCCCCGTAATATAGAAATGGTATCTTCTACACTAGGCTCTGATACCAATACTGGTTGAAATCTTCTTTCTAAAGCAGGGTCTTTTTCAATATATTTTCTATATTCATCTAAGGTAGTGGCCCCAATACAATGTAATTCTCCTCTAGCTAACATGGGTTTAAGCATATTGCCTGCATCGATGGCACCTTCAGTCTTGCCTGCACCAACAATAGTATGTATTTCATCAATAAACAAAATAATCCGTCCTTCACTAGCTTGGATTTCTTTCAATACTGCCTTTAACCTCTCTTCAAACTCACCCCTATATTTAGCCCCAGCTAAAAGGGCACCTATATCTAATTGATAAATCGTTTTATCTTTCAAACCTTCTGGGACATCGCCTCGCACAATTCTTTGAGCTAATCCTTCCACAATAGCAGTTTTACCCACACCTGCCTCACCGATTAATACTGGATTATTTTTAGTTCTTCTACACAAGATTCTAATAACACGTCTAATTTCAGAGTCCCGACCAATTACTGGGTCCAATTTTCCCCTTTTAGCCTCTTTAACCAAATCACGCCCATATTTTTCTAAGGCTTCGTAAGTCTCTTCAGGTGTAGGACTAGTAATCCTTTGACTGCCTCGGATTTCATTCAATACTTCTAAAAAACGTTCTCTGGTGATATTAAAGGTTTGAAAAATACGCCCTACATCCGTGCTAGGTCCCTCTTCAATAAAGGCCAAAATGATATGCTCTACACTGGTATATTCATCTTTTAAATGTTTGGCCTCTTCCTGGGCTCTACTAAGAATTTTAAAAAGCCTTTGCGAAAGATAAACCTTTCCTAATTCTCCACCTATAGCTTTGACTCTCGGCCTTTTATCTAAAAGGCCTTCTACTTGCTCTTTAAAGCTATCTATTGGGACATTCATTTTTTGCAACAGTCTGGGAAAAAGCCCCCCTTCTTGTTTCAAAAAGGCCAAAAGGAGGTGCTCATTATCTACTTCCTGATGGCCATAACTCACAGCAATATTTTGGGCCTCAGCTAAAGCCTCTTGTGTTTTTTGCGTAAACCGAGAAATATCCATCTAAATCTCCTTTTATTTTTTGATTTAAAAATAAACACTTTTTAGGGATAGGGCAAGTTTCTACAATTTGAGCACCAATCCTTCTAGCATTTTTATCCTATCCCGTAATTCTGCTGCCTTTTCAAACTCCAAGACCTGGGCTGCTTTCTTCATTTCTTTCTTTAATTGGACGATTTTCTTTTCTAATTCTTCTCTATTTCTATATTCCACTTCTGGCTCTTTTACTACACCCACTTCATAATAATCGGCTTCGTAAATAGAACTCAGGATATTATCTATACTTTTTTGAATGGTGGTGGGTGTGATATGGTGGGCTTGGTTATAAGCTTGCTGAATTCTTCGTCTTCTTTCTGTTTCTCTTATTGCTTTTTTCATAGAATCAGTTACTTCATTGGCATAAAAAATAACCTCCCCATGGACATTTCGGGCAGTCCGCCCACAGGTTTGAATTAGGGAACGTTCAGAGCGGAGAAAACCTTCTTTATCCGCATCCAAGATAGCCACTAGAGACACTTCAGGCAGGTCCAATCCCTCACGAAGGAGATTTATTCCAATAAGCACATCAAATTCACCCCTCCTTAAATCCCTGATGATTTGCACCCTTTCTAAAGTATCAATATCAGAATGCAAATATTTCACTCGTATCCCTAAATTGGCGTAATATTCAGTCAAGTCCTCCGCCATCCGTTTAGTCAAGGTAGTTACCAACACCCTTTCTCCTCTAGTTACTCTTTTTCTGATTTCACTTAACAAATCATCCACTTGGTGAGTAGCTGAACGCACATAAATTTTAGGGTCCATTAAGCCGGTAGGACGAATTATTTGCTCTATTATTCTGCCTTTTGCTTTTTTCTTTTCATAATTGCCTGGAGTAGCTGAAACATATATTACTTGATTAATTCTGCCTTCAAACTCCTCAAAATTTAAAGGGCGATTATCTAAAGCTGATGGCAAACGCCATCCGTATTCTACTAATGTTTGTTTTCTAGAGCGGTCTCCAACATACATACCTCTTATCTGAGGCACAGTAATATGGCTTTCATCAATAAACATCAAGTAATCTCTAGGAAAATAATCCAATAAAGTATAAGGAGGCTCTCCAGGAGCACGACCATCCAAATACCGGGCATAATTTTCAATACCATGGCAATAGCCTAGCTCAGCCATCATCTCTAAGTCAAACAGTGTGCGTTCTTTAATCCTTTGGGCCTCAATCAATCGGTTTTGGCTTAGAAAAAATTTTACCTGCTGTTCCATTTCCTTTTTAATTGAAACAATAATGTCTTCCATATTGCCTGTTTCGCTGAGATAATGCGTAGCTGGATGTAAAATAAGTTCTGTTAAACTTTTTTTAACCTTACAGCGTAAAGGGTCAATAATATATATGCCATCTATTATGTCTCCAAAAAATTCTATACGGACTGCCTCTTCTTCCTCATAAGTTGGAAAAACTTCTATTCTTTCACCGCGGACCCGAAATGTGCCCCGTTTAAAATCAACATCATTACGCTGGTATTGCATATCTATTAATTTGCGAATGATTTTATCTCGGTCTCTTTCCTCTCCTTTGAGCAAGATAAGATGATGGGCATGATAGGCTTTTGGAGAACCTAAACCATAAATACAGGAAACACTAGCTACAATAATAACATCTCTTCTAGTCAAAAGGGCATGTGTTGCCCGATGGCGAAGGCGGTCGATAGTATCATTAATAGTAGCATCTTTAGCAATATAAATGTCTCTTTCAGGAATATAGGCCTCTGGTTGGTAATAATCATAATAGCTAACAAAAAATTCCACTGCATTTTCTGGGAAAAGACGTTTAAACTCCCCATAAAGCTGAGCAGCTAGGGCCTTATTGGGCGCAATTATTAAGGTAGGCTTTTGAATCTGAGCAATAACATTGGCCATAGTAAAAGTCTTACCTGAACCTGTAACGCCAAGAAGCACTTGATATTTTAGTCCTTTTTTTATCCCATTTACTAATTTAGCAATGGCTTGAGGCTGGTCACCTTTTGGTTGATATTCAGAGACTAACTTAAACATATATTATAAATTATCCCAAATTATAAATAAAACCAAGGAGGAGGCACGTATTAATTCAAAATAGACTTTTGTTTGGACTGCGGTTAATTTTGACAATTCTTCTATTATTTGTTAAAGTTTTACAAAAAGGGTAAATTCGAATGATACCTGCTGAAGTCCTTGAAATAATCCAAAAAATGCCTAAGGAATTCAGAGAATACTTTTTCCATTTTACTAAAGTGCTTTACAAAGATATGGTTGAAATAGCGAGAAAAAGTGATTTTGAAGCCTTGAAGAAAAATATAACTGAACTTTCAAAAATTGTAAAAGAACTAGCCGCTGCCCAGAGTAAAACAGAAGCAAAACTAGAAGAACTAGCTGTAAAAACAGAAAAAAGATTAGAAGAACTAGCTGTTGCTCAGAGTAAAACAGAAAAAAGACTGGAAGAACTAGCCGTTGCCCAGAGTAAAACAGAAAAAAGAGTGGAGGAACTAGCTGTTGCCCAAAGCAAAACAGAAGCAAGACTAGAAGAACTAGCTATTGCCCAAAGCAAAACAGAAAAAAGACTGGAAGAACTAGCCGCTGCCCAGAGTAAAACAGAAGATTCTTTAAATAAGCTTATTAATGAGCATGTTGAAACTAGAAGACGTCTTGAAAGTATGTCAGATGCTGTAGGTTACAATTTGGAAAACCAAGCTTATAAAGCCCTCCCTGCACTTTTGGAAAAAGACTTAAAGATAAAAGTGGAAGGAAAGTTAGTAAGGCGGTATTTTCCGGGAACAAGAAAAGGCCGCTATATCCAGGTAAATATCTATGGATGGGGGGCACAAAATGGAAAGCGGATACTCATCTTGGGTGAGTGTAAGACAAGCCTTTCTAAAAAAGAGGTCGATCGCTTTTTAAAATTAACTAAATACATAGTAAAACTTGAAAATATCTCAGAAGAAGAAACTTTAAAAATTGCAGTTGTGCATGACATTTTACCCCCCGTAGTCTCTTATTTAGAAAGCAAAGGGATTAAACTTTATTGGTCTTATGACTTATAAATCAAGAGTTTTAATTAAGTAATGATAACAAGCCATCCATACTACCGCTTACGAGGTTGATTATTGAAAAAAGCTATGTTTTTAAAAAAATTTGCTTTATTTTGCCACATTTGCCTGTTCCCTGCCCGACAGCAGGCGGGCCTGCCCGACAGCCGTGTCTGCCGACAGGCAGGCGGGGGCAGACAGGTTTGTGGTTTTCTTTTAAAGTTATTATGGTTTTTTGGGTAATAATCTCAATTTTTTAAATTCAGCCTTGAATAATTTGTATTTTATCTCCTAAATACTTATTAATTTCCTCTCTAAACTCTGCCAAACTAAATCCAGGGATGGCACAACCTTCTTTAGGACAGGTGGCTTGGCAAGAACCACACCCCCGACAGAGATAAGTATTTACTTCTATGGTCTTTTTTGTCTCGTTATTTTTTGTATATTCTATAATTTTAATAGCGTTATAAACACAAACATCCACACAATAACCACAGCCATCACACTTTTCTTCTATTACATACATCTTACTCACGTCTTGGCGAAAACCTAAAGTAACACAAGCCTTACAATTATCACAAATATCGCAGTGTAAACACCTTTGTGCCTCTAAAATAACCTGTTTTAAATCAAACCCCTCTTGTTCTAAATCAAAACTATGTAAACGCTGCTCTAAGGCCAAAAAGGATGTCTTTTGGGGGGGGTTAATAAGTATCCTCTCTTTGAGATAAGGTAAGCTCACAGTAAAATATTCTATCTTTTCTCTTTTTAATTCTTTATGTTCTAAAAATCCTTTTATAGAATTGGCAGCTTCCTTTCCAGCCCTTATAGCCTCAGCCGCCCGGCCTATTCTAAAAACATCCCCTGCTACAAAAACACCTTGTTCTGAAGTAGATAGAGTTAAAGGGTCTGCCATTAATCTTCCGTTTTCATCTAATATCTCTTTTAAATATTCCCTATCTGGCAATTGACCTATAGCAAAAACCAAAAAATCTGTGTTTACAGAGATAGTGTCACTTGCATCAAATTGCGGATTGAAAATCTTCCTCCCATCTTTTAAGTCATAGACAGAAGTGCAGAGAGAAAAAGTAAGATGCAGTTGACTATTGTTTTTTTCCACTCTATCCAAACCCCTAGAATAATAAAAGGTTATTCCTTCTTCTTTTCCTGCTTGTTCATCTTCTTCATTAGCTAGAATCCCATCCTTAGAGGTTCTATCCGCTGATTCCAAACAAGCCAGCGCTACCTCGGCTCCTAGCCGTCTTAAAGAGCGAGCTGTATCTATAGCTACGCCACTTCCTCCAATTACTACTGCCTTTTTCCCTTTATATTTATCCTTATTTATGCTCCCTTCACTAATCTGACTAAGTATCTCAACGGCTGTTTCTACCCCTGGATAATCCCTAGCAAAGGGAGGAATAGGACGTGGCAAAGGAGTGCCAGTTGCTATGAGTATAACGTTATAGTTCCTTTTTAAAACATTTATAGGTATATTGGCTTTTAACTGGACTTCAATGGATAAAGGGGTAACAATCTGGTCAATAGCAAAGGCCAACACATCTTTAGGAAGACGAAAGGAAGGAATAAACCGTAAGGCTCCTCCTAATTTAGACTTACTTTCAAGTAAGGTTATTTTATAACCTTCTTTGGCTAAGAAAAAGGCAGCCGTTAAACCAGCCGGACCTCCACCTACAATAGCTACCTTTTCACTTTTTGCTGAAGACATCTCTATGGGTCTATAAGGAGGGAATTTCCCCTCATTAACTGCCTTTTTATACCAATCAAAGAGAAACCTTTCTATAAGCCTCACTTGCACAGGCCCATCGATTTCGTTGCGATTACAATTATTTTCACATATTCCACAGATATAGCCACAAATGCCAAACAGCGGATTAAAATTAAATAATTCATCATATATTTTTAGAAAGACTTCTTCATCGGCTAAACCTGTTTCAACCAACTTACCTAGATAACCCAAAAGGATGTTATGCCTTTGAATAGGCCGCATCAAAGGACAGGCATCCCGACAGGGAGAAATAAGATATTTCATTTTATTCTCCTCCAATAAATTATGTTCTCATTTTAACAGAAACATTAAAAGAAGCAAAAAATATTAGATAAAATGCTAATATGGGCTATAAACGGTAGGTAAATAAAGGCTATTTTCGTTGACAAAGGTTCTGCGATAGATGAATAAATCCCATTTACCCAAAAACCCTACTTCTGACGCTGAAATAAGAGTTGAGATTTATAAAACAGGGATAAAATCTAGAGGGATTACTACAGTCTTAATATCCTTTAACATACAAGACATATAAATCTGCCTGGCTATCACCTTTAGTGGCCTGAGCATGGATTAGATAATAAACTCCAATACTGGGAATGGCTGAATATGCTCCAGCTACAGGTGGAAACACAGGGACACCACCGAATCCCGATAATGGTTTCCAGAATACCTCGTTAATCTCATAGAAATCATTAGGGTCTCCAGGGTCTCCAGTTTGGGGATTAAGATTTATAAAATTTTGTGCGCTACCATAACTAGTAGTTTCTAAATCGATAATAGCCTCCTCTATACCCCCCTGAGCCATTTGTAAGGCAATTTGATAATTTTTAGCTGCCCTGC
>Ga0190334_1000793_pt1 | contig 14472 bp, 9 predicted proteins | sample 48720478_MG_FD_161270 | JGI IMG/M metagenome (GOLD analysis project Ga0190334, IMG submission 161270) | Hydrothermal vent sediment bacterial communities from Southern Trench, Guaymas Basin, Mexico - 4872-04-7-8_MG | ecosystem: Environmental > Aquatic > Marine > Hydrothermal vents > Sediment ...
ATTTCTAAAACTGTTAAGACAGATCTAACTTTTAATCCATTCTTCGATGAAAATATTATTGATGAAAAGCTTCAAAATATTCCAGGTGTTGAAGAACTTTTTCCTCGAATAATGATGTTAGTGAAAGTAAGCTCAGATAAATCAGATAAAAATGGCACTCTTGAGTTCTATGGAATTGATTTTAAGAATGAATATTCTAATGGGAATATGGGGCAATTAGAAATCGCTGATGAACAAGGCGAAAAAACAGGGGAAGTCTATGCTGAAGAACCCAATGATGGTGAATGCGTGATTCTTTGGAGAGTTGCTGAGTTATTAAATGTAACTATTGGTGATACAATTCATTTAGAATATCAACAATACCAAATAGATCTTAAAGTAGTTGCTATATGCATTCAAAATAGGAGATTTTCAGACTTTGAGAACGCTTTAATCATCACGAATTTAAAGCAAGCACAAGCATTCTTGAATAGAAAAGGCGAGATCAATATCATTGTAGGGACGATAAAAAACCCTCAATATGTGTATGATGTAAGAGATTTGGAGTCAACAAAAAGAAAACTCAAGGTCATTGGCGCAAGTATTCAAGAAAGACTTGATCCGAACGAATATACGGTTCAAATGCCAAAATTAGAAGAACTAAGTAATGAAGAATTTCTGTTAATAGCAATGACAGTGATTTTTTGGTTCATTATTATCATTTCAATTTTAATAACAGGTATTTTGATTAATTCAATACTTACGACTTCAATAGAAGAAAGGATTCGAGAATATGGAATATTAAGAGTAGTGGGTGGTAAGAAGACTTTTCCCGTTAAATTAGTGGTATTTGAGGGGGCATTAATAGGTATCATTGGCTCAATAATCGGAATAATAGTTGGAAGAATCTTTACTCCTCCAATAGTTAATTTCTTGTTCATTATCACGGATTTTAGAATGAAAAATGTAGAATACGTTATACAACCTCAAACAATTTTTCTTGCATTTATTATTGGCACGGGAGTTTCATTAGGAGTCTCATTAATTCCAGCATTAAAAACAGCAAAATTAGATATAGTTAAATCTATAACCCCATTTCATCAAAAAGAAGAAGCTTGGGAAATTAAAAAAGAAGGTAGCATGAATGTGAAATATTTTCTTGCTGGGATTGCAATTGCAACAATTGGAATGGTTGTCTTTATTTTATTGCCCAATATAATAGTTTCTGGTGAATTCATGATGATTGCAATGTTATTTATTGGTCTACTTTCAGCAATTTTAATTGGATTGGTTTTTGCTTCCGTCGGGATAATACCTCTAATTCAGAGGGTAATGCTAGGGATAATATCTCCTACTGTGAGAAAATATGCAAATATTATTAAAATTTCACTCAAGAGAAATAGGAGAAGAAACACGAGTACTATCTTGCTTTTTGCCATAAGCTTTTCATTCATATTCTTTATTACAAGCGTGACTGAAATGGAATCCAAAAACATGACTCTTAATTTAAAATATCAATATGGAACTGATGTTGTTTTAGTAAATCAGGGTTTGGAAAGTCAAAATAGTGCAATGAATCTTGAAATGATCAAAGATCTTGAAAATAGTGCTGGGATTGAAAAGATAGCGATTACATTGTATAATATGTTTGATATCACTTCAGTTTTATCCATAGCATATGATTTCAGCCAAGGTGGCGGCTTTTTCAGTGAAGAATCAATTAATGAAGCTTTCATGAACATTTTTGAGTTTTATCAACGTCAGAGAGAAGAAAAATTTCGCGTAACTATAGGAGATCTTTCTGGATTTGATGAAATTGAAATTGGTTTTATTGGAATTGAAAAGAAATTTTATAATACAATGGATAAGAACATGATGATCTGGAGCAGCCCAAATAGCAATTTCAACTATTCTTTCACGCAACTATTTAAATTTAATAATACTTGCATTATTTCTAAATCTCTTGCAACCATTATTGGAATTTCAGATGTAGGCGAAATGGTACGATTAACATTTTATAATCCAAAAATAGAAAATGATCCAGGAAACATCACGTTGTTTAGGGTCGTTGGCATATCTGGAGGAATGCCTGGATTTTACAATTTCAAGAGTTCAAAATCTCTAGCCGAAGGGGGCGGTGTAATGGTGTCAATTGATAATTATATTCGTCTAATGAAAGTTAAAAATGCTTGGACATCAGATATGCTTGTTGATAAGGCATTTATTAAATTAGTCAATAATTCTCCCGATAATGTAGAAAAAATTGAAGAAGATATCCAAGAAACTCATAAAGATAAAGATTTTCTTGTTGATGACGCTATTAGAAAAATTGATTTCTTACAAGACATGTATAAGAGACAAAGCACCTTAATGGAAGTAATTAACTGGTTTGCAATTGTCACGGCAATTTTTGGGTTGATTAGTTCAATGTATGCGGTAATGTTAGAAAGAAAGTTTGAAATCGGAATTTTAAGGGCATTGGGAATGAAAATTAGAAACGTGCGGAATTTATTTCTCATAGAAAGTATTATAGTGTTGCTATCCTCTGGAAGTGTTGGCATGATAATAGGGGTTTATTGTGCATACTTATTAGAAACGAACATATCTTTAATAACAGAATTACCTGTTATGTTCGTAATACCAATGGATACGCTTATTAGAGTCTTTATAATATCAATAGCTGCAGGAATAATTGGCATGTATCTCATATTAATAAAATTGAGCAAGCAGACAATCATGGAAATTTTCAGGCAAACTTTTTAATTATTTTTTAAAAATTCTATTAATTTTTTCAAAGCTCTTCCCCTATGAGAGATTTGATTTTTTTCTTTAGTTGATAATTGAGCAAATGTTTTATCGGGACATTCATTGGGCAAGAATATTGGATCAAAACCAAATCCTTGATTTCCTTTCTTTATTGGTGATACTTTCCCGTGAACATTTCCTTCAAAAATAAAAATATCATCCAGTGGTTTATAATAAAAGGCAATTACTGCTGTAAAATGTGCTTGGGTAGCTTCAAAATCATCAATTAATTTCAGAATTCCCTCATTTCCTATTGTTTTCATTACATAAGAGGAATATACTCCTGGAAATCCGTTTAATGGTTTATCTACAAAAAAACCGGCATCTTCTACGAGAACAGATCCTTCTATATCTTGTTTTATACTCTTCAACTTAAATACCGCAACATCTTTCAAGTTTTCAGCTTGAATTTCAATGGGTTTCATATTTAATTGCTTTACTTCATATTTAACATTGCTTTCTTGAAATAGTCGTCTAACTTCTTCAAATTTATGTTTATTATTTGTGTTAAAATAAATAATCTTTTCTTTAGACGCCATGATTAATTCAATTCACTCATATTTATTTAGATAATCAAAACTAGATTAATTTTTTATATTCTTACCATTCATTCATTAATTAACAAATATATTTTTAAAAAAATATCTATTCTAAATAAAAAATTTTATTTTTGAACAATCATTTTGTTTCACATTAAAAATTTTAAAATATTATAGTGCAAGATAATCATGGCTCGGATGCATTCTCGAAAAAAAGGGAAGTCTGGAAGCACGCGACCAGCTAGATTAGAAAAACCAGTTTGGATCGAGTTTTCCGCAGAGGAGATTGAAGCAGAAGTAGTGAAATTAGCCCGCAGAGGGCACTCTAAATCCATAATTGGAGTTATTTTAAGAGATTCTTATGGAGTCCCATTAGTAAAAGTGGTTACTGGAAAAACAATCAGTCAAATTCTTGAAGAACATGGAATGAAAGAACCACTTCCAGAAGACTTATCAAACTTGATTAAGAAAGCATTGAATATCAGAAAACATTTGGAAAGTAATAAAAAAGATTTAGATTCGAAGAAAGGGCTACAAAGAACCGAATCTAAAATCTATAGATTAATTAAATATTACAAGAAGAAACAAGTATTACCCCCCGATTTCAAATATGATCCAGAAAAAGTAAGAGCATTAGTTGCGAGGTAAAGTGAACAATGAGTCAAAAGGGAAAAGGAAGAAAGAAGAAAAGTAAAGTTAAGAAAGTTTCATTCAAAGATAAACAATGGTATACAGTCATTGCTCCAAAGAATTTTAACTATAAAGAGATAGGAGAAATTATAGGCTTAGAAAATAATTTAGTAGGTCGAACTGTTGAGGTTTTATTGTATGATTTTACTGGAGATTATAATGATATCAGTTTGAAATTAAAATTCAAAGTTATAAGCGTTAACCCAGAGGCTAAGACATGTAATAGCATTTTTATAGGACATGAATACACTAGTGATTACGTGAGATCTCTTATTGGAAGGGGTAGCTCCAAGATTCAAGTTATTCTGAATTTAACAACTAAAGATAGTTTCGTTTACCGCTTAACTGCATTATGCGTGACCTTAAAAAGAGCAAGGAGTTCACAACAAATTGTCATTAGAAAAATAATGACAGAAATTTTAAAAGAATTTGCTAAGTCTTTAAATCATGAAAAATTTATCTCTGGGATGGTTTATGGAGAATTTGCACGTCAAATTCAAAGAGTAGCAAAAACTATTTATCCACTTTCAAATTCTACTATTATTAAGAGCAAGTTAATTTCAATGCCAGAGGGAGCAATGGATACAGTTTACGTGCCAAGAGAAGAAGAATTTGAAGTCATAGAAGTTGATGTTAAAAGGACTAGAAAAAGTGAAATTCGCAGAACTGAAAGAATTAATGTTAAAAAATTGGCCCAAGCTAAAACAACTGAACCTGAAAAAGAAGAAACTACTTCTGAAGCAGAGAGCGAGTGATTAATCTAAACAATGAATATTTTAGCTATTATTCTAAAAATTAAACAAGCAAAATAATTTTTTACTCATTTAAATTATAAATATGATTACTTTTCTAGATATTCATACTTGAATAAAAGTCAATTCTCATCAAGAATAACCAAATTATGATAATTTAGATATTTTTTTCTATTGATATAACATCCATCATTAATTAATATCAATTTATTGATTAAGTTTTTCTATATAGGATGTTTGTTTTTTAATATCGAACTTTATGAATTATAAAAAAGTGAATTAATATGTCTTCTTTAGAAGGAAATAGAAATAATCCATATAGTTTTGACGATTATTTATTTGTTGTCAAAAATTTTAATTATTATCAAGATGACGATTTTTTACAAGCTCTAGTTCGGAAGTATACTGGAGAGGAGTTTGAAAAAATTGATAGGGACCTCAAGGCATTATCAGATTACATTTCTTACAGGTGGAGAGATTTAGCAGACAAGGCAAATGAACTTGAAAATAGAATTAAAGTAACAAAAATCAAACATTATGATGCTTTTAACCATAGAATCGATAGAATAGAACGATGTTGGGAAACCGAAACTTTAGAAAAAGAGATTTTTAGTTTAGGTTTATTTGATCCCACACGAAATACTCCTTGGAGCCGATTTTGTAAGATGTTCTTACTCTATCAAAATGGTGAGGCAGGCACAATGTGCCCTATAGCATGTACGCACGGTCTTGTGTGGTTAATGCAAAAATATGAAAATGAATTATCACTTGAAGCTAAAAAAATTCTTGATTCTGTGAGAAATGGAATAAACGGAGAATATGGAAAGGGTGCCCAATTTGTAACAGAAATTCAAGGTGGTAGTGATGTCCCTGCAAATTTAGTGGAAGCTGTATTTGAAAAAGAAGAAGGTGAAGACGGATATTCAAATGTGTGGCGAATTTATGGTAAGAAATTCTTTTGTTCAGCAGTTCATGCGGATTATGCTCTTATTACAGCTAAGCCGAAAAATACACCTTCATCTACTAAAGTTGCAGCTTTTGTAGTTCCAATGTGGCTTCCAGGGAAAAAAGAACGAGAAATAAGAAATTCTTATACAATAGATCGATTAAAACCAAAAATGGGAACCGCAGAACTCCCTACAGCGGAAATTACATTTAATGGATCAGTAGCTTATCCAATAGGCCCTTTAGAAAAAGGCTTGGCTAATGTTATCGGAATTGTATTATCCATTTCAAGACTACATGTTGGGTTTGGTACTGCTTCTACCGCCTTAAGGGCTGTAAGAGAAGCAATTTTATATTCACAATTCCGTCATGCTTTTGGAGTACCTACATCCTCTTTTCCATTAATGATAAATCAAATTAAAGAACTAGAACATTATGCCAAAAGAACTGCTGCTGGTGCTTTCAAAGTTTATTCAGAATTTATTAAATTTAATGAAGAACTTAAGAGTGGTATTAGAGAATTAGATCAAATCGATGATATTGAAGAAAGAAAAAGAAGATTCAGATTACGAGAATTAATAATGCTACAAAAAATCGTTGTTGCTGATGAGGCGCCCCAGATGATAAGAAAAGCCATTTCATTTTTCGGAGGGCATGGTGTCATGGAAGATTTTTTATCACTACCTCGATTTCATCGAGATTCAATGATAATGGAGTTATGGGAAGGACCAAGAAATGTATTGCTAACACAAATTCATAGAGATTTTTCAAGAGTGCGAGATTGGTATTCTCCAGAAGAATTTGTTAAAGATTTGCTCCAAGGAGCTAGTAATGATGTTATCGAGCCATTAGCTAAAGAATTCACTCGTATAATGAAACATGATAGCTTACTAAGAAATGATGAAAAAACATTGAAAATTTGTAATGATTGGGAAATTCTGGCCAATAAATTATTTATAGCTTATCAAGAACAAGCTCTTAGAGAAATGAATTATACCGGAAAGAGCCTAAAATTTTCTAAGTTATTGCGAAAATTTAAAAAAAGAGTTAATTCTGTTTAAGGAGTTATTCAAGAATTTTTTAAAAAAGGATTTTTCTTTTTTATTACTTTACCATTTGGATCTTGATAATAAAGAGTATTTGAGGGAACATCCTCATTTACGATCGAATGAGCTCCTATTATTGAATTCTCACCTATTTTTTTTCCACACATTATGCTTACATTAATACCTGTCTGTGAATTGGGGCCTATTATCGCACCCAACTTCCTCCTTTTAGAATCAACAATTTGACCCTTGATGTTCATTTTAACGCTTTTATTATCAAATCTCAGATTCGAAATTTTAGTTCCAGCCCCTAAATTAACATTCTCGCATATAATTGAATCTCCAACATAGTTAAAATGAGGAATGGCGGTTTCCGAAAATATCATCGAATTTTTAACTTCTGACATCCCGACATGGCAATCATCTCCAATTGAAGTTGAGGGTCTTATATATGCATTAGGTCCAATTAACGAATTTTTGCCTATATAACAAGGTCCTTGAATGACCGTACCAGATTTAATTCTTGTTTCTTTCCCAATATAAACATTTCCAGAGATATGGACATTTTCTTCAATAATTCCTTCCATTTTAGGTTCTTGTTTGGATAAAAAATATTCATTGGCATCCAATAATTGCCAAGGTAAACCAATGTCACTCCAGAAGAGGTCATCAATAATGTATCCTAAGATCTTACATTTAAACTCGTTAATTAATATCTGTAGTGAATCTGTAAATTCATATTCATTTCTGCTAGATAATTTTGTTTTTTCAATGGCTTGGAAAATGATAGGTTTAAGGATATAGATCCCAGCATTTGCTAAATTCCCAGCATTTAATCCTGGAGGAGGTTTTTCGATAATTTTTTCTACATTGCCATCATGATCTAACGAGATAATTCCATAATTTTCTGAATTTTCTACTTTAATTAAACTTATAATACCGTCAGGTTTTTTTTCGTCAAAAACTTTCACTAAATTCTTGAAAACTTGAGGATCAACCAATAGGTCTCCATACACCATTAAAAAGTCATCATTTTTAACAAAATCTTTGGCATAATTTGTTGCATGAGCAGTACCACGACACTCTTCTTGAGTGATATAATTAATTGATAATCCCAAACTCTTATTTCCATCTCCAAAATATTCTCTTATCACGTGTTCTTTATATTTAACTATTAATAGAATCTCGGAAATACCGACGTTTATTAATCCATCCATTATGTGTTCCAAGATGGGCTTACCAGCTACTTTTATCATTGGTTTTGGCCGAGAAGAAGTAATGGGTCTTAATCTTTTTCCTTCTCCCGCAGCTAATACAACTGCCTTCATAAACTTAAAAAAAGCAACATCTTATTAGAAATTATTGATCGAATTGGTGAACTATATTGTCAATATGATTGGATAAAGATAAGAAAGGTTTCAGATCTCCTTTAAATTCCTGAAGTAGCACTGGTTCTTTAGTTAATTTTTTTTCTAACTCTTCAAATATTTCTTTAATTTTCAAATAATCTCCACTTGCAATTAAATCAAGCGAGTATCCATTTATCCTTCCATAAAGAATCAAGTTTTTCCTTCCTTGTTCTTTTAGATCTTCAAATTGTATCTCTTTGATGTAACTCTTGGCTCTAATTTGTGAATTCATTGTTATTGTAGCTAATTTAGCCGATAAATCTGAACTAAATAATTCAATATTTTCTTTTGAGATATTCTTCTGGAAATTCTTTAACAGTTCCAAATCATATAATTTTGAAATTATGGGCAATCCTTGAGCCGAGATTCCACAATAGATTACTTTACTTTTTATTTCTTCGGAAGGTTTTAAAAATTCTTCATCTTCTAGGTTATCCCGGTACTTATTCCATAAATAAGCAGTTATTAGCTTAATAATTTTAGTAAATTCTGGTTTGCTTGATGATTTCTCTATTTCTTCTGGAGTTCCATAATTTTCTAAAACCTTTTCAGAAAACTCTTTTACCATATTTCTAGCTTCTATGGATCTTGATGAAAATGAACCTGTAATGCAAAAAAATATGTTTCTACCGCTCTTGTCGATAACATGATCTATAATCATGTGTTCTTTTCCTTTCAAGCCCTTAAAGAGCACGTTAGTCAAGCGCCAGTAATTTTTAGGGTTTATGCTCTTAATTAATTTCTCCACAAAGAGAATAATCTCAAAAAACGCATACTTCTTACTGTTTGATACATAAACCAAATCTTCGTCTAAAATAATAGCAAATCCAGTAATCATGAAGGAAGATCGATTATTTTTTAAATTAAAATATCTTTTGTAAAAAAAAATTAATACATATATTAATGTCTTTCGAAATTCTACAGAGTTTTAGAATTTAGAACAAAAATTAGAAAGTTTTTCTTCATTTTAAATAAAATTTATTAAAAATAAATAAATTTTTATAATCTTACCTTTTATAATAACAATAATTAAATTATCTTTTGAATGTTAAAATCTTAATACATTAACATCTCTTTAAATGATAAATTTCCTTTTAAATTTCTCAAGAATTTAAAGAATTAAACACGTGCGATTAATGAAAATATTAAAAATTGTAGAAAAAAAGAAGATTTTAAAAGCTGCAGAATTATTAGTTCATGCCAAGAATGCTATTGTCTTGACTGGTGCCGGCATATCTACTGAATCTGGAATTCCAGATTTTAGAGGAGATAGTGGATTATGGAAAAAATACAGTCCAGAAATTTATGGAAACATTCAATCATTCATCAGAAATCCTGCAAAATTTTGGCAATTTGCTGAGAAAATAGCACCAACATTATTTAAAGCAAAACCTAATGCAGGACATATAGCTTTGGCAGAATTAGAAAAGATGAACATAATAAAAGGAATAATAACACAAAATATTGATGAATTACATCAAAAAGCAGGGTCTATACTCGTGTATGAAGTCCATGGAAATATCAACCGATTTACTTGTTTAGGATGTAAGGCATCATACAATAAAGAACAAGTATTAAAAAAATTAAAAAAGGATAAAAAGAAGCCTCCTTGTTGTGAATATTGTGGAACACCATTAAAGCCCTCTGTAGTACTTTTTGGAGAAAGCTTGCCTACATTTGAAATATATTATTCAAGGGATTTGGCTAAAAAAGCAGATGTAATGTTAATTGCGGGTTCTTCCCTTACAGTGGCGCCAGTTTGCGATCTACCACTATACACATTGAATAGTGGAGGAAAATTAATTATAATAAATGATCAACCAACTTATTTAGATAGCAGAGCAGAAGTAGTTATAAGGCATAAAACTGGAATTATTCTTCCATTAATCGTCGAACAAATTAAAATCTTAATGAAAGAAGAAACAAATGTAAGTACTAATGATGAACAATAATAATATCAATTTATAATAATAACCGAAGTTTTTTGATGGCTGTTTCAAATCTTATTGTTAAAGATTGGAGAAAAATAGACATTACTTTTGGATTAGTTTATTTAAATAAGTTAGAATTAATGTTATCTTCTTATACTATAAGATTATTGTATGATTTTTTGAATTCAAGGGCTAATGTTGCTTGTGAATTGTTTTGCATTCCTGAAAAAGTTAAGTATCCGGCGTCAATCGATTTAACACCCAATAACTCCATCAGAAGCCTTGAAAATGAAATGAAACCATTAGAGTTTGACATTTTAGGGTTTTCTTTACAATATGAACTCAATGTAAAGAATTTTTTCTGGTTTTTGGAAAAGAGCGGCATACCTTTTTACAGCAAGAAACGTGAAGAAATGAGAAAAAACGAGAATGTCCATATTCCTATTATTATAATGGGAGGACCAGTTATAACATCCAATCCATTACCTTTAAACAATTTTGTGGACTTTTTTTTCATAGGAGACGCCGAGCCGAACCTACATGATTTTTTAAATTTATTTCTAAAATATAAAGAAAAAAAATTGGAGTACAAAGAATTATTAAAAGAAGCCTCTTTAATTGAAGGTATTTATGTTCCGTTGTTAAAAAATCATGCCAAACGTGCTATATTGAAATCATTGGACAATTCTCCCACACCAATTAATCAAATTTTTTTTCAAAATAACGAGAGAGCAGAGGGATTTAGTGAAAATTTTTTATTAGAAATAAATAGAGGATGTCCATTCGCTTGTAAATTTTGCATTTCTTCTTATCATAACAGACCTTTTAGAAATAAATCCAAGGAAAACTTGCTAACTTCAATAAAAAGCACTGCTAATCTAAAACAATTTAAAAAAATTTCACTAATAGGATCTTGCGTTTCAGCTCATCCCAATTTTAAAGAAATTTGCTTGGAGGTTTTGAAATTAGGGTTAAATCTTAGCATACCCTCAATGAGAATAGATCATTTATCAAGTGAAATAGTAAAAATTTTAGAAGCAAGTGGAATAAAATCTATAACATTAGCCCCTGAAGCGGGTTCTGAGAAATTAAGATATAAATTAGGAAAAAGAATCTCAGATGAGAAAATAATTAGCACTTTAAGAGAAATAAGCCTTTCAAAAATAAAAAATGTCAAATTATATTTTTTAATTGGATTGCCTGATGAAACTCATGATGATATAGAATCAATTTCGAACATGATTTCAACAATCTCTCATTTTAAATTTGAAAAAGGGGCAATTAGAGCAAATATCAACCCATTAATACCTAAATTTAATACTCCTTTTGAAAAAGAGATTGATTTTTACATTTCTGATAATATGAAGATTCTAATAAATAGATTAAAATCATTGCAAGAAAATTTAGGTAAAAATCCAAGAGTTAAGTTAAAATTTCAAAAATTTAAGGAATTAGTTAATGATGCCCGATTACAAGTATTAATATCTTTAGGAGATGAAAATACTTCAAAATTTTTACTTGAATATTATTTGGAAGGCGCAACCATGGGTGCACTGCGTAGAGTCGAGAAAAAGTTAAGCTTTTCTTTAGATGAATACTTAACACGCATTAAAAATGGATATAAACCTTGGACTTTAAATTAGAAGTAAAGTTAATTCATTAAGAAAATTTATAGTTTAAAACTTTCCACTCCATTAAAACTTAACTTGCAAGGTAAGATTTGATAGCCATTCTTAATAATTTCTTCTTGAAGAGCAAAAACATTTTCTATACTACTCAAGATAACGGCAGAACCGCCTCCGCCAGCGCCATTACATTTAAAACCTAATGCGTCATGCTCTTTTGAAATCTTTTCTAACTTGTCTATATAGGAATTAGTCATTTTTGGATGCAGTTTTTTCTGAGCTTCCCAATTTCTATTGATTATTTCACCTACTTTCTCTATATTTGAATTTATGGCACCTTTCATTTCATAGGCACATTCTTTCATAATATCAAAATTTTCCATTGTCCGATTATCCTTATTTTTAAAATTTCTAATGACAGCTTGATGCATCTTGCTTGAACTTCTAGAACTTAAATAAACTAAGATTAGTTGATTTTCTAATTCAAGGATTCTTTTCTTACTTACTTGAATTTTATACAATTTAACATCGGGATAATTCACTTCCATAAAATTTATCCCACCACTTGCTGCGGCGTATTGATCTTGAACACCGCTTTCTAACTTTAGTTCTTCTATTTCAAGTAAGTGCGCCAATTTAGCAACTTCTAATGGATTCATTTCTATTTCTTGCCATCTAGCAAGAGCTGAAACCAATGCTACGGCAACACTTGCACTAGTTCCAGTTCCACAAGCAGGTGGGGCTTCTGCTCTAATAAAGACGTCCATTCCCCCAAGGATCTTCATTCTTTTTATTGCTGCTTTTAATAAATCTAAATTCCCGTTATATTCAATCTTAGAATGATCTTTAATTTCAGTATATTCTCTTAAATTTTCTGCAAAAATTCTAACTTTATCGTTATTGGACTCAACAATTCGAACATAACTATATAAATCAATGCAAATGTTAAAAACAGCTCCATTAGGATAAAACCAAGTATCTGTCCATCCACCAATATCACAAATTCTTACTGGTGCTCTCGAGATCACTATCTTTTTCATCTCAAATCCCCTTATAATATTTTAAGTTAAATAATTATTGATTGAGATTTAATCGTTTCATTTCTTTTAATTTCCCTCTCTCAATTACATTTCGCTCAAACAAGTTTAATAAAGGAGCATAAATTGTCAATGTTAAAATCCATACAATTGGAAATAAAATTAACCAAATAAGTAGCCCTAAGAATCTTGTATTCATAATTTTTCTTTTCGCTTCGATTATTTTAGGTAATCTATGATATATTAGCTTTTTCTCAAATGTTTTTTCACTAACTATTCCTTTTCGATTAAAACCCATTTGGAATTTATTTTGTCTACTAAGTGATCTAAAATCTCTATAATTCCAAATTAACCAGCCTGATAAGTGATCCAAGGCATTAAACGTGCGTATGGAATATTCTAAAGTTAAAAGTTGTCTTTCTTCGCTATATTTTACGAATTTTTTTAATTTTTGGTGAAACCCATATTTTGCTCCAGCTCCAAATTCAGTGAATATCCATGGTTTATTATAAGCTGGAATTCGCATTATATTCAAGAAAAGATTTATCTGCTTAACACTAGCAAAATACCAACCAAAATAAAAGTTAATTGTTGCCACATCAGCATGACGCCTACAAATATCACTAAAAATTCTATAAGATACATAGGTTACAATCCTCGTATCATCCAACTTTCTTGCCCAATCCATTAAATTCTTAATAAATCTCGATACTAATGGATTTTCAATTGGAATTTCATTTCCCACGCTCCACCAAATGACAGAAGGGTGGTTGAAATCTCTAAAAATCATTTCTTTAATCATTTTACATGCCAAAATGAAAGTCCTTGGATTCTTATAGTCAAATTTCCCCCATATGGGGATTTCTTCTAAAATTAAAATTCCAACCTTATCTGCTAAGTTTAATAATGATTCATCGTGCGAGTAATGTGCTGTCCTAACCGTATTAAAGCCTAATGATTTAATATCTAGCAGGTCTCGTTCTCTTTTTTCAGTAGGAATGGTCCTTCCATACTGAATTAATTCTTCGTGTAGGCTTACTCCTTTTAATGTTATTGGTTTTTTATTAAGTAAAATCCTATTGCCCACGACTTCAATTTGCCTTATTCCAAAATGTTGATTAAATAATACTTCATTTTCCTTATCTTTTTCAATTGAAGCAATTTTTAAATAATATAGATTAGGTTTTTCTGGACTCCAAGTTTTAGGTTCTTTTAATGTCACTGATACATGCCCTTTCTTTTCTAAATTCCTTTCTACTCCTTCTTTTATAATGTTTCCACTTTTCCCATCCAAGATTTTCCAGTTAATTGATAAATGGCCCTTAACTGTAAAAGATATACTTATTTTCCACTCGTCTGAAGTAATTAAATTGGTTTTAATTTGGATGTTTTCAACTCTATTCTTATTTAATAATTGCAGTTCTACATCTCTGTAAATCCCACCCCAATTAAACCAATCAAAAGCCAGATCTGGAATTTGTCCTTTTCTTCTCGTATTATCTGTTCTTACTACCAAAAAATTCTTTTCTTTCAAGATTTTTCTCTCGATATCAAAAGAAAAAGGAGTAAATCCACCTTCATGATAACCAAGAAAAATTCCATTAATCCAAACAAGTGTAAGGTAATTACAGCCTTTAAAATTTAACCTATAATTGGTTCTTTCATTGAGATCATCTTTACTAAGTTTAAATTCAAAAAAATGCCAAAATATGCC
>Ga0190334_1000794_pt1 | contig 14462 bp, 19 predicted proteins | sample 48720478_MG_FD_161270 | JGI IMG/M metagenome (GOLD analysis project Ga0190334, IMG submission 161270) | Hydrothermal vent sediment bacterial communities from Southern Trench, Guaymas Basin, Mexico - 4872-04-7-8_MG | ecosystem: Environmental > Aquatic > Marine > Hydrothermal vents > Sediment ...
GATTATTGATTACAAAATTAAAGTCAAAATTGCCAAAGGCACATCTAAGAAAAGCAATTGAAAAAAATCAGCCAAGAAGAGCCATGGCGGCAAGGATCGGCACAGAACTAAAGTCCTCATCAAAAGAAGGATTTGTTTCTGAATTAAAAAAATTAGAGCAGGAAATGAAAAATATTGAAAAGGAGATAAGTTCGTTTAGACGATAAATATGTGTTATTCATAAAATATATATAAAAAGGTGTTTTTCTCAAGCATCATGCTTAATCAAAAGATTTTTATTGTTATTGCTGCCTATAATGAAGAGAAAAGGATTAAAAAAGTAATTTCTAACTTAAAAAAACAAAATTACAAAAACATTGTAGTTATAGATGATGGTTCCTCTGACAAAACTTATGAAATTGCAAGAAAAGAAAAAGTATACGTGTTAAAACACATAATAAACAGGGGCCAGGGCGCTGCCCTAAAAACCGGGATTGATTTTGCCATACAAAAAAAAGCTGACATCATAGTTACGTTTGACGCAGACGGCCAATTCCTTGTAAAAGAAATTAAAAATGTTGTTATGCCAATCCTAAAAAATGAAGCTGATATTTCATTGGGTTCGCGGTTTTTAGGAAAAACAATTAACATACCTTTGTTAAAGAAACTTGTCTTGAAATTAGGGGTGATTGTTGTTTTTATTTTATATGGGATAAAGATAACAGATTCGCAGTCTGGGTTTAGAGCAATGTCCAGAAAAGCTGCAGAAAAGATTAATTTAACAGCTGACAGAATGGAACATGCCGGAGAATTTTTCCAAGAAATTAAAAAAAATAATCTAAAATATAAAGAAGTACCCATTACTGTTATATACGACAGATATTCACTAAAAAAAGGACAAAATTGGAATCAGAGCATTGAGCTCGGCATAAAAATGCTCATAAAAAGGTTAATTGGCTAAAATGTTAAGCATAATTCAAATCCTGGCGTTTGTATTTGTAACTTTTGCAGCAAGCAGGGCTGTATTAAGAGCCAAAGACAAAAAGATTAGTTTGGGCGAGTTTTTTTTATGGATTGCTATTTGGGGTGGCCTTATATTTGTGGTTTTTTTCCCGGGCATAACAAGTTATTTTGCTCAGTTGCTTGGCATCGGCAGGGGTGTTGACGTCATATTATATGTCAGTATAAGTTTGTTGTTTTACTTAATATTTAGGTTATATGTCAAACTTGAGGAAACAGAGAGAGAAATCACAAAGTTAGTAAGAAACCTTGCATTTATCAAAAGAAAAAAATGAAGCTTCTGATATTAACTGAGTTTTTTCCAAATTCTAATAAAGCAGAGATAACCGGCGGAGTTGAAAACAGAGTATATTATGTCAGTAGAGAACTGGCAAAGACCAATGATGTTTACATTATTTGTTCCTTACAACCTGGCTTGAAAAAACAAACCGTGGTTAATAACGTTAATATTTACAGAATAGGTCTTGTCTTTTCTTACACATCAACAGGAAACCTCATTAAAAGAACATTATTTGGATTAAATTTAATGTTGAAATTGCCTTTTTTTATTAAAAAAAATAAGATTGATGCTGTTGATGCACAAAGTTTTTTTTGTTATCCTTCTGCATTATTTGTCAAGAACTCTTTTTTAACATACCATGAAACATGGTTAAATAATTGGGTAAAAAATACACACAGCTTTCTTGGAATAATTGGAGAAATTGCAGAACGATTTGTGTTGTTTTGTGCAAGACTTTCTTCTAAAAGATTTATTTCTGTATCTGAATTTACAAAAAAAAAATTAATTAAGAATGGAATTCCAAAAAACAATATCGTTGTTATATCTAACGGGATAAGATTAGACAAATATAAAATAATCAAAGCTAAAAAAACAAAATATCCAACATTATGTTTTGCCGGCAGACTAGTGAGTCATAAAAGAGTTAAAGATATTATAACGGCAATCTTTATCTTAAAAAAAGACTATCCGAAAATTAAATGTAAAATAATCGGAGATGGCCCTGAAAAAAAGAAACTAGCTAAATTAACTAAACAGTTAGGATTAAATAAGAACATAGAATTTTTAGGTTTTGTAAAAAATCATGATGATGTTATTAAGACAATTAAGTCATCACATTTATTAATCCATCCTGGTACTGTTGAAGGTTTTGGAATAACTTTGTTGGAGAGTATGGCTTGTGGTGTTCCTTATGTGTGCTCTGACATTGAAGTGTTCAAAGAAATAACAAGCAATGGAAAAGGCGGACTCTTGTTTGAAAGAAAAAACCCAGAAGATTTGGCAAATAAAATCAAAGAACTGCTGAACAAAAAAGGATTATATAAAAAGAAAGTAAAAGAAGCTCTTACTTTTGTCAAAAAATATGATTGGAAGATAATAGCAAAAAAATTAGAAACAACATATAAGAAATCTTTTTAAATTTCTAAATTATTTTTTAAGAGATGGTCAGGGAACCTTGCGTAGCTGGACAATTTTATGAAAATTCTTTTGACTCATTAAATAAACAAATAGAAAATTGTTTCTATGATAAAAGAGGTCCTGGTGATTTGCCAATTGAAAAAAGGTCTGATAAGAAAATATCTGCAATACTTGTTCCGCATGCTGGATATATGTTTTCAGGAGCATGTGCTGCCTGGGCATACAAAGAGATTGCAGAATCAAAATTTCCGGATGCGTTTCTATTATTGGGGCCTAATCATTATGGTAGTGGCTCGGGGTTGTCTATAGGTGATTGGAAAACACCGTTAGGATTAGTAAAAACACATAAAGATTTGGTCAGAGGAATAAAAGAAAACACTGATTTGGAGATTGCTGAACACAACCACATAACAGAACATTCGTTAGAAGTACAGTTGCCATTTCTACAATTTTCCAACAAAGACACGCTGCCTAATATAAGGATTGTCCCAATTGTAATTGGCAAGGAACATGAGTATGAAAAAATTGCTAAACAATTACATAATTATCTAATTAAAACAAATAAAACTATTATTACTATTGTAAGCACAGATTTCACGCATTACGGTCCTAACTACAGATATGTTCCTTTTAGTTCTGATATCCCGAAAAGACTAGCCAAATTAGACAAAGACGCAATTGAGATAATAAAAAAATATGATGCTCCAAAATTTAAAGAATATGTTAATAGGACAGGCATAACAATATGTGGCTTTATGCCAATTCTTGTGTTTTTAGAAATGATGCAACTAAAAGAAAAAAAACCAAGGCCCCATTTATTAATGTATTACACATCAGGAGATGTTTTAAATGATTATAAAAATTCTGTTAGTTATGTGAGCATGGTTTTTAAATAAGAGTTCCAAAAAAAATATATATTACAATTGCATACCTTTATTTGACATACCTCAAAAAGTATGTTGGGTGGGGGTGGTAAAGCGCTGTATGTTTATCGCCAGAGCCTATGCCAATTTTAATGCATGGAAATCGTGAGTAACTCCATGTCCAAAAATTTTGGCTCAATGCCTGGTCAGAAAAACCTCACGTAAACAGTGCTTTCCCCGCCTTTTCTATTTTATTATTAAGGTTATTTCACCTTTCATTTTTCTATTCCCGACTTTATTAAGGACGTCTCTCGGCTTTCCTCTAATAAACTCCTCAAATCTCTTAGTTAGCTCCCTTGCAATTACAATTTCTTTATTGGGTATAATTTCAGACATTAAAGACAATGTTTTCATAATCCTATAAGGTGATTCATATAAGATAATTGTTTCTTTTTTTTCTTTTATCATGTGTAGGATTTCTTTAATTTTAGTTTTGCTTTTTGGCAAAAATCCATAAAAAGTAAAGTTATCAGTGGGCAGCCCTGAACTTACTAAAGCAGAAATAGCTGCTGTTGCCCCTGGAATCGGCACAACCCTAATATTATTTCTAACACACTCTCTTATTAAATAAAAACCCGGGTCACTGATGCCGGGAGTACCTGAATCACTCACTATTGAAATCTTTTTTCCTGATTTTAGATCTTTTATAAGTGAGGGTGTTTTTTTCTTTTTATTAATGTCATTATATGAGATAAGCTTGTTTCTTATCTTATAATGGCCAAATAATTTCAATGTCCGCCTTGTATCTTCCGCTAAAACATAATCGCTCTCTTTTAATATTCTAATCGCTCTTAAGGTAATGTCTTCTAAATTTCCTATGGGCGTTGAAACAACAAATAACATGGAAGTTTAGAATTATGACGTGCTTTTATTACTTTTTGTACATATAATAATATTTGTTACCAACTAATTTAAACTTAATAGTGTCTTTTTCTGTTTTTCTCAGTTTTTTTAAATTATTAGTTACAGAGCCCAATGATACTCTTAAACCTTGGGCAATATCCTTGGAAGTGAACCATTTACCACGGTTTTCTTTAAGAAAACTAAATACTTCTTGCTGACCCATATTTATTATTTAAGAAACACAGAGTTAATAAATTTTTGTAGTAATTGTGGGTGAGTAAAAAACAAAGGTTTTTTATTTTTCATGGTGTTTTTCCTGTAAATATGAAATGCCCTTACTGCAACAAATCTAAAAATAAAGTTATTGATAAAAGAGAAACTGAAAATGACATTGCAACAAGGAGAAGAAGAGAATGTTTGGTGTGCGGCAAGCGATTTACAACATATGAGCGGATTGAATCCATAGACTTGACAATTATAAAAAAAGACGGTAGAAAGGAAAAGTTTGAAATTGAAAAAATTGAAAAAGGTATTTTAAAGGCATGTGAGAAACGTCCTGTTTCTTTAGAAGATATAAGAAAAATTGTCAGAGATATTGAATTTCATCTAAAAAATAAAGATACTACTGAAATCTCTTCTTCGCTTATTGGAAGGATGGTCATGACCAGGCTAAAAAGATTAGACAAGGTTGCTTACATAAGATTTGCATCCGTGTATAAAGACTTTAAAGATCCTGAAGAATTTCAGGAAGAGCTCCAAAAATTAAAATAAGTTAATTTTATATATTCTTAACAATTGTTAATTTTTTGTATGGATACTCCCCAAGAAGTTGAAGTTTGGTTTGTGTTGCCTGCTCTTAGAAGACAATATGTTGTTGCTTTGAAGAAAGAAGGCCTGAAACAAAAAGATATAGCTAAAGTTGTGAATTTAACAGAAGCTGCTGTTTCTCAATACCTAAAGAAAAAAAGAGGGGATGTTATAAAGTTTAAAGATGAAGTTCTAAAAGAAATTCAAGCTTCTGCAAAGAAAATTGCTTCAAAAGAAGCCGAATATAGAAAAGAATTTCAAATTATTCTCAAAAAGTTGAAACAGTCTAGGTTTATTTGTACTGTGTGCCACGATCATACCAAGGCAGATAAAGAATGTGAAATTTGCTATGGGTGAAATTATGTTAAAAATTGAAAATTTACATGTTAATGTTGAAGGAAAAGAAATTCTTAAAGGAATTAATCTAACAATAAAAAAAGGCGAGATTCATGCTTTGATGGGACCTAACGGCTCTGGAAAAAGCACATTGTCATTTGCATTGATGGGCCATCCTAAATATAAAATTACAAAAGGTTCTGTTAAGTTAGACGGTAAAAATTTATTAGAAATGGAAGTAAATGAACGTGCTAAATCTGGCTTATTCTTATCATTCCAATATCCTTCTGAAATTCAAGGTGTGTCATTAGCTAATTTTCTTAGAACAGCTTATAATGAAGTTAAAGATGTTAAAATAAATGTTATGGATTTCATGAAAATGCTGTATGAAAAAATGGATTTATTGAAAATGAACAAAGAATTTGCTAAAAGACATGTTAATGTCGGTTTTTCAGGTGGAGAAAAGAAACGTACTGAAATATTGCAAATGGCTGTATTACAACCTAAATATGCTGTTTTAGATGAAACAGATTCCGGATTAGATATAGATGCATTAAAGATAGTGGCAGAAGGAGTTAAAAAACTAGTTGGTCCTGAGTTAGGTGTTTTAATTATTACACATTATCAACGTATTTTACATCATGTTAAACCAGATAAAGTGCATGTTCTAATGAGTGGTAAAATTGTGAAATCTGGCTCTTATAAATTAGCTGAAGAAATAGAGAAAAAAGGCTATAAAATTCTGAAGGTGTCGTAATGACTAAAATAAAGGAAGTTAAGAATTACCTGGATACAGAATATAAATATGGCTTTAAAGATCCAGAGAAATTTTCTTTCAAAACAAAAAAAGGCCTTAATGAAGACATAATTAAGCAGATTTCTAAAATAAAGAATGAGCCGGAATGGATGCTTGATTTAAGATTAAAAGCTTATAGACATTTCAAAGACAGAATAATGCCCAAATGGGGCGCAGATTTATCTAAAATAAAGTTTGATGACATATATTATTATGGCAAGCCGGAAGGAGAGCAGACAGATGATTGGAAAAATGTTCCAAAAGATATTAGAAATACGTTTGACAGGCTTGGTATTCCAGAAGCAGAGAAAAAGTTTTTAGCTGGTGTCGGTGCTCAATATGAATCTGAAGTAATATATCATAACCTGAAAAAAGATTTACAGGACAAAGGTGTTGTTTTTCTAGACATGGATGGTGGCCTGCGTGAATATGCTGAGCTAGTAAAAAAATATTTTGGAAAGCTTGTCCCTTATACAGACAATAAATTCGCAGCTCTCAACACAGCTGTTTGGTCTGGCGGTTCATTTATTTATGTTCCTTCTGGAGTAAAAGTTGATCTGCCGTTGCAGGCATATTTTAGGATAAATGCGAAGAACATAGGGCAGTTTGAGCGTACTCTAATCATAGCAGACAAAGGCAGTTATGTTCATTATGTTGAGGGGTGCACTGCCCCAGTCTACACAACAGATTCTTTACATTCTGCTGTAGTTGAATTATTTGCATTAGAAGGCGCTACAATTAGATATACAACAATCCAAAACTGGTCTCAGAATGTTTATAATTTGGTTACTAAAAGAGCATCAGCTGAAAAGAATGCAAGAGTTGAATGGATTGACGGTAATTTAGGTAGTAAAGTAACTATGAAATATCCTGCTATAATATTAAAAGGAGAGAAAGCACATGGCGAAGTTATATCAGTAGCATTTGCAGGTAAAAACCAAGTTCAAGATGCCGGTGCCAAAATAATGCACATGGCTCCTAATACAACTTCACAGATAACATCAAAGTCTGTATCAAAAGATGGCGGCCGTACAACTTATAGAGGATTGTTAAGAGTTGCTAAAGGTTGTAAAAATGTTAAATCTAATGTTGTCTGTGATGCTTTAATATTAGATGAAAAATCTGCAACCGATACAATTCCTTATATGGAAATACAAGAAAATGATGTTTCGATTGGACACGAAGCTTCAGTCGGCCGTGTTAGTGAAGAGCAATTGTTTTATTTAATGAGCCGAGGCTTTTCTGAAGAACAAGCTTTGGGCATGATAGTTAGAGGTTTTATGGACGAGTTTGTTAGGGAATTACCAATGGAATATGCTATTGAGTTAAATAGATTAATAGAATTGAATATGGAAGGTTCTGTAGGATGAACATATTAAAAGAAGTAATAGAGAAAGATATTATTGGAGATTTTACTGTAAAGGAAAATACGCACCTTGATATTATTTCAACGAGCGGAAATCTTAATCTTTATTTAAAGAAAAATTCCTCTGTAAATTTCTATATCTTGCAGAATAAAGATTCTGAATTTATATGTAATGCACACCTTGAAAGAGATAGTAAAATAAATTATTTTTTCGGATTATTTAATAGTAAGAAATTTCAAATAAATACAAATCTGAATGATGAAGGGACTGAATCAAAAACTCAGGGTTTCTTTTTAGGAAATAGCAATCAAAATTTTGATATCACAACGAATATTACACATGTAAAGAAAAATACTACAAGCAATATACTTGTAAAGGGTGTTTTGTTTGATAAATCTAAATCAAATTTCAAAGGCAAAATTAAAATTAATGAAGGTGCACAAAATACTAATTCATATTTATCTAATCATAATCTTCTAATGAGTGATGATGCAGAAGCTTTTTCTATCCCAAGCTTAAAGATAGATGCTAACGACGTTAGAGCAAGCCATGGTGCTACCATTGGCAAACCGAATGAAGAAGAAATATTTTATTTAATGACTAGAGGTCTATCAAGAAAAGAAGCAGAAAGATTAATAATCAAAGGCTACTTTGCACCAGTCATAAATAGACTAGATAATGAGCTACAAACTAAATTTAATAAGGCACTTACTGCCAAAATAAGGTGATTGCGTGTATAACATAAAAAAAATCAGGGAAGATTTTCCTATCCTAAGCAGAAAAATAAATGGCAAACCTCTAATATATTTTGACAATGCCGCCACAACTCAAAAGCCAAAGCAAGTTCTTAATGCATTAAATAATTATTATGAAAATCATAATGCAAACATACACAGAGGCGTTCATACTTTATCAGAGGAGGCTTCAGATATGTATGATGAAGCTCATAAAAAAGTCGGCAAATTCATTAATGCGAAACACCCTATGCAAGAAATTATTTTTGTTAGGAATGCGACAGAAGGTGTTAACTTGGTGATGTATGGTTGGGCCATGCACAATCTGCAAAAAGGAGATGAAATTTTAAGTACGGTTATGGAACATCATGCAAATATTGTAACGTGGCAATTATTGAAAGAGAAAGGTGTTGTATTGAAATTTGCAGATATTAACGAAAATGGCACACTAAACATGGATGATTTGAAAGAAAAAATCACTAATAAAACTAAACTTGTTACAATTGTGCATTCATCCAACGTTGTCGGCACTATTAATGATGTTAAGCAGATTGGAAAAATAGCTCACAAACATGGCGCATTATTTTTAGTGGATGCTGCACAAAGCGTTCCTCATATGCCAGTTGATGTTAGAAAAATAGATGCTGACTTTTTAGTATTTTCTGGCCATAAAATGTTGGCCCCAATGGGAACTGGTGCATTATATGGGAAAAAAGCAATTTTAGAAAAAATGCATCCTTTTTTGGCAGGTGGAGATATGATTAGAGAAGTGAAATTAGAAGGGTCTAAATGGAATGATTTGCCGTGGAAATTTGAAGCCGGCACTCCTAATGTTGGTGGTGCTGTTGGATTGGCTGCTGCAATTGATTATCTTAATAAACTGGGTATGAAAAATATTAGAAAGCATGAAATGGAATTGACAAAATATGCCATTGACAAAATATCTGAAATTGAAGGCATTAAAATATATGGGCCAACTGACCCCGAGATTAGAGGCGGCTTAATTACTTTTAATTTAGAAGGCATTCATCCGCATGACGTAGCCAGTTTATTAGACAGCGAATATGGTGTTGCAATAAGAAGCGGCCACCATTGTGCACAGCCTTTAACTGAGAGATTAGGAACATATGCAACATGCAGAGCCAGTTTCTACATCTATAATACAAAAGCCGAAATAGATGTTCTTGTTAAAGGATTAAAAAAAGTTAAACAGATATTTGGGAAATAAAATGTCATTAGACATGTATCAAGAAAATATTTTATATCATTATGAAAATCCTCGTAATTTTGGCAGCTTAGGAAAATATGATATAAAAATACATGATTCTAATCCTTTATGCGGAGATAGTTTTGACATGGAATTTGTTATTAAAGATGATAAAATAAAAGACGTGAAATTTATTGGACACGGTTGTGCAATATCAACTGCATCTGCATCTATGTTAACAGAAAAGATAAAAGGAATGTCTTTAAACGATGTTAAAAAACTAGACAAAGAAGATGTCTTAAAATTGTTAGGTATAAAGTTAAGTCATGTAAGAATAAAATGCGCCATGCTACCATTGAAAATCATTAAATTAGGCATTTATAAGTATCTTAACAAGTAATATGAAAAAAATCTATGTTATGGGTAATTTGCTTATTGAACAAGATTCTTTGCCAATAAAAATTCTCCCAGAATTAAGAAAAGCCTTGCCAAAACATGAATTCATTGAATTAGATCCAAGCGAGAATTTTCCAAAACAAACTTCTTTAACAATAATTGATACTGTTCTTGATATTAAGGAAGTTAAATTAATCAAAAACATAGATAAAATACAATTGCAAAATGTATGTTCATTGCATGATTTTGATCTTGGCTATAATCTAAAATTAATGAAAAAGTTTGGTCTTGTAAAAAAGGTAAATATAATTGGTGTTCCTTATAATATAGAAGAAAAAGAAGCTGTAAAACAAATTAAAGAAATTATAACCAATTTATTTTCAAGAAATGAGTAGCACAGCTCATGCACGGATCATATGCTCTTATGATTTTTTCAATTTCCAAAGCCATTTTTTCTTTATTTAAGGTAAGGTTTTGTTCAACAAAATGTTTGATGTCGTGTTCAATATTGATCTGGTTTTGCTGGGTTGGCACTATAACATCGGTATGTGTAATTACACCTGTTTCATTAATATCTACCTTATAATATAGTGTGCCACGGGGTGCTTCAACCACGCCTGTACCAGAACATTTTTTCGGTTTTATTATAGTTAATTTTTCTGGCTTAAACTCTGTTTTTTCTAATAATTCTATAGAGTGATCTATGGCATGCAATATCTCAATTGCCTGTGCTAAATTATTGTCAAAAACATTATCACTAGGAAACCATTTTAAGAACCTAGCAGCGTCTTTTTTTGTATTTGGGTGCAATGCTTCTTTATTTAAATTCAGTCTGGCTAAAGCACCTACAAAATAATTTCCTTTCTTAAAATTATAGCCTGTGGCAGTTGAATAAGGTATTACCACGCGTTCTAAATAATCAGTGTATTTGTCCTTGTCAATAGTTTCTCCGTCTGTTGTTACAATGGGTCCGTCCATAAAACTAAAGTCTTTAGATTTTTGTGCAACAAAAGTTGTTTTTCTTTTTAATGCATAAGGCCATTCCTCAAATATTCTCATTAAATTAAAAACCAATGGACGAACTTCTTTTAACTCCGTAATGCTCTTTTTAATTGTTTCTTTATCTGGTATTTTTGTAAATCCGCCCACCATTGGGAACGGCGCGTGTACTGCTTTGCCGGCTATTGCTTTTGATAAATTGTTACCGGCAGACTTCACTGCAAAAGCTTCGTGAACCATGTCGTGTTCTTTTTTATTATTTGGATCAAAGTCCAAAATAGAGTCTTTCTCAAAAACATCTGGCAATGAAAAAAAATATAGATGAAGCGCGTGATCTCTAATCATCAAACCATATGTTGTTAATTTTCTCAATACCTTAATTTGTTCACTTGGTTCATAGTTTAGGGCATTTTCTATAGCAGTTATACAGCACAACAAATGAGATATTGAACAGGTTCCACATATCCTAGACATTAACGAAGGCGCGGCTATAAAAGGTTTGCCTTCAATTGCTTTTGTATAGAATCTTTTATTCTCTGTTATTTTAAATTTTAACTCCTCAACTTTGCCGTTCCTTATCTTTAAATCAAGTTGACCGTGTCCTTCTATCTTACTTATTTTATCAATACTTAAGTCCATATCAACACTATGCATTTACCACACCAAATTCCTTAAGATATTTATTTAACACATTAAGAAAAACTTCTTCATTCATTGGACATCCGTCAACTTCATCATCTACTGTAACACATTCTTTTAAAGTTTTAACTTTTTCATTTAGGCCCCATGTAGTGACAAAGTTTTGGATGTGTTTTTTCTTTTCTTCATCAAAATCGTTCCTTTGATTACTGGGGTTGCCTTTAACAGCACAACTTCCTATTGCAACTAATTTTTTACTAACTTTTCTAATCTCTTTTAACTCTGCTTCATCTTTGTCATTGGCAATTGCTCCTTCAACAAAAGCAACATCAATATCTGATAATTCGTTTTTTGATTTTAAAACATTAACATGCCTAAACTCTAATAAAGGCAACCATTCTTTGTAATGATCATTTAACAATTCGACAAAAACAATTGTAGAATCTTCACAACAAGAAAATGAAAACCACCCTATTTTAAGTTTTTTTTGTTCTGGCATAAAAAACTTTCAAATGTTGCTGGTATTTAAAATTTGTGTAAAGAATATAAAGACAAATATATTTTAAAGGAGCATGTGCCTCCAAATACCTGGAAAAGTTATTAACATAAAAGAAAATAAAGCTGTAATTGATTACAATATTGAAAAAAGGGAAGCAATTATTGCTGATATTAAACCAAAAATAGGAGACTGGGTTTTGGTGGTGGGACAATTTATTGTAGATATTGTACCAGAAGAAAACGCTAAATTATCTTTGGAGCACTGGAAAAAAACAATGTTGAGTTAAGCGCACTGATGTTTTGTTCAGTATATTTTTTCAAATTACTTTCTTCTTCTTTAGTTAGAACTTTACATGCATAATCCCAATGAATAGCAATTTTATCTCTTATTTTACAATTAATAAAATCCGGATTATATTCAACATTCATTATTTTTTGCTCGCCGAGTTTTAATAATTCATCTTTTATGATTAAAGGGTTGACAGCAACCATTAACTGGTCTTTTAGTGTCTTAAGAACCTTTCCTATAGATAAAATGCATTTGTTCATTGTTATTATGTTGGTTGGAACACTTCCAGTAGTCATCCCAACACCAACAAATAAAACATTGAAAGAATGGCTCGGATTCATTCCTTTTGGTAATCTCTCAATTAAAGTATCGGCATGTTTTTCTGGCAATCCCCTTTTAGTTAAGCCATTTATTATTTCTTTCAAATCATTGTCATCGAAGTCATCTAATAGATTATTGCCTGTCCAATACGCTTCTACAATATCGTAATCAAAGGGCTGCTTGTTAAGTTTTTCAGCCATATAATCAAGATATACATACAGGCCTTCATACTTCATAAAATGTTTTTTTATCTTTTCTTTATCATGTTTTTTGCCTTGTAATAATAATGAGAAATCTTTGTAAGCGCCTTTAGGACCGCAGTATCTTAATTTATTTGTAATAAGAGAAAATCTACATAAATAATCTAGAGCTTTAGTTTCCATAATAATTCATTAAAATTAAATTGCCTGGTGGAATTCATGAAAACAATAACACCAGTAAGCAAAAACAGTGTTCCTGATGCTTGTGCCAATGTTATTGGTGTTCCTGTAGCAAATCTAAGTAAAGTAGTGATTGGTGATCCCAATAGTAAAATGGCTGTTGCTAATGATGCATTAACATGTTTAAGACCATTATACCAAGTAAAGACATACATAAACAAAAAGCCTGACGTTACAAAAATCCAGCTGACTTGTGCAGATGTCAGGGTTGTTATCAAACTAGCTTTATTTATAGATACTAAATAAATTAAAATAAACAATGAGCCGAAGAACATCCTGCCAAAAGCTACTAAATTCCCGGACAACTCTTTCAAAACATATTTAGATAAAGTATTTTCAACGGCCCAAAATAAAGTGGCTGTTAATACTAATAAATCTCCTATACCAAAAGACCAACTGGGCCTTAATAACAAATAATTTCCTATCATTAAAAGAATTGTTGCAAGAATAACTTTCTTGTTTAATTTTTCTTTTAAGAACATAACTGCTAAGATTATTACAAACAAAAACATTGTCTTGTGTATTAAAGAAGCAGATGCACCAGAAGTTAATTGTAAGCCCTTAAAAAATAATATAAAAGGAATAGAGCCGCCAATAAGACCTATTAACATTAGTTTTAGCCAGTCTTTTTTCTTTAATAAGGAAAATTCTTTAAATTTTGTTGTGAAAAATATTAAAGAAAATAAAAATAATGCTACAGTAATATTTTTTGAAAATGTAAATATTGTTGAATTTATCCCGGAAACTGCAAATTTGTTCATATATATGGAAATCCCGCTTATTATAGCTGTTGAGAAAACCAGGAGTAATGCACTTTTTCTATCCATTTTATAATAAACCAAATTTAAACCTTATATAAACTTTTTGGAAATAATAAATTATAAAAACGGTTTGTTTATACCATGTTAAAATGATTTGTTTTGTTGCCCTAATTGTCTTTAGTATATTAGGAATATTTAGTGTCAAATATAGGAAATTAGCAATTGCAGCATTTGACTGTGTTTTTAGACGTGTAACATTAAGACCATGTCAATCCGGCATGGACAGAAAATTGAAAAACAAATTAGTTGGTTTAATATCTAGAAAAAATATTAAATTAGCCAGGTTTGTTGTTAAGAGATTCGAAGTTCTTTCCTGGATATTTACAATTTTGTTGCTAGTATCAATCTTCTTCTCTGTAAGAGGGATATATTTTTATGTTGTGTATGGTAATTGTAATGGTGAGAATTCAGGCAGGTTTTGTATTTTTGATGCTTTACATCCTAACCAAGAAGTTGGTTTTTGCGGCGATCCAAACATTATTGGAGGAACTACAGAATTTATAATGCCTAGTGTAGATAATGATCCCAGTTTAGGACCAGAAAACGCTAAAGTTATAATAATAGAGTTTGGCTGCTACGGTTGTCCATACACAAGGAAAGCAGAAGCTGTTGTTCGTAACATAATACAAA
>Ga0190334_1000796_pt1 | contig 14458 bp, 11 predicted proteins | sample 48720478_MG_FD_161270 | JGI IMG/M metagenome (GOLD analysis project Ga0190334, IMG submission 161270) | Hydrothermal vent sediment bacterial communities from Southern Trench, Guaymas Basin, Mexico - 4872-04-7-8_MG | ecosystem: Environmental > Aquatic > Marine > Hydrothermal vents > Sediment ...
TTATTCTTTGAACTCCAAGGTTCTTTAAAGCGGCGATATTTGCTCTATAAGGAATTTTATGGGGCGGTAATTGATGATTTTTGCCATGCCTGGGAAGAAAAGCAATTTCTCTGCCAAATAAATTGCCTATTGTAATTTTATCTGAAGGCAGGCCAAACTCGGTTTTAACTTCAACTTCTCTAACTGACCCTTTAAAAAACTGATAAAAACCAGTGCCACCGATTAAAGCGATTTTGATTTGTTGGTTAGGCCTAAACATAAAAGATATTAAAATTTCGCTGCCGAGCAATTATGCTTGATACTTTACCAAAGACCTTATACGATAATTTTTTAGCTTTTCCCTACCGTTTAAAAAGCTCAGCTCAATTAAAAAATCTACACCAACAATCTTGCCTCCCAACTCTTCTGTTAAATCAATAGCTGCCCGCATTGTCCCTCCTGTCGCTAAAAGGTCGTCAACCATTAAAACTCTTTCTCCCGGCAAAACAGAATCTTTGTGTATTTCAATTGTGTTTTTTCCATATTCCAAAATATATTCTTTAGAAATTGTCTGCCATGGCAGTTTGCCTTTTTTTCTGACAATAGCTACCCCGGAATTCAATTTATAAGCTAAAGCGGAAGCTAAAATAAAACCACGGGCGTCAATTCCAACGATTTTATCAATTCTTTGGTCCAAATAAGGCCTTGCCATTTCCTCAATCACCCTATTAAAAACCTCCTTATCTTCAATTAAAGGAGTGATATCTTTAAAATTCACTCCCCTTTTGGGCCAATCGGGAATCTCCCGAATTTTTCGCTTAATTAACTCCTCCATGGCGCTTTTATAATAACACATAAAATAAGAAGAATAAAGAAGGCGCGGCTCAGCTCAACTCCTTGCCATCCAAGAAACAAAATGGTATATTGTATTCATTATGAAAGCAGTTTATATTGTTTTAATTATCTTGGTTGGAATTGCTGTTTATTCTTTTTTTGACCAGTTTTTAGGAAAAAACCTGCCGGATTATTTAAATTTGCCCGGAGAAAATCAAAAAACCCAACAAGAAAAAACTCTTATCTCTAAGGGGCCGGCTTCGATTTTTAAACCAAAAATCCCGTCAAAAAACCCTTCCTCAAAAGAACCAAAAGAATCAGACGAAAATAACAAGAATAATCAGAAAGAAAAAAAAGAAAATACAATTTCTCCTTATTTTGGGAAAGTGAAAATTTCCGGGGTAAGAAATAAAAGCTCTTATTTTCCTTCTTTGGTCACTTTGCGTTATTCTTTAACTCGGGGCGATAAAATCAATATTACCGGATGGAAAATCAAAGGACGTCCAAGAGAAATTATAATCCCCAAAGCAATAAAAAAATATCAATCCTATATAGAGCCCGATGATATTATTATTGAAAATTATGGCACAATATATTTAATTGGCGCCTCAAGTCCCTTGGGAAGAAATAAAAACTTCCGGCTCAATAAGTGTATGGGGTATCTAAAAAACTATCACAGCTTTTACCCTTCTTTTTATACTTCCTGTGCTAGGCCAGGCCTAAGACAAATCTCTCATCTCAATCCTGAATGCCAGGAGTATATCCTACATCTCTATAGGTGCGAAGTTCCGAATTACTCCAGTAATTTTAAAATAGCTACTGATTCAGAGTGCGTCTCTTATTTAAATAATAATTTTAATTATGGCGGCTGTTTCAAAAATCACAATAAAGACGATGATTTCCTTAAAAATATTTGGTATCTTTACATAAACTCAGATATTGCTCACCCTCTTCATGATACAATTTATCTTTTTGACCAAAACGGTCTTTTGGTAAATAAATATATTTATTAGAGTCCGAGGAAATCGCGGAGAACATTAATAGGAATAGCAGTAACTCTGCCTTGAGAGTCAATTGTGTTTAATCCAACCAATTCTCCTTTGATATTAAACAAAGCGCTGCCTGCCAAAGTATAACTTTCAAAGATATTTGTTCTAATATAATCTTCAGTAAAATATTTTATAATTCCCTGATTTGCCATAAGGGTTCTGCCTGATTTTGGAAAAATCATACCCAGCAAAAAAACTCTTTGGCCCAGTCTAATATCTGAAAAATCTGCAAAACCACAGGTTTGCAGCTCCCCTTCTTTTAATTTTAACAAAACCAAATTTTTTTCTCGGTCTCTTTTTAAAATTTGGTATTCTGGAGTTTTGCCGTCAATAAAAAAAGTGGGCTTAGCTCCTTGAGGAACAAGCCCCGACAAAGTAACTACCAAACCGTCTGAAGTAACGACTAAACCAGAGCCAAGAACCGTCTTTCCTTCTTCTGTTTCTACTCTTATGCCGACAATTGATTTTTCAATTTTTTCAATTGCCTCTTGAAGAGCCGTGTTTTCTTGAATAATTATTTCTTTATTCTCTACAACGGAAACAGGAATACTGTTTGGGGACTGATATTTTGTTAAAATCTGCCCTCCTAAAATCCCTCCGGCTATTCCTATAATAAAAATAACGATGATTTTAAAAATATTTTTAAACATAAAATAAATATTTCTTCCTTAAACTTAATTTTTAACCCTGACTTTGAAACGAGAAGAAGCAATGGACATTAAATCAGCCGGCGTTCTAATAACAATTTTGCCCTTTTCCACATCAACAAACGCTTCTTGTCCCGATTGAATCTGACCAGAAACAATTTTAAAAGCCAGAGGGTCTAAAATCACTTTCTGAATAACTCTTTTCAAGGGCCTTGCTCCCAAGTTCGGATCAAAACCCTCTTCTGCCAATAATTTCTTTGCCTTTGCTGAAAATTTAATTTTAATTTGCTTTTTCAACATTCTATCTGCCACTTTTCTCAACTCCAAATCAACTATCTTTCTAATCTCGGACTTGCCGAGGTAGTTAAAGATAATAATCTCATCAATTCTATTTAGAAACTCCGGCCTGAAATCTTCTTTTAAGGCTTCCATTACTTTTTCCTTTAAAGATTTCTTTTCTCTTTCATCTTTTTCACCCAAAAAGCCCAAAGAACTCATTTTAGCAATTACATCAGAGCCAACATTTGAAGTCATAATCAAAATCGCATTTTTAAAAGAAGCTGTTCTTCCCTTAGCGTCTGTTAAACGACCGTCTTCTAAAATTTGAAGCAATAAATTGAAAACTTCAGGATGAGCTTTTTCAATCTCATCAAGTAAAATTACGCTGTAGGGTCTTCTTCTAATTTTATCTGTAAGCTGTCCCCCCTCTTCATAACCGACGTAACCGGGAGGAGAACCAATCATTTTAGAAACTGCATGTTTTTCCATATACTCTGACATATCTAAACGAACCAAAGCATTCTCGTCGTTAAATAAAAATTCTGCAAGGGCGCGAGCTGTTTCTGTTTTACCAACCCCTGTTGGACCTAAAAACATAAAAGAGCCCAAAGGTCTATTTTCTTCCGAAATACCAGCCCGAGACCTCCTAATAGCATTGGAAATAGCCGAAATCGCTTCCTTTTGACCAATTACTCTGCTGGAAATAATTTCTTCCATTTTTTCCAGCTTCTTGGCCTCTTCTTCAATCAATCTGGTAACGGGGATACCGGTCCAGCGAGAAACAACTCTGGCCACATCCTCTTCTCCAATTTCTTCTTTCAAAATTTGTTGGTTCTTTTGAATTTTAGCTAATTCTTTTTCAGCTTTTCTAATTTCTTTCAAAAGCTCTGGGATTTTTCCGTACTTAATTTCAGCAACTCTCTGCAAATCCGCTTCTCTTTGAGCTGCTTCTGTCTGGAAACTCAAATCATCTATTTCTTTTTTCAAACTTCTAATTTTCTGAATTAATTCTTTCTCTGCCTTCCACTTTAGCTCAAAGGCAGAGGCCTTCTCTTTAAGGTCCGCCAAGGCTCTGTTTATCGCTTTCAATCTTTTTTGATTATTTTTTTCTCTCTTCAAGGCCTCCTTTTCAATTTCCAGTTTTTGAATTTCCCGTTTTAACTCATCAAGCTGACTGGGTTCTGATTCAATTTCAAGACGCAAGGCAGACATTGCTTCATCCATCAAATCCACTGCCTTGTCCGGCAAAAACCTATCTGGGATATAACGCGAAGAAAGATTTGCTGCCGCTATTAAAGCTGAATCTGCAATTTTCAAACCATGGTGAAGTTCATATTTTTCTTTTATTCCTCGCAAAATGGCTATTGTGTCCTCAACAGAAGGTTCTTGAACATAAATCGGCTGAAATCTTCTTTCCAAAGCGGCGTCTCTTTCAATATATTTTTGATATTCTTTTAAGGTGGTTGCTCCGATTGCTCTCAACTCCCCCCTAGCTAAAGCCGGCTTTAATAGATTTGAAGCATCTATTGCCCCTTCAGCCGCTCCTGCTCCCACTAAAGTATGAAGCTCATCAATAAAAATGATGTATTTGCCAGAAGCTCTGTTGATTTCTTTAAGCAAAGCCCTAATCCTATTTTCAAATTCACCCCTATACTTTGTGCCGGCTACCAAAGCGCCCAAATCTAATCCAATAATCTCTTTGTTTTTTAAACTCTCCGGCACCTGACCATTAATAATTCTTTGAGCTAAACCCTCAACAATTGCCGTCTTTCCGACTCCTGCCTCTCCAATTAAAACCGGGTTATTCTTTGTTCTTCTAGAAAGAACCTGCATTAACCTTCTAATCTCATTTTCTCTTCCAATCACAGGATCAAGCTTCCCCTGTTGAGCTAGCCTGGTTAAATTTCTGGCGTATTTTTCCACAACCTGATATTTTGATTCTGGCTCTGGATCTGTAATTTTAGCTCCCCCCCGAATTTCAGCTAATGTCTTTAAAGCTGTATTGTAATCCAGCTTGCCAAAATCCAAACTTGCCGTCCCTCCGCTTCCCGGTTTTATTAAATTAGCTTTTTTTAAAATCTCTCTAGCTCTGGTTTGAGTATCCAATAAAGCCAGAAACAAATGCTCCACGGAAATAAAGTCGTCCCCCATTTTTATCGATTCCTGTCTTGCTCTTTCTAAAACTTTTCCCATATCCTGGGTTAAATAAAGTTGGCCGAATGTCTGAGGAGTAGCAATATTCGGCAACAGATTCAAAGCATTCTCTGTTTTTTTCTTTAATTCTTCAATATCAACTCCCAATCTTCTCAGCAATGTTAAAACAACGCTTTCTTCCTGGGAAAACAAAGACAAAAGCAGATGCAAAGCGTCGATCTGCTGTTGGCCCTTTGCTTGAGCAATAGATTGGGCCCGAATTAAAGCTTGTTGTGTTTTATGGGTAAAATTTCCTCCATTCATGCTTCTTTTTTACCACAAACTTTCTAAAAAATCAACCCCGGATTTTAATCTCGGGGGTTTTTAATCTCTTATTTATTTGATTTTTATTCGCTTCGTTCTCCTAAAACGACCTCCATATTAAATTCCTTATTTTTTCGCAAAATTTTTAGCGTTACTCTGTCGCCCGGATTATATCTCGTAATAATTTTAGCCAAGCTATTGTTAGAAGTAATTTTGTCTCCATTAAATTCCAAAACAATATCTCCCTTTTTTAAACCCGCTTTTTCAGCGGCAGAATCAGGCCAAATGGCCGGCTCGCCCGAATCCCCCGAAACTATCAAAACACCGTAATCTACAGGCAGGTCGTATTTCTTTTGAACTTCTTCTGTAACTAAGATATAGCGAATTCCCAAAAAAGGATAAACAATTTTTCCAACTTCTTTTACTTGCTCTATGGCTTTCTTGGCCTTATTAATGGGTATGGCAAAACCAATGTTCTGGGCTCCGGAAGCCATAGCCGTATTGACGCCAACAACTTCCCCTTTTAAATTCAAGAGAGGGCCTCCGGAATTTCCTTTATTAATAGCGGCGTCTGTTTGAATAACATCTTCCAGAGTTTCCACAAAACCGCCGCCCGTAGCCGTAATCCTTCTTCCCAAACCGGAAATCACGCCCACAGAGACCGTGTTGCGAAACTCTCCCAGAGCAAAACCAATGGCTACTACTGTCTGGCCGCTTTGCAAGTTATCTGAATCGCCAAGATTAAGCGTTGGAAACGATTCTCCGTTTTCTTGTTCAATTTTCATTATCGCTAAATCCTGAAAAGGATCTCTGGCCAAAACCTTTGCCTGAAATTTCCTGCCGTCCGAAGTAAAAACTGTGTAATCGGCATCTTCCTCCAAAACCACGTGTTTATTGGTCAGAATTAAGCCGTCTTTAGAAACAATAAATCCGGTGCCGCCGCCAATTTCTTGCTTTTTTGTGCCTTTTTGACGATATTGAGGAATGGGAATTAGAAATCCAAACGGGTCCCGCTCATAATACTCTTCTAAAATAGGCACATCTTTTGAAATAACAATACTAACTACGGCTGGAGAATTTTCCTTGACCACCCTGATAATCTTATCTTCTTGGCTGGTTTGTGGCAGATATTCCTTAACAGTTGTTTCTTTTTCAGTTAAAAGCGGGGAATCATTATTTGTCTTTATTAAATAATCTTTAATTTGAGAATAGAAAATAGCGCTGGAAAAAGCTCCGGCCAAAAAACCGAAAACAACAGAAGCGAAAATTACTCCGGCAGATAATCTAAAAATTTTTCCGTTTTTTTGCTTCAGATTAAAATTTTTAAACTTCTCTGAAAACTTAATTTCTGGCAAATCATAAAACGACATAATAGTTTATTATATTATAACAAATTAATTTTATTGATAAAGTTTATATCTAAAAATATCTGTTCTGACCGGCCCGATAAAAATCATATGGAGTTCGCAAAAAAAGTATTTTAAGGCGGTTTTAATCCAGCCGTCTTTTTGGAAGCGCCTAATAGAAACGAAGAGTTTAGCTTTTTTTATAATTCCAAACCGGGCTATTTTTTTTGCCCTCCGGGCCAAATCATGATCTTCGGCCAATCTTATGCTTTCGTCAAAGCCGTTTAATTTAAGAAAAAGCTCTTTTTTTATTAAGATTCCCATAGCGGCATGGGGTAAAAATTTTTCCAATAATCTGATTGGAAAATTATAAAAGATATTGAAAAATACTCTGGCAAATCTGCTCTCTATGGGAACCAGCTGAAAAGAAGCAATAGCAAGCTTTCTTTCTTTGAATTCTTTTAAACTTTTTTCTAAAAAGAATTCCGGCAGAAAAACATCTGCATCCAAAAACAAAAGCAGCTCTGCTTTTGCGAATTTTGCTCCTTGGTTCCTTCCGCAAGAAGGCAAGCCGCCTTTAACAATCCTAACCCCCTCGCTTTTGGCTATCTCAATGGTTTTATCTTTGGAGTCAGCATCTGCCACAATTATCTCTATGGATTTAAAGTTCTGGCCTTTAATTGACTTTAACAGCCGCGGAAGGTTTTTCTCTTCATTTAAAGTTGGAATAATAACAGAAAGGGGTTGACAAAGCATCTTGGTTTTTACTATTATAAAAGTAGTAAAGATTGTTCATTGAATTTGCTCTTTGAGATCCTAAAGAGGGGCCATAAAAATAATAACCTTCATATCCTTTTCGCCATCACATCCCTCTCTCCGAAGCCAGATTCAATCACGCTACGAATCTGGCTTTTAATTAACATTAACAGCCGCGGAAGGTTTTTCTCTTCATCTAAAGTTGGAATAATAACAGAAAGGGGTTGACAAAGCATCTTGGTTTTTACTATTATAAAAGTAGTAAAGATTGTTCATTGAATTTGCTCTTTGAGATCCTAAAGAGGGGGCCATAAAAATAATAACCTTCATAGCCTTTTCATCACCACTCCTCCGAAGCCAGATTCAATCACACTATGAATCTGGCTTTTTTACGTCTGTAAATAACCCTAAAAAAGCAAAGAAAACAAATTTTTAAATCATAGGAGGACAGAATTCGGAGCTTATTATTTTAAAACAATTTCTTCGCTTCCTGCCAGATTTCTGGTTTATTCTGTTTTTCTTTGAGCCAATACCACCATTCGGCTCCCCATAGATAAAACTTTTTAAATCCAGTTTTTTGAGCGAATTCAATGTTTTTTTGAAACCTTTGCAAGTCCATACTCTTTTCTTGTTCTTCTAAAGGTAAATCATATAAAAGCTTTGGGCCCCAGGGCTCTGCCTGAAGTTCTATACAAATTACCTTTTTTCCAAAAATTTTGTTAATAAGCAGGGCCCTTCTTTTATAAAAAGTTGGAGGAAAAATATGACTAAAATAGGTGTTAAACTCTTCTGACCAAACCCTTCTGTAAAGAGTTACTCCAACTAAATCTCCGTATCTGGCAGCTTTGACCCAAAGAGAAAACTCTCCGCTTTCTGAAATTATTATCGGTCTTTTTTGAGAATCTATTTTTTTCACCAATTCAATTTCCTCTTTCAATATCTTACTGTCGTAATCGGGGCATTCGCCAAAAGAAAAGAAGGGTTCATTTTCCACCTGCCAAGCCCAGATAGCTTCTGAATCTTTATATCTATTTACTACTTTTGCGATATATTCTAATAATTTTTGGTTTTTGGTTTTTGGTTTTTGGTTTTGAACCCAAACGGGTTCATGGCATTCCGGCCATCTCGGAGTTTTCATCCCAATAACTAAAATAAGCTTAGCCCCTCTTTTTTCCGCCTCTGAAATCTGCCAATCCAAATCGTCAAAATAATACTTACTCTCTTCTCTCTCAATAAAATCCCAATGAGCGGCAAGCTTAATCTCTTTAGCTCCCAAATCATCTAAAATTGCGAGGTAGGCCCTTTTCCAATCCAAGCCCATAGCTTCAGCGTGTTTTTGAGAAAAATTAACTCCCCAGACAATATCTTTTTTTGCTTTTGGAAAACCAACAAAAAAGTAGCATACAACCGCCAAAACTATAATTGATAAAATTAATAAAATCATTTTAAGAATTTTCATATTATCCTACTGCTAAAATAGCCAGGCCTATTCCAATAATCAGGATTGCCGCTATTTTCTGGCCAATAACTTTCTTAGACAAGCCCTCTTTTAAAAACAAGAGGCCTAAAATAAACAAGAAAAAATATTGAATTCCCTGAAGGGCATTAATTAAAGGAAGATAAATTAATCCAGCCAAAGATATTGCCCAATTTTGCAAAATAAATGCCCCGGCTCCAACTCCCTGATTTAGAAGAAAAAAAATTCTAGTTTTTAAATTAAAAACAGGTGTTCCGGAAAAAATCTCTTTTCTAACCGTTTTAAACAAGATAAAAAATAAAGCTGTTAAAAAGGAACCGATTCTAATCCAGATAAAGCCCGTCCAAAAAGGAAGCTGTAAATAAACATATTTTGTCAAAACAAATGATAAAGAAAGAAGCAGGCCGATTATGGCTGAAATTTTTAAACTTTCAAAAGAGATTTTCCCTGAAGAACTATAATTAATAATTATGCTTCCCAAAATCAACAAAATGAAAGCCAAGAACTCTTTAAAAGATAGGGTCCCTCTAAAACCTGACAAAAAATAAACTAAGAGAAAGGTTAAAATCGGCAAAAACCCCCCTACGGCCGGAACAATCCTAGAGGCCTCAAACCTTTCTAAACCAAAATAAAGAGCAAAAAGAGCTAAAATGTAAACCGCACCAACTGTTAAACAAAAAATAAGTTTGTAGAAATCCGGAACAAAAAATCCGACAAAAGGAGCCAGCGCCAAAGATAAAATTCCTAAAATCCCGACATAGAAAGTATATATTTTTGAGCTCGGTGGACCTATTAAAAGATATCTATCCACCAAAGAGACAACGGCAAAAAGAAAATAAGCTAAAATTATAATCGCTAACCAAAGCATAACAATGAAATTTCTAATTTCTAATTTCTAAAAACTATTTTTTTAATGTTATGAGTTCCTAATTTTTCTGTCTCCATAAAACCCTGCATCGCCGCCTCTGCAAATCTTCCCGAGTTTAAATAATCAAAAATCCACTGATAGCTGTATTTTGGATTTTCCTGAAGAACTCCCGAACCAAGAGAAAGAAGCCATTTTTTGTTAAAATCTTCTTGAGAGCCAACCGGAGGAGCAATAACAATGGGCAAACCCAATCCAGTATAAAAAGAAAGCTCTGACGGCTTCGTCCACAAAATATCTGTTGTTCTTAATTTTTGATTGAACTCCTTAAAATAGTCTTCAATAGTTTCTTTAAAAACTATATCAACATCAACGTCTCTTATATTCTCTTCAAAATATTCTTTTACCTCTTTCCTAATGCCAGCCACTAAAATCAATTTTACTTTGCCATTTTTTATCTGCCAAGCTAAACTCCTGGCAATCCCCACTCCAATTTCTTTTTGGGCTCCGGCCCCTCCCACCGCAAACATAATTGTTAAGGGGTGGTTGGATTTTTCCGGCAAATTGCCTAAAGCCCCCTCAATCAACACTTTATAGTTTTTAAAATATTCTTTTTTGGGGTCAAGATTGACTAAACGATTTTTTAAATCCTCCCTTAAAATTTCCATTTTTTCTGTGCCGATATTTTCTATTGGCAAAGGATATCCGGTTAAAAATATATTCTCTTTTTTAACGCCGTAAAATTTTAATCTATTTACCACCCAGGAATTGGGAGCAAGATATTTTATTCTGCTTTTTTTCGGCTCCAAAGAAACCCAAGCCCTGGAAATGTCAGCATCGCAAACAACGCAGTAAATTTCTCCGGGATAACCAAAAACTTCAGCCATAAAGGCCGGGGTAAAAAAGGTTGTAATTAAGGGCAGATTGCCCCCTTTCCTTTTCAGCCCTTCAATTAAATCTTTCCCCCAACCTTTTTTAATTAAAGAAAATATTTTTTTTAAACTAAAAGTCGGCCTGGATAAATCTCTATGCGGATAAAATGCTGGTATTTGCTGAAATTTATCAAAAAGAGAAAAAGCTGTCTTTCCGACCAGAGGAATTCTTTTAAACCTTGAAATAAATTCATAAAAACTTCTGGTCGATTCCCAGAAGGCCCTGTCTTTTTCTGGAATCTTTCTATAATCGTTAGCGTTTATAACTTCCTGGTTTTTGGCAAATTGCCTTAAAGGAAAGGCGGTTCTCTGATGACCATAGCCCATATTCACCGCCACTACCCATGCTTTATCATTTTCCATATTATTCTATTATATACTAATTTCCTAAAAATAAGAAAGGGTTTAGCTCCTTTAATAATTCAAAAATTTAAATCTTTCTCGTTTTTTTATATACCAGACCAAAATTCCTAAAATTAGGTAAAAAACTATCAGCCAAAGCCAAGAAACATTTTCAATGCCCTTTGCCAGCCGGAAAACAGAGAAAAAATCTACTACTTTTAGGACATAAGTCAGCAAAAGCCAAGAAGGAAGAGATAAAATTAAACCCAAAAGGGGGAAAAAGATGCCGCCGAGAGCAAAAATAAATCCGGAAATCATAATCCACTGCAAAAAAGGCAAAACTAAAACATTTGTTATTGGAGCTACCAAAGAAACTCTGTTAAAATTATAAATTAAAATAGGAAGAGTAAAAAGATAAGCGGAAAAGGTCATGGCTAAAATGTTTGACCTCGTCCAATTTTTAAAAAAGGGAGTTAAACTAATTATTCCCAAGGCGGCCAAAAATGAAAGCTGAAAACCAACATCTTTCAACAACAAAGGGTTCACAGCCAGCATTACAGCTCCAGCCAAAAAAATAGACCTGGAACTTGCAGATTTTCTGCCGATTTTCTGCCCCAAAAGACAGAACCCGCCCATAATGCCGGCTCTGATTGAGGAAACCTGAAAGCCGGTAAGAATAATGAACAAAAAAAGAAAAACAACAGAGATATAAAAGGCCTGATGCCTCCAAAACCCCAAACCAATCAGCAAAGACATTAAAACGCTGCTTAATAAAACAATATGCAATCCGGAAACAGCCGTAATGTGCCTTAGTCCGGAAATATTCAACTTCTCTTTTAAAGTATGGGGCATTCTGTTTTTATCTCCCAAAATCATTGCCCCTAAAATATAGCCCTGGGCCGGCGGCAAAGAGCTATAAACGCTTTGCCTTAATTTATCTTTAAACTCCAAAACCCTAGAATAAAAAAAAGAAACTAAGCTCTTATAATTTCCCCTGGACAATAGCTCGATTTTGGGCAAATACATTACAGAAAAAACTCCCCTGCTCTTCAAATAATCTTTATAATTAAACCCCTCAAAAATCGGAGGGGTTTCTAGTTTGCCTGTGATTTTTATTTTATCTCCATATTTATACTCTGGATATTTGCTAACAGTCAATAAAATCCTGCTCTTTGCGTTCTCCGGCTTAAAAATAAGTTTTGCTATCGCCTCTCTGACATCCGGCTCTCTAATAATTTCCCCTATTAAGGCAATCTCTTCTCCAGAATCATTATATTTTCTCAATTCATAGTTCTTAGCTCTTAATTCTAAAACCTGATATCTCCAAATTCCGATTAAAATAGAACTTAAACAAAAACCAATTAAAAAAATCTTAGACCTGCTCATTGTTTGTTTTTTATCTTATCTGGCAGAGCTTAAAAAACGGAGAAACCGCTTTTTTAATTTCTAAAAGCTTTTCTTCAGAATAGGGCTTTATTTTCTCAAATTTTCGGTCAATGGTTTTTTCCGGCCTAAAATTCTGTAAATAATATTTTACTTTCGGGCCCCCTATCCATTTGGCAATTTTTAAAAAATCTTCTTTCTTGTGAATGGTAGGAACAACAGTTGTGCGAAACTCAAAATCAATCCTTGAATTTTTCAATAACTCAACGCTTTTTTTAATTTCATTTTCGTATTTTGAAATTTGGAATTTTACATTTGTTTGAAATTTTACTCCCAAGGGGGCTTTTATATCCATTGCCACATAATCAATTAACTTTTTATCAATCAGCTTCTTTAACATCTTAGAATTAGAACCATTGGTGTCTAATTTCACCGAATAACCCATTTTTTTTATTTTTTGGATAAACTCTGGCAAATCTTTATTAATCGTCGGCTCTCCTCCGCAAATTACAACTCCTTCCAAAATTCCCTTTTTTTCTTTTAGAAAATTAAAAAACTCCTTCTTTGAAATCCTCGCCCCTTTTTTTATTTCCTTGGGCAGAACAAGCTCCCGGGAGTAACACCAAGGGCATCTGAAATTACACCCAGCCAAAAAAACCGTGGCGGCTAATTTCCCCGGATAGTCTATAAGAGTAAGTTTTTGGAGAGCATAAATAACCATTACTTCTCTTCCCTAATCTTATACTCTTTTCTTTCTTTAAATTCCTGTCTCTTTCCAAAATTCCATTGTTGCACTGGTCTTAGATATCCAACGACTCGAGAATAAACCTCACAGGGCTGTTTTATTGTGCACTTTGGACATTCAAAATGCTCACCCCCCAAATAACCATGAGTGGGACAAATTGAAAAAGTAGGAGTTAAGGTAATATAGGGTAAACGAAAATTTTCAAAAATCTTTTTTACCAGCTTCTTGGTCGTTTCAATGTCGGAAATTTTTTCTCCTAAAAAGATATGCTCCACCGTTCCTCCGGTATACTTGCATTGAAGTTCGTCCTGAAGCTTCAAAGCAACGAAAATATCATCTGTATAATTAACCGGCAATTGAGAGGAGTTAGTATAATAAGGAACACTTTTTGTTCCGGCTGTTATGATATCTTTATATTTTTCTTTATCTGATTTCGCCTGCCTGTAACTTGTTCCTTCGCCCGGCGTTGCTTCTAAATTATATAAATTGCCTGTTTCTTTTTGATACTCTATTAATCTTTGACGCATAAAATCCAAAACTTCCAGGGCAAATTTTCTCCCTCGCCGAGAACCAATATCTTCGCCAAGAAAATTCAGAAGGGATTCATTTAAACCCATTAAACCAATAGTTGAAAAGTGATTGCCGAAATAAGAATGACGTATTTTTTTAACTGATGCCAAATAAAACTTTGAGTAAGGATAAAGGCCCTTTTCCATAAAATTATCCAGGGCCTTTCTTTTAATTTCCAGGCTTTCTTTTGCCAAATCCATTAAATCGCCCAACCTTTCAAAAAATTCTTTTTTGGTTTTGGAAAGATAACCTATTCGCGGCATATTGATTGTTACCACGCCGATACTGCCGGTAAGAGGAGCCGATCCGAACAAACCACCTCCTCTTTTATAAAGTTCTTCATTCGAAAGCCTCAAACGGCAACACATTGACCTAACATCCTCTGGATTCATGTCTGATTGGATAAAATTCTGAAAATAATTAACTCCATACTTTGCTGTTGCTTCCCACAAAACATCCAAGGCCGGGTTTTGCCAGTCAAAATCTTTAGTAATGCTTACTGTGGGTATTGGGAAAGTAAAGGGCCTGCCTTTTGCATCTCCCTCCATTAATCCTTCATAGAAGGCCCTGATAAACATATTCATTTCTTCCTGAAATTCGCCATAAGTTTCATTCTGGGGCTTCCCGCCGATAATAACCGGTTGTTTCGCTAAGAACGAAGGCGGCTTAATATCTAAAGTAACATTCAGAAACGGCGTTTGAAATCCCACTCGAGTAGGAACCATACAATTGTACAAAAATTCCTGCATTGCTTGTTTCACCTGGGGGTAACTTAGACCGTCATAACGAATAAAAGG
>Ga0190334_1000803_pt1 | contig 14360 bp, 13 predicted proteins | sample 48720478_MG_FD_161270 | JGI IMG/M metagenome (GOLD analysis project Ga0190334, IMG submission 161270) | Hydrothermal vent sediment bacterial communities from Southern Trench, Guaymas Basin, Mexico - 4872-04-7-8_MG | ecosystem: Environmental > Aquatic > Marine > Hydrothermal vents > Sediment ...
GAATCCTCTCCTTTTGCAAGCTCTCCCAATTTGTAAGGTACATAAACATCCGGTGGGCAGCCATTGTGCTCCATATTTGTAAATGTTCCGTCATTCACATACCATCCTCTGAAAGGCATTCTCACATAAGCCCCGTCTATAAGTGTAACTGCTCCCGTTGATATAACAGCTCCAAAGGTCTGCTCTCCCACTAATTTTCCTCTTTTAAGTGTTCTTATTGACCAGGGGAAAATCTCTGCATTTGAATATGAATTCGGATTTATAAGAACAACAATCGGTTTGGGCCAATTGTAAAATACCCTTCTTCCCTGAGGATAACCCTTTCCTCCGTCTCTCGGTATTGTTATCGCATGCTGTCTTGTCATAAGCATTGAAAGAAGAAGATCGGTAATCCAGCCTCCTCCATTGTTTCTCACATCTATTATAAGTCCGTCCTTTCCGTGGGCAACAGAGTAAAGCTCTTTTTCAAATTCCCTTGCATTTGAGGTCCCCATTCCTCTTATATGCACATAGGTGAGCTTTCCTCCGGAGAGCTTTTCAACAATCTTTCTTCTGTTTTCAACTATATTTTTATAGACAATGGTTTTTAGCTCATAATAGCTCACAGGTCTTATTATTATTTCTTTTGTCTCTTTTCCTCTCTTTACAGTAAGCAATACCTCTTTGTTCACACTGTCTTCCATAAGTCTGTAAAAGTTTGTATGGGGTCCGATTTCAATATCATTTACCTTTAAAATAATATCTTCGGGATAAAGTTTTGAAATCTCCCTGTCAGCAGGACCGTACTTGAATACCTTATGTATTCTCAGTCCTTTTCCTTTATAGTGTGGGCAAAATTCCACTCCTATGTATCCTGTTCTGACATCATTTTTCTTATAAGGTCCTCTTATCCCCTGATGGGAGGAATTAAGCTCTCCTAAAAGCATTGTGAAGACATAGTTAAAATCATTTGAATTTCTCGTTTTTATTGCCCATGGTTTATAATAATCCCTATCCTTTATCCAATTTGTTCCGTGAAATTTTGAATCATAAAAATAATTGTAAAGGACTCTCCATGCCTCATTATACTTTTGTGCGTTTTCCAGAGCTCTGTTTATTATGACCTTTGCTTTGAAAGGAATTGATTTGTATCCGCTTCCGTTTGTTCCTATTTTTGCAAATGTTCCGTTTCCCTTTTTAAAGTATATTTTTTTCCCGTTTTTACCAAAAACAATTTCAGAAGGATTGACCGCTGCTTTTGTAAGCTTTTTCACATTAAGCTTTAGTCCTTCCCATTTACCTAAAAAGAGATAACCTCCCTTGTCATTCCTTGAAGCAAAGGCTATGGATTTGCTATCCGGTGATACTGCGATTCCGTATTCATGTCCGTAGATTGATGTTATTCTTCTTACTCTATTGTGAATATTTTCAAAATCAATTTTGACCGTAACTTTTTTATCTTTCTTATCCTTTTCTTCATTTTCGAGAGCTTTTTTAAGCTCATACTCATTCATCTCATCATACTTTTTCTCAAGAAAAACAGCGAAAACATCTATATTGTTGTCAACCGTTCTTTCTCCCATCTCTCCTCTTCTTGAAACAAAATAAAGAACTTTTCCGTCAGGAGAAAAGACAGGGTCAGTGTCAATATCAGGGTGCCTTGAAATATTGTGGGCTTTCCCTCCGCTTGCGGGTATTATGTAAATATCTGTGTTAAAATCATTATCATCCTGAGAGTAGGCAATCCATTTTGAATCGGGGGACCAGTTAAAGGTAAGCTCACTCCATCCTTTCACTATTGCTTTTTCCTTTCCTGTTTTAACATCCCTTATGATTAAATCCCCCTTTCCTCTTACAAATGCAAGTTTTGTTTTGTCCGGGGATAATTTCATCTCTCCTTCATCTGCGGGGGTACTTGTAATTCTCTCTATTTTTAATTTTAAAGTTTCCGAAAGTCTTTCTCTTGTTTTATCTGCTGAGCTTACTTTGAAAATATCATAATTTCCGTATTTGTCCGAGGTAAAATAGAGGGATTTTCCATCTTCAGCCCAGCATAGGTTTTTCTCCCTTGAAGGGGAATTGGTAATCCTTTTGAGCAATTTTCCATCTTCACTCATTACAAAAACTTCACCTCTCACTACAAAAGCTATCTCCTTGTTATCGGGAGAAAGAGCCATTGTTTCAGCTCTGGAGGTATAAGTTTTCTTAACTATTACCGGGTCTTTATAATCCGCAGGTGCATATATTTTTATCTCCTGCGGTTTTCCGTCATCTACTACTTTGTAAAGTTTATTTTTGTATTCAAATACAATCACATTTTTATTATTTGCGATTGACGGAAATCTCACCTGTCCCTCTTTGAAAAAGGTAATCTGTTTTACCGTACCGGTCTTTAACTCCTTTTTATAAAGATTAAATACCATATTCTTTGATCTGTCGGAAACAAAGTAAATATACCTGTCATTCGGAGAGAATTTAGGCCATTTGTCATTACCATTAAAATTCGTAAATTTTTCAAATTTTTTATCCTTTAAATTATAAAGATAGATTTCAATATTGGCAGAGCCTCTATACCTCTTTCTAAGCTCAGGTGCAGTGCCAAAATTAAATGCCACAAGATTTCCCTTATGGTTGAAGCTTCCGTTTTTGGAAACTTCCGGAATTAAGATAAAAGGTGTTCCTCCGTAAACTGATACTTTGTAAACATTATAGTTTCTGTAAAAATGGTGGAGTTTTCCCGTTGTATGGAAAATTATATATTTCCCATCGGGAGACCAGCCGGTAACATAATCGGGGCTGTCTCTGAAGGTGAGCTGTCTCGGAGCTCCTCCGTCAGCACTCATAACAAAAACATCAAAACTCCCATTTCTATCCGATGAAAAGGCAATGTATTTTCCATCGGGAGACCAGACAGGATATATTTCAAATCCAACATTGTCTGTCAGTCTCAGAGCCCTTCCTCCGGTTATTGAGACTTTCCATATATCACCATTGTATGAGAAAACCACACTCGTTCCGTCCGGAGAAACCGCAGGGGTTTTCGGAAGTGATATTTGAGCAGCACTAATTAAAAAACCTACTATCAAAAAATTCAGAATTATTACAAAAAAAGACTTTTTCATAAAATTACCTCCTTTTATTTTGTCTCTTTTATTATCTTTTTTACACACTCTGATGTTTCAAATATATAAGGTGGGGATACGAGTTTTATTTCGGATATCAATCTTCTCGGAATGCTTTCAAAAACATTAACCTTTCTTAAACCCCTTCTGTATGTTTTTACTTTAAAGAGAATGGAAAGTTCACTTGTAAGGTATTTATCCCCTGATGAAATGACATAAAATGGTTTGTGAAAATAGTTTGCCGCAAGTGCGAGAAAGTGAGTTCCAATTTTATTTATTATAAATTCATCTGTAATTAAATCCGCCCCCACAATAATCCCGTCCGAATCTTCCACCTCCGATACAAGTGCACAGTCCTCAACAACTTCAATATTGTGATATTTGGAAAGGATATCAGCTGTTATAAGCCCTTCCTTTTGAGGGTATGATATGCCTACAATTATGTCAAGCTCTTTCCCTCTTTTTAAAAGCTCTGTTACCCAGTGGCTCATTGAAATTGTAATCCATCTCTTTTTTGAAAAATGCTCGTCCCAGAATTCGGTAAAAACCTTTTCTCCGTCATTTTTTATCTTTTGTGGTATTTTCCCCTCTCTTTCAAGGCATAGAAAGTTTACTCTGTTTATCACAGCTCCCATTGAAGAGTGGACGCTGAGTATCTTTTTTGCGGTTTGGTAAAGCTCTTTTTCAGGAAGAATCTTAAATAGATTTTCTATATTGTCAGCTATAATGCTGCTTCCTGATTTTTTATCCTTGAGGATTTTATCAAGTTCCTTTTTCCAATCATTTTTTGCCATTTTTTTCACCTTATCTTTATTTTACGAATTATTTAATTATTGGTTTGTAAGAAAGGCTTTCTTTTAGTTCGTAAAAATCGCTTCCCTTGGGAACATTTCTCAGTTTTGTAAGAAGTGTTTTGCTATCAATAAGCTCATCAAATGGAATTGCTCTTATGTTAAAATTTTCATCTACAGATACCATGTGTCCGAATTTGCTTGCTTCCATAAGCTTAAAAGCCCCGTAGCCCAACATTGAGCCTAATACAACATCAAAGCTAACAGGGCTGCCACTTCTTGTTTCATATCCCACCTGTTTGTAGACAATTTTTTTACTTCTTCCCATTTTCTTATGATACGCTTTCTCAAGCCCCCTTGCAATAATTCTTCCGACTTCAGCTTTTCCGTAAATAATATTACCGTGTTTATCAGTTTCCTTTGGCTTTAATCTTTCGGGCAAAATTTCCGCAAGCCCTTCTGCAATGCAGAAGACCCCATAATTTTTAAAATCCCTTTCCCTTTGAATTATTATTTCCGAGAGCTCATCAACAATGCCATCTATATCAAGTTCTTTGCCTTTTTCAATATCTTCAAGGGAAATCATTTTAACAGCTTCCCCTGCAATACCAGCTGCATAAGTCAACCACCCGGCTTTTCTTCCCATAAGCTCCACGACAAAGTATGAGTCAGTGGATTCAGCATCAGCTCTCAGGTTCAAAAGTATCTTTGACATTTCCTCAACCGCTGTCCAGTATCCGAATGTCCAGGGGATTCCATAATAATCATTGTCAATTGTTTTTGGTATGTGTATTACCTTTGCTCCGAGATGTCTTAAATAATTAGCGGTCTTTAAAGTATCATCTCCACCTATTGTTATCAGAACCTCAGCTCTTAAATATTCAAGAGCTCTTATTATATTCATTAATCTTTTATTCTTTTCAGAATCTTTTAAATCTTCCATGTTTTTTATTCCCTTTCCCGGATTTGCCCTTGATGTTTTTAATATAATTCCCTTTTTATTTCTCATCCCTGATACAGAGTAGTCAAGATATTTGTAATGAACACCTTCAATTAATGAGTAGGGATTGTTCAAATCAAAATCCTCCAAAAATTCAAAGCCTCTCATCACGCCGATTGGTTTTATTCTTTTATTGAGAAGACTAAGTGTTAAGGATGAAATAACAGCATTTGCACTGGGAGCCGGACCTCCCGAAAAAAGAATGGCAACCGTAGAGATTTCTCTTTTTTTACCTTTCATTTTCTTTCCTCTCAGTCTAAGATTTTTTTATTATTAATTTTTTTGATGAAATTGTAAAGCCTTATTTTTGTTTTATCTTTTCTGTAAGAATAGAGAGTAGAGTCTTCAAATGTGCAAAGATTTATGTTTTTTATATTTTCCGGTAAAAAGCCTTCTTTTGCGAGGGTAAAATTTATCGCTTTTCTTACATCCAAAAAAATTTTTCTTTTTTCTTCTTTAAAAAAATCATCTTCAAATCCGGCCTTTTTAAAAAGCTTTACAACATCATCCTTTACTTCATAACAGTTTCCGCAGATACCGGGACCAACTATAACCTCAGTATCATTTAATACTGTTTTCAAGGAAGCATACTCTAATGCCTTTTCTTTAAAGCTTTTAATAATGTTTTTGTATGTCCCCCTCCATCCAGAGTGAACAGCTCCGATAAAACCTCCCTTTTTATTGTAAAAAATCACAGGATAACAATCAGCTGTTTTTATTACAAGATAAAGTTCTTTTTTATCAGTAATTAATCCGTCTCCCTCTTTATCTGAAAAAGGGGTTTCGACTCTGTGAACAATATCCGAGTGAATCTGTTTTAATATTGAAAATCTCTTGCCGGAGAAAAACTTTTCAAAATCAAAATATTTGTTTGAGAATCCTATTTCAAAATCATTATTCTTTAAGTAAAAGGCAAATTCTTCAGGCATTTTCCCTCTCTTTTAATAAAATTGCATACCTTATTGCTTCAACCATGGACTTTTCATTGGCTATTCCTTTTCCTGCAATATCAAATGCAGTGCCATGATCAGGAGAGGTCCTTATTATAGGTAGATTTAATGTTATATTTACGCCCGAATCAAAACTTGTAAGCTTGAATGGAATAAGTCCTAAATCATGGGTATATGATATTATGAGCCTATCCTTTTTCCCCTTTAATTTATAAAAAAGTGTATCATTCGGAAGTGGGTATTCTATTTGAATCCCCTCTTTGCTAAGTTCGTCAATTACAGGAATTATAATATCTTTTTCCTCATCTCCTAAGAAGCCATCCTCCCCTGCATGGGGATTTAAGGATGCTGAGTGAAGTTTTAATGACAAATCAAATCTTTTGTTCACTTCTCTGTGTAAGATTCTAAAAAATTCTTTCAGGCTTTCCTTTGAGAAAAAATTCCAGAATTTTTTAAGGGGAATGTGATGGGTAAAAAGAGCTATTTTAAACTCTTCGGAAAAAAAACTCATTATTGCTTTTCTTTTGAAATAATCTTCAAAAAATTCCGTATGCCCTCTGTACTTTATTCCTGCTTTTAGCCACATTTCCTTTGAAATAGGGGCTGTTATAAGTACTCCATTATTCTCAATGGCAAGATTCATAGCTTTTAGCAAAAACTCAAAGGAGAGTTTTCCGCTTTCGGGGGAAGGCTTTAAAGGAAGTTTAAGCTTTTCGGAATATTTTAGTGAATGTGAAAGATCCGTTAAAGAAAACTTTTTACCTATGTTTTTTAATTGTTCAATTCCTCCGATTAGAAAGATTCCCCTATTTTTAAAATGGGTTAATGCTTTTATACTTATTTCAGGACCAATCCCCCAGGGGTCTCCTGTGGAAATAAAAATGGGAAAACTATTATCCATTAACTTTCGATTTCTTCTGTTTCTTCCTTTTCCTCTTCCCTGGCCTTTTCCATGGCTTTTATCTTTAATTCGTCTTTCATAATGTATTTGATTGCATGTTTGTAAATCAAAAGATTTGGTTCATCCACTCTTCTTATTTTAATTACCAATTCATCATACCAATCTATAAAACCCTCTATTTTTTCCCCGTCAAGCATTGTTACTATAACAGGTCTTTTATTGCTCATTTGTTTTAAATAGTAAAAGTTTTCCGAATGGGTCTTGTAGGGGGGAGGAGTTTTTTTCTTTTTGGGCTTTTTCAATGAGCTTATTTCAGAGCTGTCGGGCTTAATAAGTTTTCTCATAAAATCCTCCGTGAAAAGTTATTCTTTATTAAATTAATTAATAGGATTACTTTAAATTTACCACAAAAAAAAATAAAAAGCAATACTGGGTAGATTTATTCTGTCCCCGAAACATAGTTTGTAAGGAGTTTTCAATATAGGAAGAAGATAAAAAATTAGAGATGGGAAACATGAACAAAAAGAAATTCATAAGATAAATCAATATCTAAAACAAAAAGATTTTAAAATTTAAAAATCTTGACACTTATACATTCATTTCTTATATTTATATTTATTTTAAAGGGGAAAATCATGAACTTTGAGGGGAAAAAGTTGAGTGGTGAAGAAAAAAGAAAGGAAATAAGCAGGGCTAATAAAAAAGCTGTAACTGTTAATTTTATGTATCCCCACTTTTCATTTAGGAGATAGGTTTGAATAAAAAGAATGAATAATAAGTGGGAAGATGTATATCAACAAATTAACAAAGACAGTGAAATCCAGTTGAATGTTTTAATTATTTATAAAAATGGCAAATTAACTATAAGGAGATTCTAATGGATAAAAAATTAAAAATCATATTTTTTATTTTTCTTATAATTCCCTTTTTTGGAAGAGGAGTAACGAAAAAAAAGCTTAAGCTCTTCAAGACAATACCTGAGAATTACAAAGGGAGTTTTTTCCCATCTATTCCTCATTCTTTTGCGATTGATTCTAAAAATAATATTTATTATCCGCTTAATTTTAAACATAAAGTTTTGAAAGTGGGGTCTTCCGGTGAGTTATTAGCTATTATTGGGAAGAAAGGAGGCGGGCCGGGAGATCTTTATCTCCCCTTTCTAATAAAAATTTATAAAAATAAATTGTTTATTCTTGATAACAATGCTTTTTCCATATTTTCTACGGATGGGAGTTTTCTTCGTAGGTTTAGATATTTTTCAGGAATACTGGATTTCACAATCGCAGATAACAAAATATTTGCAAATTATTCCATTGGAAAGAAGGTAATAAAAGTTATGGATTTTAATGGGAGAAAGCTATATTCTTTCGGAGATTTGGCAAAAATAAATAATGTAGACTTTAATCTTTATAAAGGAAAGGATTTTGCAACATTCGAAGATTTATCCGCTACTAAAATTGCTTCTTCTTTGAAAAATATTTTTTTACTGTTTCCACAGTTTGGGGTCTTATGTAAATATGATTTGAAGGGAAAACTACTGAATAAAAAGAAAATAGTTTTTAATAACGAAAAATTTGATAAAGAAATTGAAAAAATAAGAAGTGTGTTAAGGGAAGGAAAGTATAAGAGAGAAAGAATCTATTATGGAGGTAAAAGAAAAGGAGTTGATATCTGGATGATAAGCTCTTTTAATTTTTGTAATGATAAAATTTTTATTTCAATATCATCAAATTTTACTGATGTTAATACTATAAATATTTTTCAATTGAATAGTAAAACTTTAAATACCGAAGCGGAATATATCCTGCATAGCAGAAAGCATGATATTAGCGATAATTTTATTGTTAAATATAAAGACGAAAGTTTTTATTTTTACGTCCCAATAACAGATATAAATACGAATGAGATAAAAATAGGTGTCTTCAAATTAAAAAAAGGAGGTCATAAGCTGAGATGAGAAAAATTGTGGTTATTTTATTTTTTATTTTGTCGATAATCTTTTTTGGCATTAGTCTTAAGAAAACTTTTTCCACTCCTGTTTTACAGCCTGGTGATATGGTATCTTGTAGTAACTTCTTTAAATATTGCACTGATGGAGGGTGTGTTCAAAGTGATAGGACTTTTGCTGTAAGGTGTAAAATAAGAAACTGTGCAAACGGATGTAGAGAATATAAAAGTGGGAAGTGTATTAAATGGAATTATTGGGGAGTTCCAGTACAATGTGAGGGAGGAACTTTACCTGGTATGGGAAAGACTATGTGCGAGCCGTTGGCTTTAATTAGTTTGGGGATTTGTCTCCCAATAAATCAAAATTAAAGAAAAAATTAAAAAATTCTGAATTTAATATATACGGGGATTCAAAATATTATTAAGATAATAAGATAGAGAGCAACTTCGAAAATATAGAAGAAAAGAAGTATTAAAAAAATTGATGGGTGAAAGAAAATAAACGGGTGAATGAAGAAAATCGAATTTTATATTTGTTATTGGATTTTAAAATTTAAAAATTCTTGACAGAAAAGGATTATTTTAATAATTTTAAATATTATTTGGGATAGGGGAAGTGGTGGTGATTTCTGAGTTTATCTTTGGGCGAGACAGATGTTATTTTGATAATTATAAAATTTTAGTGGATAAACTTTAAAGCAAGGAGGGGGAGAAAATGAGGAAATTTATAATTCCCTTTTTTTTGATTTTGGTTTTTATTTATCCTTTGAATTCCTTTGAGCTCAAAGAAGTTCTCACTATTGGTTCGGAGAAACCTCACTATGAGTTTTTTTAATCACAAATGTTGAGGTTGATGAAGGTGGAAATATCTATATTGTTGATGGTAAAGCATGCGCTTTAAAAAAATATTCGCCTCAAGGGAAATATATTGTCGGGGTTGGAAAATGCGAACAGGGGCCAGAAGATTTCGGCAGAAGGTCATCAATTGTTCCGAAAATTAGGGGTTCTTTGTTATATGTTTATGATTTTGTAAACAAAAGAATTAATTTGTTTGATGAAAATTTAAAGCATTTAAAGATTTTAAAATTTAAAGGAAAGTCTTTTTATAGGTTTTTTTTCATTGTTGATTCTCTTTTTTATGGCCCTATCTTTATAGCGGAGAATGGTTCTGATAGAATTTATGTTTATGATATGAATATGAACAAAAAATTTTCATTTTTCAGAGAGTATCCAGATTATGTTAATACGAGAAAAAAAGAAGCTTTTTACAAAGGAGTATCATCTTTTTATTCAAGTCTTTTAATGGATTACAATAATGAAAAAGGAATTTTTGCAATAACTTTTTTTTATCCTTCAAAAAAAACGATTGTTTATTTTTATGATAAAAATGGAAAATTTGTAAATAAACAATTCTTTGTGATAATGAATCACTATAGATTCCCAAGATTTCTTTTAAGCTATCCTCCGAAATACCCAAAATCTTATGAAAATATCAGGATAACTTCTCTGAATTTTTACAAAAACAAATATCTTGTGCTTGCTTATAAAATAGAAAAATTTTCAGGGAAAAAATATTTGGGAGAGAAAGCTTATATATTATTAATAAATATTGATAAAGCAAAAATAATAGAAAAAAAAGAAATATCACCTGGGTTCAGAATTTTAAACATCAAAGGTAATTATCTTTATGCAAAAAACTTTGATGATGATATTGAGAAACTTCATGTTTATAAGATAGAGGGGATTGAATGAGAAAATTAGTTATTTGTTTTTTCAATAATACCCTGTTAAAGAGATATGGAGGTGGAAGATAGTAGAAAGTAAAAAGTAAAAAGTAGAAAGTAGAAAGGATAAAGTAAAAAGTCAAAGCGCGAGCGTTAAAGCGTTAGCGGAAATTTGCCTGTGGCAAGAAGGAATGAAAAATTAAGAAATGAAAAATGAAAAATGTTGGAATACGAGCTTCCAAGCTTTTTTAAAATTTTATCTTGAACAATCTCTTAAAAAATTCTAAACTATTAGTAGAGAGTGGATGGATGACTGATACGAAAAACAAAGCAGAACAGATTTTTTAAGACGGGACAGGGACAACGGGACAGCTTCCGTAACAATTAAATAAGTTATTTGAGATTTAAAAATAAAAAGTAGCATAGTTTTTAATGAGATTTTATTGTTGTAAAAAATTTATCATATATTTAGATATTTCAAATTTAATTTTTTTACAAAAGCCTTCTATAATAACAGCGATTATCGAAACAGTGTTTTTTATAGAAATCTATACTGTGATTTAAAAAATTTAAAATTTCAAAAATTCTTGACGAATAATAAGTTTTTTCTTATATTAAATTTTAATAAAAAACGGTGGGAAGGGATGAGAGGAGTTGAAAGTGGCTTAAAGAATACAAGAAGCCGGAAGCAAGACAAAGATCGTATGTGTTCTGAAAGGGCTTTGAATTTTATTGGGAAGACAGGGCCAGAAAAGCTGCCTGGCTTGTGGTTGAGTGCTTTGTCACACACACACACACACAATTCTCAGATTTTCCTGGAGAAAGTGTATATACGAAAAGTTTTGCAATAACAGATTAAAACCACCATGATGGGAGCTGAACAGCAGAACAGCCTAAAAGAGGCAAAGCTTTTGGGCTTACTCAGCTAAGGTAGCTTTCAGCTTTTGCTCTTATGTGAAAGCTCAATTTAATCAAAAAAAGCTTTGAAAGAGGAGGTAAGGTTATGGATAAGAAAAAAATTTTGTCTGTTTTAATTATAAGTTTGATAGTGTTGGGGAGTGTTTTGTTTGTGGTGAAGAATCTTAATGCTGAGGGTTGCAGTGCCTCCTATTCTTGCAGCAATGGAAGCACTATTTGGTGTAGTGCTTTTGGGGAAGACGCGAGCTGTTATGCTGCAAACGGAATGGTAACTTGTACGGGCGGCGGAATAACAAAGTCTTGGATGTGCCCGCCTGCTATGTAAGGAATATAGCAAGTGTGGAAACTCCTTTTTCCACACTTGCTTATTTTTATTAGCAGGAGGAAATTATGAGAAGTAAGGTGAAAAAAAAGAAGTTTTTTTTGAGAAGAGTGTTTTTTTCATTATTTATTTTATCTTTTGTTGTTTCATCTGAGCTTTTGTTTTCTTCTGAGCTATCAATGAAAAAAGTGAAAAAGATTGTGTCTGTATTTACCTTTTCTTCATCGGATAATTTAAAAGAGGGTTTTTTTATTTTTCCTGTTGATTTTAAGGTTTCAAAAAGAGGGGAGATTTTTTTCATTGATTCAAAAACAGGTAAAGTTTTAAAGTACTCTAAATATGGAAAATTTGAAAAATACATAGGAAATAAAGGACAGGGACCCGGTGAATATATTTTACCTCAAAGATTGTTTTTATCTGAATCAAAATTATATGTGTACGATGGAATGTTAAGAAAAATAAATACATACAAACTTAAGGGTGAATATGTAAACACATTGGATATTGGAAAGGATTTGGCGATGTCTTCGGATTTTTATGTGGATAAAGATGAGAATGTATTCGCAATATGGATTGATTACTCTAAAAACCATAGGCTTGATACAGTAGGCAAAATTATGCCTAAAGAAAATATATTTGAGAAAATTAAAATTCTTAAAAAGGTTAAAATTAAAAGTGCTGTAATGGGAGGAGTTTTGCATGAGTATTCACCGAAATTATTTTTAAGAGTTTTTTCGGGAGGATTGGTTTACTGTAATAATATGGAGAGAGCCGTATATTTTTATGATTTAAAAAAAGATATTTCAAGAAAGCTATTTCAAATTGAGTGGAAAAGAGAAGTAATAACTCCCAAGGAGATTGCTTTTTTTAGGAAAACGATTGGTAAAGAGGAAACTAAAAAGCTTCCAAGGTACAAACCTTATTATCGGAATATTTTTATTGATGATAATGGCTGGATTTATTTCGTAAAACCTTCACATATTTTAGTGCCATATAAGAATAAAAAACTAAGGATTGTCGTATGTAATAAGCGAGGAAAATATCTTTTTGAATTCAAATTACCGAAAGGTAGCCGTCCTCTGAGTATATCCGATGAGGGTATTTATCTATTGATGAATAAGGATGATGAGTTTTATATAAGTAAGTTTGTTTTTGAAAATAAGTAGCAAATAAAGGAGGAAATCTTATGAAAAAAAGAGATAAAGACATATATAAAATTTTAATTCTAATTTTTATTATTCTTATGTTTGAAAACAGTATTTTGAATGGTGGTATTAAAATTGATTTTAGTAAATACTATGATATCAATCATCATAAAATTTCAACTATTACAAAAAAAACTCTTGTTATTTTTGTAAATACAAAATTTTTAGCTCACCGTGTAGCATTGTTTTATACAAAAATAGTTGAAGAAAAGTACAAAAAAATAAAGGACTTTAGTGTTATAGGAATTATTAGCGATGACAATAAGAGAGAAACTGTAAATAAGATTATAAAGGATTATGGTATAAACTTTCCCATTATATATGATGAAAGTAAAGAAATTTTTAACAACATCGGAATATGTAGTAATTGCGGTGGAATAGTTTTCTTAAGAGATGGAATAATAAAGCAATTAATCTCTCCCATAAATACTAATGATTATATACGGAAAATTGTTGAATGGGAATTGTTCAGAAAAGTGAGCGACCAGGAATACCTCGTATTTGAAAATAAAATTGCAATGGGAGCGTCTATAAAATGGCTTAAAGTAAGAGAACCCTATCACAGAAAATTTTTCAAATTTATTCCTACAAAAATTTCCGTTGTAACATTTTTTTCAAGCTTATGCGGTCTTTGTAAAACGGGGAAAAGGCTTAAAACATTAAGATTTTTAAAAAACAAATTGCCTGAAACTCATATTATAAATGTTCTTCTTAATCCGTTGAGAGAGGAGGATATTGTTTTTCTAAAAAAATATAATCTTAAGTTTACAGGGAAATTATTCTTTTCTCATAATTTTTTTTCTAATGAAGAATTGTATTTGACAAACACAAGAATTAAAAAGGATCCGTATAGTATAATAGTAAACAAAAGAGGAAGAATAATTTATGTTGAAAATTTGGCCGATTCTGAAAGAATCTTACTAAGAAAAATTATTAAAGTATTAAAGAAAGGAGGGAAAAGTGGATAAAAAAATAATTTCGTTTTTTTATATTGTTTTTTTGTTATTAATAAGTATTTCTTTTTCGGCAAACTGCCAAAAAAAGATATCAGTTGAAAAAATATTCTCTTTGAATCCGATAATGAAAAAATTTAATATCTCAAGGAATTTGTTAATATATCCTCACTATCAACTTATGGCAATGGATTATAAAAATAATTTTTATTTGTTGGATGCGAAAAATACAAGGATAATAAAAATATCACCTTCTGGAAAAGTGTTAAAAGTTATAGGTCACTTGGGAACAGATGAATTGGGGCTTTTGTATCCGGAGTCAATTTATATTCGCAATTCCATTTTATATGTGATCACCACTTCAATAAAAAAGAAAACACTAAAAGGATTTGATTTGGAAGGGAAAAAATTATTAAAAATAATTCCTTTCGCGCCAAAAAATGCAGTCGCAAGAAGCTTTCTCGTGGATGATAAGCTTTTTTATGTTAATCTTCAATTTACAAACAAATCAGGGAAACCTCAGAATTTGATATCTGTATTTGATACAA
>Ga0190334_1000805_pt1 | contig 14334 bp, 12 predicted proteins | sample 48720478_MG_FD_161270 | JGI IMG/M metagenome (GOLD analysis project Ga0190334, IMG submission 161270) | Hydrothermal vent sediment bacterial communities from Southern Trench, Guaymas Basin, Mexico - 4872-04-7-8_MG | ecosystem: Environmental > Aquatic > Marine > Hydrothermal vents > Sediment ...
TAAAATTTTATTAAATAAATTAAAAAAAAAAAAGCATCCTATTTAGACATGAAGATGCAAATTTGATAGGTTTTTCCCATAATCTAAATTCTTCAGAAATCTTTTAATAAAAATGTTGATATTTGAAATTATTGAGATTTCCACCAATAAGGAGTCTCTATTATCTTAAAGTTTTCAATATCCAACAATCTTATTTTTGATCCCCTTATTGTGAAAGCAAACCCGCTTAAGAAATCAACCCATTCTTCAGTGGGTGGCAAGCCAAACCATCCAAATCTAAGGCTCAAAAGCATTAAATCATGAGTAACGTGTATATCGATGCAACGATTTGGAGCCAATTCTAATCCTTTCCATATGACATTGGCTGCTTTTTGAGAATATTCTTGTAATGGAGCTATGAGTTTTGGTGAAAATAGACCTGCTGCCCATCTAAAAATGAATTTTTCATTTTGATATTTAACAAATTCTTTTAAAAAGGCCTTAGATTTTACTCCAATATCAAATAATTCATTTAAGGGACCTATTAATTCACCGTTTCCAGAAATGCTTTTAAAGCCTTTTAGGATGTCTTCAGCAGTTTCCTTACAACGTTCAATAAAACTATGATATATCCTAATGGGGCGATCATTTGGTAATTGCTTTCCAAAATTAATGGCTGTTTCATGCCCAAGTTCTGTTAGTTTTATATCAGCAAATTTGCTCCAATCATTCGTTTTTTCTCTATGGGAGTGCCTTAGTACCATTATAATTTTTGAATTTGCTGGGAATTCCCTTAAATTTTTAATAAAATTATTATACTTTGCAATCCAATTAGTTTTTTCATTAATGGTTGATTGCTTCAAAATTAATTAACCCGTTATTTTATTGTAAGTTCAGAAAATGATTTTTCATAATTATATTTTAAGTAAAAATTTGAATGAAAATAAAATTTAATTAAATTTTAGTTGAAATTCTTAATAATGATAACAACATCCAATTAATTGTAAATCCTAGGAATAAAATTAAAATATTTTGAAATTGATGGGAGATAAGAAAAAAATAATTGGTGGTTGTTGCGGATTTCGGCATTATCGTCCTCCTAAAGATTGGAGAGAAAAATATAAACAAATAATACAAGCATATGCTAGCGTGTATCCTCTTGTAGAAGTTAATTCGACTTTTTATAAATTACCACGAGTTTCAACCGTAAAGAAATGGAGATTTTTGATTGACGAGGTTAACCCTTCTTTCATTTTCACTGTAAAAGCAAATCAAAAAATTACGCATTTACCTTCGAGTCCTACTTATAGGAAAGCTAAATTAGAAATTGACGATTCAATTAAAGATAAATTGGGTTTTTTTAAATCAACTGAAGAAGTTTTTGATGCTTGGAAAAACACGGAAAAAATATGTCAAGCTTTAAGGGCTGAAGCGTGTCTTTTTCAAACGCCACCCAATTTCAAACCTACAAGTGAAAATTTAGATAACTTGAAGAATTTTTTTGAGCAAATTAATCCTAATTTTGATTTAGCTTTTGAACCAAGAGGCAAGGAATGGTCAAAAAAGATAATTAGCGATCTATCCTATGATTTAAGCATCATCCCAGTTTTTGATCCTTTAAGAGTAAAAATTGAATACAATGGCGATAAAGCTTATTATAGATTACACGGATTGGCTAGATCTTTGTATAAATATAAATATTTGAATGAAGATCTGGTAATTCTAAAGAAAAAATGCTTGGAATCAAAAAATAACGTGATATATGTGCTTTTTAATAATTATGAAATGTTTAATGACTGTAAAAGATTTTTAGATCTGCTAAAAACGGGAAAACTTGCAATCATAAATTGGGGTCCGAATGCAGTTGTTGAAAAGCTTCAAGTGAGCTTTCCAATAAAAAAAGAAGAATTGCTTACCAAATATGGTAAATGGTGGGTTTGGGTTAATCCAGATAAAAGAATGAGGATCGAACAACTCTTATTATCAATAAAAAAAGATGAAATTGAAAGCAAGAAAGAATTATTAACAGAAATAGAAAAAGTATTTCATGAATTTCATTACTCATGACATCATTTTTTAAGAAAGCAAAAAAATGATGATGAATTTTACAATTTAATAACAAATAATAAATGAAATTTGATAAATATGGTTGAAGAAAGCAATTGGAAAACCCATCGCCAGAAGTTATACGAGTTTCTTGAAAACTTGGAAGGCGAAATGAAATTAGAATCGTTAATGGAACAATTAGAGTATTCAGATAAGAAAGCTTTAATAAAAGATTTAAATAGAATTGCCAAAAATTTAAAAAGATCGGGGAAAAAATTATTAATTAATCCTCCTAAATGCAAAAAATGTGGCTATATTTTTAAGCTTAAAAGTGGTTCTTTGAAAATTCCTTCGAAATGCCCCCAATGTCATGAAGAACGAATTGAATGGTCTACTATTAAGGTCGAATCCTGAAAATATTAATTTTAATAATTAAAATTAGAAATTTATTTTTTAACAATAAAAATAATATATTATAATATTACTGGAGAGGGCATGTCATTTCTCAAGAGGACATTTTCTCCTAATCCGACTTTATTTTCTCTCATCCAAGATTCTGACATGGATATATTTAACAAGGATCGTGTAGTGTCAGAAAAATCCATTAATTGCGTCATTTGTAATTCCTTATCCCATCTAGCAATGTTATATACATTATTTATTATTTTGGAAATATCTTGTAGATAATTCTTATCTATGTATCGATATTTTAATTTTTTATATCTATCTAAAATCTCTTTTAATATTGAGGGATTCTTCTTGATATCATCAAAATCTGGCATTATAATGAATCTATCCTTGTAAATTGGTGCTGAATGGGAAGAATAAATGTTGCTAATCTTGATATATCTTCCTGGAATTAAATTATATTGTTTTATCGTTTCAAGATCAGTTGTTACTACATTTTTAAAATTTCTAAAGCAACCAGTGATTTTAGCAATGTACCAGCCGTGTTTTTTTGAAACTATATTTAACTTCATTCTCAACTTTAATAATCGTAGTAACAACTTATAAATTTTTTTTTAATAAAAATTAGTAAATGCAATATCAAATAGATTAGAAATCATGATAAATACATCATTAAATAATAATTTCATTTTTTTATTTTCAATATTTATTAATGTGATTTATTAAAAGTAAAATTTAGGAGAAAAAATGAATAAACATCTCAAGTTTATCCCTCATTTTACAATAAGTATATTTTCAAGAAAATTTTAAAATAAAAATTTAAATTTACAATGTTTTTAATAAAGTTAATCGTGCCATTGAGCTAGCCTTCTTTCGCCTTCAATTTTCTTTAGATCTGTAATATCTTGGGTTACCTCTAAAGTACCAACGTATTTGTTGTTCTCATCTCTCACGGCAAAATATCGTATGTGGATGATACGACCGTTCATTTGGATCCAAAATTCTGCTACGTTCTTTTCTCCACTTTTGAATTTACTCAAGATTTCCTCAACCAAGTGGACGCTTTTAGGAGGATGGCACTTTTGAACCTTTCGACCAATTACGCCTGCGCTTCTTGGAAAGATTCTTTCTTTCGTTGCAGAATAATATCTAACAGTATCTTCCTCATCAATAAAAGACAAGTCAAACGGTAGATGTTTCAAAATCAAATTAATTTGCTTTAAAGTAATCTTTCCAACATCTAAATCCAACATATCTGCTTCTTTTTTAACCTTAGTTTCTTCCAAGTGAATTTCTTTAGGTGTTATGGGCTTCCATTCAGTTCCAGGTTTCACCCAAGCATAACCAATTTCTTCTTCTCCTTGTCTAACTGTAATCCAATCTAATTCAGTGAATTTTTCCAACGTCATTGGAAATAAGATATTTTCCTCCTTATAAATGAGATCTTCTACTTTTGATAATAGTTTTTCGAGATTCGATTTATTTACACTCTTAAACATGCCTCGGATTTCATCATGAACTTCCCACAATACCTGTGGCGGGCCGGAAATCCCAATCTTTTCCAAAATGGGAAATAATTGGTTCTCAATTCTCGTATAATGAATATCTATTTTTGCCAATTCTTTAACGAGTTTTAACTTTTCATCTTCTGGAGCTTTTTTTATTTCACTAATTAATTCCAATGCTTTCTTATTTTCCATGCGATAAGTATGGATTGGATGACCCGGTATTGTTTCGGGCTTTTCTTGTAGGTCTAATGCGTCTTTAAATATCTCAACATGCAAATCGCACAGTTTCGTTATCTCTTCCGGTTTCAAAACACCCTCATCAATCAGTTCCTGTTCTAATTCGCCAATCTCGCCAGAACTAATATCTTCAGTGATTTCTTTAAATTTTTTCTTCAATTTTTCGACATCTTCGCCTTTATGAAGTCCTATAATGAGCTGTTTTAGTTGTTCTTTTCTTTCAGAATTAGAAATGGTTTTCAAACCTCCCGCTTTTTCTATCGATACTTTTACAATTTTCAAGAGCTCATCTAATTGGATATCAAGTAAATCAGCAACATCTTTTAAAGTTGCAAATTTCCCAAGAGTTCTTCTTATTAATGGATTCTTTAATTTTTTTATCTTTGGAGATAATTTTAATAGATCATCATAAAGAGAGGGATATTCCTTGATTAAAGGAAGAATTTTTGTTTTTTCATCAATATTTATTTTTATCACCTTTTTATTTTTTTCCTATTCAATTTAAAGAATTCAATTATTTCAATAAAAAGTTACTCTTAACATGTTCAAAATCTCCAAACTTTTAATTAAAATGAAAAAATCTTGCCATAACTCTATTAAACACGAAATTTTCAGCTTATTTCATGAATTAAATAAAAATCATGATTTTTTAATTATTACTAACATGATAGCGCATTTAAAACGAGGTTAAAATAATTCTACTACAATACATCAATAAATTTTAGTCTTCCTTATCGTAATGATTATAAAGTTCTTGAGCTAGCGTGGAAAACAATTGTTCAATGTTATTACCAAACTTCGCACTTGTTTCAAAATAATGAAGCGCTGATACATTATCTTTCATTTTATTTATCTCTTCATCACTGAATAACTTGTTTTCAGGATTAATCAAATCAACTTTATTTCCTACTAAAATATTAGGAACAATTCCAAGAATCTTTTCAACTTCTCCTTTCCATTTCAAAATATCATTAAAACTTTTTTTCCTCATTAAATCAAATACATAAATAATCCCTTTAGCGCCTTTATAAAATAACCGTCGAACCCACTTGAAGTGATATTGTCCTGCGAGATCCCAAACTTGTAAAGTAATTAAATGAGGAACCTCTGGAAGTTGAAGATACTTCACGAAAAAGTTTGAACCTATCGTTCTTTCAGCATTTGTTAAAAAACGTTTGCTTAAGTATTGTTGGATTATAGAGGTTTTTCCAACTTCTGAATCACCAACAATGCAGATCTTGTAAAAATACTTCGTTGAATGTGTCATGCTGAAATAAAAGATGATGTAAATTTGTTTTGTATTTTGAATATAGAAATACAATTATAAAAATTTAAACAATTAAGAAAAAGATTTAGGTTAAGATTGAAATGGGATTTAGGAGTTCCATCATTAATGATAACAAAATAAGTGATAAATTTTATTTACCAAGTATTTTTATGATAAACTCAAATATTATATTTTTTCCCATGCTTAATCTTGATTATTTCAATCACCATTTCCTGAAAAATGGATTCTATTAATTAAATTAGGGATTTCCCCAAAAATTTTTCACATGTAGATTTTTTAAAAATTTTCATAATCGTAGGGATTATATCTATGTTCCTACAATGAGAAATCTTTTTTATTGGAATCTCATCAGACCCTCCACTAATAATGAGGGGTACGATCATGCTTTTTCGAAGCCCTATATCGTGAGAATACGTACGATCGTTTTGTTTCTTCCCGTGTTTAATGTTATAAACCACTTCTCCTTCCGTGCATATTACAATATCAGAACTTCTTGGATTTTTAAAATATCTTGATAACAAGTAAGGGTACAAAGGATAATCAAGAAATGCAGTTGCTTCGAACCATTCGTTGATTCCATGATATTTACCGTCTAATACTTTTTCTGTGAGTGAATTTAAGGGATAATCAAATATTTTATCATGATCTCCTTCTAGTACATATCTTACTTTTAATTCTTGGCCTTTCCCTTCATATTCTATAATACCATTTTCAATCTTATCATCTTTTTTCATTTTTCTCCTTAAATGAATCATTCCCTTTTCGGAAGTGTTATCATCATCAAAATAATACATGCGCTTAATGCCGTCCAAATTGAAAAGCGTTTTTAATAAATTCACTTTCATTGGACCGTAATGTTCAAGTTCTTTCAAAGTTGGTTTCATCCAAATTGATTTTCCCTCTGAGGATCTTGCTCTAAAATACAAAAAACCCACGCCACCAAACTCAGCAATATTTATATTCGCATTCTTAATTCTCTTATTGCTATAATTTAGTAATCCTTCTGTTTTTAAAAGCGCCTTGGGATTACTTGATCTTTTTCCTTCGTAATTTCCATGATCCGATGTTATTATTATCAGCGTGTTTCTATAAATGTCTAATTCCTTTAACTTTTTGATGAGAATCCCTATTAATTGGTCATAATGAATTAAATTATTAATATAACTAATAGAGTTATTCCCTTTTAAATGAAATAAAACATCAGAAGAAAAAAAGTAGAGTACATTCACAACTGGGATTTCCTTGCTTTCAAAAAAATCCTTAGGTCTCTTTAATATAGCAATTAGTTTTTTAACAAAAAGCGTATTTGTCCAACTTAAAATTTTTTCTGGATGGAGAGCAGACTTTAGAGCTAAATAATAAGCAATCAATTTCCATTTTTTTTCAGGAAAAAAATATTTTGTCCCTCGATTAATGAATTGCCCGATGCTTGAAGTATTATTTTCTGGAAAATATTCGAATAATGTCTTGCAATTGTTTCCAATGTCTTCATTTAATTTGTATATTTGAATTTTTTCATCCGAGCCTGCTGAGCCATAACTTCTTAAAATTGGAGGACCATAACTTCGATCCATCCAATTAAAAGAAGGAATGCCATGACAATCCTCATTTAGATAATCTCCTGTATAAGTGCCGGTCATGCTTGAAACTTGAGTTGGATAAGTAACAGATGGAAAATCACAGATGCAATTATCAGAATGTAAACCGTTATTCATTAATATTTTAATATTTGGGAGGTATCCGTTCTCGATAAGGGAGAAAAATTGTTTGGCTCTAATATTATCCATTATTATGAAAATTAGATAATCAATACCGGTCATTCTAAAAATCTCATTTAAATGTTTAAAATATATTCTTAATTCTTGACTATTTTTATCTTTTTAATAATAAAGTAATTATATATAATTCCTAAGATTAATTGTTTTTATATTCTTTCCTTGAAAATTGATCATATTTATTAATGACAAAAACAAAGAATATGTATGAATAATGAAATTGAATACAAGCGATCATACACGCTTATATTTAATCTTTTTTATCTATGTGAGGGATTCAGCCAAGGAATTCCCTTCCTCTTATGGCCGCAGTATTTAGCCAAGATTTTAGGTGGTTCATACAATATTGCTTTATGGTTAATTGTATATTCAATTGGAAACATTCCTTGGGCGATCAAAGTAATCGTAGGATTAATTAGCGATAAGGTAGGCTCTAAGAAATATGGTCATCGATTTCCATGGATATTTAGTTTTGGAACATTTGGAGGTATTTGGTGGATATTGATGGGGCTATATCTCCCAATAAAAGATATTTATCTGTGGTTAGCAATATATTACTTTAATACTCAACTAGGAATGGCTTTTTCTGATACTGCGCTTGATGGATTGATATTAGATGTTACTCCTAAGGAAAGACTTGCCAGAGTTCAGGGTTATACATGGACGGTGATGTTTCTTGGTTATGGTGTAGGAGGAATGGTGCTAGGGCTAATATTTTTATCGTTAGATATGATGCCAGTATTGTTCATTCTCACTGGAGTCTTGATGATCGTTTCAAGTGCTTTAACACGAAAAGTTAAGGAATATCCCCTTGAAGAAATGACTCGCAAGGAATTTGGGAAAGAATTGATTACCATTGTCACTAAAAAGCGAAATTGGAAAGCTTTTGGTTATAATTTCTTTACAAATATTCAATCATTAATGCTCTTAAATTTTTTCATGTATGTTGTGCTCATTTCAATGGGCGTGATTGATGTAAAATCAACAATTTTAACGATTATTTCTGGTGGAGCTGTAGATCTGCAAGTTTGGAGTTCAATATTTTATGTCGCAAATGGAGTTGGAATTATAATAGGATCTTTGATATCTGGGAAATTCGGAGATGTAAGCCGGAGGAAAACTGTAACTTCAATCATTTTTATATATGTTCCAGCTTGTCTTATATTAGTTGTTCCCTTCTTATTTTTCTCTGGTGGGATTCCTCCATTAATATTCGGTTTAACTTTATTAATTCTATTAGGAGCATTGCAGAATGCACTTGTGGTCGTAAACCAAACGATGAGAGGGGATTTAGCTAAAAATTATTATCCCAAGTTAAAAAGCACTTTTTTCGCCTTATTAGTGTCTCTTGCAAATTTTGGACAAAATGTTGGCACTTTTTTAGGTGCTTTATTATTTGCCTTATTTGCAATGTTTTTATCCGATTTTAACCAGATATTCTTTCTATTATCGGTTGTTTGCGCTGGTACATTAACTCTTAGTCTATTAATATTCAGGACAATTCCTAGAGAAGATTATGAATTAAAAAGTGAATTAGAAAGGTTTTATAAAGTTTAAATTTTTAACATTCAACTTTTTTTTTATTAAATTTTATTAAAAAAAGGTGAAAGCCCCCGGTGGGATTTTCGTAGAGTTGGCATTTCCCAAACTACTTATTCGAACCCACGGCCTACAGATTTCTTGCAGGTTACAATAACAGGCAGCCCCATTTGGAGCTACAGTCTGTTGCTCTACCGCTAAGCTACGGAGGCTTTCTTTATAGAAAAACCCATTATCCTATTTAAATATTAAATAAAAATCGAATTTTAATTTTGTGGTTTTTAAGCTAAGTTTTATAAAAATAAATAATTTTAAACAAGTTGATCATTATCTCATGGGGTTAGAATGAGGTTAATAATAGCGTTCCCATGAAGAGAAAAGTCATTGTTTAAATTTTACATGATTGAATTAATCAAAATTAACTTTAGTTGAATTTAAGATTTCAATAAAAATATAATCAATTAAAATAAAAATTTTTGAAAATTATACTAAATATTATAATTTTCCTAAATTGATGATCTTTAAAATTGGAAAATAAAAACTTAACATACAAATTATTAAAAATTAATTTATCTTTTTGAAGATCAGAAGATTTTTCTTAAAAAAAAATAAAAGGTGAAAGCATTTAGAAATGCCCTTCGATAAATCTGATGTTGAAATCTTGGCTTATCGACGTTATAAATCTGGAGAAAGTTATGAAAAGAGCGTATGGTACCTTGCAGAATTATGCGTGACAATAAACAAAAATGTCGTGAACGGTTATGATATAAAACCACTCGAGACAGATAATTTGGTGTTTTTGATAAGAGAAGATGTGAATGGTGAGCTTATAAAGCCCACTGAAGATGAAATAAGAGAAGTTGCTGAAATCATATATAAAGAAGGGCCTCCAAAAAGCCAGCTTGACTGGTTCATTGCTGAGAAAATGCTTTTGTTAGAAGAAATAAAGCGAATAATCGCCGAAAACAAGAAAAGCAAGTAGATTTCTATTTTTTAATTGACACGCTGTTTTTTCTATTTATATTTATTAATTTGTGATACTTTTTTAAAGTCTCAAATTGATACTCTAATTATATTCTCTTTTGATTGAATGAAAATAATTTAAAATGATTTAATTGGAAGAATTTAAAGATCTGGCAGAGTTTGCTTTAACTCACTCTCAAGATATTGCTAATAATATAGAATATGTAGATGTTAGATTGGAATTTAATGCCATTGACACGATTTCTTTCATTAATGGAAAATTACACGTTGGAAATTTACCAATAGACCTTACGACTGATGCTTTTGCTAGAAAATTTGGCCTTAATATTAGAATGCTGGTAAAAGGTGGGATGGGAATGAGCACGATTAATGAATTAAACAAGAGTGCTATAAAAGGGTGCATTGAAGATGCGTATAGAAATGCCTTAAGGAGTAGCAAATTGAGAAAAAGTCCAATAAGGTTAAGCGAGGAAAAAGTCCAAAGGGCATCATGGAGTAGTGAGTATAAAATAAATCCAATGGACATTTCTCTTGAAGAAAAAATAGAATTCATTCAAGGATTTGTAAATATTTTTAAAGAAAAAAGAGCAATTGAATATTTTCACATATTCGTGTTAATTTCAGAACAAAGAGAAGTGTATTTTCTCAATAATGAAGGTTCACAAATCCAAGCGAAAATTCCCCGCGTGGCATTCATCCCCATCATAATTGGAATAAAAGCCGGAGGAAAGAACGAGCAATCAATGACCACCCATGCTACTTCTGGTGGCTGGGACGGATTATTGTCTTGGAATTTGAAAGAAAAGGTTATTTATAAGGTTGAAATATTAGAGAAAATCTTGACAAAGGCGAAAAAGCCCCCTACGGGAGAAATTGATGTAATTTTAGGTCCAGAAGTAGGCGGAATAATTGCTCACGAAAATTGTGGGCATCCTCACGAAGCAGATAGAATCATTGGAAGAGAAGGGGCTCAAGCCGGAGAATCATACCTGAGAGAACACGAAATTGGATTCAAGATAGGAAACGATTGTGTTAACGTGTATGATGATCCCACGATTCCTAAATCCTACGGGTTTTATTTATATGATGATGAGGGAGTTAAAGCTCGCAAAAGAGAATTAATTAAGGATGGTTATTTCAATGAGATGCTACACAATAGAGAAACTGCTCCTTTATTCAATACAAAAAGTAATGCATCAGCAAGGGCAGTCTTTTTCGATCGAGAACCAATTATTCGCATGGCTAATACATTTTTTGCTCCAGGCGATTATTCTTTAGAAGAAATGGTTGAAGATGTTAAATTAGGCATTTTAATGAATTCTTTTACTGAATGGAATATCGATGATAAGAGATTACAATCCAAATACGTTGGGCAAGAAGCTTTTCTCATTGAAAAAGGTGAGATCACAAAGACCTTAGTACAAAAGCCAGTTTTAGAAATCAGTTCTATTGGATTATTTTCTAGTATTGATGCTCAAGGAAAGATTGAAACTTTAGATTGGCAAGGAGCTTTTTGTGGGAAATCAGAACCGGGGCAAGGATGTCCTGTTTGGACTGGTAGTCCTTACGTGAGATTAAGAAAAGTTAGATTAGGTTGAGGTGTTATGAATTGAAAGAAATATTGATATTAAAAATTAATGAGATTATAAACGAAATTTGCCCCCTATTAGATTCCTTATTCGACGATTGGGTTGTGAAAGGTATTGCTAGAGAAGAAAATCAAATTAGATTTTCACAAAATCAAATTGACATCAATAAGAGTTGGCAAGAATTAAAATTAGAGTTGTTCCTTGCAATTAAAAGGAGGACTCTTGAAATATCTTTGGTTGATTTAAGGAAAGAAAGAATTGAGAAAAATTTAAATGAATGCGTTAAAAAATTAAAGGCTTCAAAATTAAACCTAAACTATAAAAAATTACCATCTGGTCCATTTTCATACAATTCAGCCATTCAAGAGAATATTTACGATAATAAGGTCGAAAATCTTGGAGAAAAAGCTATTGATTTAACACATCTAGCAATTGAAGAAGCTCTTTCTCAAGGAACAGAAAGAGTTGCTGGAACATTTTTTTTTGGGAGCACTAAATTCTTATTTACTTCCAGTACTGGATTAAGCGGTGAATATATTAGGACAAACCTTAATTTTAGAATAAGAGCTTTTGCAAGAGATCTGCATGCAACAGGAGAAGCCATCTCTTGTTCCACTCATTTGAATAAAGGATTTAATACCATTGAAGCTGGAAAAGAGGCCGGCGAAATCGCTAGAGCTTCTGTAGGGAGTAAGAAAGGTGTTCCTGGAACATATAACATAATAATTTATCCAAAAGTGGCCACAGAACTACAGGCACCAACTCCAGCAATTGCAATGAATTCTTATGTCCATAAAATGGGGTTAGCTTGGCTCGTGGGCAAGAAAGTTGGAGATCAAATTGCTAGTGAATGCATTTCTGTTTGGGATGATGGTACAATTCCTCAAGGACTTAGAACCGCCCCTTTCGATGATGAATTGGTCCCGACTAATAGAACATTATTAATTGATAAAGGAAAAATAAATACTCTCTATACAAATACTTCTTTGGCAAAAAAAGGAGAAAAATCAACCGGTAATGCTGGCATAACCATGCCAAAGCCAACAAACACCGTTTTTTCCACGGGAGATTATTCATTAGAAGAATTGATGGAAATCTCAGAAAAACCGACACTTTTAATCACGTCCACTTGGTACACGCGTTATCAATCTTATGCACCACCTGGAATTTTATCTTCTTTACCAAAAGACGGCATGTTCTTGATAAAAAATAAGGGAAAAACTTTAGAACCCGTTAAAGAGTTAAGAATTAATTCTGATCATTATCACTTGCTAAATAATACAGTGGCATTAGGTAAAAAACTAAAACAAGTAGTTACTTGGCTCAGTCCAGGGAATAATTCCATATTTGCACCATTCATGTTAATAGAAGATATTAAGATGACGACTGGCACAAAATAACTCAAACTTTAATAAAATTCTATTTAAAATTTTTATTAAAATATGTTTTAATTTTAATTTTTGCAAAATATCAAGTAAAATTTAGGTTTTAATTATATTTTACAATTAAAGAAATAGTAAGGGGATGATATTTTATTAATATTCTAATTCTTCTTATATAATATTAGATAAAAATAAAAAAAATCGTACGATAAATTGCCAACCTCTAAAAAAAGTAAGAAAAACAAATCTGAAAATGAAAAACAAAAATCACTTTTTGCCTATATCGGGAAATCGAAGAAAGAGGCGCATAAAAAGCCTCAATTGAGTAAAGACCAAAAAAGCAAGGCAGTTGCTAAAAAAATAAAACCAAAAGAACCTGAAAAAACTCAAGAATTAGAAAAGAAAGGAGAAGAAGTTCAAAAAGTAAAGGATTTGCTAAAAAAAGAGTATTTTAAATTAGGAGATTTAAATTTTGGGCTAAAAGAAGGCGAAATTCATCTAGAGAGCATTCAAAGGGAGTCTCACACTTCAAAATACATTCGATACTTGAAAAAAGCAAATAAAATAGTCAAAAACATGAGACGTGGCTTGTTGTTGGATATAAACTATGACGGCGGAGAAAACAAGGCATATTGCAAGTTTTATGATTTGGATGAGCATGACATAAAAATTTGGATAGATACTACAAACCATCAGCCCTATTGCTTGAGTAAAGTTCCTAAGAAAGATCTTGAACAATTGGAAGATCTCATGACTTATGAAGGTTTTGATAGAATCGAAGAAATAAAACGAATCGATCTTTTAAGAGATATCGAAATTACAATGTCAAAAATTTACGGAAAAACGCCAATAAACATTGGAGGTGCAGGAAGAAATATTAAAAATATTCTAAATGAACATGGCATTAAAGCTTGGGAAGCTGATATAAGATATCATTTGAATTATATTTTTGACCGACAATTAATACCGGGTCTAATATATTCAATTAAGAATGGAGTCATTCATCAAATTAATTCGAAAGAAATCGATGAAAGTTCAAAAGATTTAGCAGAAAAACTTCGGTCAATCTTCAAGAATGAATCACCAGAAATTCAAGAATTCGCAGAAAAAAACTTGGACATATTTTTAACACCCATACCTGAAGTAAAGCGGTTAGCAATGGACATAGAGACCGAACTTGGTATAGATGAAAGGCACGTGCCAAATCCACGAGAGGCAAAGCAAAAAATCATTAGCGTATCATTTGTAGATAATGATGGGTTAAAAATGGTATATATTTTAGAAAGAGAAAATTTTACTTTCGAAAAAATTCATGAAGATTTTCCTCCTGATGCGAAACTATATTTCTTTAAATCTGAAAAAGACTTGATAATTGAAACCTTTAGAATGCTATGGAAGTATCCAATTGTAATTACTTTTAATGGAGATAACTTTGATTTGAATTACTTATTCCATAGGGCAAACAAGTTAAAAATTGATAAAGATTTAAACCCAATACAAGTTAAGAGAGGATTTGGGATTTTATCTCAAGCAGAATGCGATCTTAGGAAAGGAATTCATGTAGATTTATTTAATTTTTTCTTTAATCGGAGCATTTCT
>Ga0190334_1000808_pt1 | contig 14319 bp, 18 predicted proteins | sample 48720478_MG_FD_161270 | JGI IMG/M metagenome (GOLD analysis project Ga0190334, IMG submission 161270) | Hydrothermal vent sediment bacterial communities from Southern Trench, Guaymas Basin, Mexico - 4872-04-7-8_MG | ecosystem: Environmental > Aquatic > Marine > Hydrothermal vents > Sediment ...
ACGGAAGTCTTTACCAATTTTATCTATTAATCCCATTTTATTTCACCTAACAAATAGAATAAACTTTATCTTTATAAACATTTCGGTTTATCACTACTAATAAGTTAATATAATAATACGCCCGAACCCAAACGCTTCGCAACCTTCAGTTGCTCGGGACGTTGCACTCTCACTCCGCTACGCTTCGTTCGCCTCGTATAACAGCGGATAAACGGCTTTACTTCGTTGCACTCGTTCACCCAAATGCTCCTTCGTCGCAAAACTTCGTTAAATTCCGATGTTAAATTCAATCACCTTCGCCCGCATTTGATGAGAATGTATTTTTTTTATGAACGGCGCCGAACTTGATACCACAACAGATTAAATGTTCTTCTATGAAAATCTGCAATCGCTTTATTTTTTGATATTATTCCTAATTGCTCTTTTTCTGTTGCTATTATATGAGCAATTTTATCACCATAAATAAAGAATGATATATCTGATTTTTTCATAACTTTATCTAAGAATCTTGTTTCACGCAACTCCTCTTTATCTTTTTTCTTCATATTTTTAGTCAACTCTGATTTTTCTGTTAGCATCTTTACTCTGATTTTTCTCTCTTTTCTTCTTCTCCTAAACTGAAGATGAAATATTGGTAAATATTGGAGATTTTTCTCTGCGACATAAGCGTAGATTGTAGAATTTTTCTCTCTTAATAAATCATTAGCAACTGTCTTAAAACCTTCTATTCCATGATAAAATTCTACTGCGGGTCTTGTTATACTCATTTTCTGTAATTTTTCCAATTCAGGCAAAACCCCTAATAATTTCTTTTCTTTCTCTTGTAGCTTTTCTAATAATTCTTTAGGACTAACTACGTTGAAATATCTCACGCCCGATTTAATAACATAACCTGCAATTCCCTTTTCCTTCAATGATTTTAATAAATCGTTAGTTGTCGTTCTCGGTAATCCTGTTTTATCAGCATAAGCACTAACATTTCCCAAACCCAATTTTAAACCAGCAAGATATACTTTAATCTCTTTCTCGCTTAATCCAAGTTCTTTTAAGACTTCAAATTCCATAATCTTCTTTGAAAATCCTTTACTTTAAATACTTTTCTATTTTGACGGCGGTTTTCGTCAGCAATAATTTATAATTGTTCAGTAAGATAAGCATTATATGAACACAGAATTAAACAAATTACTAGAAAATATTAGAGGAAATCTCCAACAAAGAGGTTTCTCTAGTCTCGAATCTCCAGGTTTACTTCAACCGAAATTCAGTTATCCATTTTCACCAAGTGCCGGACATCATGTTATTGATGAAATTGTAGTTTCTAATCCAAATCCTCAATCGGTTTCAAAGTTTGCAGTAATTCCAGATAGAAGCATACGTATGTACGATGTTGATAAAATTGGAATTAGTAAAAGACATTTAAGTTTCTTTGAAACTCTGGTTTTTGGCTATGCTGGAGCATCAGAAGAATTGCCAAAAGATGAAGCCTGTGAAGAATTATTCCGCCTTTATACAGCTTTAGGTCTTGAACCCGATAGACTACTAATCACTTCTTTAGGATCTGCTAATGCAGAGGGAACACAGATTAACGCAGACGAAGATGACATTTTTCATTCTACTTGGGTAAAATTGCTAGGTCAAGACAAAGTTAAACCAACAAGAGGAAGAAGAAATCTCTTTTATGCTAGAGTAATAGGAAATCCGGGTGGAACTGGTTGTGAATTATATTATCAAATTGGAGATACTTATGTAGAAATTGGCTCTCAAGTTAATTATAAATTTAAATTCACGGGTGGATTAGAAAGAACTAGAAATGCAGCAATTCTTCAGGGTTTTGGATTAGAAAGATTATTGATGGCACTAGAAGAAAAAGATAATATTAGTGATGTCAGCCTTATTTCTCCAATAAAAGAACTTGTTAGAGACTATTTACGAAATTCAGGAGAAGACGAAGAAACCATTAATTTATATGAAGAAAGTTTGGTTAAAATTGCTGATAGCACTAGGGCAATTTTATTTATTGTCCACGATGCTGACGGAAACCTTAAACAATTAAGCAGATCACAGAGAAAAATCCTAAATGGATTTAAAAAAACATTAAATTCAGAAAAATCAGAGTTAAATTATCTTGGAATTTATGATCCTCAAATAATCCCAGATTTAGTTGACTTGACAATTGATATTTTCAAAGAAAGATATCCAAATATGATTCAAACAAGAGGAGTTGCGTTACAGTACATTACTTCTTAGAAATTTCGGCGCCTTTTCTTAATGTGTTAGCTTATTTTTGTGGGCTACGACGACTTCTCGCTTTAATCTCCTTCGGAATTTAAACCTCGACCACATTGCATTCTCCTCCTTTCAGTCGTCGGGGAATTTAACACGAATTAACCGAGAAATCCCTTGCAGGTTTCTCCACCCAAATCGCCTTCGGCGACTTCGTTAAATTCCGATGTTATGTGCAATATTACTCGGGGCGTGCCTTGAAGAAATTTTTATAAACTCTAACATCTAACTAATAAATTATGAGAATCGAAAAGAAAATTTGGCCAAAATTTTTTCAGAAGATACTTGATGGAGATAAAACTTTTGAGTTGCGTTTAGCTGATTGGGAATGTAAACCAGGGGATATTTTGGTTTTGAAAGAATGGGACCCTGAAATAAAAGAATATACTGGAAGAGTTGTTGAGAAAAAAGTAACTTATGTTATCAAAACCAAAGATGTAAAATTTTGGCCTAAAGAAGATGTTGAAAAATATGGTTATCAAATCATTGCTTTCAAATAGACGGCACGCCCCTGCGTCATACTGTGCCTACGCTTCGCTTCGGCAGTTTTTCTTGCAGAAAAACCACATAACACGGGTCCCGATGTGTTCACCGAAATATTACTCAGGCAGGACTTAGTATATCTTATCATGATGGTCGTAATCTAGAAGTCTTACTATCTTCTTTTTTTCATCTATTTCATAAATTAGGACAAAAGATTTATCAATATGTACTCTTCGTGCACCGTGCATATCTCCTTTTAGGGGTTTAAAATGATAGGGATTTTTAATAATCTGTTTAATTTTCTTGAAAGTTATTTGTAATTGCTTCGGATTTTTCTTTCTGAGTTTAGAAAAAATTTTATCTACGTTAGGTTTTATAGCAAGCGAGTACATCTTATTCTACATTATATCTTTTCTTAAAATTTTCTAAGCTACCAATGTGAATAGTTCTTTGTTTTCTGATTCTATCAAGTTTTTTCAAGTATTCTTTCTTTGCTTTAGGTTCTTCTTCAATCATAGATCTCATAAAAAACTCTATTTGTTTGCTCATGCTAATACCATATTCTTTACAAAAATCAGAAAATTTTTTGTATATGGATTCCTCGACATTAAATGTTTTTAATACCATATTCATCACCTTATTAAATATTAAATAGGGTTATTTAATGTTATTTAAATGTTTTGTTTTTGAGTCCTGCTTTGCGTCATACCTCGATGGGGCTTAGGAGTGAAATCCTCATAGCTGTTCGGATTTCCTCGAGCCCCCTTCGAGCCTTCCTCACTTTCGTTCGTCAGGTTCGGTGAACAGCGATTTAACGGGAAATTGGAACCTCAGCACTCCAATTTCCCCAAATTGATTTTTTCGAGGGTCTCGGCTGTGGGTTTGCCTCAGCCTCGCCCAGCTCTGAAAAATCAACTTCGTTAAATCGCAGGTGTTAGTAGAAATTTTTGAAAATGCCTAAATATTGGGGGTAAAAACCTTATTGGAAGTTTTTATGGTATAAATCAAGAAAAACTACTTTGTTCTCTTTTTTAATATAAGCATAAGATAATCTGAAAGGGGTAATATATAGTTCTCTGGAACCTTTTCGGTTATATCTCATTGGTTTACCAATTTCTGGATTCTCTATTATTTTTTTTAATTGCTTTTTTAGTTTTGTTTTTATTGCTTGGTTTTTTATTTTCTTAATTCTTCGTTCGAATGAAGAGCTAAATTCGACAACTACCATTTTTCAAGTTTTTTCAAGAAATCTTTGGAATTCATGCTTTTGAATTCTCCTTTTTCGTAACTTTTCCATGCTTCTTCTGTTCTTTTAGCGAATTCTAAATCCTCTGCGAGGTTCTGATCTAATTTACTAGCTTTTTTCATTATAATTTGTCCTTTGTTTCTTATAATAATTAATTTTTCTCCTTCGTGGATGTCTTTTCTCATTTCAGAGGGGATTACAACTTGTCCTTTTGAACTCATTTTAGTTATTGCAACTTCCATATATCTCACCTGTGTAAGACTAGTCTTACTTTATATATAAATTTTTCGGTTTTTTTTGCTTTTACTGCTTTCATTTTGTTGTTTTTACAGACTTTAATCGGCATTTTCAAAAACTCTGCGCAAAATCAGAGATTTTGCTTGCCTTCGCCCTTGGCTCAGGTCTACTAACAGCGCGCGAATGTTAGGCGTAATTAAAACGAACTCTGAAACCCCCGATCACCCACCCTAAATTAAGAGGGGTTGCTTATAAAAATTTATAAATACTAGATAAAAAACTTATTAAATAGATTTATTTTAACTCTTAATATGTTAGGTCCATATACAACTAACCATGATGGAACTATATTTTATAAAGGCAATAAAATCTTTCATCCTATTAAAAATGTTCTATCAGTAAAAGTTCCGATAAATAAAATAAAAAATAGAGTAAATTCTTTATCTAATAATAGTATGTGGGCCCATATTTCAAGAATAAACCACACTATAAATAAATCAACAAATGAATATTTTGATAAATTAGGTGCTATATTTGTTACTTTACCTCTTACTACTAGAATGATTTCTTCTCCTGGTGCTGTTTATGGAAAGTATAAATTGGATTATACTACAGATACATGTCCAATAAAATTAAAATGGTTCAATTTGAAGAGGGAAATATTTTTATCTGAGTCTTCGCAAATTTATTTAGAATTGGCTCTTCTTCAAAAGGGTGTAAATCATGTTTATTCCATCTATAACTCATTTAGAAAAGAAAAAGCTGATGCCACACACTTGTCAGAGTTTCATCATATAGAATATGAAGGAAAAGTAAGCCAAGAAGAGAATATTAAAATTGTTTTAGGTTTAATAAAAAAAATTATAAAGGATGTATTAAAAAACAACTATGAAGATTTATCTTTCTTTTTAGGTGAAGAAAAGATAAGATTGTTAAAAAAATTTATAAAAAATATTCACAAAACCCCTGTTTTAACTTATAAAGAAGTCTTAGACTTACTTTACCAGGAAACAAGGAATCCGAGGTATAAAGAATTTACTTTAAAGAATTTTGGGGCCTGGGAAGAAGTAAAGATAACTGAAATATTGGGAACAATGGTTATAATTAAGGAATTTCCTTTGTTAGAAGTTCCTTTTTATCATGCTGTTGTAGATGGGAAAGAGCCATTAGTGGCTAATAATGCTGATTTCATATGGCCTGGCTATAGGGAAATAGTGGGTAGTGGACATAGAGTTAGGGATATAAAAGAATTAAATAAAAAAGCAAAAATATTTAATTTACCGAGGCAAGATTATAAGTCTTATCTAGAGAGTAGAAAACAAAAAAATTATGTTCCAACTTCTGGATTTGGACTTGGGTGGGAAAGATTTTTACAGGGATTGTTGGAAATGCCTTTTATATGGGACGTGTGTCATTTTCCAAGAATAGATAAAATTATGGAGCCTTAAAAAAATGGAAGAATATTTAAAAAAGTTGACCCCAAAAGATATCAAAGAAATGGACTATAATGAAATAATCGCAATTACTAAAGAGACTAATCGCCCTCCAGGAGGTTTATCTTCTTTAATTACTATCATTAATACTATAATGATAAATGATAAAAAAAGAATTTTGGAAATTGGAACTAGTACCGGATTTACTGCTTTAGAATTATGCAGGATAACTGGATGTAAAGTCTATGGGGTAGATATTAATAAACTCGCTATTAAGGAAGCGTCAACGAGAGCAAAAAAACTAAAAATTAAAAATGCATATTTTAAAATTGGTAATGTAGAAAAACTAAAGTTTCAGGATAATTATTTTGATGTTGTGATAGTTGGGAATATTTTTTCTTTAGTTAAAAATAAGAAAAAAGCGTTATCAGAATGCAAAAGAGTTCTTAAAGACAATGGATATTTAGTTGCAATTCCGATGTATTACATTAAGAACCCTCCGAAAAAAATAGTATCTGAAGTTTCATCTGCAATAAAGGTTCCTATTAGAGTGCTAAGAAAATCAGAGTGGGAGGTTTTTTTAAGAGACAGTAATTTAGAATTTTTTAGAGTATTTGATTATATGTTTGAATATGTACCTAATTATAAAATTAAATCATTTGTAAATAAAATTCTCTCGGCGGAACACTTAAAAATATTAAAAGAAGAAACAAGAAAGGCTTTGAGAAAGAGATACTTTCAGTTTATTAAATTATTTAGAGATAATCTGTCTTATATGGGCTACTCGATATTTATCTTAAGAAAAAATAATCTTCCTTTTGATGAAGAATTATTTATCGGAAAAGAAGTGAGAAGATGAGACTATCAAAGCAATTAAATAGTAGTTTATTGAAAGTCCCGTCCAATTATGAAAAGTTAGATACATACACTCTTATTGACAAAATAGGTTTATATTCCTTGAAAAGATCTGGCCAACCATTTTATTTGCCTCTTGGAGAAAAACTTTTTGATAAATTGGAACACGCCTTAACAGATTTTGCTTCTAGTCTCGGCTTTGAGAAAATCCATCAACAAATATTGATACCTTGGAAATTAATAAAAAATAGGGAATCAATAGATGATTTTTATGACCAAATTTATTTCATAAAAAATGAAGAATATTGTGTTTTACCTACCACTGAAGATTTAAGCATCGAAATATTAGAGAATGCTTTAATTTCATATAAACAGCTTCCTATAAAGTGGTTTTCCTTACAGGATGTTATTAGAAACATACCACGTCCTGAAAAATTTATGAAAACCAAACAAATTAGGTGTTTAAGTATGATTTCTTTTTCATCAGAAAAAGATTCTTATTATATTCTTAAGAGTTTTGAAAAAGCCTTTGACGATTTTCTATATGGTTTGCGTATACAATTTCAAAAGGATTCTAATTTTAAGGATAAAGGAATTGAATACCTTTATCCGTGTAAATGTGGAGAAAAAAAAATAAACAATGAAAATGTAACAAGTTTAGGAATGGTTTACCGCTATGTCCCAAGCATTCAAATAAATTACATAAACAAGAACAATGAAAAAAAAGAAATTACTATCCTAACATTTGGTATTGGTTTACAGAGAATTTTGTTTGCCATTATAGATTCAAATAGAAATGAAAAAGGTATTAATTTTCCTGATATAATAAGACCTTTTGAGTTTTCGATTATATTCCATAGAGGAGATCTCGATTTAGCAGAGAAGTGCTATTCGTTTTTAAAAGAAAATAAAAAAGATGTTTATTTTGATGATAGAAATATTAATTTTAAAGATAAAATGGATTATGCTGATTTTTTAGGAGTTCCATACAAAGTAATCATAGGAAAAAATTCTAAAGAATCTGCTCTAGAGATTAAAACCTCAAAAGATGTTACTTTGTTTAAAAGTTTGGAGGAATTATTAATATGATAAAACCTAAAAAATTAGAAGAAGGGGACCGTATTGCATTTGTTGCTCCAGCTAGTGGTTTAGCTGCTTTAGTCCCACATAGATTAGAAATAGCTAAATCTTATTTTGAAAAGAGAGGATATAAAGTAAAGATCTATCCTACAGTGTTGAAAAATAAAGGATTTAGCTCAGACCTCCCTAAGAAAAGAGCCAAAGACATAAATAATGCCTTCTCAGACCCAGAAGTAAAAATGATACTTTGTACAATTGGTGGGAATTCTTCTCACCAAATCTTAGAATATCTTAATTTTGATTTAATAAGAAAAAATCCGAAAATATTTTGTGGTTATTCTGACATCACAAGCTTACATTTTGCCTTTCATACTCAGTCTAACTTAATAACTTTTTATGGTCCCACAGCAATTGCTGAATTTGGAGAAAAAATCAATTTTGAAAGATATACCGGGGAATATTTTTTTAAAGCGGTGGGCTCAAACTCACCAATTGGAAGAATTTTTCCTTCAAAGAAATGGACTGATTGTAAAAAAGCGAACTGGCTAAAAAAAGAAGATTTGAAGTTAAAAAGAAAATATCACAAAAATACAGGATATGAGTGGTTAAGAAAAGGGAAAGCTAAAGGGAAAATTATTGGTGGCTGTATTACTTCTATAATGCATACAAAAGGGACTAAATATTGGCCAGATTTTTCAAACAAAATACTTTTCTTAGAAACTCCTGAAGGAGAATCATTTTTTAAAGGAGAATCTTTAGCAAACATTGACGGATATTTGGCAGATTTAAGACTTTTAGGGATTTTCAAACAAATAAAAGGGTTAATTGTCGGCAGGGGATTCGGCTATACTAAGGAAGAAAGAGAAGTGCTGAAAAAATTAATACTTTTTAATACAAGAGATTTTGATTTTCCAATCCTATATGGAGCAGATATAGGTCATACTGATCCCAAAATAACAATTCCTTTAGGAGTAAATGTTAGTTTAAATTCAGAAAAAAATCTCTTCTCAATAGATGAATCTGGAGTAGAATAAGATTATTAAAAGCAACCCCTCTTTATTTCATTAAATCTCGGCGGTTCCCGCCGTCCCAGAGTTCGTTTTAACTTCTCCGTTCGCTTTGCTCATTACGACCACGCCTTGCAGACTCTCGGCTTCGTTCGGGACGCCTAACAGCCGTTAAAAGAGAAATTCCTGCGAAATTTCTCCAAATTTTTGCTAACGCAAAAACTTCTTTTAACGGCATATGTTAAGTGAAATTTGAGAATGTTCTACTGAGTTGCTTTTTGGGAAAGCGTATAAACTTTTTCATTAAAGCCAGATTTTCTTCCAATTTTAGCAAGTGCACAACCAGCAAGTGCGCTAACTAAAACTGCAGGAACATCTCTTATGTCTGCTGAGCCAGGTAGAATTTGTGGCAAGATAGTTTCGCCTAATATGAAATAAGCACTAATTGCAGTTGCTGAAATTTCTGGAAAGTATTGTCCGATTTTTTGTAGGACTTTGCTTCCTCTTTTTTGACCTTGATATTCAATATAATCTCCTACAAATCCAGAAATTGCAGGAATGGCGAAACTCTCAGGGAAATTGCCAACATATGGAGTGATGTTTGCATTATTGATTAATGGCTCAGCAGTTCCCAATGTTCTTTCTGCAGTTGTATGAGGTGCTGAATTTTTGTAAAATATAGCTTCAGCTAGAGGAACGGCACTTGCTAAAATTCCTTCTAGTTTATGGCTTTTCATACTATACATATATGCGCTTTCCTTTATAAATTTTTCTATTTGTTACTACTAATCGGTGTCTATTTGACGAACCTTCTCAAACTCAAGGGGGCGCTGCGCTTCAAAATCAGAGATTTTGACCCTCACTTAACAGCGATTATCTGAGAAATGGCTCGGCTCGCCATTTCTCCAAATTTTTTCTTGCGGAAAAAACTTCAGATAATCGCGATGTTAAATACAATAAAATTTCCATTTCTCGACGGTAAACAGGGGGAGTTCCTTAGTCCTGCGGACATATAGTCTTTTGCTTTGCAAAAGATATTTATTGGTTAAAGGGGAGTTCTACATATGAAAAATTTCCGATAGAAATCACAAAGATTTATAAATTATAACTATTTGCTAATAGTAAATGAAACGAGTTGTTATAACTGGGCTTGGGATTATTACACCTGGTGCGGATAATATCAATATTTTATGGGATAGAATTCTAGATAGAAAGCCTTACCTAACTCGCGTTCAAGAACTTGAAATAAGTCACGATTTTCTAAAAAAAGAAGGCGTTGCCGTTGGTGCTAAATTTGGCAATATAAGATTGAAAGATTATATGGATTGCAATAGATTAGAAGAAAGGTATGATACAACTACAAAACTTGCACTTATTGCTTCTGAACAAGCGATAATTGATTCAAAACTATCTCATTTACAAAAAGATACTGCTGTAATCGTAGGCTCTGCTCGAGGGAATGCCTCTTCTTTAGAAAGAAAAATAATCGAAGTTGCAGATTGTATCGCTGACAAGGTTCCATTAAAGAAAGCAGAACATATTAGAGGAGCATCTTTAACATCTTCTTCTAGCATTGCAGCTGCTGTTTCAAGACATTACAAACTAAATGGGATGTCAAGGTCGATTAGTACTGCATGTACATCATCTCTTAATGCAATTGGTGATGCTTATAAGCAAGTTAAGTTTGGTGAGAGCGAATTAGTTTTAGCAGGTGGTGCAGAAGCAGCACTAACATTACCTATGTACATTTGGTTTAATCTTGCTGGAATATATGCCCCAGCAGCAGAAATTGTAGAAGCGTCTGTGAGACCTTTTTGTAAGACGAGACGAGGAACAGCACTCGGTGAAATGGCCTGTATGTTTTTGCTTGAAGAAAGAACTCATGCATTAGAAAGAAGAGCAAAGATTTATGGTGAAATACTTTCTTTTGCGGATGCTATTGATTCGAGCCCTAAAAGTTTTGAAGCACTAAGTAAAGACGGAATACCTTATGGTGATGTTCTTAAGAAAGTAGTTAGTACTGCAAACACTGACCCGGAAAATATCGATTTAGTAATTGCCCATGGAACTGGAACAAAAAGCAATGATGAAATTGAGTTGCGAGCACTTGATCAATTATATACTAATAGTAAACATCCTCTTACCTTCTCTCTAAAAGGAATTACAGGGCATGGAGTCGGTGCATGCGCTGCATTAGAAATCGCTGTAGGATTATATGCTATGAATGAATCAACTATACCTCCGTGCGCAAATATTGTAGAGGTAGATAAAATTTCTCCAAGACAGAACATCTCTGTTGGTATAACACAAAAACCAATAAAATATTTATTAAAAATGGGAAGCGGTTTTAGAGGGTATATGTCAGCCATGCTTCTCAAAAAAGGTTGCGGTTGAAATGAGAGATTTAGAAGATAAAGTTGCAATTATTACCGGATCTTCTAGAGGAATAGGCAGAGTTATAGCTGATGTTCTTTCAAGAAAAGGTTGTAGCATTATCATTAATTATAAATCAAACTTTGAAGGAGCAAAAGAAACTTTAAAATTAGTTGAGTCTAACAATTCCAAAGGGTTAATTGTACAGGCAGATATATCACAATATAAAGAAGGAAGAGAGTTAGTTAAAAAGGTAATTGATTATTTCGGAACAATAGACTATTTGGTTAATAATGCTGCGGCTCCAGGTCCTCAAAGGAGAGCTGAAAAGATATCTCCTGAAGAATGGGCGGAGACTTTAGCAACAAATCCCAAAATAGAGATAGGTATCTGCGGAGAAGTTGATTATACAGATGAACAGATAAAAAGACTAATCAATGTAGATTACTTAAGCGTTTCACTTGACAGGTTTGTATATACGAGGGTTCAAAGTGCAAGAAATAATTGATAAAACAAAGAAGTTTGTTTTTGATAAATATTCTAAATATAATGGTAAATTTGGACCGCAATTTATGAAAATTGTTACTGAAGAAAGTATTAAGTTAGCTAATACCCTTAGTAATGGTAAGGATTTGAATAAGTCTGCTTTGCTGCTTGGAATTTATTTGCATGATATAGGTAGAACAATTACGGATAGTCAAGAACATACTATAGAAGGTAAAAAAATTGCAGAGATATTTTTAAAGGAGAATGGTGTTAAAGACAAAAAAATATTGGAAATTGTTTTTGATTGTATATTAAATCATGGGTCTAAATCACACCCTATAACCGATGAAGGAAAGCTTGTTAAATTCATTGATAAAGCGGTTCTGATTAATCCTGAAATAATAAAATTATATTATGAATCCTTGCTTAAAGAACAGGACAAAACATCTGCTAAACAAATACTATCAGCTAAGTTAGAAAAATGGTACAGTTCTTTAGGTAATAAGAAAAAGGAATTCAAAGACAGATATGAAGAATGTTTGGATTATATTAATAGTCTGATCTAGAAATCCTATGTATTGACTAAATGAATTTTCGCCTTTGATGTAACGAACTCTAGCTTGATACTTGTTCTTGGATGCTCTTACGAGCTTGATAGAACGGAACTCCCCCTTAAAATATAGTCTGCCTACGCAGAGATTGATTGGAAATGGAAATTTTACTTCTCTGCTCCTCGCCCTTCGGGCTGCGGTGCTCGACCCCGCTGCGCTTCTCCCTTCGGTCGAGGGTATTTAACAGCAACTAAACGGAAAATCGCTCGGCTCGCGATTTTCCCAAATTTTTTCTCCAACTCTGTTCCGTTCGGCTTTCCAGCTCTGACTTCGTCGAGGGAAAGCCTCACTTCACGAGGGAGAAAAAACTTCGTTTAGTTGCGATGTTATATTCAATATTTTCGTCGTATTATGTTTATGTACGCTACGCTAACAATGAGTGCTTTTGGGGTTGGTGCTCATATTGATCAATTTTATTTGAAGTAATCAATACATTTAAATAAGTAAAAGTTTTATTAGACTTTATGAAAAATAAATTATTTATTATTTCAATATTAGCAAGTTTGTTTGTTATTCCTTTTGTAAGTGCAGATATTTATGCACCGTATCTTTCAACAATATATACTCTAAACATTACGCTTTTTCTTATTCCGATTGCTCTTTTAGAGGGAATAATTGCATACTTTTTATTTAAAAAATCATACACTCTTGAACTGAAATTTTGGTATCTGTTAGTCATGTTTTTAGTTGCTAATATTGTATCCTCATTAGTTGGTTTTCTTCTTATTTTTGTGCTACCATATGGTTCAAAAAACATTACACCAGTATTTCATCTTCTATTAATACCTGTATATTTAGCTAGTGTAGTAGTTGAAATTCCATTAATTTATTTATTCATAAGAAAGAAAACTATTGAAGCTTGGAAAATATCAACTGTAACATCTTTATTAGCTAACCTTACTAGTTACTTTTTGATATTCTTATTAATGATGATAATCAGTTTATTCTAAATTATGAGCACCAACCTTTTTCTTTGCGACGAAAATACTTCTGCGCTCCCTTTGGTCGCTTGACCCTTCCCACTTCGTAGTCAGGGGAATATAACCGCTTTTATGGAGTTCCGTTCCAGTCGCCACTACGTAGCTCTTTCCACTTCACCCAAATTGAATTTTTGTGGGGTGCCTCAAATTGCTACGGGGAGATAATGCTCAGCTCTTTCAAAGCCTGCGCCTTACCTCTCTTAACACCGATGTTATATTCAATCGTCGTGTAAATTTATTAAAAGGGGTTGTTGCCTTAGATCTCGATAGATTTCAAATCAAAAACATCTTCTATATGTTTCTGTTTCAATGCTTTAGTTATCTTGTAAGCTAATTCTAAAGAAGGGTTATACCTTCCAAATTCTAAAGAAATAATTGTTTGTCTTGTAACTTTAACCTCATCGGCCAATTTTTGTTGAGTTATCTTGCTTTTTTTCCTTAATTCTGCAATATTATTTTTCATTCTAATTGAACCTTAGTAGAATCTTATAAGATACTAAGTATAGCAGAATAATTCCACAGATTAGATAACTCATGAAATATGAATAAGCGATATTTATTGGTTTTATTCCATCAATCACCATTATTACGAAAGCGAACAAGATTATTCCAATGAATGTTATTCTTGCGGCTTTTGTAGCTACGAACTGCATCCGTTCATCTACAATTCTCTTTTTATTTGACATTAATTGCAATGTTACAATCGCCAACATTATGAAACCTACATATATTAACCATGAACCAACTGAGGGAAATCCTAAAAATTCAGTTCCAATATTCAGATAGGATAAGATTATTCCGGCAATAATTAAGATTGTTGCAAGGCTATATCTCCAAACTGAATTTTTTTTATTTATGTGTTTTTGAGTCATAAAAATGTAAAAAATATATTACTATTTAAATCTTTCGATTTTGTAAGAAATATATTACAGTTAGAAACGGCAACAACCCCCTAAAAACACTATACACACGACGACTTTGATTTTTTGCCTTCGGCATCGTTGCACTAATTTTTAGCCCTTCGGGGAATATAACAAGGATTAACCGACTACGAAGTCTTGCAGACTTCTCCACCCAAATCGCCTTCGGCGACTTCATTAAATCGCAAATGTTAAGTCCAATAGCCAAAAACCTTAATCCACCCAACCGCTCGCCTTTAAATTAGGAGGGGGTTGCCCGCGTCCCTTCGGGACAGATAGTCTTCGGCTCCACCTCGTAAATCTTTCGGTAAAAGTAAAGAAAGAT
>Ga0190334_1000811_pt1 | contig 14259 bp, 9 predicted proteins | sample 48720478_MG_FD_161270 | JGI IMG/M metagenome (GOLD analysis project Ga0190334, IMG submission 161270) | Hydrothermal vent sediment bacterial communities from Southern Trench, Guaymas Basin, Mexico - 4872-04-7-8_MG | ecosystem: Environmental > Aquatic > Marine > Hydrothermal vents > Sediment ...
TAATATTTCCATTGATATTACGTTGATATTACAATAATTATTAAAATATTACTAATTTAATGGCAATACTTATAAATTTCTAATTATTACGGTTTCTCTGCGGAGGTAAAATAATATGAAAAAATTATCTTTTTTAGTGGTAGGACTACTTCTATTTAGTAGTTTTGCTGCAATAAGTTTTGGGGTAGGCGCTGATGAAACAACTACAATACATATTGATTTTTCAGCACCGGGAATTATTGAAAAAACCATCCAAGACGAAAAATATATCGAATTAACAGTCGATGGTGCAAATGCTGTACTTCATCACAAGGGTGAACCCATACTGCCAATCTACAGTAAAACCTTAGAACTACCTTTTGGAACAAAAATCATTAATGTGAATTATAAAACATCAAATGTAAAGACAATAACCCTCTCAGAGAAAATAACACCAACACCACAACCTATGATTTATGACATGGAATATAACAAACCTGAGTATAAAATGAATCCAGAAATATACGAGTCGTCAGAGCTATATCCAAGCGACTGGGTTAGCTACTACACAGGTGGTGGTTTAAATTCAGAAGATAAGCATACCACGTTTTTAACAATAAGAGCATATCCTGTGCGATACAGTCCAGCAACAGATACAATCTCATATGTTGAAAACATCGATCTCACGATCAGTTTTGATAAACCAGATCGGGATATACTTCCGACAGTAGACACATACGATCTTGTCATAATAACACCATCGAAACTGTATGATACTAGTTTACAAACTCTTGCAGATTATAAAAATATTGTAGGCATGAAAACAACAGTAAAAACACTGGAAGACATCTACGGTCAGTATTTAGGGGCTGACCAAGCGGAAAAAATCAAATATTTCATAAAAGACGCAATTGAAACATGGGGAATAAAATATGTATTGTTAGTCGGGGGGTTAAATTCATATATAAACGGAAAGCCAAGAGATAACCTCAACATAGGCTCTCAGGATTGGTATCTACCAGTTAGATACACAAACAATAGACCTGCTGGTGGATTAAATGATCCTGGTGTGATATGTGACCTCTATTATGCTGATATTTACGATTCTGAAGGACATTTTAACAGTTGGGATTCAAATGGGGATGGAGTATACGCGGGTTGGAGCTATAAATATCCAAAGGACACCTTGGACATGTATCCTGATGTTCATGTTGGAAGACTTGCATGCAGAAACTCTTATGAAGTAAAAATAATGATAAACAAAATAATAAACTATGAAGAAAACGCATATGGATCAGATTGGTATAATAAAATGATACTCTGCGGGGGGGATTCATTTGATGACAGTGGAACTGATTACCTTGAAGGGGAAATTGTAGCAGATGCCATTTATGATAGATATATGAATAGTTTTACATCAGTAAAGATGTATGCATCTCATAAAACAAGTGATCCTCAATACACACCAACACCAGATAACATAATACGCGAGGTCACAGCGGGAGCAGGACATCTTTTCCTTGACGGTCATGCAAATCCAACAACGTGGAATACACATTGGCCAGGAGAATTCGACAGTTGGGTAGGTCCTCTTCTGATTTTTAAATTCCCTCTATTCAAGAATGGTAACAAACTACCAGTCTGTACAGTAGAAGGATGCCACAATAGCATGTTCAACGTCAGTGCTATACAAACAATGCTAGATAAAGACAATAAAAAAGGTATGTGGTGTTATGGGGTACCAGCACCTGAATGCTGGAGCTGGTGGCTCGCCCGTAAAATCGGTGGTGGCTCAATAGCAACAATTGGAAACACTGGTTTAGGCATGGGTGCTGTTGGAGAACACGGTGATCTAGATGGAGATGGAACACTCGAACCAGATATACTAGAGGCACTTGGTGGTTTCTGGTTCACCTCATTTTATCAAACATTTGCAGAGGGAAAAGAACACTTGGGGCAGCTATGGACTGGCGCTATGGAGAAATACCAAAACGTCTTTCCAGGTATGGAAGATCAAACAGATATGCAAATTTGTCAGCAACTAGCTCTACTGGGTGACCCAAGTCTTAAAATAGGAGGATATCCACCAGCAGCTGGGTTAAAAGCAGCTATAGCCGATGCAGATGCAGGGATACTAACCAACGTCAATGATCCAGTCACTCTCAATGCATATGCAAAAAATGGTGTACCACCATACACATTCAAATGGGACCTTGATGAAGATGGAAACTATGATGATGCCATTGGCCAAAAAATTACACACAGTTGGGAAAGAGCAGGGGTATACACGATAGGGCTGGAAGTCACAGATTCAGTTAATAATGTTGACCTTTACACTACAGTAATTGGTGTAAACTCTGCTGTGACAAAACCAAGTAGACCTCAGGGTACATCACAGATTTCACGTAACAGCAAGTATAGTTATAAAACAACCATTGATGCAACAAGCTGGGATGACATCTACTATCTGTTCTCGTGGGGCGATGGAACAGAAACATGGACAAAGTCGAACAGCGCAACGCATAGCTGGGATCAACAGGGCACCTATGAGATAAAAGTAAAAGCATTACTCATAGGAGACTCTGGTATATTAGAAACAGACTGGTCAGAGCCATTGAGTATATCAGTATCAAAAACAAGAACTAAGGAGTACAACTCTCTACTGATAGCAATACTTGAAAGACTAGCAGAGCATTTCCCACTACTAGAAAAACTACTTTATCTACCGATGTTAAACAGATAAAACCAACCTTTATTTCTCTCTTTATTTTTCTTTTAAAAAACTAAAATTAGAAAGTTTTATAACCTTGTTTCTGCATTCATTCTCCAAGGTGATGCGGATGCAGAAAACTTTATTTGATTTTATTGAGGAAACAGAGGATCTGGAGGATATCCAAAACACTGTAAAATCACACTAAAATCTTACTTTTAGTGGGAAAAATCTACAGTTTGGGTGTTTTATTTTTCTGATATTTCCATATAGAAACAGCTAGGAGTATGCCTGATAGTACTAGACAGGCTATACCAATCCATTGAAAAACAGGATCATGTATGACTGGTGTATCATATATGTTCATATCTGGTGGAGATTTATAAGGGAATGTTACGTTATAGGGACATACAGTTTTGTTAGAGGGATTTACAGTGTCATTTATGATTAAATCTTCTGACCTTGAAACATTATAATATGTTTGAGTAACTATTCTGTCAACGACATGTCCTTTGACATATTGAATAAGCTGGATTATTCCAACAGCAAGAGCTACAAAAGTAGCTGTAAACATTACAACAATACGTGTATTATCTGGATGAAGTAACCCTTCGCCCTTCCAGCTTAGTTTATAATAGACCCATTTATGTCCTTCCCGCTCGTTTTTCTTTACAAGACCTGCTTCATGCAGTTTTTGAAGATGCTCATGGAGTGTTGCTTTGTTTAGTTTAGTTACGCGGCTGATTTCCTGAAGATTCATTTTTTTACCATCAAGAGTACGAAGTATTTGAAGGCGTGTATCAGAAGCTAGTGCTTTGAAAGTACTCATATCTAGTGTTACTTTTGGCATACTATTATAATAGTTTATTTCTACTATATTTAAATAGTGTTTGGTTTTGTTTGGAAATTTCCAAACATTTTCCCACTTTTTATATGTCTTTAAAGATAAAATACATTCTTGTGATAACCATGAAATATTGTCCAGAATGTGGAATAAAACTAGAAGAGGTAAATGGGCATTATGAAACTAATAAAGCAAAGAAGCCTTCTCATAAGCGAAGTGGATTTTTGACTGCCGCCGGTGTTTTAACAATCGTTGCAGCATGTATGTGTTTCATTATTGGGATTATAGGCATCTTACTTTTCATCCAAGGTGAATATACTTATGGTCCTTATGGAGAGCATATCCATCAACCGGAGCATCTTTTAGCAGGGCTATTTGGTTTTTTTGCTTTTTCATTTGGGTTAACTAGTGGTATTCTAATACTAAAAAGAAAGATTTTTTCTTTGGTGATGATCGGTTTAACGTCTATGATTGCTGGTTCTATTTTACTAGTAATAGTTAATCTAATATCTTTTGTTTTATTGGGAACTCCAACAATAGTTACAGTAGTAATAAGCATTGTTTTTACGGGAGTTTCTAAGAAAGAGTTTGTTTCCTAATTTTGCTATGTTAACACAAAAAAAATTCGATAAATAGATACAAATACCACTTTTTTTAATCTAAAATTATAAATTACAACACCTTATTACCAGAACTGCATGAAAAAAGAACAACTCATACAATTATTGAAAGATTGCGGAGCAATACAATTTGGTAGGTTTGTATTGACATCTGGTGCTATTAGTGATTATTATATTGACATTAAGAAAGCAAGTACGAACCCAAGTATTTTAAAAAAGATTGCAGAGATGATGATAGAATACACAGAAGGTTATGATTTTATAGCTGGCATGGAACTAGGTGCTGTGCCTTTAGTCGTTGCACTTTCACTTGAAACAAACATCCCCTATGTTATTATACGAAAGGAAAAAAAAGAACATGGTACTAGTAAACAAATTGAAGGCGGAGATGTAAAAAATAAGAAGGTATTGGTTGTGGAGGATGTTACTACTAGTGGTGGATCAGTTGTTAAAGCGATAAAAACTCTTCGTGAAGAGAAAGCACTTGTTGATGAGGTTGTAGTAGTGGTTGATCGAGAGAGTGGTGCTGAAGAAAAACTTTTAAACATGGATGTAAGTATCATACCACTTATCTCAGTTAGTGATATCTTGAAAAAATAGTTTAAATTAAATAATGGAATTCTATTTGGATAAATCCTTTTGGGGAGGACTGATTACTTTGAAAATACTTGTAGTTGGAGGAGGCGCTAGAGAACATGCGATATGCGATGCAGTACATCGATCAAAAAACACAGAGTTATACACAGTTATGAAAAATAAAAACCCTGGGATTGCTGAACTATCAAAAGATTTTCTAATAGAAAAAGAAACCAATGTTGAAAATGTTGTAAAATATGCAAAAGAAAAAAACATAGATATAACTATAGTTGGACCAGAAGCACCACTTGAAGTAGGTCTTGTAAACGAGTTACAAAAAAACGGAATCCAAGCATGTTCACCTACCAAGGAAGCAGCACGAATTGAAACAGATAAAGAATGGATGCGTAATCTTCTAAAAAAATACAACATATCTGGGCAGTTAAAATGTGAATCATTTACAGATACAAAAAAAGCAAAAAAATTCATTGAGGATTTAAATGGGGAGGTAGCAGTAAAACCCATAGGATTAACTGGTGGTAAAGGTGTAAAAGTAGCAGGTGATCATTTTAAAAGTACAGAGGAAGCAGTTCAATATGTAAAAGAAGTGATAAACAATAAAATAGGGGGACATGCCAAAGTTTTAATCGAGGAAAAAGCAGTCGGAGAGGAATTTACTTTACAGGCTTTCTCAGATGGAAAAACAATACTTCCGCTACCTGCTGTGCAAGATCATAAACGTTTACTACCCAATGATAAAGGACCAAACACGGGTGGCATGGGATCCTACTCATGTGAGAATGGTTTACTCCCCTTTCTAACAAAAACGGAATACGAAGAAGGAGCAGCTATACTACAGAAAATAGTAGAATCATTGGATAAAGAAGGATGCAGATATATAGGTCCTATATATGGGCAGTTTATGCTCACAGCTGAAGGACCAAAAATAATAGAGATCAATGCTCGTTTCGGGGACCCTGAAGCTATGAATGTGCTACCTCTACTTGACACAGATTTTATTGAAATATGTACGGCTATGATAGATGGAACTCTCAGCAACATAAAACTTAGTATGAAAAAGAAATCAACGGTATGCAAGTATGTAGTTCCAGAGGGTTACGGTGTAAAAAGCATGGTGGGTGAAAAGATATATGTTGATGAGGATATGATCAGAAAAACTGGTTCGCAGCTTTTTTATGCTTCAGTAAACAAAGAAGACGATTTCGTCACAACAACATCATCTAGGTCACTAGCTGTTGTAGGGATATCTAATACTTTTACAGAGGCAGAACAGATATGTGAAAAGGCATTAACATATGTGAAAGGGGATCATATTTTTATAAGACACGACATAGGCACACCTGATCTGATCAACAAAAGAATAGAAAACATGAATAGAATCCGTGGAATGTAACAATGAAAGAAGAGATATATATCTATTTTATTGGAACAGCTGGCTCTGGGAAATCAACACTTACACATGTTTTCAACCAGTGGATGAACCTCCAAGGACTTGATTCTATAACTGTGAACTTGGATCCTGGAGCAGAAAATCTACCATATGAACCTGATGTAGACATACGTGATTGGATATCATTAAAGGAAATAATGGAATCATATGAGCTTGGACCTAATGGTGCTCAGATAGCAGCAGCTGATATGATTGCTTTGAACACAGATGATCTCAAAAAAAGCATTGAGGCGTTTAAAACAGATTATATTTTTATTGATACACCAGGTCAATTAGAATTATTTGTTTTTAGAGAAGCAGGTAAATACATGATAGAATTTCTAAACCCAGAGAAAACAATAGTTGGATATCTTCTAGATCCTGCTCTTGCAAAAACAGCATCAGGTTTTGTTTCACAGTTGTTATTAGCGGTTAATACAAATTTTAGATTAACTAAACCTCAGATAAACATCCTCAGTAAATCAGATATGTTATCAGACGAAGAACTAGATGCCGTGAAACAATGGTCTGAAAACACGGAGAGGCTAAGCAACGATATACTTAAAGAGCAACCTACTATTTACAGAGAGATGAGTGAAGGATTATTAAAAGTAATTAGTGATTTCCAAAACCAGTCAGTTTTAATTCCAGCAGGGCGAGAAGAATTCCTAGGAATGGAGGATCTTTACACCCGGATACAGTTACAGTTCAAAGGTGGGGAAGACCTGTTGAAAGATTAATTGAAAATATTTTTACTGTTTTTGATTATAATAGATGTGTTTATCCTATTCAAATCGGATAATCTTATAGCTAGTATACCTCCTTTGATATTTTCTTTGAAAGGGTTAAAAATCCTAGGTGCTTTAAAAACAACTGAGCTACCATACTTTATACGAGGTATATGCTTTGATATGTAGAAAATAATAAGTGTTTTAACAGGTTTTCCTTCAGCATCACTGATGTTTACTGTGAAATAATCAGTTTCATTGACCATGTATGGTGCCTCTATGAACAATGTCTGATTGGTATCTCCTTCCAATGTGATAAAAACAATATCGGAACTTGTTTGATTATTGCCTTTAACTTCAAGTTTAATCTCATATGTTCTACCATGTACAACGTTTTTTGTATCCCATTCGAATAACAAGTTATCAACAACTTCATTATCACTTTCAAAGAGTTTAACCCAGTTCTCCATATAACTGTAAAAGATTGTGTATTTCTCAAAATTATCAGCTGTTGCTGTACCATTTATTTTGATAACTGTTTGATTAAAAACACCAGATGTGTTTAGAACTGCAACAGGTGGTGCTTCTTCCAGTGTTACAGCTTTATATGCATCGATACGCCCATATCCTTGGACTCTTATATCATAGCCAAGATCAACAGCAGTGTTTCTAAGAGCCATTTTTACCTCATCTGGAGTCCAATTTGGATGCATCTGAAGAATTAAAGCAGCGGTCCCTGAGACATGTGGGCATGCCATACTAGTGCCGCTTTTGTATCTGTATTCTCCATTAAGCCAAGTGCTTCTAATATTCACACCTGGTGCAACTGCATCAGGTTTCAACATACCAATACTCGTTGGTCCTTTTGAACTAGATCCTGCCATCTGATCATTTTTATCAGACGAACCAACAGTAATAGCTTTCCTAGCACAACCTGGTGTGCTAATTGTTCCATAGCCATTGTATCCAAGGTTACCAGCAGCAACCACAACAACAACACCAGCGCGAACTGAGTTATCAATTGCAATGTTTAACGGATTATCAGGATTGCCCGGTTCACTACTGCCAAAACTCATAGAGATAATGTCAATATGATCTGAGAAATCATCATCACCATTAGGATCAACACATTTTTCAAGAGCTTTTATAACCCAGGAGACAGCCCCTTCACCATATGAGTTTAAAACTTTATATGCATACAACGAAGCATTAGGCGCAACACCAAGAACAATACCTGCGCAGTGTGTACCATGGCCATTATCATCTATCGGATCGTCGTCCTCAGGTTTTGTCTCAGCGCAGTCATCTCCAATATAACGGGAACATGTTACAAAATCCCATCCTCCAACAACTTTATATCCTGGGCCAAAACCACCACCTAGGGCAGGATGATTATAATCGATTCCAGTATCAAGAATAGCTACAGAAACTCCATCACCTGTAACATTTCTACCATAGGAATCTTTTAGTTTCCATACATCATCAGCGTTAATCAAAGGTACAGAATCATTAAGAGACACAAAAACCTTGTAATCTGGATAAACAGATTCAACAAAACTTAATTTCCTGATTTTTTCTAAAACACTGCTTGAAATCTTTTTTATTACAACACCATTAAAAATATTTACAAAATCAAATGAAAAAACAACGTCAGCATCATCTGTTTCAACTAGTTTTAATATCTCCTTTTTAGCTGACTCATGATCTGATAAAAGCCTTTGTTTGTAGTTTTCTATCTTCTGAGTGTAAAAATCTCTGGGGCTCTTTGCTAAAAAACCAATGTTTTTATTGAGAGTTTCACTGACAAATGCTGAAAGAGGTTTTTCTTTGAATTTAATTATATAGCTAGAGCAACTGCAATCACATAAGCTGGTATTGTTCTGAATTGTTTTTTCTGAGATTTTTTGAGCTATGGGATGAGGTATAGCAGTTAAGTTAGCTAAAATAAGGATTACAGTTACTCCAAGAATCAATCCTCTAATATTATCCATTATAATTTAATATAGATTTTATTATTTATTAAATTTATTTATCAAATCTAGCCGGTTTACCTGTTTTTGATAGTAATACAACCCGTGAGTCAGATTTCTCCATGACCAGTTCGTATCCTGTTTTATCTGCAAGTTTTAAACCAAAATCTTTCACATTTTTATGTGAAGGCATATCCGAAAGAGTCATTCTCTTACGTGAATAACCAACAAAAACATATCCTTTAGGTTCGATGAACAATGGATCTGCTATTCTATCAAGCTTGGCATATCCATCAATATATTTCTCATTCATGTTCCAGTTTTTAACAAGAGTGTGACGTATCACGACTCGTGTGTTTAGAGATGATAGAAGATTCAGTGTTTCATTGATTTTTTCCCAACCATCAGATATCAACGGTGAGCATATTTTTTTGTATAGTTCTTTATTAGGTGCCACAATCGAAACATATAACTGTTTTGGTAGAACATCCATTTTTTTAAGAGCTTCAGGGTTAGTTCCATTTGTGACGAGAAAAGTGGTAAAACCTTTTTTGTGCGCCTCTTCAAAAAAATCACTAAGAAATGGGTAAAGAGTAGGTTCACCTGATAGAGAGCATGCTAACATGTTGGGATTGTTTGCCTCTTTCCATTTTTTCTGATCACACCGGGAATCTCCTTTGAAACCTGTTATGAGTTTTCTCTGTGCTTTGATCGACTCCTCTAAAATGTATTTTGGATCATCTACTTCTTTGAATTCTTTTTCTGTGAAACCTTGATATCTCCAGCAGAACAGGCACATGTGAGTACATTGGTTAATTGATGGTGTCATCTGGAGACACCGATGTGATTTTATTCCATAAAATGTTTGTTTATAGCATTCTCTGCCAAAAAGAAGACTTTGTCTCATCCAATGGCAAAGTTTTACACCTGAATGTTTTCCAACAAGGCTATAGTGCTGTTTTTTTAGGATTTTTGTTAATTCCTCATTCATTTTATATCTAAGGCGATATATTTCTGTTTTATATTGATTACTCTTTGACTCGATAGGTAATAGTTTTTGCTGTCATGAAACACGACATTTTTTATAAATAAAATCAGATAATTATAAATATTATAATACACAATAACTATGAAAAGACATAAATAAACAATATTTATTACTTTAAATAAAGAAATATGGGGGAAAATCTAATGTCTAAGATACTGAAAAATAAAACATCTCTAACTTTGTTTATCACTTTTATATTAATCACTGGAATTTTTATACCAATGGTCCAAAGCAAAGGAACATACTATATAACTGGTTTTGACAAAGGACCATCCTATAAACCAGTTGCTCCAATGAAAAAAATCACATTTGTAAACTTCGATACAGAATCTTATGTTGATGACTATGCATATCTTGCAGCGGTACCAACAGCTGTTTTCAACGAAGGAGAAAAGCTAATCTCCCATCCATTATTATTCTACCAAGATGAAATAAAAGAAAACGAGATGAAATATCAGTCACTAAATGCATACAAAGGAATCAAATACTTCATGGAAGACTGGATGAGTTACTGCAACAATGAACTTGATCAGATGACTCTGATTAATGTTGATAAAAACAATGTTGAACAGTGGAAATCCCGAGAGTATACCTCGATAAAAAGTGGTAACCCATATGAGATAGCAAAAGAACTAGCCCTGAAAGATTGGTCATATTCAAAAAAAGCAGTTTTAGCAGTTATAGATGACGAATTTAAAGAATCAGATATTAAGATAAGTAACAAAACATCTGGTACATTGCCTGCATCTGAAATAAATCATCTACCAAGCTTCCAAGTTGAGCAGACCAACTCCTTGGAACCAGTTACATATGATTTTCATGTCGATGATAAGTATGTTTATATGAACGCAGAAGCATGGTGGGATGGAGTACTAGTAGCAGGCATAATGATACCCACGGGTGATCCTGATATACAGCTTTACTATAAATATGAGGATCGATGGGCTCAAGCAGCTGCTAGATCTGCATGGAACATCTTTTATCCTAAAGGTCATGAAATAACACAATGCTATGTTTATCAACCTGGTGACTGGAAGGTTGGTATAACTGATTTCCCAACAGAAGGAGATGCGCCTAGAAAAGGGATACCTGGCCTGTTTGAAATACAAGGATCACTGTTTAAACTTTTCAAACCTAAGGTAACATACCATGTTGATATAACAATGTACCCTGGTGTAAAAATTGAGTTACCTGATAATCCGCCATTTGGCTGCAGAAATGCAACTTTTAAGCTGACATGGGATAACCCAAATGTCAAGCTTGGTTTCACACTTGTGGGCCATGGTAATGAGGCTATTTTCACAGAAGTATGCGATGATGAATCAGATAATGTTGAAATGAAAATAAAACAACTAGGGGAACTCTTACCCGGTGAGCATTATTCGATATCTGTTTTCACGATAGATAACACATATCAACCAGTTAACTTTGAAATTGAATATAACTGGGAACAAGAAATATCTGAGGTGCAGGCAGATGCTTTAACTTCAGCTACAGAAGGAGCAGTTCTAGCTAGTTCTATTAACTCACCACTTCTATATGTTAAACCAGACACTCTACCTCAAGAAACAAAGGAAGCATTGTACAAACTTGGAGTTGAAAACATATACTTAATCAACATTGGCGGACATCTATCAAAAGAAACCAGAAACCAAATCAATAATATAGCAAAAATATCTGAAGAATACACAAAACTAGATGCCATTTACAAAAAGATACGTAGCATCTCAAATACTAACACTATCGTTTTCACCACTATAGCTCCTTGGACCTATTGGTACGCTGGTGAACTTAAACCTGCTGAAGAAACCAAAGCAGGATATTACATTGGCCCTTCAGCTTATGTCGCTGCTCATCATGGAACCCCTGTGATTATTGTTGATAATCATCCTCGTCTTTCCTCAGCTGTTGTTTGGCCTAATGAATTCTGGAGGCGTTTCTCATCTGAACGAGCAAAACATATCCCTTCTACTGCTGAGATGTATCTAACAGGCACTAGGATATATGATTTCCTGAAACACTATGGTTTTGACAAAGAAGGCGAAGAAACAATATTAACTGTTGCTGGGCAATATGAAATAGGGCTACCATGGGATAGGATATTTGTAGGAGTAGCAAATCCTGGAAGGATATGTGGAACACCAGTTGACACATCAACATGGATATCAAGAAGTATGTTCTACCCCGCGCTTATATTCGAAAATCCTGCATTAAATGGACCTATAAAACTTATAAATGGTAGCAAAAGCGAGCGTAAAGGAATACGGGGTTTGTTTCAGAAACCATTTTTGAACACATTAGTAGTAAAAGACGGTGGTTTACAGGAGTACAACTACCCTGTTCTCTGCTCATTTGTAACACATAAATACCGCTTCAATGAACGAGCCAGTAAATACTACGGAACTGTTTACCAATGCGCGGATGGATACATACCCGGTGAAACAAAAACAATGTCTCCAATAGATCAAGGTGTGAACCAGAAATACTACGGTGAACCTGGTGCTACCTTCCCAGATATAACAGAAAGCGAGGTTGTTCCATTCTATCTCAACAGAGGTGGCTTTGACACTGTTTTTTCAACTAAACTTGAATCAGTTGCACAAAACCTCAACAGTGGTGTTATACTATGGGTCCACACATCACATGGATACCATGAGGATTATGGTAGAACACTGTTCTGGGATCCACAAGAAGGATTCAGTAAACATAAGATAGCAGGTATATTCGCAGGTGCTAAACATGAGGAAAACCCATGGCGGGGATACGACTGGGAGTTAGGTTCAACAGAGGAACCTGATACAATGTCCCTCGATATAAAAGGCGCCATACCATTCACAAATCATGTATCTTTACTACTGCCAGCAACAGGTATGGATTGGCTTTTATCAAGAAAACCAATCAGAGAAATGATAAACAAGATATTATTCCCAAGAAATAGTGACATCCCCTTCGACGTGGACAATCTATACGATGGATTAACAGGAACAATCGCATTCTCAAAATACCCACTAGTAGCAAAAAATGCTACCCAAATTGAAGCATTACTAGAAAACCTCCACTCAGCAGGTTTTATAACAAGTATCTGCCAAACATCAAACACATATCTACATCTCATGCTAGTTAGACATGGCTCAGTATTCCAGGTACAAGACCCATGGCCAACATCTTGGTACGGAGCTATATGGCGTCAGTCAATACCACGTGACATAATACTTGGAAAAACAGTAGGACAGGCATACTCACAGGGTATAAGCCATGTAGGATCATTATATCTTGGGGGAGGAAAAGATGGCGGACCACAATGGTGGTGGGATGATGCAGAAAACGTAGTATATTTCGGCGATCCGAATATTCGAATGTACGTTCCAGATACAAAATACAGCAGTGAAAACCACTGGGAGAAAAAAGACACTACACCTATAGCATATGATACAGAGTTATCAATAGACGGCCATACCCCATTTGGAGCAATGAGCCATCCAAATGAAAAACAACCAGTAACATTCCTCGATGAATACTACTTGGTTATATTAGCATTGATAGCAGTGCTTATACTACTAATCATAATGTTTGCAATAATCAAGAAAAAATAAACACTTTTTTCTCTTTTTTTATAAACTATATGGAATCCCATATTTTTTACAAAGAAATATAATCCTATCATTCAGCTTATTGATGTATCTTTCATCTGGCGTGTAGCTCTCCTTGTACAGTTGTGTATACTGTTCCACAAGATACGGATAATGTTCTTTTAAAACATCCATAAAAATTCTTTTCTGATCGCCTTTTAACTCGAGAGGCTTGAATAAGAAATAACGAGAGCCATAATTTTTAGATTGTTTTACGATGCCCTCCAGCTCATTTTCAACTATAAACGGCAACAGAGGAATCAATGCAACCCCTGTCTGAATACCATGCTTATTCAATTCTTTAACAACATGCATACGCAGCTCCGGAGAGGGAACATTTTTTTCAAAAACCTGTGAAACCTTTTGATCAAGCGAGATGATACTAACTGTGACTTTACAGTCTCCAATATCTAACAAAACATCTAGATCTCTTAGGATGAGATCTGATTTCGTAAGTATATGACAGCTGAAACCATGTTTCATAATAATCCTTAGAAGCTTCCTCGTCAAACCTGTATTTTTTTCCACTCTTTGATACGGGTCATGAACTGATCCAACAATTATCCTTCCTTTTTCAATACCCTTCAACTCTTTTTTAAGTACGTCTCCTGCGTTTTGTTTTACATAGATTGTTTTTTCAAAAGATGAATCACAGTATAAACATCCAAACTCACAGTTTTTATAGGGATCTAACGTGTAATTACC
>Ga0190334_1000814_pt1 | contig 14244 bp, 13 predicted proteins | sample 48720478_MG_FD_161270 | JGI IMG/M metagenome (GOLD analysis project Ga0190334, IMG submission 161270) | Hydrothermal vent sediment bacterial communities from Southern Trench, Guaymas Basin, Mexico - 4872-04-7-8_MG | ecosystem: Environmental > Aquatic > Marine > Hydrothermal vents > Sediment ...
AGAAGAAGGTTGAACAATAAATTCAATCCCCTTCTCTCTTAGCTCTTTTACGTCCTCTGGGACCAGAGGAACTCTTCTTTCCCATATACTTTTGTCTTCCCTTCTTATTCCTACTTTCATGAAAATCCTCCGTTTTTTGATTCCGATTATCAGGTTACCAGACTAAACAGAAAATAGTCAAGGAGAACAACATCACATTAAAAAGCATAAATATTGGCTTTTTTCTATTGATTACCTAATCTAAAAAGAGCATACTTTAAAAGTATAATCATTCCATAACGGAGGACAAAATGAATAAGCTATCAATTTTTTTTCTCGCTGTTTTATTTTTTAGCGCACAATTAAATGCTGAAGTTACCCTCACCATTCAGGACCACACAAAGATAATGAAGTTTCTTATTGACCACCCGGTCGCCCTGAAGAACTGGTTAAAATCCAGGGGTAGGGCAGGAAATGTAAGCTCGGAAGAAGTCTTTAATTTTATATCCACCCACGCAGGAAAAAGGTCCTCTACAGAAGTCCTTTATATAGTAAACAAAGCAAGAAGCCTAAATAGAAGAACAAGGGCAATAAATCCTGGTGGGAATTACAATGATATCATGCAAAAAATTCAGTCAGCGCGAAATCTGGAAGAATTGCGACTCATCTTATCCAGAGAAAAAAATAGAATTTCTCGCGTAAGAACACGGAATAGAAGGATAATAAGTCTTTCTATGGGGCTGGAAATAGCCTCCCAGATAATAGAAGATGGAATTGCAAACGGCATATATTCTCCAGACAGTTATGCTGCATTTCTTGGAAGAAAAAGGACAAGGGGAATCTGGAACGCACTAAAGGATGAGCTCCTGGACACAGCAAAACATGATGTAGCTGGAGCAATTATAGGGGCATTTATAGGACCTGAGGGAGCTGTTGGGGGAGCCATAGCGGCCTCTTCCGCATCAGTTGCGGAGGTTGTTCTTGATTTAGTTTTGAATCCTGAACCTGCTTATTAAGCCAAAGTCAGGAAAACCAGGCGAATTTTTAGTTAACAACAAAAAAGGAGAAGCCCTCTATATGGATGGGTTGGGAATAAAATCCAGCACATTAAATATCCACGAATTCATGACACTAAAGAGAAGTTATCAGCTCAAAAAGCTTCCGTTCTGGCTGAAGAGAACGGAGTTCGTTCACCCTCTTTTTCCCTTTATTTATAAGTTCCTCTCTAAGATTTTTGTTGGTCAAAATTATATTCGCAGCCTCTCCCCATATGTCAGGCCTTTTGGTCTCAAGAAGAAGCCCCGCATCGCCCACGGTCTCAGGGACAGCTGCTGCTCTATATGCAAGGACAGGCACCCCGAAGTAAAAGGCTTCCACAAAGGGGACTCCGAAACCCTCATGTTCGCTGGCAGATACGAAAAGATCTGCCACTCTATAGAGGGAACGCAACTCATCGTCCTCGATCCATCCAGTAAAAACCACTTCATCATCGCTGAGATGAAATCTAAAGGCAAGGTCATAGAGGGCAAACGTATATTTGGGCAAGGCATTTTTGTTACCAGCAATAATTAGTCTTACTGCCGGGGAAACCATCTCTTTATAGTAGAAAACAAATTTTATCAGATCCTCTATTTTCTTATTTGGCACAACCCTCCCTACAAAAAGAAAGTTCTTCTTATCATCTCTAAATATCTCTTTTAAATAAGGACTTTCTTCACCTTCAAACCGACTCCAGTCTATTACGAGGGGGACTGTCACTGCTTCAGCTCCCATTTCCTTCAACATGGAAGAATTGTAATCTGAATCTCCAACAAAAAGCTCTATTCTATCTTTATTTTTCACGAAAAATTTAACCTCATCCAGAGTTTTTTTGAGGAGTTCAGCTATGGAAGGAGAATATGGTGAATAGAACTCAGGTGGTGTAACGTTGTGGCTTATTATTACTTTCTTCGCCCTAAGACCAAGGAAAACTTGGGCATAAGGAGTTGCAACTGCAACGTGATAAATCACCACATCCCTTTCGTCAAGTCCTTTTAACCCAGCTATATCAAGCTTCTTTACCCATGGATGAGGTGTTTTAATATCAGGCGACTCGATCCACGAATCTAATCCTTGCTTTCTGAAATATTTGCACAGGGCCACGGCGTTCTCTCCCACTGCATCCCCTACCGAAAAGGCTGGTGTAAGTTGAACTATTCTCATAACGAACCTATATAATCAAGAAGCATTTTTTCTATCTTAGACCTTTCATACCTTTTGAGAGCCTTTTTCTGTGATTCAAGAATTTTTCCCCTGAACTCTCTGTTTTCAATGACTTCATGGGCAACCGAAGCAATATAAGGAAAGTCCTTTTTATCAAACAATATTCCTTCTCCGTTGGCTGTCTCCTCTATAGCGCAACACTTATAGGCAAGGACCGGTACTCCGAAGAAAAATGCCTCCACAATTGGTACACAGAAACCTTCGTGCTCGCTCATACAGAGGAATATATCCGCCACATGGTAAAGGGCAAGAAGCTCCCGGAAGCTTACATGCCCTGTAAAGACCACATTTTTAACTCTCAGTTTTTCTATAAGCTCCCATAAAGACATGTAATAACGCTCAAGTCCTCGGTGATTCCCGGCCAGGATAAGCCTTGAATCTTTATTAAAGTACCTCTGATAGTAATAAAATACCTTTATTATATCCTCGTATTTTTTGTTGTTTATTATCCTTCCCACAAAAAGAAAGTTCTTCTTCCCGTCTCTAAAAGCATGCATAAAGGAAGGACTGGGTTTTCTTGAAAGCCGCTGAAAATCAATTATTATGGGCAAAACCCCTGTATTTTTATAGCCTGCCTCCTTTAACTCCTCTTCATTGTAGGACGAATCACCAAGGGCAAGATCTGTATAAGTGGCAAGGTCAGGTAAAAATCGTCTGCCCATGTAACACTCCTTGGCAAGGGCAACGTTGGTATCGTAGAAAAAGTGGTGCGGGGTTATATTATGGTAAATCAACACCTTTTTGGAGGGCAGTTCCTTATAAAGTAGAGAAAGTGGAGAGGATAGGGAATAGTGGTAAATGATTATATCCTTCAGGCCCATCTCGTGTTCCAGTTCTGCAAAATAACGAACCTCTCCTGCAAGGCGAGGGTCGTGATTGTATGCAAAAATGTCGGATTCATACCCAGCTTTTCTCAAAATCTCTCTTATTGCGAGAGTATGGTTACCTATAGCATCCCCGTAACTAAAGGTTGGAAGCATCTGATGGACTTTCACCCCAGGACCTCCCTCGCCAGTTTCAGATACTTATTTTCTATAACATCCCAGCGATAATTGTCATAATAGTATTTATATCCGGCCTCTCCCATGGTCTTTCTCAGTTCATGCTGATTCCTCAGGATTTCAACAGCCTCCTCAAATTCGAAATAGTCATTAAAATAAAGACCTCCTCCACTTCTCTGAACCTGTCCCTTTAAAACTTCGCAGCCACCATAGACCAGAACCGGTTTAGAAATAGACCAGGCCTCCAGCAGTATCATTGAAAGACTTTCGAAATGAGAGGGGTTAATAAGGAACAGAGCATCTGCCAGAGCTTCCCATTTTTCCTGTTCAGGAAGGAACCCAAGATGAACGATATCCGGGTCTTTTGGGATTTCTATAACTGGCTTTCCGACAAGCAGAAGCTTCAACCCGGGATGTCTTCTTTTGTAGAGCTTGAAATATTCAAAAAGTCTATATGCTCCCTTGTTTCTGTCTATTCTTCCTATATAAAGCATGTAAGGAACATAATCCGAGAATCTACCCCCCTGAACCTGTCTTTCCTCTATTCCAACGCCCACAACCACATTGGGAATGTTTACGCCATGAATCCCTTCTATAAGTTGCTTTTCTTCCCAGGAATTATATAGGTATCCTGCCGGAAGTCTCAGAAGCCTTCTCGTAAGATTGAAATATAACACAGGGTCATGCTCTGCAGTTGGGACAAGAAAAGCCTTTTCCTTTACCCTGGGAATCCCTCTCAAAGATTGGTAATAACGATAAGAAAAGAAAATAAAAAGGTCATAATTTTTTCTGCTTTTATCAATATAGTTTATAAGAGAGGGTGCATAGGGTCCCTCTTCGTCTATCCACTGCTCCTCCTCTTCAGGAGTATGTTCGTCAATTTCTATCTTTCTCTGCAGAAGGCCAAATTTTATAGTATCTCTTTCCCTTTCTACTTTAAAGCGTCTTACTGGTATTCCATTTAATACTTCTCGGGAAGGAAAATTTCCCCTCTTCCAGTGAACATAATCTACTGCATCTGTTGTAAGGACCTCTACATCCCAGTGTTTACTCATATGCTCTGCAATCAGTCTGGCATGATACTCTGCTCCCCCAGCTATATTAAGCCCATATCTTTGGACCACTATTGCTACTTTCATTCCTTTTCATACGCCCTTATTCTGTTTTCAAGAATCTTGGTTTTCTCCTCAAGGGCCTTTACCCTTGCTTCAAGCTCAAGAGTCTTTATCCTCTGTCTTGAAAGTTCCACAACAAGATTGTGGGATATATTGTGAAGAAGCTTTATATACTCAACTGCAGAGTCTATTTTTTCAGGGGAAAGCAGAGGCCTCATGAAGAAGAAGAATACCCTCAGGAATCTATCCCTGAATTTGTCTCTAAGGAATTTCTTTATCCCGCCCTGGGGAGGTGTATACTCTTCTTTGAATATATGGGTTTCATAAAAGGACCGAATTTCCGATACATCAGGAAGTATTTTTAATTCCATTTCCTCAATATCACGGATATCCTCCTCTGTGAAAAGGCCCTGCTTTTTCTTTTCCTCTATCCTTGCCCTTGCCTTTTCCATTATTTCTTCAATATTCATTATTTTTACCTCCTGTTTTCACAAATAAGTATTTTAAAAAAGAATAATAGGCCTGAGCAAAAGAAATCGTAAATCCCCTCCATCCGTGGAAAACGCCTCCCTTGAAGAAATAGCTCGATATGAAATTCCCAAAAGGTTCTCCACATACTTTAATCCAGGATGGGGCTTTACCGGTTTCCTTTTTTGCCCATAGTTCCGCATACAATCTCATCCTGTCAAAAAGATCCCCTGCGTTTTCATACGGGAAGTGAAAAATCCTGCCTTTAAGTTTTTTCGCTCTTCCTTTAAATATCAGGCTTTCGTGAACAAAATCTCCCTCCCATTTTACCAGGTGCTTTTTAAACAATCTTACACCCCAGTCAGGCCACCATCCACAGCAGTGAATTGGTTTCCCGTAAAAGTAACTTTCCCTTCTTATAAGGTAACCTTCATAGGAAAAGTCAAGGCTCAAAATCTCATCCTTAAGCTGCGGAGATACTACCTCGTCAGCATCTATGGAAAGAATCCATTCATTTGATGCTACGGAAATTCCATAATTTCTCTGGGAAGCATATCCCTCCCATTCCTTTCTAAAAACTTTTGCGCCATAAGATGTTGCAATCTCTGCTGTTCTGTCCCTTGAGTTGGTGTCCACCACTATAATTTCATCCACAAAATCCAGGCTTTTAAGCGCCTTTTCTATTCTTTTTTCCTCGTTCAAAGTTATAATCACAGCGGAAATTCTCATTCTTTTAAATTTTAACCTAACCCATAAATTACCCAAAATTAGTTAAAATGATAGGGACCTTCTCCAACAAAGGGGTCTGTCCCTAATTGTGCAGACGCAAATGAACAAAAAAACCGGTCTTGTATAATATTTATATGAGAGAAAAACTTCAAAAGATAAACAATTTCAAGTGGAGAATTCCTGCCCATGGAAAGATGAGGGTGGATGGGATAATATACGCCAGTCAGGAAATAATAAATTCTGTGGAAGACGGAGCTCTGCAACAGGTTGCAAATGCTGCCACACTTCCCGGGATAGTAAAGGCATCCCTGGCAATGCCAGACATACATTACGGTTATGGCCTGCCCATAGGAGGAGTAATAGCTACCAGCTGGAATGAGGGAGTTGTATCTCCGGGTGGCGTTGGTTTTGACATAAACTGCGGGGTAAGGCTTATAAGAACCAATCTGAATCTTGATGATATAAAAAATAAAAAAGAAAAACTTCTTAATGCACTTTTTAAAAAGATACCTACTGGAGTAGGTTCTACAGGGAAATTAAAACTCTCCCACTCCGAGATGAGGGATGTCCTTGCGAACGGTTCTCATTGGGCAATCAAGAAGGGCTATGGTATAAAGGAAGACCTTCAATCTACAGAAAGCGAAGGCAGGCTACCCTGGGCAGATCCATCTCAGGTCTCCAATAAGGCACTCGAAAGAGGAAAGGACCAACTTGGAACCCTTGGTTCAGGTAACCACTTTGTAGAAGTACAGATAGTGGATGAAATTTACGATGAAAAAACCGCAAGGAAATTTGGACTTGAGCTCGGGCAAATCACACTTATGATACATACCGGCTCAAGAGGTCTGGGACATCAGGTTGCAACCGACTTCCTTGTTGTTATGGAAAGAGCCCTGTCCCGTTATAAAATATGGCTCCCTGATAAACAGCTTGCATGTGCGCCTATCCAATCCAAAGAGGGAAAAAATTATCTGGCAGCTATGGCCTCCGCGGCAAACTTTGCTTGGGCTAACAGACAGATAATAATGCACTGGGCAAGAGAAGCATTTAAAGAAGCGCTGGGGATGAGCTATGAAGAAATGGGCCTTCAGCTCATATACGACCATGCACACAACATAGTTAAAAAAGAGGAACACATAGTTGAAGGGAAAAAAATGGTTCTTGCTGTCCATAGAAAAGGTGCCACAAGAGCTTTCCCACCAGGGCATCATGAACTTCCCGCAAAATACAAAGAAACAGGACAGCCTGTAATAATTCCTGGTGATATGGGCAGGTATTCATATCTGCTTGTTGGGACAAAAAAATCCATGGAAGAAACATTCGGTTCAAGCTGTCATGGGGCAGGAAGACTAATGAGCAGACACAAAGCGATAAAAGAAGCAAAAGGCAGGTCCATAGAAAATGAACTCCGAACCCAGGGAATCCTCGTAAGGTCAGCCAGCAGAAAAACTGTAATGGAAGAGATGCCCGACGCATATAAGGATGTATCCCTGGTTGTAGAATCTATAGAAGCCGCAGGAATATCCCGCAAGGTCGCAAGGATGAGACCTCTCCTTGTTATCAAGGGATAATAAGCCTATACAAAAGCCTTCAAAATTGCCTTTAGTTCCTCTGGTTTATATAAATATGTAGAAACCAAGGCATACCCTGCAAAAGCAAGTTTTCTTCCCATATAACCGAGTCCTGGAGGGTAAAGTGTATCCTCTAATGCAGCCAGCCATTTTAGGTATGAAAGGATTAATTCAAAAGGGTAAGGATTATTATCCTGATCTAATATTTCCAAGCTGTGCAGTCCTTCTTCCTGAATTACTTTTCTTGGTTCACCATGTGAAAGAACTACCTTCTGAATAGCTATATAAATATTTTCCCAAGTTACATTTCCACTTTTTTTGTAACAAGCCCTAAGAGTTCCCATGTGGCTTGGCATCCATGACTCCCCATTTGGTTCAATTACCCACACGGTGAAATCAGATGGATTGACAACTCCATTTTCTCGAAAATATTTAATCACTCTTTCTCTTCTTTTTCTCGTCCTCTCATTTTTGGCCTTCGTTAAGTCTAACAGACCGTCTGGTTTATTTATTACTACTTTAAATTCTTTACATTCTTCTACAATATAAGTACCATCATTTAAATTACCAACCTCAAAGGAAATATTAGAGGAATTTATCACCTTTATTATCTTCGCTTCAGACAAATCCGGAAACTTAACATTTTTTGGTATTCTTCCCAGCATTTTGGCCTCCGTTAGTTTTATAAATTAATAGATATTCATGAACTATTTCAAGCCCTTCAGAAACTTCTCCTGAAATAGCATCCCCCTCCACAACTATAATAATTTCCCTAAGTTGAAGATTCGTATATCTGAGATTATCCCACAATAAAAGTGCCGAAGGCACAAATTTCCCTTTTTCTCTAAAATCTCTAAGTCTGAAAACTATGTGCTTTTCTTTCCCCTTAAAAATTTCTTTTATAATATTCTTTTTTATTGATTTAAAAAATGAAAATAATGAATCCAGATCAAGTATCTTTTCGGATTGATGGACATATAAAAGTGTAGCATGGGATATTTCATTAAAAGATTTTTCCTTCCCTGGAAATTTTATCTCAAGTAATTTGTGTTCATAAGGACTGTATCTAAATATAAGATTCTTTCTAATATTTTCTTCCATATCTTCTTTATTAAATAACCAGACCGTTGTGGTTTCCAGATTTTCATCTTCTATTTTTTTGAATTTTTCCAGGAAAAGTTCTGGCTGGTAAAGTTTCTTCACTTCTTTTATTTTATAAATCATCTCCTGTGGCTCTTTTGATGGCTTCTCAAAAACAGGAAGATATTCATGCGCCAGAAGAAAAAAATTATATTTAATACTCCTTTTATACCAGAATCCGGTAGTTTTACAGTTATGCTGCCTCTTTATAATAAGTTCTTTTAGAACAAAACCTTGCTCTAAAAATATCTTTATTGTTTCAAAGCCTATAGGAAGAACACATCTGTTTTTTCTCGAATCCCCAATAAGCATAGCCAATTTGCCTCCAGGCTTCAGCACTCTGTAGCTCTCACTGGCGATTTTCTTCATAGCATCAAAAAACTCTTCGTAAGGCAGAGCTGAAAGATCCCCCTCCACTTTAGAACTATATTTGATTATTCCTGAATACGGAGGATGGGTACAAATCAGATCAACTTTTTCATTGATTTCGGACAAATCTCTTGCATCTCCAACGTAAACCTCAGGTTCGTAAATTTTCCTGCCTTCTCTGAGATGTTCTGGTATGTTAAATTTTAAATTTCTCTTGGTTAATTCTATTGCAACAGGATTTATGTCTTTTGCTATACATCTTCTTCCCAACAATTTCGCCTCTATAGCTGTAGTTCCACCACCAACAAAGTAATCAAGAACTAAATCCCCTGGTTTTGAATACCTCAAAATGATATTTCTGGGGATGTATGGAGACCAATTCCCTCTATATCGAGAATCATGTGTTGCCCAATTCCCTCTTTTTTTAAAACTCCATACAGAAGTGGACTCTAATCTAAATCCTTTTGGTTCCCAGGACTTTATTTCCTTTTTTCCTTTTAAATTACTGATGTTTATCCCATATTCTTCTGTTATTATTTTCTCCAGTTGGTTGAATGATATTCCGAAAATTTTTCCTATTAGCGGGTCAGAAATCCCCTCTTGCTTTGCAGTGATTACCAATTCTTCGAATTTGTCCTGACCATGTATCTCTTTTATATGTCGACCTAAATTTTCAACCTTTTCGTCACAAATTGGACATATAGAATTTAAAATCTTTCTTTTAATATTTCGTTTTTCGGAATAAAAAAACATCTTCAAATTGAGTGTATCACATAAAAACGCTAATTCCCATACAAACGAAAGGGGGGAGGATATCCCCCCTTTACGTTATCTTGACAGTTCTTTCAGGGTTTCTACCAGAAGCTTCCAGAATTTTTCCACGCTTTCTATCTCAACTTTTTCGTCTGGAGAATGTGGATATTTTATTGTGGGTCCAAAGGAAATCATTTCCATATCAGGATAATTCTTCCCTATTATTCCAGTTTCGAGCCCTGCGTGGATGGCTGTAACCTCAGGTTCTTTTCCGAAAAGTCTTTTGTACACATTCTTCATAATATTGAGGATTCTGGACTCTGGTTTCGGAGTCCACCCGGGATAACCTTCAGGTTGCTCTGTTTCAGCTCCAGCCAGGTCGCCATGGGCTTTCAGCTGTTTACAAACAAAATTAAGAGAAGAATTTATAGAGCTTCTGCTCGATTCAATTATTTCAACAAAGCTATCATGGGTCTTTACCACAGCAAGGTTAGTTGAGGTTTCAACAAGCCCCTTCATTGCAAGACTCATAGCAAGAACTCCGTGGGGAAGGCTCATGAGAAAATCTATTATTTTCTTGCTTTCTTCTATGTATTCATTGGCTTCATAAGGAGAATATTCTATTTTAACTCCAGGATCAGAGTACTGAAGCTCTTCCTTAACCTCAGAAAGCACCTTTTCAACAGCATCCTTAACCTTATTCTCGTCGGCAAAAATTATGGCTCTTGCCTCCCTTGGAATTGCATTTCTTTTATTTCCTCCGTCTATCAAAGATATTTTAGGATCCCCTATTTCATAAAGCACCCTGGAAAGAATTCTGATTGCGTTACCCCTTTGAAGGTGAATATCCACTCCGGAGTGTCCGCCTTTCAACCCTGAAACCTTTACTTCGAAACTCTTTCCAGATCCTCTGATCCTGGTTATTTTCATTCGGAATATCGTATCCCTGCCTCCTGCACAGCCGATAAAGAACACACCTTCGTCCTCGCTGTCAAGATTGAGAAGGTATTTTCCACGAAGAAACCCTGGTTTCAGGTTTGAAGCCCCTGTTAGACCCGTTTCCTCATCAACAGTAAGAAGAACTTCAAGGGGACCGTGCTCAATAGAATCATCCTCCAGAACAGCAAGAGCAGCTGCAACGCCTATGCCGTTATCAGCACCAAGGGTGGTTCCATCAGCTGTTATCCATCCATCTTCCCTTTTCACCCTGATAGCATCCTTCTCAAAATCAAAATCAACATCTGAATTTTTCTCACAAACCATGTCAAGGTGAGCTTGAAGCACAACCCCAGGGGCATTTTCTTTGCCCGCTGATGCCTTTTTCCTTATAATTACATTTCCAACCTCGTCAACCTGATACTCAAGACCTTTGCTCTTCGCAAAATTGATAACATATTCCCTTATTTTTCCCTCATTTTTTGAACAACGGGGGATTTTCCTGATTTCGTCAAAGTGTTTCCACACAATCTCTGGTTTTAAACCTTCGAATACCTTGTCCATTTTTTCACCTCCGGATAAAATTTAGATGATAAAAAGGAAACTGTCAAATGAAGAAAAACCTGGTAAAAATTTCAGTCTCTACCTTCCTTTTATACGGTGGTGTTGCTGTGCTTGTTTACTTTTCCCTGTTCTTAAAAGACCTCGGCCTGAATGATGCTCAGATAGGATTAATAGTCTCTCTTTTCTCCTGGACCGCCCTTTTCGTCAGGCCCGTAGGGGGTAAAATTGCAGATTCGCTCACAACAAAAACTCTTCTTCTCCTGGGTGCAGGACTCTTTTCTTTTTCACTTATAGGATTGGGGTTTGCAGGAAAAAACATCCCAGCAATAATTGCCCTCAGAATAGCTTCAGGGCTTGGATTTGCATGGTATGCCCTTGGTTCTCTTCTTCAAAGCGTTGAGGGAGAAGAACTAAAAAACTTTACAGGTAACGTATCAACTCTTTCTGTGTTTTATCTTTTACCTTATTTTGCATATCCCTTTATTGCTATAAAAATAGCCAGGTCTGCAGGATTCAAATGGATGTTCCTTTTTGCAGGATTTTCAGCCTTCCTCTCAATTCCGTTAATCCTTTCCATTAAAAACCCGAAAAGGAAACCCTCAGAAAAGAAAAAATTAAGAATAAAACCAGGAATAATTTTTCTTGGGGTTATGAATTTTCTTATGGGATGGTGTGTAAATATTGCCTTCCCCTTTGTTCCTCTTATAGAAAAAATAAGGCCCGGGATTGAAACAGGACTTTTCTTTACGATGGTTTCAGCAGTTGCGGTAGCAATAAGGGCCTATATCGGAAGAAAATTTTCTTTTTGGGGAAGACCGGCAGCTCTCATACCTGGATTTCTGGGGTATGCATGTGGATTTTTCGCTGCCTATTTTGCAAGGAATACTCTTGAATTCATGGCAGTTGGAATTCTTATAGGCATAGGAGTGGGAATCGTATACCCAAATGTCACCGCAATGACTCTCAGATGTGCGGACCAGCGGTACAGAGGAGTAACCATGGGGTTTGTCTCATCAATGGGGGACCTTGGATTCTGCACAGGTCCTATAATATTCGGCTATCTTTCATTTAAATTAGGCCTATTAAACTCCTTCCTTCTATGGGCGGCAATAATGGCCACAATTCCCCTCATAATAGTCACTTCATTTGGAAAAACCGTAAAGAGATAATTCTTTCTCTTAAATCATTTAGAATCTATTCCTGTTGTCCCCTGAGTAAATTTATAAAAAGGTCAAATATAAAATCTTGGGGATTTCATAAAAAATAGAAGTAAAAAAAGGTGGTGCCGAGGGCGGGACTCGAACCCGCACGGGCTTCAACCCACCAACACCTCAAGCTGGCGCGTCTGCCAATTCCGCCACCTCGGCACCGCAATCTATTTCTTTGTGTCCGTCTTCTCGCTTACAACAGATTTTTGTAAAACGGAACCAGGTTGTGCCTTCGAAGAAAGCACATATAAAGAAACAGATGTAATAATGAATAGTGTTGCAAGCACCGCTGTAATCTTAACAAGCACTGTTGTAGCCCCTCTTGGCCCAAAAACAGTGGAACTGCTAGAACCACCGAAAACAGCTGCAATATCAGCCTTCTGACCACTCTGCATCAAAATAGCTATGATGAGCAGTATAGAAATAATTACATGAAAAACAAGAATAACGCTATACATTATTTTTTCTCCTTAAATGCCTTAAGTCCAGCAAGGATTATATCATAAAAACTGTGGGGTTTCAAGGAAGCTCCTCCCACAAGGACTCCGTTAATGTGGGGTTGAACCATTAGCTGATATGCATTTTCGGGTTTCACTGAACCGCCGTATAAAATTTTAATTTTACTGCCAAGAAATTCGCTTATAAAAGAATGCACCTCTTCAGCCTGATCGGGAGAAGCAGTTTTTCCTGTCCCTATTGCCCAAATTGGCTCATAGGCTATTATCACTTTATTTATATCCACATTGGAAAGGTCCGAATCCAGCTGAAATTTAATCTTGTCCATTGTCCTTCCCGCCTCTCTCTCGGCAAGATGCTCTCCTATACAGAGAACTGGCTTCAATCCATAGGAAATAGCTGACTTCAATTTTAGATTTATCAATTCATCGGTTTCGCCGAAAATATTTCTTCTCTCCGAATGGCCAATTATTACATATTCAACCCCTACATCCAGAAGCATCTCTGCAGAAACTTCCCCTGTAAAAGCTCCCTTCTTCTCCCAGAAAAGATTCTGTGCTCCAACCTTTATATTGCTTCCCCTTGCCTCATCAACAACAGAGGGGATGGTAACAAAGGGAGGGAAGATAACGATGTCGGCATCCAAACCCTTAGCCTTAGGGGAAATTTCTTTTACAAATTGCCTTCCTGATGTAGGGGTATGATTCATCTTCCAGTTTCCAGCTACAAATGGCCTCATTTCTCCTCCAGCGCTTCAATACCAGGCAATTTCTTACCGGAGAGAAACTCAAGGGAAGCTCCTCCCCCTGTTGAAATATGAGTAATTCTATCAGAGACACCAGCTTTCTTCACTGCAGCAGCGGAATCTCCTCCTCCTACTATGGAAAAGGCGTTAGAATCGGCTACTGCTAATGCAATTGCTCTGGTTCCATGAGAAAATCTTTCTATTTCAAAAATTCCCATAGGTCCATTCCATACAATCATTGAAGCATTCTTTATTTTTTCTGAAAAAAGTTTCTCTGTTTCGGGTCCAATGTCAACCCCTATCCATCCATTCTCTATTTCTTTCATTACTTTTATTTCTGCATCCTCCTTTATTTCTCTAACGCAGCGGTGGTCCACTGGAAGGACAAATTCTATCCCTCTTCTTACAGCTTCATCCATTATAGCTTTAGCTTCATCCAGCATCTCTTCTTCCACAAGAGAATTTCCCACAGGAAAACCCTTTGCCTTTAGAAAGGAGTAAGCCATCGCTCCACCAATGAGAATTCTGTCCGCATGCTTCATCAGACTCTTTAAAACAGGTAATTTATCAGAGACCTTTGCCCCTCCTGTAATAAGAACGTATGGGTGAGACGGCTCAAAAAGTGCTTTAGACAGATTTTCAAGTTCCTTCTTTACAAGAAACCCTGCTCCTTTCTCCTGTATCAAGGAAGGCACTCCGCAAACTGAAGCATGGGCTCTGTGAAGAGTTCCAAAGGCATCATTAATATAAACTTCTATTCCCTTCACCAGCTCCTTTGAAAAGTCCGGGTCGTTCTTTTTCTCTCCGGGGTGAAATCTCAGATTTTCCAGCAAAAGGATTTCTCCTTGCTTTAGACTGGCCTTCATTTTCTCAACCTCTGGACCCACCACTTCTCCGGGAAATTTCACTTCCTTGCTAAGGATCCGGGAAAGCCTCTCTGCCACAGGT
>Ga0190334_1000817_pt1 | contig 14177 bp, 8 predicted proteins | sample 48720478_MG_FD_161270 | JGI IMG/M metagenome (GOLD analysis project Ga0190334, IMG submission 161270) | Hydrothermal vent sediment bacterial communities from Southern Trench, Guaymas Basin, Mexico - 4872-04-7-8_MG | ecosystem: Environmental > Aquatic > Marine > Hydrothermal vents > Sediment ...
TCAGCGCACTGCTGAACGGACCCTGGAAGGCCCACAGGAGTTGCCCCGCGCTTGCCAGGAGCAGACCCAGAATGAATGTCTCATCCTTGCCCAGTCCAAGGGCCACGAGCGGTGCGATCGCTATTACCAGCAGGGATAGGAGGGATCGGACGGCGATGCTGTTGGGCAAGAGCGAGGCGGTTCGTGCCCGGTCCTCTGCCATCTCGCGCACCATGTAGGGCGCCATACCCAGATCCGTGAAGATCCCAAACATGGCCACGTAGGCCATCACGGCCGCATACTGGCCAAAATGCGCCGCCCCCAGCTTGCGGACGATATAGACGTTGAAGGCAAATCCCATCAGGCGCATCAGGACCTGCGCGCCCAAGACGAAGGCCGAATTGCGCACAACCATCGCGAGGGTGCCCTGGAGGATGGAATCCGAAACATCCTCCAGCTCGCCACCTTCGCCCAGGACCCGGGGGGGATCCCGCCATTCACCGCTCAATGGCGCTTCTCCTGCCTTTCAAAGCACATCGCGCTTGAAATAATCGAGCGTGAGTAAATTCCAGATAAACCAATCCGGGTTGTCGATCTTCCAGATGAAATCTTCCTTCGATATGAAAGACGGCCGTTCTATCGAATGGACCATATCGCGCAAGGGCCCCTTCGCCATCCATGCAAAAAGAGTGTTGTTGAAGCCGCTATGGCCCTTGTGCTTGTCGACATTGGGGTAGGGTGTCTCTTTCTCGAGGATGCGCTTAAAGATCGGTTTTGTTCTTCCTCGAACGCAATAGCGGAGCTTGGGCCGGAGCGTGAAGATGCGCTGGATGAACTCCCAGTCGAGATAGGGATATAGCACACGCACGCGGTAGTTGCCATACAGCCGCCCAATAACAGGCTGATCGTCAGCCACAAAGGTGACCAGGCATAAGGTATGGATCCCCTCAGTAAGTGTGCTTGGATGAAGGTATTCCCTGGCCCTCTCCCGTCTTTCGACAAAAGCTCGCCTGACGGCATCTGGCCCAAAGCATCGTAGAGCCAGCGGAAGATCCGAAAACAGTCCGGGTGCATTCCATGGATTCAAGGGTGACAGCGGATCCTTCTCGCCACGAAGCCATCGGGCCAGTTCGCGGGCCCCGTAGGCCTTATTCGGCAAAACGGGGCCTAGTATCCGGGCCGTTCCATCAAGCAGCCATGCCGCCTTAGGTATCCGGCCAAGAGACTCGATTTGCAAGAGTCGCTTGGCTGATTCCATGCCGTGCAGCGTATCCCCTGCCACCCCGATAATGACATGTGAGATCTCCCCAAACCGCTCGGAGAAAGCTTCTGCCAAAGCCAGATGGCAGGGCATCGATTCGTGAGCCACCGGAGCACCGGCAATCTCAATCGAGCGGCGCAACAGGTGGGGGTACTGCTCTGCCGTAATTGTGACAGCCTCGTGAAGTGTCTGGAGCGCGTCGCTCGCCTCTAGTGCATATTGCGCCTCATGGTCGAACTCTGGGATAGCGACCCGATAGCTCCAGGAGCGGGGTTGGGTGCCATTCACCCACTCTTGATTGATCCAATGCTGAAGAAGGCCAGAATCAATCCCGCCGGAGAGGAGCGTGGCAGCCCTCCCCCCTTCCCGCAATAACCACTCCAAGTAGTGCCGGATCATTCTTTCGGAGTGCTCGCCGAATGCATCAACTTCGGCATCTGAGAGGCGATGAAGCTCAGGTCGGGCGGTCGTTTCAAGAGTTTGCACCAGACCGTCCTGTATGTTCCCGCTCACCCATCTCAAGCGGTGACCGTGCTCCAAACGCTGGATAGATCTCAGGTATGTGCGACGGCCCATCACGGATCGGAAAAGCATGTGTGAGAGTAGCGCTTCTGCATCCAGCTCAAGGCGGGCGAGAAAAGGAAATAGCAGCCGAATATCATCCGAACAGACGAAAAGGTCCTGGCCTTGATAGAAATAGAGAGTGTTCGACCCCGCCAGACTCCGAAAGAGGCAGGCTCGCGGCTCTCGCTTATCGACGCTGAGGATCAGATAATTGCCGGTCAGCCGGGAATGATCGACATCTGTCGGTGTGCAAATCCCTCGTCGCATGAGTTCTTTTGCACCGATAACTGATCCTGAGGCAGCATCCCGAGCCAGCCCTATACAAACTGCAATCGCACTCTCATTTTCGGAAATGCTCCTGTGTGTGGAATACAAGAAGAGCAATCTTCCATCTTCGTATTTCAGGGCCTTAGTCCACCCTGGGTTCTTGGAATCACCGCATAGCCGCTCGACTTTTCCAATATCGCTTGGCTCTCCGCATACCATCAGAAGAGCAAGGCCTCCCTGTCTCAGCAAATTAGAAAGCTTCTTCTCATTCATGGAGATCCCCATGGCTCCTATGATCGGAGCATCCTGCTGCGCCTATGCATCCCAATCGAACCGGGGGGGGGCGCGATGGCAAACGAGACGACCTATTCAGACAGGCTGATCGTAGAACCGGCGCAGCATCATCTCATAGGTCATGATGGGGGCAATCTTCCCGATGATGTGTTCCTCGCGACCCCCCCGGTGACGTTCGAGAAGCGACCGCAAGAAGGCCGCATTGTAGAACTCCCGTCCCAGCGTAGTGGACGAAAGCAGCAGACCCTCCGCCCAGCCCATCAGATCCTTTCGAAGCCACCCCTCCGGATCCTCATGAATAATGCGCTCATCTCGCCTCCGCACCCGCCGCAGGAGCGCGATCCATGCAGCGTGCATCGCGCGAATGGGACGGCGGGCAGTCGGGAGCCGGCCATCCACATCGCGCGGTACCCAGGTGACCGCGGGGACCTCCCGGGTGAGCAGGGACATATACAGCCGGTCGTGCAGGCGGTAGCTCGTGGGGAGGGAGAACACCCAGTCCACCAGCTGATGGTCGCAGAACGGGTAACGAACCTCAAGGAAGGCCCGTTGATAGATCTCGTTCATATTCGTCAGCCGCATGCTGTGGTTGATGCTGGTGAAGAAATCGATCTTCTGCGCATAGTCGCGCGCTTCGATCTTTTCAAGAACCTGAAGCAACGATCGGAAAGCCCGATCTCGGATCTCGGTGTAGAAATCCGGCGCGAAAAGCAGTTTTTCCTCGGATTCCGTCAGACCTGGCCAAGCATAGTCACGGACGAGGTGGCCATACACTTGTGCGGCGAAACTGAGATCATCCACCGCCTGAAGCGCCTTGGTAGAATGCTCTAGCCCCCGGGCGCCGAGGAGTTGATCCCCATAGAAGCCTGTCAGGTTGACGTCCATCATCTCCCTGGCCGGCTCCAGTGTCTCAGCGAGATGACAATGCGTCCAGGTAACTTGCCCCTCTGTCATCTCGAGATGGAACTCAGCCTGCTTCGTGATCCAACGGCCGTTATCCAGAGGGATGAAGCGGTTGGGGACGCCCAGGCGGCGGGCGATCCGCCGGGCATTGCGTACATCCCGGCTTCCTGGTATACCGTATGTAAGGGTCACAAAAGGGATCGATTCCTTCGCGGCCAAGCCTGCGATGGTCCGCGAATCGAGACCTCCGCTCAGGTACACCCCGATACGGTGCTTGCCGCTGGTCCGCTTGCGGATTGACTCCCGCATCAGGTACCCGGTTTGCTCAACCGCCTCTTCAAGCGAAACGCCTTCGAGACGCGAGGGGATATCGCGATAGTCCCAGTAATGGCTTATCCGGAGATCCCCGTCATCTCGCCCGTACTCAAGCACAGACCCATAAGGCAAGAGATGGATCCCCTGGAAGTATGTCCGATCGGCCAGCAGGCGCTGGAAGCGCAGAAACTGCGCCATGGCCGTGAGGTCGAGGGTCCGCTCAAAGGACGGGTCCGAGAGGATGGCCTTCATGCCGGGCCCAAAGGAGAGCCTGCCCTTGTAATGAGCATAGTAGATGGGGATTAGCCCCAGGCGGTCATTGGCGAGCAATAGCTTGCGGCGCCTGCCATCCCAAATCGCCAAAACGAAGACACCCTCCAGGTCTTCAAGGAAGGCCTTCCCCCTGAGCCGATAGAGATGCAGCACGCGTTCGGCATCGCTGCGGAAGCGGAATGAAGGCTCCTGGGGATCCGGATTGCACCGCTGCTCCCCGGCGCGGTAGATCTCGCCGAAGAAAACCCCCGTCAGGTTCTCATGCCGCAAATGAACTGGCTGGCGTCCTGACGAGAAGAGGCCGATATTGACCTGCCCCAGCCCCACCGTTCGCGTATCATCGCACCAGGCCTGAACCCGGTGATGCGGCCCCACGCGCAGCGCCTCCGACATCCTTCGAAAGTCGTCGGCGTCGAAGACGCTCTTCCTATCGACGAGCCCGAATACTCCGCTCATTCCCTCGACCTTGCATCAGAGTCCTCGCAGCAACAATGGTGAGTTAAGATCGCAAATGGCTACGGCCGACAAGGCCCAGCGGCTACTCGAGGTAGCCCAGATCTCTGAGCCGGGCCTTCACCGCTTCGTCCACCTCGGATTCGACCGGCGCCGCGCCGCCCATCCTATCAGTGTCATAGGTGGGCACGGATGTGATCGGGTAATCCCGGAGAAACGAGGTTTTCAAGGCCTCCGCCAGCACCCGGCCGGGCATGTCCTCTCCAACCGGCAACCCCATGAGCGCCAGCACAGTCGGAACGACATCAAACACCGTCGCCCCCTGTAGGGCTCCGCCAACCCGCACGGCGGGCCCCGCAAGGAGGATGATACCGTCGGGCGCATCCTCATGTTGCCCGGACCAGGGCAATTGTCCCGAGGGACCGTGCCCATGGTCGGACACAATGACAACCGTCGTCCCCTTATCGATTTCGGAGAGAATTCGCGAAAGGAGGCCATCCAGGTAGCCGTACCAGCTTTCGATTGCTCTTCCGTAGCGAGCAACATCGCGCGGATCGACCGCCTCGAAGTGCTGCGGTTCATAGCAATGCCAGAAGAAGTGCTGGACCGCATCCGCATCCAGGAAAAGCCCGAACAGATCAGGCCGGTACTTGCGATAGAAATGCAATCCAGCCTGAATGCGATACTCTTGCCGAAGGTAGACAAGCTTGAGGAACCGGGCCGGGTGGAATTGCGACGGATCTGGATCAGTGAGCGTGTAGCGGACGCGTGCCAATTCCTCTGCCTCTTCTGGATTGAGATCAAAAAATCGACCCATTTCATCCAGCGAGAGCTGCTGATCCGTCCGCAAGAATCGAACGGCCTCCTCGAGGAGCTCCGCAGGATAGGCAGCATCGATCAGATGGGCTTCAGGGCTGGATAGAAGATCTTCGACGTACTGCGAAACGATAAAGCCATTTACTTGCTCTGCGGGCCACGTGTTCCACCAGCTTACGAATCCCGCCGTGCGGCCGCTTTCGCTCACCACATTCCAAAGAGCCTTGCACTTGCGAAAGTTGGAAGTCATCGGAATTGAGCGGAGCCAGCCTCTCCCCGTGAGCATTTTCCTCCAACTCGCAAGGCGCGTCACCCTATAGATGGCCCTCATCAAGGGACTTAGCTGCTCCCAGCGGTATTCATAGAAGGCCTTCTCGAGACCGCGCGCCTTTAATACTGTGAACGCCTTCAAACCGTGCTCGTCTGGAGTCTTGCCCGTGCTGAGTGTGCCCCAGATGATGGGCGAAAGCGTTGGATAGAGCGTCTTGAGCGCGCCGTGGCACCCCTCCCGCATAAGTCTCGCAAACGTGGGCAGTTTCCCTCGCTTGACCAGCGGTTCAATCACGCGCCAGGTGGCCGAATCGATCCCGATCAAAGCAACTTTGGGTTTCTTGCTAAAGGAAACCATGGGATATCCAATTCCTCTTGGGGACCTGCCAGTTATTGGGCCCATCCGGTCCCTCTTCCATTATTCAGAATATGAAAGACAATTTCTTCGGGGTCAATCTCACTTGGATTGTTTGGGCTGGGCTTCAACCGAGGCTGATTCGATATTGCCGAGCCCACTCGCCCAAACAGATCAAGCTCCAGGCTTGGCGGTCATATCCCGGGATGCCACCTTCGATGCCTTGATAAAAGCGGCCTGTAAGATATCCCGGGTCGAAAACCTGCTCTCCCTTCAACACGCCCACGGAGAAGATATCCAGCATCATCTCCTTCAAATCACCCAGCAGCCATTCTCGTAGCGGAACGTCGAAAGTCCTTTTCGGTCGGGCCACAATCTCGCTCGGTAAGCGAGAACCCACCAGCGCCTTCAGGATGTATTTGGAGGTGTTCTTCCGCAGCTTCCAATGCGAGGGAATGGAGGCCACATATTCAAATAGATGATGATCTAGAAAGGGGGTCCTCGCCTCGATCGAATGGGCCATGCTCGACTTGTCAATCTTCATGAGCAAGTCGTCTGGCAGCCATACTTTCGTGTCGATGTACATCAGCCGGTGCAAACGGTCTTGGGCCTGGCAACGATGATAGTGGCGAGAAAAGGCCTCAGCCGTCTCAGACCGCGGCGCTCCTGCATGGAAGGACGGATGATAGCATCGTCTCTTCTCTTCATCCGTAAAAACCGCCACCCAGGCCACCATTTGTGATCCGGGGGGAAGCGACCAGAACCAAATGGTCCGGGGGTGATATTTCGGCCTACGGATGAGCCGATTTGCCATCTGGGCCATCACCGGCAACGCGACGCGACGGATAGATGCCGGAGGCCATTGATACCGAGTTGCCCAACGATCCGCTCGGTAGTAATCGTATCCTCCAAAGAGCTCATCACCGCCTTCGCCGGTTAGGATCACTTTGACATGTTCTTTGACGAACTTCGAGAGGAGGAATGTTGGCACGGCGGCGGGATCCGCGATCGGCTCATCCAGATGCCAAACGAGGCGCTCCACGATTTCGGGTGCGCAACCCTCGATGATCAATTCATAATGCTGTGTCCCGAAGTGCTCTGATAGGATCTTTGCGAAGGGGAGCTCGCTCACGCCGCCATCTGGAAAACCTACTGAGAACGTCTTAATGGGCTGTTGCGAATAGCGAGACATCAGACCTACGATGGTCCCTGAATCGATCCCCCCGCTGAGAAAGGCACCCAGCGGAACATCGCTTCGCAAGCGCAGGCGGACCGACTCCTGGACCAGCTCGCCCATCTGTTCGAGACAATCTGGCCAAGTTCCGGGCGCCTGCGCCTGGAAATCCAGGTCCCAATATGGGCGAAGAGTATGCTGCCGACCCTTTTGGGTGAGAAGGTATCCCGCCGGAAGCTTGCGGATGTCCTTCAGCATCGTTCGAGGCGCGGGAACATAGCCCAGCGTGAGATAGTCGTCCATGGCAGCAATATCCATGCTACGCAGTGTGGGGTCCCATGCCAAGATGGCTTTGATCTCGGAGGCGAAGACGAGCCTCTGATCATTCAAGGAATAGTAAAGCGGTTTCTGACCGAGACGGTCGCGGGCGATGAGAAGCTTGTTCTCCATTTGATCCCAAACCGCGAAGGAGAACATCCCACGCAAATGCTCAACGCACAGGTCGCCCCACTCCTCATAGGCATGAACGATCACTTCCGTGTCGCTCTGTGTCCTAAGAGTATGCCCGCGATTCTCAAGATCCCGACCCAGCTCAACATAATTGTAGATTTCACCGTTCAGGACGACACATTTCGTCTGATCTTCATTGAAAATCGGTTGATGGCCACCCTCCAAATCAATAATGCTAAGACGACGAATCCCCAGCGCTACCTGATGGTTCGCGAAGATTCCCTCATCATCCGGACCACGATGCTTGAGGGTCTCCATCATCGCCCGCAGTCGTTCGACGTCGATTTCCGCCGCATCACCCAGACGCACCACGCCACAGATTCCACACATCGCGGCTAATGCTCCATCCGGATGACGGAGGATCGAGATAGGCGGGCCCTATCTCTCTCCGCATAGGCCATGCTGGACCTCGGCAGATCCAGCGAAGGCTTCCTAGAATCCGATGCTCTCATAATCAATCACACCATACCCCCGGCCCCAGGGATCGCCGCGCTCATACTCGCCAAAGCCCGCCTTGGCGGCCAATCGCAGGTAATCATCCGATCTTTCGGGCACTCCGCCGCGATAGCCCTCTGCATGAAGGAAATCGCAGAGCACGCAGTCCAATGCGACGGGATCCGTGGCCAGGAATAGGCTATTGGGAGCGCGGCCGCCAAAAGTGCCCCAGGGCGTGGGTTTGGCATCATTCTTCATGCGGTCGCCGAAGAGCCCGTCCGCGACCGTAAGGGCCGTCTTTGCGACGATATTCGGGTTTCGATAGATGTCAACAAGCGGATTGTAGTCCGCGGTGTAATGGGGCGCCTGCCACTGGAAGCACATCCATGCATGCAGCGGCGGGCAATGGTCGATTGACCCAAAATGGTTCTTGAAACCCAGGCTTACACCCGCACCACCATGTCTCTTCAATATGGGCATGTTGATGAGATAGCGGGCATCCAGAAGAACATCGGTGATACGTTGGGCGGGAGGCCGTGGGACATGCGCAGGGTTGCTCCACGCGATTTCCGCCTCGGAGCCACCTTTCTCAAATCCGGCGTGCTCGTTGCAGCCTCTGTCGAAGAACCGCACGCCTGGATAGCGACAGCCACGAATAAACCGCTTCGGGATTTTCCGCTCGCTAACAGGAGGGTTGCCCCCGATGGTGGCATCATAAACCCAGATGTCGCTCTCCCGAAACTCGCTGTAGGCTTCCTTCAGGCCACGCACCAAGGCATTGATCGGGTGGATCAAGGCATCAATTTTCAGTTGCCACTCCTCACAATTCTCCTCACACACCCCACACCAAAGCGCGTTGTTGAAATTGGCCTTGATGGCAATGCCCGTTTCGCCCGGCCTGTAGGTGGGAATGATGGATCGCCAGGCTTCGGCGACAGACTTCGCACCGGTCAGGGCAAGTATGCCCCGATCCATCATTTCATTCACCACATCCTGATCCACGGAGTTGCCGTAGTATCCATCGCCGAAGTCCCAATGGGTCGCTTCCGAGGAATGAATATGAACCACCCGCGGTCCATAACGCGCTGGCTCTTTCCACTCAGGCGTCAAGAGCTCGGCCCCCGCAGGGGTCTCCTCGGCGGTGGGTGCCGATGAGGGCGAGGGCGTGGGCTCCATCGATATCCTGCGGGTATCCTGTGGTGTGCTGCTTGGCCGCTGCAAGGTGCCTGGGACGCTCTGTGGCCTCGGGGAGCGAAGGAGCCGGGCAGCCGCCAGGCCTGCCGCGCCGAGGCCAGTCAACATGATCAGCAGGGCTTCACGCCTGGACAGCGATCCCTTCATGCCTCTTCACCTTTCCAGAAAGACCAGATGCGGGGAGCCACGCAACGCCCAGCCATCAGTCATCCTCGGCCCGTGCCTTGGTTGGTGCATCGAGTTTCGCGACCGGCATGCGCAGGTAGGCCGTTGTCTTCTGCTTGCGATGGATGTCGGCCGTCACACGACCCACTTGCTCCGGCGTCAAATCAAGCGCTTCCGCGATGGCCTCCAGAGAGAAAGCCCTTTCCAGCCCGAGCCAGACGGTGTCCAAAATGTCAAAGGGCACCCGGAAAAAGAACTCCTGTTGGGAACCGCCGCCACTGTAAGTATCGGTGCTTGGGGTCCGACGCTGGATCGTTTCAGGCACGCCCAAGTAATCGGCCATTTGATAGACCTGGGTCTTGAAGAGGTGCGCTATGGGTTGAAGGTCTGCACCTCCATCTCCATACTTGACGAAGAAACCAAGGTCGTGCTCATCTCTATTCGCGGTGCCAATCACGGCGAAATGCCGCAGCTCGGCGTGATGGTAGAGCATGGCCATGCGCATGCGCTGCTTGAAGTTCGAGGCTGCCGTGATCTCCTGCAGCTCCTTTGGAAGCAGCCGCTTTCGAGTCTCTCGTCCATCCGGGTCCACAAGCACAAGCGAGAATACATTCAGCGTTCCCCGTTCCAGCAGGTCGCCTGGAAGAACGATCCTGGTGCGGTAACCCAATTGAGGATCAAACGCCGGGAAAACCCGTCGGATGGCCGCGTCTCGCCTTGCATAGCATCCCAGACCTTCGAGAGCGTCGGTGAGGTCTTCCAAGATGGGCTCCACACCGAAGTGGGAGGCCACAGCTCTTGCGAGATCCTCGCTCGCCGGATCCGATTCCTTCTCGGGCAAGATGAGAGCCGCTATCTTTTGGACATCGAAAGCACGGGCGAGCAAAGCCAATACGACGCTCGAATCGATGCCACCGCTGATGCCGACGACCGCTCCACGGCGCCGCATGACCCGCAGAACTTGACGCTGAAGAAAGGCGACGATCCGATCCGTCTCCAGCCTCGGATTAATCTTGAGTTCTTCTGCCAGATTTCCCATAGGATCCTTGCGTGGATTCCAATCCCTCTCGGTGAATTTCCTTGAGGCCAGGGCCGCGTGGAATAGGTGGGGATGTTCGGAATCCTGATACAAAAAGATGATGAACCAATTGGGCCGATAGAATGCCCACAAAAGCCATCTCGTCCGTCTCACTCAGCGGCGCTCCGCGGCTGGCTTTTCTGAGCATCCCCGAGACGGACGCTGGCGCAAAGAGCCCCGCCTCACGGAGACATGCCTCTGAGAGTACCTCTCGGATATAGTCCAATTCCCCGGACCCAAAGAAACTGGATTGTATCGGGGCCCGATAGGGACGTTTAGGCCGACTCCAGATGTCCTCGGGAAGCCATTGCGCGGCCACCTTCTTCAATAGGTATTTTTCGGTCATGCCAAGAAGCTTATAGGAGGGGGGCAGTTGATTGCAGAACGCCATGACTCGGTGATCCAGATAAGGAAATCGCCCCTCCACTGAGTGGGCCATCGCCATACGATCTCCCTGGGAGGAGAGCAAGTACTGCGCAAGGAAAATGCTGCTTTCGAGGTACTGCGCTCGATGGAGTGGATCCCAGTCCTCGAACCCGGAGGGATACGCTATGGCGTATTCTCCTGCTTCCTCGACCGCGTGCCGCAAATCTCGCGAGAAGAAGCGCTTCGTTCGGCCGGTCGTATGCCAGCGAACACAGTGTGAATAATCCGGCGCATCCAGGTCGGTCAACCGATATCCGAAGAAACGACGCAGATAGGAATCGTTGGCGCGCGATATTCCATCAATATAGGGGTAGAGGCGGCGAAGAAGCAGCGGACGGATCTCTGAGCTGGCCTGCTTGGCCCAGAACCTGCGGACCTTGGCCTCTTTGAAAATATGGTATCCAGCCAGGAATTCATCTGCGCCCTCCCCCGTCAGGACAACCTTGAAATGCTGATCCTGCACCAGCTTAGACAGAAGGAATAGGGGCACAGGCGAAGTGCGCAGGATGGGTGCTTCCGTATGCCAGATGACCGCCGGAAAGGATGCGCCGATGTCTTCATTCTTGGCGTAGACCACATGATGCGACACGCCAAGGTGCTTTGCCATCCGCAGCTGATGCTCGCTCTCGTCGAAGCGCGGGTCCTCAAATGCGATGGAGAAGGTGCTTAGGCGGCTATCGGCCACCTCCCGGATGAGGGCCGCCACCACGGAAGAATCAATGCCTCCGCTGAGGTAGGCGCCCACAGGCACGTCGGCGCGCAAACGGATCCTCGTGGCATCCATGAGTAAGTCTCGAAAGGTTTCAACACAAGTGGAAAGGTCCCGAGCGTGGCCATTCCCCTGCGTGTCCTGACAACGCTCGCCGCCGGTTGCCGCCTTTGCCGGGAAACGCAACTCATAGTAGCGGTGCACGCTCAGGCCCTCCTTATCCATCAGCAGGTAGTGGCCCGCAGGTAGCTCGAGGATTTCTCGGAAGATAGTCCGTGGCGATAGCGTTGACCAGAAGGTGAAGATTTGATCCATGGCCAGCGGATCGATCTCTGCCTGCACGCCAGGATAGGCCAGGATCGCCTTCATCTCCGATCCAAAGATCATCATGTGGCCGCGCCGCGTATAGAACAGCGGCCGGATTCCGACCCTATCGCGTGCCAGGAACAGAACCTGTCTTCGTGAATCCCAGATCGCGATGGCGAATTGGCCGTTGAGATCGTTTAGGCACTCGGGGCCCAGTTCCTCGTAAAGGTGCAGTACTACTTCCGTGTCCGTCTCCGTACGGAAACGGTGTCCCCTCGCCAGTAGGCCGCTCCGCAATTCCGGATAGTTGAATATCTCTCCATTGAAGACAATCCAAAGGGATTCGTCCTCATTGGAAATTGGCTGCTGCCCGGTTTTCAAATCGATGATGCTCAGGCGCACGCTGCCCAACCCGGCTCGTTCATCGGTGTAGATGCCCGCTTCGTCTGGCCCACGATGCCGGATCATCCCCAGCATTTGAAGCAGAACGTCCGTCTGAACAGGCCGGGCTTCGCTTGGGTGAACAACGCCTACAATGCCGCACATATCCCCATCCCATCGTCCGCGATGGCTCCATCTGCCCCTATGCAAGTGCCACGTGAGGGTGGCCGAGGGGCCTGGGAACGGGGCGGTGCGCCCGTTCCCAGCCCCTCGATGTCAATCGACCAGAAGGCCGATTGCTGATAACGCAAATATCCCATTGGCATCAGGGAGCTTCCCGAGAAACCAACTCCCTCTTCGCGATTTTCCCGGAAGAGGTTTTTGGAAGATGCGCCCGGACCTCGACATACTTCGGAACCATGAAATCTTCCAAGTGGGCCTTGCAATGTGCGATGACACGCCTTTCATCCATCTCCGCCGAATCGGCAACGACAAAGGCCTTGACCGCCTCACCCAAGACGGGATCGGGGACACCCACCACGGCCGCCTCCCGAATGCCTTCGAGTGCATAGATCACGCTTTCAACTTCCTTCGGTGCGACCTTCTCGCCGCGGCTCTTGATGATGTCATCCTTGCGGCCTACGAAATAGAAATAGCCTTCCGCGTCCATCCGGAAGAGATCGCCGGTATAGCACAGACGCTCGCCCGGAATGGGCGCGGGGCGGAATCGTTCCGCTGAGGCCACCGGATCCCCCCAATAGCCACGCATGACATGCCGGCCACGGACGACGAGCTCGCCCACCTCGTCAGGCCCCAGGCGATGGCCCGCTTCGTCCTCAACCCACGCCTCGGTCCCCGGAATAGGGATGCCCACAGACTCCGGACGATGCTGGATCTGATCTGGAGGTAGATATAGCGTCCGCTTCGTCTCGGTCAGGCCATACATGGAGTAGATCCGGCAAGAGGGGAAGCGTTTGCTCAATTCTGTGATATGGGCCGGAGGAAGCGCGGCAGCGGTATTTGTGATGTATCGCAGACTTGACAGGTCAAACTGGCTGAGATCCATGCGCAGGAGGACCGCGAAGATCGTGGGTACGCCCGGGAAGCCTGTGACCCGCTCCTTCTCGATGCGTTGGAGCACCGCGGCGGGATAGGCAAACGAGCGCTCCAAGACCAATGTGCCGCCGAAGGCGACAACCATGATCAATTGATACAGACCGTAATCAAAGGATAGTGGAAGAACGTCAATGACGATGTCGTCATCCTTGTTTTCGAGGTACTCGATGATGGAATTGGCCGCGAAGACCATGTTGCTGTGATCGCTCATGACCCCCTTGGGCTCGCCCGTGCTGCCGGATGTATAGATCAGGCAAGCCAGGTCAAGATCGATGTTCGGATTGGGGGGACGGGTCGCGGGGCATTCCTGCCGGATCCGTTCGAGCGATTGCTGCCCAGGCATCAAAGCGTCCTCATCAATTGGGCCCGTCAGGATACAAGTTCGTAGAGAAGACGCGGACATTACTGGATTGCGCCACGTCGCCTCCATCGACTGCGATGATAGGAAGGCTGTCGCGGTGCAATCTCCCAACATGAAAGCGAGTTTATCCGCCTTCACCGTTGGGTTGGCGATCACGAACACGCCGCCTGCCTTCAGCACGCCGAAGATGCTCACAGCAAGTTCAATTGAATTGGGCAGAAAGATGATTGCGCGATCCCCCCGCCTGAAGCCAGCGTGTAGGAGCGCATGGGCAAGTCGATTCGCATCGCTCTCGAATTCAGCGTAGGTCAACCTCTTCTCTCCGCATATGATGGCGGTCTTTTGCGGGAGTCTCTCGGCGCTTCTCTCGAGGAATTCATGGACTAGCATGGATTTCTCTTTTCGCCTTGGGTTCTCGCATGAAACGATGCGCTTGGGTGGCCTGCGAGGGGGGGCGCCACAATCCCTGGCGCGCTAATTGCCTCCCACGGCCGGGATTCTTGTCGCTCCCCTCAGCCAGCCATCTTGCCCCGAATGTAGCTCGCCAGACTGCGGATCGAATCGAAGTTCTC
>Ga0190334_1000818_pt1 | contig 14176 bp, 14 predicted proteins | sample 48720478_MG_FD_161270 | JGI IMG/M metagenome (GOLD analysis project Ga0190334, IMG submission 161270) | Hydrothermal vent sediment bacterial communities from Southern Trench, Guaymas Basin, Mexico - 4872-04-7-8_MG | ecosystem: Environmental > Aquatic > Marine > Hydrothermal vents > Sediment ...
AGAGAGACCGCCGCCTTGGGCCACCAGCCAGTTAGCATATATTTTCCCGTCAACATTGATGAACCCATCGCTTCCACCGCCGACGCCATCGTCGATAGTGACCTTGAGGTTGTTCGACGAATCGTAAAACTTGAGGGTATTGTCGGCTCGGTTGAGGACGATGCGTTGACCGGAGGATGCCGTCTGCACCGTCCTGCCCGTGAGGGTTCCGGCGTTGATGTCGTCGGCGTTCAGTACGCCCCTGACGGTGAGGGACGAGCCGTTCCACGAGACGTAGTTGGAGGCATTGCCTTTGAAGGTGAACTTGCCCGTGTTGTCGATATAGACCTGCCACTGGGAGCCGGAATAGTATCCGAGATAATCTGCGCCGAGATACAGTCCGGCACCCCCCGGCGTGCCCACGTTACTCCCGGGCAACACCTTCGTCACGAGATTGCCGCTGCTGTCGAGGCCGGTGTATGCCCTGCCCCCGCCGATTTTCTGACTGTAAGTGGTGCGCTTGTACGTGGCCCCGTCCGGCACCTGGTCGAGGTTGTCGGCCGTCACCAGGATACCGGCGTCGGAAAAGTTGGTAATGCCGGACGCATTGCCTATGACGAGCAGGTTGTTGTCGAGGTCGAAGTAAGTGGAGCCGTCGTTGCTCCGGAGTTTGCCCGCAGTGATTTTATTGGCGTTCAAGTCCCCGATGTACGCGTCCCCGATGACCTGGTTGGCGATGGAGTTCCAGGCGGTGTTGTGCACGCCGGCGATGTTGGTGGCGATGATGAACGTGTGGTCGTCCCGGGTCGGGGCCGTGTCCGACGCCTGGTAGTGGGTGGGGGTAGTGGTCTTTTGCCAGTAGATGTAGTGCTTGTTGGTGTTGCCGGAATCAATACTGTACGCGACTCCGTCGTAGTACAGGGTGTGGGCGTTCCAGCTGACGCTCACCGCGTCGGGACTGTGGTCGGTCCAACTGTCCCCGGTCACGACCGGTATCCTGGTGAACAGCTTGGACGCGGTGATGGCGTAGTCCTCTATGTCGTCCGCGCCCACGCCCCCCGTTACGGCGGTGACGAGTTCGTGTCCGGGGGTGGGGTACGGGTCGGATTCCCTCCCGGACCTGTTGACGGCCGTCACCCAGTAGTAGCGGCGCGCGTTGGCGGACCCGATGTAGTGGACGTAGGAGGTGGAGTTGATCGACGCCACCAGAACCGCATCCTCCCAGTTGAAGGAGGTGGAGGCGTAGATGTTCACACGGTCCAGGTCCGGGTCCGGGGGATTGTCCCACATGAGGGTGATGGCGCGAATCCCGCCGGTGGCGGACAGGTTCGTGGGGCGGGACGGAGGCGACGTCTTGCCCTTGATTTTTATCACGGCCTTGGGACTGTCCTCCTCCTGCTGCACCCGTCCCGTCCTGTCCACGGCCTGCACCATGACCTCGTACTCGTGGCCGGTGGTGAAATTCCCCACCAACTCAACCTTCCTATTCCTGACTCTCATGCCGTGTCAATCCTCTGTATGCATACTCTCACCTCACCCACTCCTTCTGCACCAGCCTCGTCCAGTGCTGATACGCGGTAGTGGGGACGTTACCCGCATTGTGGTTGGTCTTGCTGACGAAGGCGTGGTAGGACCCGTCACTGGTCTTGTACAGGACTGCGTCCCCCGTACTGTACGCCCTCGTGCTCACCCACACCCCTGTCCACTTCACCCCGTCCGGTATCAGCAACCAGGTGAAGAACAGGGTCCAGTAATAGTCCTGCCAGTAGTCCGTCACCCAGTATCGTGTGTTGAAGTAGCCGCTTTTCATGACGCATCCAGTGTCATCGACAGGCGGTTGCCGTTGGTGTCCACCGTGGCCGTGACCCTGTCCTTCGTCCCCGTGCTGTCCTTGAACTTGAGGGTGGCGGTGCCGCCCCCGCTACTCTTTCCGCACAAGACGGCGAACATGAGGCGGAGGGTGGACTGCAGGGTATAGGACCCCTCCACAACCCCGGCCATTATATCGTCCACGGACACGCCCTCGACCGCCGACACCGCCTTGTCCAGGTAGGGGATATTGGCCTCCACGTTGTCCGCCGCGGTCGTGGAGTCGCTGATTGCCTGGGCGTCCACTTTGGGAAGGTTGCTGGCGGCGCCGGTACTCACCACAGTACCGTCCCACTTCCCGACGTCCACCGTGTCCGTGGCTGGGTCGAAGGTGCTGCGGGTGGACACGGTCGCGTCCAGGTTCGTGATATTGGCCTCCACGTTATTCGCCGCAGTAGTACTGCCCGAGATGGCTTTCGCGTCCACGTGCAGGGATGCGGACAGGTCTTGGGTATCGGTGGAGATGAGGATTTTGTCATCGGTTCCCAGCGCGGTATCGGCCATGGACTGGAGACTGTCCGCGGCCGTGGTACTGCCCGAAATCGCCTTCGCATCCACGTGCAGGGTAGTGGAGAGGTCCTGGTCATCGGTCGAAATCAGCACTTTATTGTCACTACCCTTGGCATTGTTGACCATGGACTGGAGATTGCCCAGGGACGTGGCGCTGCCGTTCAGCTCATCCACATCCACCTGCAGTTTGTCGCTGGCGCCCACGAGGGAATCATAGACGTTGGCGGGCACGACCATGAACTCTCTCCACACTGGCAACGCACCGGATTTATGGACCGCCACTATCAACCGTCCCAGGGTGTCGGTGTCGGTGGTCTTCAAGGAGCACGAATACCACCCGTTCTCGTTGTGGGTCAGGGATGAGATGTCGCTCTTTTGTGCGAAACTCCCGCCGTTCTTGGACAACCTTACATCGATCTGTGTGATGGAGAGACCGGTCTCCGCCGTCTTGCCGTCGGTCTCGTCCAGGAACGGCCCCAACATGATGGTTACTGACGTGTTTTGCTTGAGGTATTGCATGATCACGCACTCCTTCTTCGTCTGTAGTAATTACTCCTGGCGGGTCCCGCCGGTGGGGTATATGTCACGGCGAGTTTCGGTTTATAATTGGTACCCTTGTCGGCGAAGTAAATACCGAAATAAGAATAAAGCTCTTCGCTCCACGATGGCTCTACGTCCGGTGCATCATAGGTCGCCTCCCGCTCTCCGAACTTGGACACGCCGGTGGTATTGATCGTCGCCAAACCGGAACTATTTAATATAAAGTCATTATACCCCGCGGTATTCCATGATGCGTAACTTATGGATGAGCTGTATTCCGTCGTCCCCAAGCTATCATAGTCTCCCGCGGCGAGAGATGTGTTACTGGCAGGAGCGGAAGAATATATATTTACGGTCGGTGATATACCGAGGAGGTCTCCCTTGCTATAACTGCGTATAGACAAGGTTGCGGCTGATATTGTCGCACCATCGGGGAGGGAAGAAGTATCGAACAGGAATATGCTGCGTGTAATAGTTTGCCACATGCCGGTACCTGTCCCCGCCCGTATCATCGGCGAACTGGCGCCAACAACATCATCAGGGCCATATGTTCCCGCACCGTTACGAATATCCGACCAGGTAATTCCGCCGACACTGTGTTGGACGGCTCCATCGACGCTGGTTGACTCGGGGTCGGCGTCGGGGTAGAAGGTGGCGGAGGCGCCGATAATGGCGGGGTAGGGACCTTCATACACTTCCACGTCCCCGTCCGCGACCTTGACCGGAACCGGGGTGTCGTCGGGTCCCGTGGCCGTGCCCAGTTTGGGCTTCCACGTGCCTGTATTGTGCACAATCCTCACCTCGCCCCCCGGGTTGGTCCCGAACACCCACCGCTCCCGCAACCGTCCCTCAATCACCCTCACTCGCCTCTTACAGACCCCGTAGTCGTACTCCAAGACATTGTCGTGGTAATTGGGGTTCCACGGGTCGGCGGGGAGTATCGTCACCGACTTGTACTTCACCTCTTCCCTGCCCACGTACAGTACCGGTTCCCACACCATCTCGTCCCGCACCGTCATGCCCCACGGCTGGTCATTGGTCGGGGCCAGTGCAATTCTCCCACCCACTACCTCGCACTGGAAGAGGTTGTTCTTCACCGCGTACCCTGTCCCCGTACTTTCCCAGCCCGGCACCAGCTTACTACCGTCATCCTTCCTCACCATCGGCAAGCCGGACGCGACCAGGATGCGCTTGTCGGACTTCCTGTCCACGTACAGTTTCGCGTACGGCCGTGTTCTGTCATAGTCGTGGAACTCCACGTAGTCCACGTCCATACCGGCCTTCTCCACGACCCGCTTTACGACCGGGTCCGTGACCCGCTGCCTGTCATCCGTCACTGGTAGTACCATATCACTTTCCTTTATCCTGGGGTGTGTCCGAGGTTGTCGTCCGTGATGCTGATATAAACCTTTCCGTCGTGCTCCACCACGTCCCCGGCGCTGTACGCCGTTTCGGCTTCCCACGCTCCTTGCCACTCCCTGTCGGCCTCGTCCACGTCCCTCCAACTCACTTCCCATTCCCCCCAACTCTCACCCTCGGACGGGTCCCATTCCACCAGTATGTACGACTCATACTCTCCCGTCGTCCTGTTGAAGGACAGGACCTCTTTCAATGACAGGTTCTGGGCCGTGTTGAAGTACACGGCGTCGTTCTGGGCCAAGTCGGGGGCGATTTTCTGCGCCATGTACGCGGACAGGTCGGAGCCCGGGGCATAACTGCCGTTCGCCAGCTTGCTGACCGTGGTGTCGTCCGTGTCCCCCGTATAGGGGTCGAACTTGTACACGCGCTCGTCATATTCCAACCCCACGACCCTCACCTTGTAGTCGCCCGACATGGACACGTCTATGACGCGGTAGAGTTTCGAGGCCGACCCCAACTCCCCGAACGCATACACGTCGTGTTTTTGGGGCGGGGTTGACCACGTGTCACCGGCGTCGAACTGCATGATTGCGGTCGTGCCCGCTCCCGTCACTGCCTTCCTCACCAACCTCCCGTCGGACAATTGCACCTGCAGTTCGTAAGTCTTGTCCAGCTCCAACACCACTTCCTTGTCCAGGGTCACAGTGTTGGTGGCGGCGTGATACCCCCGTATCCTTCCCCCGACCCCTGTCAGGGAGTCGTGCTGCACCCTCACCACGTCCCCCGCCTGCACACACAACCCCTCCACATCCACTTCGAACTCCACCGTGGACGTGAGGAGTTCATTGCAGTTCAGCAAGTACTTGCCGATGGCGAAGGCCTGGGCGAAGGTCACGGTGCCGTACAGGGGGATTTGCAGGGGGTTGTCCACGGTATCGGACTCATCCCAGTCACTGGACTTGACCACGAACTCCACCCTGTCATAGTCCCTCTCTATGTCCGAATACGTGACCTCCACCGCGTTGGCCTTCTTGGCCGCGTCCGCCCACGTGTGTTTGACGCTCCCCTGTACGATGTTGCCGACGGAGAACAGTTGCATGACGTCGGCGTCCTCGTCCACGGCCCCGTCCACCGTCACGTCCTGAACCGCCCTGTCCACCATCGCGTAGTACTTCGCCCCCAGGGGATACACAATCCCCCTCCCTTCCTGGCATATCCTCAACACCGCATCCCACGCCGTCATGTTGGTGTCGAACACGATGTTGAGCCTGTACCCGAGTCCCTCCACGTCCCCTGTCAGGGGATTGTCGTTGCCGTTGGCGTAGGAAGCCCACGCCGCAAAACTCTCGTAGTCGATGCGGTCGGGGGGAATACCACACCCGTACACGGGTTGGATGGTTTCGGGGTCGGCGCCGGGGTCGGGATATTCGGGATGGTCCTCCCACCCGTTGGCAAGTATGTCGTACGCCGCCCACGCATGGTGGTTCGCGGGTTTGTCCACCCAAGTCATGCCGTTCCACACCTTGACCGTGGACCTCTCCACGACCCCCGTCACCTCAATGTCCCCGTTCAACTGCTCCGTTGCGAGGGCGCGGATGGCCAGGAGTGCTTCTCCCGGGTACGTGAAATTGCCGTACGTGATGCCCGCCACATTGATCAACGTAATGGGGTTGTCGGGGTAGTCGTACCCTTCGTATTCCAGGTAGCCGGTGAAGGTGGGCACCGCCTCCACTTTCTCCTGGTGGGATGCCGTCGCCGCGACCCTGACCTCGTACCGGCCTTCTTCCAGCGGCTCTTCCCTGCTCGCTTTCGCCTTCAGTGCGAGGGTGAAGGTCTTGGCCGTCACCCGGTCTATGTGGAGCACACTCGCATTGTCCCAGGACGACATGGAATTGGACTTGTAGGAGATGGTGGACAGGGAGCCGTTGAGTTTACTCAAGTCGCCATACTCAAAGTCCGTCCACTCACTGTCCCCGACCTTCCTGTACTGCACCAGTATCCACGCACTCCTCCGTTTCATCTTCTTGTCGGTGGTGCGGAGGCGGTAGAGGCCGGAGTCGAACCGTACCTGCACTTCCAAGTTGTGGGTCTCGGAGCTGGTGACCGCTACGGTCTTGAACTCCCACGCCCCGCCCACGCGGAACAACCAAAACTCGGAGTCGTACTCGTTCCCGTCCTCGTCCCCGAACTCCAGGACTGTGGATTGGGGATAGTTGCTGTACGTGACCTCGAACCCTGTAATTGGGGCTTGTTCGGCGAACCCGGGACGCGTTTCGTACGTGAAGTCCTCGCTGTTCTCTACGACGAAGTTGTCTATGGGGGTGCCGTTGACCCGGATGTCGGTGATGGCGGCCGACCCGTGCCATACGTCCCACTGGGTGAGGTCGAAGATGTTGGCCTCCACGGAAGACGTGTAGTAGCCGTAGATGGTCTCGCCTGTGTCCTTCTTGACCGCCCGCAACCTGTACGTCTTCCCTGGCTCATAGTGGTCGTAATCGGGATTGCCCTTGACCACGTCCCCGGGGTAGTACAACGTACTCTTGGCGTACGTCTTCACCCCGTCACTCTCCCCCTTCTCGTCTATCCTGTGGCCGGAGAAGGAGTAGAGGACGTGGAGGTATTGCTTGTCCCCGTCCACCGTCACAAACCTGTTCTTGACCACGGGCTTGACCCTTGTCCTGCCATACACCACCGGCATGGGCATGTCGCGGGACGCGGTGGCGTTCGGCGTGTGTTCCCAAGCGTACGACGGACTGTCCTCCATCCCGTCTTCGGGCTTTTCCGGGAAGATGGCGGAGATTATGGCGTGGGACACGCCCCAGAGAAAGTACTTGGCGGGACCCGGTATGGGGGCGAAGAAGATGGCGGAGAACACCGCCGCTTGCGCCATCAGTCTCCTGTCACTGGTATTCATCCGTACAAACCCTCCGACACGCCCGGGTGACCGCCGTACTGGGCGTCGTTGCCGTTGGCCCTGCACACCGTCAGGGAGTGGTCGCAGACCGCCTCCACCGTAATCGTCCTCGTGTGCGCGCTGTTTTCGTTCACGAGCTCGAAGTCGTCATGCAAGTAGAATCTCGTGTAGCCGGTCGGGGTGTCGTACACAACCCGGTCAATAACATACTCCCCGTTATTGTACCGGCTCCCGCTGACTTGCACATGTTGGCCATCACCAAAGTCCGTGTATGCTGCGTAGGGAGCAAGTCGTATGTAGTCCTGTCCCCCGTCCACGTGGTAGAAGGCGATGGTGTTGGCGGTGAGGGTGCCGCCGGAGTAGCGGCAGAAACCTCCGCGGAACTTGTGGCGGCAGATGGTGGCGATGTAGCGGTCGCGGGGGAAGCGCTTCACGAGTGGGGACGTGACGCCGATAGTGAACGTCAATGCACTCTCCCTGTCGTCCCAGGTGGAAGACAGTATTGTGAAGTACTGGACCAGGCCCGTGTCGGTCCACGAGGTGGGTCCCGTGGCGAACACGTACCGTACTTCCACCTCGCCGCCGGACAGACCCTTGTTGGAGTGGGCGGTGCCGACCATGGACAGTTCCGGGTCGTACACCACCAGTGCTTGCTTGGGCAAATCCCCCCGGATTGTTTCCCGGACGGGGGAGAGGGCGAGGGCGTGGGCGCTGTACGTGTTCCCGCCGTACACGATGTCCTCCACGTTGTTCGTCAGCCTCCACAGTACGCTCCCACTGTACACGAACTTGACCAAGACCAACCACGAGCCCGTAGTATGCAACTTGTTCTTGGTCTCCAACAATGTCGGCGTAATTGTTTTCACCCCTACACTCCCCCTACTGTCTCGACATCGAACTCAACGTTCCAGTAGTTGTAGTTGGTGTTGTTCCAGGGCGTGTACTGGACGGGACCCAGGAAGCGGACCGAGACCGTGCCGCCGCTGGTGGGGAGGTCGAAGTCGAACGCCTCCGCCCCGCCCTTGACCGTGTCCTTTTCGAAGTTGTAAATCAGGTTCTTGTCGTGGGTCGTGATTGCCCTGTACTGGATGTGGTAACGTCTCGGCACCTTGGTGAACCGCGCGCTGGTTTTGACGTAGCCCGCGTCCGTAGGACTCCTCCTGGTATTGTCCATGGACATGGCGTCGGAATAGGCCGTGACGACCGGCGTGGGCGCACCCCCTCCTGGTCTTCCCGTCATGTTGTTGACTACACTCGTGGTGAAACTCGCCATCTTACCTCTCCTCGTTCACGAACAGTTGTCGGAACCGCCTGTCGGACTCCGCCAGCCTCATGACGGAGTTCAGGACGAGGGTGTCGCCGTCGAAGGAGGGGTGGACCGTCATGTCCACGGGCGGCCCCTCGTTCCTGACGTTGACCGCGACCTTGAACGATGCTGATTGGAAGTCCAGGCGAGGGGTCGGAAGCGTGGGCGTGCCCAATTCCGGCATTGCGATACCGCCTCCCCCGCCGCCTACCGTCACCGGCCTTCCCCATTCCTTGAAAAACTCCCCGAGGGTGAGGGGGGTTATGTTGACGCCGAACCTCTCCCGTCCCTTGCCGCCGAACACGGCTGCGATGAGGGAGTTCGCCATCATCTTCGCCACGAAGTTCACCATGGACATGTACACCGCATTGAACAAGTTGTTGAACAGGTTCTTGAGCTTGCTTTCCGCGGTCCCGGTGAGTTCAAACAAATCCCGAAACGCATCCTCGAACCCCGTCTTCATGTCCTTGAACACGTCCTGTATCCCCCCTCCCATAGTCTCGAAGTCTTCCAACGCCTTCCTCGTCATCGTATGCCACTTGGCGGTAAAGGCGTTGGGGAACTTTTCCGTCATGGTGAGCATCAGTTCCTGCATGGTGCGCTTGAATCGGGGCTGTTGGAAGGAAGTGGGGGCGCGCAATTGCAGGCCGAAGGGAGGACGGAGCCTGCCCCCGCCGCCCATGATGTCCCAGAGGTTCGTGAGTTGCCTGTACCATTCCTTCGACTGCAACCACTTGCCGAAACTTTCCAGGTCGGCGTCCAACTGGGTCTTTACCGCTTCCAGTACCGTATGGAAGTTGTCCTTCACGTCCCTGACCAACTGCCTGCCCTCGTCCCCGAGTCCGAAGAAACTCTCCAAGTATTGGGGCACGCCCTTGCCCCGCACCTCTTCCAAGAACTCCCTCACACCGCTGGTAAACACCCTTTTCACGACCCCGGCCAGCAACACCCACCCGTGTATTATCCTGTTCACAATCTTCAGCGCATCCTCCGCCATCCACCCGAGGACGATTCTGAAGTCGCCACCCATACCCTCGAACACTTCCCCCGCCCTCTCCCGCAGTTTGCGGAGCATTTCGCCGATGTCGCCGATGTTCTGTTTCGCCGCGGCGCGTATCGTGTACAACGCCGCCACAACCGCCAGCACAGGCGCCCCCACCTTTATGGTCGCCATTGCTATGAAGCTCATGGAGCGCGCGATGTTGGGGAGGACATACAGCAACGGACCCAGGACGGCGGACAGGGCCCCGACCGCGGCCGTGGTCTTGGTGATGGTACTCACCAAGTCCTTGTTCGCCCTTATCCAATCCAAGACCGCGGGCATACGGGCTTCCAGGGCGTCGCCGAATACCATGAGGGTGGGGGCGAGGGTTTCGCCGATCGCCCTCCCGACCCTCAACACCCATTGCCAGACACGGCCCAACTGGTGGAGAAATGCCTTCATCTGCCACTTGGTAATCCGGTCCATCTCCCCGGCGCTGTTCCGCAACTCCTGCACGTACCGCTTCAACTCCCCTGCTGACAACTGGAAGACTTTGAGCATTCCCGCAATCGCCCTGCGCCCGAACAACACCTCGAACACCATGTTCTGGTACTCCTCGGACGTGTTGCGGACCTTGGCGCTCAAGTCGGCGAAGATGTCCACGAACGGTCTCATCCTGCCCGTGGCGTCGTAAATATCGATGCCCAGTTCATATATCAAGTCCCGCATTTTACTCGTGGGAGACATGAGGTTGGTGAGGGCGCGACGGAACGCGACACCCGCCATGCTTCCCTTGATACCGGCATTGGCCATGATGCCCAACGCGGCCGCAGTCTCCGCCACGTCATTGTTGGTTTGTTTGGCGGTACCGGACACGTACGCCATGCCCCTGCGCAAGTCGGAGAATACCTGGTTGCTGGTCGTGATGGTCTTGACGAGGATGTCGCCCACTTCCGCGGACCTGGAGAACTCGATGTTGAACCCCTTCATGATGTCCACGAAGCCTTCCGCGGTCATGCCGACGGACTCCGTGAGGGCGCGGGAGAGCTTGATGACCGTGTTGTAGGACTGCATCTGCTCCGTGGCGGACAGACCGGCGGAACCCAAGTAGTAGAATCCCTGGGCGGTCTCGGTCGCGGCCTTGTTGAGAGCCACGGACATATCCTCCGCCATGGTGCGCATGCGCTGGAACTCTTTGTCCGTGAGACCGGCCGTGACCGCGGTTGCTTCCCGTATCGCCTTGTCGAACTCACCGAAGTCCTTAACCGCGGCCAGGACGGAGGCCGTGACCGTGGCCCCCAGGGCCGTGATTTGCCGCCCCAGGGTCCTGATGTCGGTCGATACCTGTCTCTTACTCCTCGTCCACTGCGTCGTGTCGAGGCGGAACCTCACCAGTATGCTGCCCAGATTCCACGCCATTACTTACCTCCAGTTTGACCCCAAGCGCTTCCCAGTTCGCCTGGATAATATCACTGCGGGACATGGTGAGTTCCAGGTCGCGTACGAAAGCCGCCAGGTGCTTGCCGCCCGCCATGCCCGCCGCGACTGCCTGGGCGACCATCGCCATGAACTGCCTCCGAATCGCCTCCGCCTCCACAGCGTGGTACGCCTTCTCCCTGATGTCCATGCGGCGCAACTCGTCATTGGTCCATCTCCCGGGGAAGGTGTGGGAGATTACGGCGTCGGTTCCACACCTTCCCCTTGCGCGTTTTTTGACTGAAACCTCGCGAGCTGTTCGCGTATGACGTCGTTGATGAAGCCGAACGCCAACGCCAGCTTCCTGACGTCGGTGTGCTCGAACTCCTTATCCTTGACGCCGACGAGGCGGGCAAACCCTCTCCTGGCCGCGGCCGGATTGTCGGCGGACCGTATCAACTCCTCCATCACCCCTTCCTCAATCTTCTCCACGGTGTACTCCCTGCCGTCCATCACGACCCGGATGGGCTCGAAAATACTGTCGAACTGCTCGTCGATATTCTTTGTCCGCATACTACCCTCCTTACGTCAGGTTGCCGATGTGCCACACCACGCCGGTGTCGGCGTCCGGGAATCCCTTGAACGTGACGTTGTACACCCTCTGGTCCCGGGTATTGAACGAGATTTCCATGTCGGGGAGAGGGTAGGCTTTGGGGACGTGGAACCAATACTGGTCCGACGCCGTGGAATTGCCCTGGATGGGCTTGAGTATCAGTTCCTGGGCGTTGTCATACTCACTCACCCCCACCCGGTCATTCACGACTTTCATGCCGGATACGGTGGTGGTGCCGCCGGGCACGACGATGGTCAGGTCCGCCAGGGACAGACGGGTGAGGGGCACCGTGACCTCCACCTGCCCCTGCCCTATGTGGACCGCGTCCACCGGGGTCTCGCCGTGCTCCGCCTCGTACACGGGGGCGTCGTTGTCCGTGAACCGGACCGTCACCCCGTCCCACGCAGTCCCCACCTGACTGCCGCCATACCACACCTGACAGGGACCGAGGTCCCTCGTGGGTCCTATCTGTGTTGCCATGTTCACTCCTCCTGAACGTTTACGTAGAAGTACATTACGATGATGGGACGGTGTTTATCGTCGGGTCCCACCGACGCCGGTTCCGTGGCCTTGATGTTGACGACATACGTCGGCCCGCTCACTACGGGGAGACTTACTTGCATCTGCCCGTGGAGTGCCGAATGGATTGAGGTTGCGAGGTCGCGTGCGGAGAAGTAGTCGTTCGGGTTTCCCCTGCACTCGACCCGGAAAGTCTTTTCCACGACGTCCGTCAGTATCGGGTCAGTGGGGTCGGGGACGGGCTCCTCCACGACCGCCGACACGTCCGGCGCGTCCTGTGGCCTCCGTCCGACATAGAGGTTGCGCCCCGCGCCGGACAGGGACAATTCATCGACATTGGCCTCGATGTATTTGGAAAATTCCTTTAGCACTGCCTTCCTCCATACCTACTTCACCATGATGGCCGGGTCCCCAGTGCCTCCCCCACCTCGACGGTCTTCCCCTCACCTTTCTCATCACATTGACAACCATTCCCACATACTTCTCCCCGAACATCCTCACCTTGGACGACACGTAGTACATGCCCGCGCCGGGTTTGCTCTTGTGTGGGAACATTTCGTGCTGCACCGTGGCGTACGGGGCGTTGACCACCAACAGTCCCTCCATGCCCTTCCTATACTCCGGCTCCGTACTTTTGAGCTGCTGGTACTTGGGAATGCCGTAGTTGCTGACCCCGACCAGGACGTTGTTGACGAAGGTCGTGATGGACCCGCGTAACGCACTGGTGAGAATGGGCGTCTCGGGTATCTCCACAACAATGTCCTTCATCATGGCGTTCATGGCCTGGGCGAGACCGGCCCTGACCGCGGCCATCATACCCTCATCCAACCGCTCCAAGTTCCGCCTCACTTCCTCGTCCTCGACCGTGACTGTGAACTCCAACCCCTTACGCAATGTACACCTCCATGTACCGGGTGCTGAAGTCGCCCTGCTTGCCGATGCTGACGATGGCGTGGTCCACCCCATCCACCTCCAACACGTCCTCGTACGCGATGGTGGACGCGGACCGGGTGTCGAACCCGGACCTGATAATGGTCATGGGGGAGAGGAGGACACGCACCATCGACACGACCTCTTCCCCGGACAAGTCCACAACGTTCCGGTTCTTGTAGTCCACCCTCGCCTTCAAACCGACCTCGGTCCGGGAATTGGGGGTGCCGTACTCGTCCTCTCCCTTGTACTGTTTCAACACCACCGTGTCTGTCAGGTATGCCTTAATCACACCTCGACCTCCATCTCACTCCCGTCCACTTCGAACAGAGGATTGTTCACCGGGTCCGAGTACAGATCCACCAATTCCCTGTCAGTGAACGCCTGCGCGCCGGCTGCCGCCTCGAACTTTCCTCCGTGGCGTTTACAATGCGCCCTCGCCCTCTCCACCGTCCACTTGGACTTCGGGTACCGGAACGCTTGTGCGGTCGTGGTCGTCTTCCCCTTCAACTTCCCGATGATAATACTGACCCCGCCCTTGACAATCCTCCTGAAACTTCCCTTCTGGAACTGGTCGGGGTCCCTCAATCTACACGCATGTTCATTAGGGTACGGCACTTCAACTCACCACCTTCAATCGGTTAAGTGTTCGTACGCGTCATAGTCCACTCTCTCTTCCTCGTCCCGCTCCAATTCCACTATGTACGCCGGTTTCTCATCCAGGTAGTCCTTCGCCAGGTCGGCCACGACGGGAGGCAGGGGTATGCCGTTCACCTCCCTGTAGTCTTCCTTCACGACCCCAGCCTTCACCACTCCCTGCGCCTGCAATCCCATGCGCAGGTCGATGTCGGGCTGGTGCTGGAGGAGGAACAACGCCATCTCACACTGCAACTCCTTCATCTTGTCCGTCGCCGTGGAGGGGAACGAGAACTTCCCGCAATTGTTCAACCACTTGTAGGCGGTGATGAGAGCCGGTATGTTGTCGTCGGCCCCATCCGTCCAGTAGTCATCCGCGCCCAGGCGGGTGGAAAAGTACTCGTTTGCCTCCGCCTCCGTCACCCAGGAATTGGTTCCTACAACTATACCCATTGCTCCACCTCACTGTAGTCTATCTTGGGAAACACCGTGATGTGAGACGCGGGGTTGACATTCACCACGGTGAGCTTGTTCCCCCACGCCTTCTCCCACTCCCGCACCATCGCCGGATAGTGTGAATTAAACACCGCCGTGTCCCTGCCC
>Ga0190334_1000819_pt1 | contig 14156 bp, 12 predicted proteins | sample 48720478_MG_FD_161270 | JGI IMG/M metagenome (GOLD analysis project Ga0190334, IMG submission 161270) | Hydrothermal vent sediment bacterial communities from Southern Trench, Guaymas Basin, Mexico - 4872-04-7-8_MG | ecosystem: Environmental > Aquatic > Marine > Hydrothermal vents > Sediment ...
CGGCTGCGACCTTCTCCAGGCCGGAGATGTCGCCGGCTTGGGTGGCGATGTACGCCGCGCAGTCGGTACAGGTTATCCCGCAATAGGCGATCATCGTCTCTTCGGTGTTCATATTCCCCTCCTTAGATCCCATCATACCGACCCGGCTCGAGGAGAGCACCTCGCTCGATCGAGGGATCAGGTTGATTCGACCGGGGCTGGGGATTAAACTTCACCATCCATAGTTCGCCCGTCGAGGCGCTCTTTCATAGAGAGGGAGGAGAGATGGCAGTACCGAAGTACAGGACGTCCGCTTCCAAGGGGCGGATGCGCCGGAACCATTGGAAGAAGATGGCGCCGCTTGCGACGAGCGAGTGCCCGCACTGCCATGAGCTGAAGCTCCCTCATCGCGCCTGCCCGCACTGCGGCTACTACAACGGGATGGAGATCGTCGCCCAGGTGGAGAAGAAGAAGTAGCCGGCTCGGGACTACCCTCCGTCACCCTTTTCTTTCGACTTCTTCGCGAGCTTGACCTGCGCCTTTGCCCTCTTCTTTTCGATCTTCTCGAACGCCTTGATCCGCTCCTTCTCGAGTTCGTATCGGGCCGATCCGGCATCCGCTCTCTCCTTCGCCTCCCTCCTTCTCCGCTCGATAATCCGGAGGGCGAGTGACCTTCCGAACTGACCGATGAAGCCGGCGGCGAGGGCGGCGAGCACCCACCTCAAGACGTTCCAGACGCTTTCGAAGCTCATGCTAAAATGGTAGTTCACCTGCCGCCGGCCGGCAAACCACCGCGAGCGAGATTGACTTGGACGGTGCGGCCGTACAGAATGGGGCAAGGAGCTTTGCCATGTTTGATGATGAGAGGAAGGACGAGATGGAGACCGGTGGAGCCCTCGCCCGGCTTTGGCTTGCGGTCCGGGAGGCGATAGACGATCGGATCCTCCGCGCCTCCCTGCCGGAGGATCCCGATCGCGTGACCCTGAGCGACGAGAAGATCACCATCACCGTCGAGGGCCGCTACAAGCGGGAGTACTGCTCGAAGAAGCTGGAGAAGCTCTCCGAGGCGGTGGCCCGGGTGATCGGGCCGCGCGAGATCGCGATCGAGGAGGGCCGCTCGGAGGGGCGGGGGCGCGAGACCCGCTCCGACCGGCCGCCTGCGCGGCTGATCGTGATGGGGATAGGAGACGGCGGGGTCAATGCCGTGGCGCGGATGCAGGAGGAGAACCTGTATGGGGTCCGCCTCCTCGCCGCCGATACGGACAAGCAGGTCCTCGACGCGTCGAGTGTCCCCGACCGGCTTCAGATCGGAGCCGAGATCACCGGAGGCCGGGGGACCGGCGGGGACGCGGAGAAGGGGAGGGAGGCGGCCCTCGAGACCCGCTGGGAGATCGCCCGCCTCGTTCAGGGGATGGATCTCGTGTTCGTAACAGCCGGTCTGGGCGGAGGGACCGGGACCGGGGCCGCTCCGGTGATCGCCGAGGTCGCCAAGGAGGCCGGAGCCCTGACGGTCGGGGTGGTCACGCTCCCGTTCTCGTTCGAGGGGACGACCCGGCGCGCTCAGGCCGAGGAGGGGCTGCACCAGCTCCGGAAAGCGGCCGACGTGTTGATCGTCGTCTCCAACGACCGGCTGTTGGAGTCGCGGGCGAAGGGGCTCCCGATGCTCAAGGCGTTCGAGCTGGCGGATGGGATCCTCCATCAGGGGGTAAGGGGGATATCCGACCTGATCACGATCCGCGGGTTGATAAACCTCGACTTCGCCGACATCCGGAACGTCCTCGCCGGAGCCGGGGATGCGATGATGGGGATGGGCGAGGCGTCCGGCGAGGGGAGGGCGATCGCCGCGGCGAAGCTCGCCAGCACGAACCCGCTCCTCGAGGGGGATTCGATCCGCGGGGCGCGGAAGCTGATCATGAACGTCACCGGCGGGCGGGATCTGACGCTCGGTGAGGTGACCGCCGCCGCCGACCAGATCCGCCGTGCCACGGCGACCGAGTCGGATCTTGTCTTCGGGGCGGTGGTCCGGGACGACCTTACGGGAAGGGTCCAGATAACAGTGATCGCGGCGGATTTCCATGAGGCAGCGGGCGGGAAGGAGGAGCGCGCGGTGCGGAGGGAGAGGATATCGGTCGACGAGAACCTCGACCTTCCGACGTTCCTCCGCCGCGAGCAGAGGGCAGGGGAGGAGGGGAAGGCCGATTGACCTCCCTCCCCGCGTAGCGAAGGTCGTCATCGACGGAGATGAGCCCGATACGGATCCTGATTCATCAGTCGGATCGGAAGATGGCCGAGCTCCTGGAGGGGCTGCTCTCCTCAGCCGGCTACGACGTCGCTGTCGCGGAGGGGATCGGAGCCGTACAGGGCGAGCTCGGCGCGGGGAACGTCGACTTCCTCCTCCTCAGGATCGACCGGCCGGAGGGGGAGGGGTGGGACCTTCTCGATTCGATCGTCGCGGGCGGGAACCCGATCCCGGTGATGGTCGTGACCTCCCTCAGCCGGGCGGAGGACCGGATCCGGGCGCTCGAGTCGGGAGCGGACGACGTGATCTCGATCCCGTTCAACCCCGATGAGCTGAAGGCGCGCGTCGGGGCGATCGTCCGCCGGACGCTCGCCCCGGCCCGTTCCGGCCTTGACCTCTGGATCGACGACCTCCGGAAGGAGGTCCGCGTCTCCGGACGGCGGATCATCCTCTCGCCCAAGGAATATGCGCTCTTGAAGCTCCTTCACTCGTCCGCCGGCCGCGTCTTCTCGGCCGGCGAGATCCGCCGACGGCTCTGGCCGCGCGGGCATGCCACCGTCCAGGATGTGCAGAAGTACATCTACCTCCTTAGGAGGAAGATCGAGGAGGACCCGAAGGATCCACGGGTGATCCTGACCGTCCGCGGGTTCGGCTATAGACTCGCCGCTTGATATCAGACATCGCGGATATCGAGGTAGAGGGGGCGGGGCGGGAGCTCCTCGGAGAGGACCGGCCGGACCATCGTGTGGTAGCGGAGGACCTTCTGGGGGAAGAACCGGGGGATCGCGGCGAGGGGGTCGTCCTGGTAGACGAACATGGTGATGATGTCGAACCCGTTCGCGTGGGCGCGCCGTTGCAGCCTCGCCAGGAGGGCCTTAAGCAGCCTCTCTCCATCCTCACCGCGGCAGACCGGATCGAACAGCTGGAGATAGGCGATCTTCTCCCCTACCTTAGGGATGCGCGGGAGGGGGAGGAACTTGGCCGCCGGGTTGAGTAGGGCACCGAGGAGGCGGAGGGTGATCGGCATCCGGACGACCCGGCCCCGGTAGATCCGCGATAGGTCCCACGCGCTCACCTGGGCGAACGACCGGCCCTCCTCCAGCCGGTAGATCCCGTTCAGATAGCCGAGCTCTGCCCCACGCATGTACGGCTCCTTCAGGGAGAGGGGCCTGAGGGAGCGCTCTCCGACCAGTTCTTCGAGCCGATCGACCTCGGCCTCGAGATCGTCGAGGTGAGGGTCGAGCTCCTCCGCCTTCCCCGGGAGGGTGGAGATCGAAAGGACCGAGAACGAGGCGGCGATCCTCGCTCCGATCTTCGTCGCGACGTTGAGGGAGGGGTGATTGTCCGCCTTCACGTGGCCGTAGATGAACGCCGCACCCCCGGCCTCGATCTCGGCGTGGACCGCCTTCCACAGCCGGAACAGTCCGCGCTTCATGCTCCGGCGGTAGGAGACCTCGCCGCGGAGGTCGTAGAAGTACGCGACCCTCTCCTTCTCCCCTCCGATCAGGACGTCCTTGAGGGCGTAGGCCATCACCCCGACGATCTTCCCCTCCTCCTCGGCGATCAGGACCTTTCCGTTGGCGTGGAGGGTCGACCGGTAGAAGTAGTCGTCCCGGTCGATGACGATCGATATCCCCGTCCCCTGCGGACTCTTCTCCTCGAGGCGGAGGAGCTCCTCGTTGTCTTCTCGGACAGCTTCGCGGATGGTGAACATCCCTCCCTTCCTCAACCTGTGATCCTGATCTGGTACTCGATCCGTCCGATCGCCCCATCCTCGTCGATGACGACGAGGGTCACCGTGTAGAGCCCCGGGCCGGGGAAGGTGTGGACCGGCATGAATCGGTCCGTCCCGTCGCATCTGCCCGACCAGCTCGTCCCATCCCCGAAGTTCCAGGCGACGTGGGCTATCCTCCCCGTCGGACTCGGATCGTACGACGCACGCCCATCGAACGCCACCTCTACCCCCTCGACCCTCGCTGTGAAATCGGCGCGGGGAGGGGAATTTTCCACATCGATCTCGACCTCGAAGAGGGTCTTTCCCCCGTCGTCGTCGGTCACCGTCAGGACGACCCGGTATACACCGTCATCCTGGAACGTGTGGAACGGGGTCTGAACATCGGAGGTCGATCCGTCACCGAACTCCCAGCCCCAGCCGACGATCGTCCCGTCCGGATCGGTGGCGAGCGGGACGAGTGCGACGGCCTCGCCGTCCTTCGGTTCCGGCGGGCTGTAGTCGATCCGGCTGACCTCGGCCGGCCGGTTCTCCACCCTCACCTTCACCGGATCGGAGGTCGCGGTCGCGCCGTCGTCGTCGGTGACCCGGACCCGGACGCGGTACGATCCGTCGTCGGGGTAGGCGTAAGGCAAAGTAGGCGAGGTCGTCTCGAGGTCGAAGGTTCCATCGTCGTCGAGATCCCATTCGTAGCGGACGATCCTCCCATCCGGGCTCTGATCGCGCGATGAAGAGGCGTCGAAGGTGAACTCACCCCCCGTCGGCTGAGCCGGACAGTTCACATCGAGCGAGGCGACCGGGGGAAGGTTGTGGACGATCAGCCGGGCCTCTGTGTTTCCGCTCCCACCATCGTCGTCTACAACGGTCAGGGAGACGGTGTAGTCCCCCTCGGCGCGGAACGCGTACTTGGGGGATCTCTGGCAGGATGTCGCTCCATCCCCGAAATCCCATTCCCAGGCGACGATCGTTCCGTCATCGTCGTAGGAGCAGTCGGTGAACTTCACCTCTTCGAGCTCCATCGGGGCGAACTCCGAAACGCAGAACCCGGCGACCGGGGGGGAGTTCACCTCGATCTCCATTCGGAGAGGGTCGGAGATATCGCCGTTGTCGTCGACGATCCAGAGGGTGACCGGGACCGTCCCGCCGGCTTGGTACGTGTGGGTCACGGTCGCCTCCTCCGCCTCCAGATCGATCGTCCCGTCCCCGTCGAAGTCCCAGCGGTAGTTTGCGACCTTCCCGTCCGGATCGCTCGATTCCGAAGCGTCGAACTCCGCCGGCCGGCCCGCTGTCGGGACGGCCGGATCGACGATGAATTTCGCTTCGGGCGGGAGGCTGGCGATCGAGATGGAGCCGGTTTGGGTCGCGCCCCTCCCCTGCTCGTCGGTCACGGTCAGGGAAACGACGTATAGCCCTGGATCTGTGTAGGCGTGCAGGACGGATTCACCCTCTCCGGTCGAACCGTCCCCGAAGTCCCAGGCCCAGCCGGTGATCGCGATCCCGTCCCCGCTCGATTCGTCCTGGAACCTAAGCGGGCTCCCGACGCGGGGCCGCTCGATCCCCTCCTCTGGGATGACGCTGAAGTCGGCGATCGGAGGGATGGGGAAAGAAAGGGCGATAGATCTCGTCGCTGTCGCTTCGCCCCCCTTCGAGTCGAGGACGGTCAGGGTCACCGGGTATTCCCCCACCTCGGCGTAGGTGTGGCTCGCGGTCTGCCCCTTTCCGGTCGAGCCGTCCCCGAAGTCCCACCTGTAGGAGACGATTCTGTCATTCTCATCGCGGGAGGGACCGGCATCGAAGACGATCTCCTCTCCCGGGGAGGGATAGGCAGGGGTTATCGTCATACCCGCGCTCGGGGGGAGGTTGAACGCCGAGTTCTCCCGCTTTGGCGTCCCGCAGAGGCCGGTCCGGTCTTCGCCGCCGCAATCGCAGGTGGTCCAGTTGTCCGGCCGGTCGGGGAGGCGGTAGTCGATCCGTTCCATCGAGCAGAACGGCGGTGAGCCGCGTCCGTTCGTCCCTCCCGGCCAGCCGGTCAGCCCCCCCTCCCGGAGGTTCGCCGTGTCGACGAGGTTACCTTCCGGATCGTAGAGGTAGAGGGTCTCCCCCCGGTCGGTGAGGGCACCGGGGTAAACGAGGTCGGCCTCGAGGGCAGGGAATCCCCCGCCCTCCCGAACGAGGAGGAAGTAGCCGGCCGCGGGATCATCCCCTCCCAGGGGAGCGACCTTCCCGGAGAGGGTGATGTCCGGGGCGCCGTCCGATGAGATAAGCCGCCAGCCGGCAAGGTCGATCTCCGACCCTGATCCGTTGAGAAGCTCGATCCACTCTGCCCTCGGGTTCGAGGCGGATCCTCCCCACGCGATCTCGTTGATCACCACGGATGGGGCGGGGATCCCCCCGGCGGCGAAAAGGGAACACAGGCCGATTGCGATTAGTAGCGAACCTTTCATCCTCCCTCCCATACTGCAGTCGGATCCCTCATGAATAGAGGATAGCACTCCGTTGCCGCCTGACCAAGACAGGCCCGTTTAATCGGTAGGTTTCTTCCGCTCGGTCTGCTCGTATGCCTCGATGATACGGGCGACGAGGGGATGCCGGACGACGTCGGCCTTGTCCAGGTAGACGAACGATATCCCCTCGATCCCCGACAGGATCTTCTGGACGGAGATCAGGCCGGAGGCGCGTTCCTCGAGGTCGACCTGGGTGATGTCGCCGGTGATGATCGCCTTGGAATGGAAGCCGAGCCGCGTGAGGAACATCTTCATCTGGGTCGATGTCGTGTTCTGCGCCTCGTCGAGGATGACGAAGCTGTTGTTCAGGGTCCTCCCCCGCATGAACGCGAGGGGGGCCATCTCGATCCGGCCGTGTTCGGTCAGCTTCTCGAACTCGCTGACCGGGATCATGTCGAAGATCGCGTCGTACAGCGGGCGAAGGTACGGGCTGACCTTCGCCTGGATGTCGCCCGGGAGGAACCCGAGCTCCTCCCCGGCCTCGACCGCCGGCCGGGTCAGGATGATCCGCTTCACCCTCTCCCGTTTGAGGTAGTCGATCGCCATCGCCACGGCGAGGTAGGTCTTCCCCGTCCCGGCCGGGCCGATGGAGAAGGTGATATCGCTCGACCGGACCGCCTCCACGTAACGGTGCTGGCCGACCGTCTTCGGCCTGATCTCCTCCCCCCAGTGGGTCACCCGGACGACGTCCGACAGGACCCCCTCGACCCCGATCCCGGCCTTGATCTGCTCGATCAGGTAACGGACATCGGCCGCTGACGGGTAGTGCTTCCCCTCGACGAGGTCGAGGAGCTTCTCGAACAGGGAGCGGACCCGCTCGACCTCCTCCGGCTCCCCCTCGATCCTGATCTTCTCCCCGCGGGCGATGATCCGGGCTGAGAACCCCTTCTCGATCTCCTTCAAGTTCCGGTTGAACTGGCCGAGGACCGCTGTCGCCTCCGCGTTGTCGCGGAGGGTTATCTCGGCCTGAGCCTCATCGTTTGGCATCTTCTCCCTTCAGGATTCCTTTCTCGACACCGGTGATCCGGACCGGCCGCTCCTCGCCGACCACGAGCTCCCGCTCGGCCGCGAAGGAGACGCGCAGATAATCGCGCGTGTATCCGTACCAGCGTCCATCCCGGTCTCCTTCGACCAGGACATCTTGTGTCGAACCGACCCGGCTGTCAAGGAGGGTCCCTAGGGTCTCCCGCCAGATCCGATCGATACGTTCGGCCCGCATCCGCTTGACGGGCCCTTCGACCTGGTCGTCGAACCCCGCCGCCTCCGTCCCCGGCCGGGGAGAGTACCGGAAGACGTGGAGGTTGGAGAAGCCGGCCTCCTCCACGATCCGACACGTAGCGCGAAACGCTCCTTCGTCCTCGCCGGGGAACCCGACTATGATGTCGGTTCCGAAGCTCGCTTCGGGGAGGAGGTCCCTGACCATCCGGATCCTGTCGAGATATATCGAGGTCGTATAGCCACGCCTCATCCTGCGGAGGATCCGATCGTCCCCGCTCTGAAGCGGGATGTGGAAGTGAGGGCAGGCCCGCTCGTCGGCGAATGACTCGACGAGCGGCCGGGTGATCCCGTCCTCGTTGATCGAGGCTAGACGGAGTCGGCGCAGCTTGGGAAGATCGAGGAGCGAGCGGACAAGATCGGCCAAGGAGCCGTCCTCCGGCCGGTAGCCGGCGAGGTCGATCCCGGTGAGGACGATCTCCGGATAGCCGGAGTCGAGGAGGCCGGCCGCCTCCTCGACCGCCGCTCTCACCGATTTGCACCGCGATGGGCCACGGACCATCCGTGGCCGGCAGTAGCTGCAGCCCCGCGAGCAGCCGTCCTGGACCTTCAGGAAAGCGCGGATCCTCCCTCCCTGCCCGATCGCGCGTTCCCTATCGAGGGATTCGAACCCGACCCGCGGGAGGATCCCCCTTCGGCCTAAGACGGCGGCGGCGAGGACCCGGTCGATCCTCCCCTTCCAGGCGTTCCCTGCGATCAGGTCGGCATCGTCAAACCTGGCGATCCCTCCGGCGATCGCGTCGGCGAGGCAGCCGACGAGGACGATCAGCGCGTCCGGTCTTTCGCGGCGGATCCGGCGGGCCGCCTGCCGCGCCTTCCGGTCGGCGAGGGCGGTGACCGTGCAGGCGTTCAACAGGACGACGTCGCCGATCCCCTCGGTGAGTCGGTAACCCTCGGCGAGGATCCGGCGCATCGCCCACTCGTCATACTGATTGACGCGGCAGCCGAAGGTGACGAAAGAAACGGAAGGTCGGTTCATCTCAATCGGGAAGTGCTCGGTCGGTCGTTCGGAGGCGCGGTCGGCTGTTCATCACCTTCAGGATAGCGATCCTTGCGGTCCGGTCAAATCGGTCTTTTCCTTTGCCGGTTGACATTCCCGCTTGCCTGTGTTAGCGTCGAATGCGAGGAACGAGTATGAGGGGGAATCCGATCCGAAAGCCGGCCTTGTTCATCGTCTTAGGTGGGATCGCCATCGTCGTCGGCCTTCTCTGTTGGTACTTCCTATCCGGACGGGGAGGGGACCGGTTCGAGACGCCGGGGGTGCGGACGAACGTCCTCCTCGTCGCCGTCTCCGATCGTAGGGTGATAGATCCGCTCATCGTGCTGAGCGTCGGAGCCGGGGCGGATGACGTCTTCCTCTTCGTCCCGGCCGACCTTCGGATCAAGCTGCCCGACGGAACGTTCGCCCGCCTAGGGGACACCTACGAGCCGGATCGGATGGAAGGGATCCGGGGACGGATCGCCTCCGCCCTTGGGATAGATCTCCCCTATTATATAGCGGTGGACGAGCCGGCCTTCCGGGGTCTGATCGACGGGATCGGCGGGCTGACCCTCGAGGTGGAGGATGAGGTCGTCTACATCGATCCCGAGAGCGATCCTCCGGCTGAGATCCACGTCCGGCCCGGTGAGCAGAGGCTCGACGGCGCGACGACCCTCGCCTACCTCCGCGGCCGCCCTGATGCCGGGAGGATCGCCCGGTCTCAGGTCCTCCTGGGGGCGATCCTCGCTCAAGGGTTCGTCACGAGGGATAGCCGGAGCGTCGCTCGGACGGTGAGGGAGATGAGAGGGGAAATAGAGACGAACATGCCCTATTCCGACCTTTACGCCCTCGCCGCCTCGTTCCGGGAGCTGGACCCCGGAGGACTCCGGACGCCGACCCTACCCGGCGAGCGGGTGGCGATCGACGGGGTGGTCTACGTCCAGCCCCGGGTGGTGGAGGCGGAGCGGATAGTCGCTTCGTCCCTCAAGGGGCTCGAGCTCCTCACCCCGAGCGAGGTGAACGTCGCCGTGTTCAACGGGAACGGGATCCGGCTGATGGCGACCAGGACGGCCGACTACCTGAAAGCGCGCGGATTTATGGTTACGCGGATCGGTAATGCCGACACGTTCTCCTACGATACGAGCTACATCGTCGTCCTCACCGACGAGGAGAAGGCGTGGGTCCTCCGGGATGCCCTCCCGAGCCCGGTGAAGATCGTCTTCCCCGATTCGTTCTCGGATCACTACGAAGCGCTGAAGGATCTGATCCCGATAGGGACCGACCTGATCCTGATCGCCGGCGCCGGGCTGGAGATCGAGGAGTGATGGCCGACCTCGACGTCCTCCGGAGGGCGATCGCGATCCTCGAGGAGAAGAAGGCCCAGGGGCTCGTCGTCATCGACCTATCCGAGGTCTCGATCCCGACAGAGCATTTCGTCGTCGTCGGGACGGACAATCCGGTCCACGCCAAGGCACTGGTGAATGCCCTCCGGGTCGGCCTTCCGGTGAAGCCGCTTCACAGCGAAGGGCTCGAGGAGCGGCGCTGGATCGTCCTCGACTACGGGGAGTTCGTCGTCCACATCCTCGAGGGTGAGGCGCGGGAGTTCTACGACATCGAGTCCCTCTGGGCCGATTACACGATCGATCCCGAGGAGCTTCAGAACTAGCCTTCCTCCCCTTCCCCCTTCCCCGGGCAGATCGGCCGGTACGGGCAGTAGTTGCAGGCGTTGTACGTCGGATCGGCCGGGAACCGTCCGGTGCGGATCCCCTTCTCCGCCGCTGCGATATCGGCCCTCGCCCGCTCGATCGTCTTCTCGTCCGGGGTGTGCCTTCCGATGATCAGCTTCGGGGTGAGGAAGCGGAGTTCGAGGCGGGCGGGGAGCCTCCCGAACAGCTTCTCGTAGGCAAGGGAATAGATCGAAAGCTGGCGGCTCTCCTTGGTCCGCTTGTCGGCCTGGTCGGAGTCGGCAATCTGGGAGGTCTTGTAGTCGATGATCACCCCTTCCCCGTCGACGATGTCGATCCGGTCGAATACCCCGACGACCTTCACCCCCCCCTCGGTGAACGCGAACCGCCGCTCGACGTGGGTCGGCGCCCCGTCGGAACTCGCGTGGGCGTAGAACTCCTCCAGCGCCTCCATCCCCTCCTTGAACCGGAGCTCCTCGTGGGCCCGGGTCAGGAACCCCTCCGCCTGCCAGTACCTGCGGAAGACCTCCTTCAGTTGATCGAGCGGGGTCCCCTCCCCGGTGAGCCGGTTCGCGTTGTACAGCTGGATCGCCTTGTGGATCGCGTACCCGTAGATCACGGTGTGGTGCTGACGGATCGGGACCTTCAGCACGTGGATGTAGCGGTACTTCATCGGGCAGGTCAGGTAGTCGTCGATCTTCTGGTGGCTGAGCTCGATGATCCGTTCTCCGCGGTCGACAAGGGTCGGTGGCTCGGCCTTACCCTTCCCGTGGCGGGTGATCGCGGAGAGGGGCGAACCCTTCGCCGTTGCGAGCTTCATCGGCGGGAGGTCGAGCGCCTCGGAGACGAACAGGCTCGGCTTCCGCGGTCGCTTACCCCCGTAGTCCTGCGCGCTCGTGAGATACAGGGCCTCCTTCGCCCGCGTCATCCCGACGTAGAACAGCCGCCGCTCCTCCTGGCGGTGGAAGTCGGCGCTCGTGAGGATGTCCTTCACCAGTCCGTCGGGGAGCGGGATCGGATCGCGGCGGTGGGCCGAGGGGAACCTCCCGGAGACGAGCCCGACGAGGAAGACGACCGGGAACTCGAGCCCCTTTGCCTGATGGATGGTGAGGACGTTCACCGCATCCTCGTCCCACTCCGCCTCCCCGACCGGCGGGTTGTCCCCCGCTTCTATCAGGGCGTCGAGGTAGTCGATGAACCACGGGACGCGGTCGTAGTTGGCTATCTGGGAGAACCGCTCGATGATCCGGAAGAAGCGGGCGATGTTCTGGACGCGGAGGGCGTCCTCGGGATCGGACGAGTTGGAGAGCCGCTCGATGTAGCCGGTCCGCTCGGTCAGGTAGCGGTAGAGGACCTCCCCCGTCTTGGATTGCGCCGCTACTCCGAGCATCTCGGCGATGTCGTCGGCAAGCCTCCCCATCGCCTCCCTCCCCTCGGAGGAGAGGGGGAGGAAGGTTTTGCTCTTGCTCGCCGCCCGGAAGACCTCGTAGAGGGAGCGGTTCTTCCTCCGGACGTAGCTCGTGGCGAGTGACAGGTCCTCGGCCGGCACGTTGTAGAGGTCGGAGGAGGCGAGGAAGTGGTAGGAGAGGTCATCGTGCGGATCGGAGAGGACCCGGAGGAACGCGATCACCGTCCTTATCTCCTCCCGGTCGTACAGGCCCCTGCTTCCGGAGAAGTGCCACGGGATGTGAAGGAGGTTCAGGGCGTGGAGGAACGGGTCGGCCTGGGCGTTGCTTCGAACGAGGATCGCGAAGTTCGAGTACGCCCTACCCTCCTCTTTGACCCGGCGGGCGATCTCCTCGGCGACGAAGTCACACTCCTCGTCGAGCCGCTCGAAGTGGCGCTGCACGATCGGGCTCCCCTCCCCGGCGACGGCGTGGAGGCGCTTTACGATCCCGCTTTTCACCTCGAGCCGGTCGGGGTTGTTGTTCTGGATCAGCCGGTAGGCGGAGTCGAGGATCTGCTGGGTGGAGCGGTAGTTCTCGGTGAGGACGACGAGATGGGCGTCGGGGTACTCCTCCTGGAAGTTGAGGATGTTGCTGATCGCCGCCCCGCGGAACTTGTAGATCGACTGGTCGTCGTCCCCGCAGACCGTGATGTTCCGCTCCTCACCGGCGAGGAGCTTGAGGAGCTCGAACTGGGCGTAGTTGGTGTCCTGGAACTCATCGACCAGGATGTAGCGGAATGCCTCCCGGTAGCGCTCGAGCACCCCGGGGTGCTCGCGGAGGAGCTTCAACGAGAGGGTGATCAGATCCCCGAAGTCTACGAACCCGTGCTCGGCGAGGAGCTCCTGGTACTTGGCGTAGGTCCCGGCCAGCTCCTCCTGCTCGGCCGCCTCTACCTCGAGGAGGGCCCGCTCCTCGGCGGAGAGGTCCTTTTCGGTCTCGAGCCGCTCTCTGAGGTTCTTCGCGTAATCGGCGTACTCCTCCGGTGATACGTCCTCGTCCTTGGCCCGGGAGAAGAGGGTGAGGATCGCGCGCAGATGGCGGACCGGGTTTCCGAGCGGACGGTACCGCTCGAGGGGGAGATCGAACAGGTGCTCCTTCAGGTAGATCACCTGCTCGGCCTCGGTCAGGATCCGGTAGTCGGGGGATAGGCCGAGGAGGAGGGCGTTCTCCCGGAGGAGCCGGTCGCAGAACGAGTGGAACGTCCCGATCCGCGCCTCGATGTACCCGTAGGGGACGAGGGTGTCGACCCGCGCCTCCATCTCCGCCGCCGCCCGCTCGGTGAACGTCAGCCCGAGGATCTCCGCCGGCTTCGCCCTCTTTTCCGCGATCAGCCACGCGATCCTCCGGGTGATCACCGTCGTCTTCCCCGTCCCCACCCCGGCGAGGACGAGGAGAGGGCCGTCCCCGAAGGTGACCGCCTCTCTTTGCCTCTCGTTCAACCCGCTCAGAAGGTCCATCGCCAGAGTATAGGGCCGAAACGGGAGGGAGGAAAAGGGAACATCGAGGAGGGTATAGGAAACGAAAAAGGATAGCGGGAGAAGATCCCCTTTCCCCGCTATCCTTATCCGGCCGCTTTCGCGGTCGGCAGATCCTCTATGCCAGCCCTATCTCTTGGCCTTCTTGGCGACGATCTCCTTCAGGTTCTTCCCTGCCTTGAAGGCGGGGACGACCTTCGCCGGGGTCTTGATCTTCTGCCCGGTCTGCGGGTTCATCCGCGTCGTCGCCTTCCTCTTCCTCGTCTCGAACTTGCCGAATCCGGTGATGATGACCGGTTCGCTCGAGGACAAGGCCTTTGTGATCACCTTCACGACGCCATCGAGCGCCGCCCGCGCATCCTTCTTCGTCAGCCCAGTCTCTTTCGCCAGCTTCTCGACGAGTTCTGCTTTGTTCACGTCGTACCCCCTTGGGATTGAGAATCTGGCGCCCAGTATAGCGATGAAAGGGGCACTTGCCAAGTCATAAGACCGGTTCCTTCCTGAGTTTAAGCCGTGTCGATAGCGCAAAACCCGTTGATTAGGGCATTACAACGTTTCTCAACCGAGGACGCGTTCGAATGCCTCTTTCAGGATCTCCATCCCCTCGTCGATCTCATCGTCGCTGATCGTCAGGGAGACGAGGACCCGGATGACGTTCCCGTACAGCCCGGCGGTCGGGAAGATCGCCCCGTTCCTCAGCGCCTCGCTCACGATCGCCGAGGTCAGTTCCGGGGCCGGCTCCTTCGTCCTTCGATCCTTGACGATCTCCATCCCGACCATCGCGCCGAGGCCGCGGACATCGCCGACGACCTCGAACCGATCGGCGAGATCCCCGAATCG
>Ga0190334_1000821_pt1 | contig 14131 bp, 14 predicted proteins | sample 48720478_MG_FD_161270 | JGI IMG/M metagenome (GOLD analysis project Ga0190334, IMG submission 161270) | Hydrothermal vent sediment bacterial communities from Southern Trench, Guaymas Basin, Mexico - 4872-04-7-8_MG | ecosystem: Environmental > Aquatic > Marine > Hydrothermal vents > Sediment ...
AAAAAGTATTGCTCCTTTACCAAATCCCTTTCTTATGGTTCCTTTAACAAGTTTTTTGAATCTCTCTGGCATCTGGAGTGCCATGTCCCTGCCTTTCCTGTACAGGATGGCATCCCTGAAACTCAAAATTCCAAGCACCAGGGCAAAAATACCACTCAGGATATAGATTGCCTTCCCTATATTTTTAACACCTTCTATACCCCTGAAGAATGAAAAGAGTCCCATACCAATGAGAAGATAAGTGATATAAACAGCAATGATGAAAGGAATACCTCCCCAGAGTATCTCACGCCTCCCACCTCTCATGGAGAGGAATGCCATGAGGAATATAAGGACTGCAAATGCACAGGGGTTTATCCCGTCAATAAGGCCTGCAAGAAATACCCCTGTTGCCTTCATGCCTTTCAGAAGACCATAGACCTTTTCCTCCTTGTATTCCTGCCAGAAGGGAAGATTCCCTCCACCCTTTGAAGTCTGGACAATTGCTTCACGCAGCCGGTGGATGTCGCTCTGGAAAAAGACAAGGGTATCAAGGATTACAACAGGTGTAACCAGATATTTTTCTTTATCTATTCCAAGCCGTTTTTCTATTGATAGAAGAAGGCCTGCATGCTCAAGCACATCCATCCTTTTAATGTGGAGGGCGGGGAATTCCTTCACAAGTGTATTCAGGTAGAGGTCAACCTTTGAACATTTCAGGCATCCTTTTGAATAGAAATACAGGATGTAAACGGGATTTTCAAGTTTCAGGGTATCCTTTTCTAATTTTGTTTTTGCACTTATGTTCTGTTCAGGATTTAGAGACTTGAGGTATTTGACGAGTCCTTCCTCTATCTCTTTTCTATTCCCGAAGATCTTATCACCAACAACTACCACGGGAATGGCATTGTCATAGTCCCTGTGTTCATCTTCTATCTCCATAAGGAGTTTCATGTTTTCTATCTTTTCAACAGAAAGGGGAACTATCTTTACATAGGATAATTTCTCAACCTGTGAGAGAACATTCTCTTTCACTGCCTCACAATCAGGGCAGTGCGGGTCAAAGAAGTATAATACCTTTATGAGGGAAATGAGAAAGACTATCATGCACCGTACTTGTCAAGCCTGCCTGCGTGTGCAAGTAATAGGGAAGTAAGATAAATACCAGGGATTCTTCCCATATCCCCTAAGGCACACTCCTTCTCATTGAACCCCTTCACACCACTTATCCTTGTCCACTTTGATACAAGAAGGAGCGGGACAGGATGCCAGGAATGTGCTTTGTATGATGCAGGGGTTGAATGGTCACCAGTGATTGCAAGGACATCTGGCTTGAGATTCAGAATTTCAGGGATCAGCCTGTCAACCTCTTCAATCACACTCACCTTCCCTTCAAAATTGCCATCCTCTCCATAGGAATCCGTCTTTTTTATGTGGACAAAGAAGTAGTCATAATCATTGTAATGTTTTTTCAGAATATCTATCTCGTCTTTAACATTGGTTCCAGTCATCTGGGCAACATCCATACCCAGAAGTTTAGCAATTCCACGATACATGGGATAGGTGGCAATGGCCAGTGATTTCATTTTGTAGATTTCAGGGAATGATGGAATGTGGGGCGCACCTGTTATCCCTCTCAGGATTACACCGTTTGCAGGTTTCTCATCCTTCAGAATCTCCCTTGCGAGCACGGAGAACTTGTTCACAACATCTGCTATTCTTCCTCCACCATCAACTGGTTCAGACTTCAGCACAGGCTCACCCTCTCTATGAGGGTCTGTGTCTGTTGCAGAACCAGTCAGTCCTTCACCCCTGAATAGAACAACAAATCTATGCTCCTTACCACTTTTAAGTATCACCTGAACACCATCTATCTCCTTGATGCCTTCCTTTAATTTCTCTATCAGTTCCCTGTTCTTTTCATCGGGTATCCTTCCAGCCCTTCTATCAACAACAATGTTTTCTTTTATTGTGCAGAAGTTTCCCCTTGCTGTTACATCGCCTGGAAGAACCTCCATATCCACACCAAGTGCCTCAAGTATTCCTCTTCCTATATCATACTCAAGCGGGTCGTAACCAAAGAGTGAAAGATGGCCAGGTCCACTTCCAGGGGTGATACCAGGGAACACAGGATCCATGAGTGCGACTGAGTGAAGTGAGGCAAGTCTATCCATGTTGGGTGTCCTTGCAAGTTCAAGGGCGGTCTTCCCATCCACAGGGAGTCCGCCCAATCCATCCATCACAAGGAGTATAATCTTTCCACCTTCATCCTTGACAAGTTTTTGAAGGACCGGCATGGGATTTTTCACTTCTTTCCCTCCAGTTCCTTCAGCATCTTTTCGGCCTTTGGCCTGTCTTCAAGGTAATAAAGCCTTGCATCATTTGGATTTTTCAGATTCAAAAGTTTTTGCAAAATCTCTCTTGCCTCATCATACTTCTTTTTCTTGATTAAGTCCTCTGCAAGCCTTGTGTATGCTGCAACATATGTTGAATCATTCTGGATTGCCTGTTTGTAATGCTGGATTGCCTTGTCCCTGCTTCCACCCGCAAATCCAGGAAGTGCGTCGTAGATGCCTCCAAGCAACACATGTGCGCCTGCATGCTCTGGGTTCAATTTCAGGACAAGGTTGGCCTCCTTCTTTAAATCATCCACCATAAACAGGGAACTCATCACACCCCTTGCCTCACCCTCCTTTGCCCTGTTCACTGCGTGCCAGTAATGGAGTTCAGCATTCTCTGGATACTTCTTCAGAAGTTTCTCACAGATCTCCTTGCCCTTGATAAACCATTCCATTCTCACCTTTTTGTTCTTTGCATAAGACCCCTTATTGTAGCAAAAGTAGGCATATCTCCAGACAATCTCTGGATTTTCAGGGTCTGTCTTGAGAAGCGAATCAAGAATGCTGTAAGCGGTTTCAAACGCTGAAGTATCCTTCCAGGAAATCTGGTACAATGAGTCCACCTTTGCAAGGGTGGAGTCAAGACTCATTGAAAATAAGAGCAGTCCAATCATTTTTTCACCTTTTCAAGTTCTGGAGCAATATAGTGCTCCTGCCAGATTTTATCAGTCAGTTCTGCCATTCTGTTATCATATTCAATCAGTCCCTTGTGGTATTCCTTATCGGTGAGTGCCACCTTCGCATCCTCGTCAGCGGGTTTTGCCTTGTGCTTCTTTACAATTTCCAGGAACTCCTTGTGGTGGTCCCTGATGAAGCACGGCCTCATCCAGTTTCCATGCTCATGGGGAGGTCTCTGATAACCATAGGAATCCTGCCAATCCCTTATGTCCTTGAAGAAACCAGAGTTGATGATGTCGTTTAGGTTCCTTCCATTCTTGAATGCCTCAACAACGTTGTCCACAGTGTATGGAACAAAGACACAGGGCATAACATCACCATTCCAGTTGATGTAGAAGTATCCACCTGACCTTGCAGCAGCAATACATCCATCAGAGGAGGTTGCAGAATTCCAGAAGTCAGCAAGGAATATGCCCTTCTCCCGTACAAGATGCCATTCCCACTCAAAGAGTTTAAGCCTTTCCTCAGGGGTCGGCATAAGTTCAAGGGTAAATCCCCTGCCAATGGGCATATACTGGAATATCCATCCGTAAATTGCACCCTGCTCAACAAAGTAGAATTTATAGAATTCATCACTCATTATGGTGTTTATGTTCCACCTTGTTGCTGTGATGGATATCCCAAAAGGCACGCCTGCTGTCCTCAAATTCTGGAATGCCTGGAGGATTCTGTCAAACACGCCCTTGCCCCTTCTGTAATCTGTTTCCTCTCTCATTCCTTCCACAGAAATGGAGGGTGTTACATTGCCAAGTTCTGCAAACCTCTTTGCCTTTTCAGGTGTGATGAGTGTTCCATTGGTGTACATCAGGAAGTAAGAGTCGTTGTGTTTCTCATAAAGGTCAAGGATTGTCTTTCCTTCACTCTTGTAAAGCAGTGGTTCTCCTCCAGAAATCACAAAGAAGTTTGCACCCCAGAATTCCTTTGCCTGGGAGATAATCTCGTCAAGCACTGGCCATGGGAGTGTTTCCTTGTTCTTTCCACTGCTGGCTGCATAACATCCGATACATTGGAGGTTGCACATCTTGGTTGGGCTGATTGTCATGAATACAGGTGGTCTGTAACCATACTTCTCAAGGAATTCCATCCTTTTGTAGAAACCACCAAAGAAAACATTCCCGAGGAATACCTCAAGGAGTCCCCTTGATGCCCTTTTTGATATATTGCCACTTGCTATTGCCCTGTCTATTGACCTGAGTAAAGCCCTTCCCATATAGTACTTGTCTTCCTGAACCTTGACAGGTCTGTTGTCAGGATTACCAACAATGAGGTCTTCGTATATCTTCCTCTCCATGTTCTTTATTACCCATCTCCTCAATCCATCATTATGCAGTGCAGCAGATGAGAGCGTGAGTATGGATTTTGCTGCAATCTTCTTTGTAAGCCCTATTTTCTTTCCGTTCCTTTTACCATTTCCGTTTCCCTTCATTATACCTCCTTTTTATGCTACTGTTTTTTGAGTCTTTTCAGGGGAGTATTCCTCACCCTTCTTTTTTGCCTCCATGAATCTATAATAATGCTCTTTGTTAAAAATACAACCCGGGTCAGGTGCAAGAAAGTCATTGAAGTACTGGTATGCCCTTGCCCTGCATCCGCCACAAACAGTGAAGTATGGACATGTTCTGCATGCATTCTCTTTATAGTTTCTCAGGGTCTTCATTATTGGATGCTTGTTCCAGAGATAGTCAAAATCATCTTGAAGAACATTACCAAGTGACACCTCTGGCATATACACACAGGGTGTAAGGGTTCCATCAGGCTGAAGCGCAGCGTATGCCCTGCCAGCACCACATCCACCAATAATCTCTGCAACAACACCAAGTTCCTTCACCTTCAGGTCTGCATAGTGGGCAAGTATCACAGAATCACCCTGAAACATCTTGCAATACGCACCCATCACGGGTGATGTTGTTGCAATTATATGGTGTCCAGCATCCAGCTGGTCATACATGATTCTGTATAGTTCGTCCCTCTGCTCTGGTGTTGGGTCGTTTTCAAATCCACCCCTTCCAACAGGTATATAGTTATACACAATCACCTTGTATGCATCGAGTTCCTCCCTCAATTTTAATATCCCCCTGAATTCATCATGGGTTTCTTTTGTATGGGTATAGGCAATACAGGTTATAACACCATGTTTTATTAAGGTTTTTATCCCATCAACAGCCCTCTTCCACATGCCAGGCACACCCCTGAATTCATCGTGTTTCATCGGGTCTGCAGCATCAATGCTTACCTGTACATAGCCAAAGCCAATATCAGCAATTCTTTCTGCGATTTCATCTGTTATCAATGTGCCGTTTGTTGCAATGGACATGTATAATCCCTTCTTCTTTGCATATTCTGCTATCTTAAAAAAGTCTTTTTCAATGAGCGGTTCTCCGCCTGAGAAGAAAAGGCTGGGAATATCCCTTTCAGCAAGTATATCAACCACCCTTAGTCTTTCCTCTGTGGTGAGTTCCCTCACGCCTTCTTTGCCCTTGGCACTTGCACTCTGGTAGCAGTGTTTACATCTCAAGTTGCATTTGTTTGTGTAGTTCCAGACAATCATCAACGGGTCTGCAAAAATCTGGGGTGTTCCAAAACCGTGCTCATCAAGGGAACGCATTGCATTCCTGAAAATCTTCCTGATAGTGGGATTTTTGAGTTCCTCCCTGAATGTTTCAATGTCCCTGTTGAAACTCCTCCTCACAACATCAAGCAGTTTTATGAGCGGGTAATACCTGATTTTCATACCAGGGGGAATCTTTCCATCAATGTAAGCATCAAGCACCTTTTCAAAGGCATACCTTCCATCCCTGTCCTTCTTCAAAGAAGAAGCAATCACCTTTTTTGAGATTGTGCTGTCAAGAACGGATTTAAGACCTATAACATTTATTTTTGTTCTTGATACAACAAACAGGCTCATCATCACCTCCCTTTTTTGAACAATTTTTCCAGAAAACCCTTCACATTATCAAAAAGTTCGTGGTTCAACCCGTAATAAACCCACTTCTTATAACGCCTTTCCACAATCAAACCCACTTTTTTCAACACCTTCAGGTGATGGGAGATTGTGGGCTGGGTGAGGGAAAACCTCTTAACTATGTCGCTGACAGTCCTTGCTTCATCTGCAATATATTCAAGTATCTTCAGCCTGATGTTAGATGATAGCGCCCTGAAGATCTCCTCCATATTTCACCTCCTCATATAGATAAGTTTCTATATGAATATATGGGTTATTATTCTTTCCGCAACCCTAAAAATATCATAAGAATTTAAAGGCATTGAGAGTTTTTGGTTCTTATGGTGAAACAGATTGAGAATCAACCTTTATTGAGGTTCATAAAACAAGCGTTATCTGTAAAATTTTATACGGGGCATTAACACGGTATCTCCTTTAACTTCCTGTAGAGGGATTTCTCCCATATAAGAAGGTACCTTCCCCTGAAAGAGGAAACCCACGGTCACCTTCCCATCAGGTACATTTGTGAATGTGTAAACTGTGTCACCAGGAACTGCATCCAGCAGAAAATGACTTAGGTAAGTACTTTTCCATCTGACCCCTTTTTTATTGTATCTGAGGAGAAACACCCTCTTAGGAATAATCCCCTTTATTCTTCCTTTAACAACACCCTTCTCTACTGGACGAGAAAGTATGTTGTCATAAATCCATTTTTTTGCATTCCTACTAACATAATATCTCCTATCACAAAGAAGCCCCTTAACCCATTCTCTCCTTTCCGGTGTCAGGTCAAGCCGTTTATACACGAAATAAAACGGAACGATAGATTTTTTAAGGGATCTAAAAAATACGCTATCTGGTTGGAAAAGGTTATAATAATTGAAGGTAAATTCAGGTGGAGTTTCAATGGCCTTGGACTGAGAAATTCCGTAAGAGGGTATGACAATAGAATATTCAATATTTCTACGTTCAACAATCTCTCTTTTTTCAGGAAGGTTGAAGAAAACAACACCTGCAATGAAAAAGGGGATTACAAGGGCAGGGTACCTTTTCAAATTTTCCCCTTTGATAAACTTAAAAAAGAGTGTATAGAGACAGATATAATATGGAATAGCAAGAATGGCTGTCCACTCTTTCATCTGATGGCTCATAAGTTCAAGCCCTGCACCAAGCAACATATAAGATAAAATGAATACAAAAATGTGGAAAATAGCAGTCCTTTTATTGTCCAGAGGGAGTGTGAAAATCATCAGTCCTGATAGTATAACAATAAGTGGGAGAAAATTAATGGATGTAAACAGTTTTACCCACCATAGGATACTCCTATTCAGAAATCCTATTACAGGAAGTATGAGAAGGATTCCAGCAATTATTCCACCGCAGAACATTTTAAAGTTTGAGCCTGTCTGTCTCTTTATTATCCGGACAAAAAGAAAGATGGAATAGATATAGATACCAATTACCAGTGCCATAAAAGTGAAGTAGATCGGTTTCTTTAGAAGAATAGTATTGATCGCAACAGGGATAAGAATCTTTTTTGAGAATATGAAGCGACTTGAAAGGGACCCAGGATAGGAATTACTTATCCCTATAAGCATAAGATATACCCCTATTGCCACAGAGATAAACAGGAGTTTTTTATATGTATTCATCATCCCCTCCTTTTAGAACAACCTTAATTGCTGTTCCAGAAATTTTGTAAAAGAACCTGCAATGCTCAGTGTCTTTATAAGAATAATGCAGAGTATGGTTAACCCTGGAAAAGAAGAGGTTATGGAGTAAAGGATTTCAGAACCGTTTCCCCTCTGAATGACTTTTTCAAAGTCAACATCGCATACTTCATACCCAAGTTTCTTTAAAGGAGAGGATTCTCTCATGGCTCACCTCCATAAAACCTTTTGAAAATCTTTCTTGCCCTTGAAAGCCTTGACTTCACTGTTCCCATAGGGATATTAAAGATGTCTGCAATCTCCTCACATGTGAAATTTTCCACTTCTTTAAGAAGGAGCATGCTTCTCAAAACAGGGGGCATTTTTGAAAGTGCCCTTTCAATGTCAATCCTTGTGTCAATAGAAAGTGTTGACTTTTCTGGCACAGGGAAGTCAAATTTAACCACAGGATTTTGTCTTGCAAAGTGATTCAGAACAAGGTTCGTGGTCACTTTGTATATCCAGGCATCAAAACTACCCCCTTTGAAGAGATGGAGTTTCTTGAAGACTTTTACAAAAACATCCTGGGTCAGGTCCTTTGCTTCCTCTCTATGGTATACCATCCTGAAGATGTGGTTGTAAACCCTATCTTTATACTCTGAGTAAATCATTCCCATTGCCTCTCTATCTCCTTTTTTCGCCTGTTCAATCAATGACTCATCCATGATTCCATTATACTATAACAGTTAGAAAGGTAAAATGGTTCACATTAAATATGAACACTTATTTTTATCGTTGATTTTTTTCATTCTCTGGTATAAAATGCGTGAAAAAAGGAGGTGAGAATGAAGGAACACGCCTACTGGGATAATCGTGTTGCCTTTGTCCTTGCTGCCATTGGTTCTGCAATTGGGCTCGGGAATATCTGGAGATTCCCCTATATCTGTTACAAGTTTGGGGGCGGTGCCTTTCTCTTTGCATATCTCATTGTTCTTATCATTGTGGGAATTCCACTACTGCTTCTTGAGTTCTCAATAGGTTATAAACTCAAGGGTTCTGCCCCATTCTCACTTGGTAGAATCCACTACAGGGTGAAGGGGTTTGAGGATGAAGTGGAACTTGTGGAGAGGAGAGGTAGTTTTGAATGGGTTGGCTGGTTTGCAATACTTGTGGGATTCGGTATCACAACCTACTACTCTGTTATAATGGGATGGTCTGCTGATTACCTTGTGTATTCCTTCAACACTGCATGGGGGAATGCACCTAAGGAGTTTTTCTTCAACAGGGTGCTTGGACTCACTGATTCTATATTCCATCTTGGTGGAATAAGATGGCCCATACTTCTGGGGCTTGCAGTGAGCTGGGTATGGATTGTGCTCTCCATATGGAAGGGTGCAAAGACGGTGAGTAAGGTCGTTTATGTTACGGTGCTTCTTCCATGGGCAATCCTCCTTGTCTTTGTTATCAGGGGACTCACCCTTCCTGGTGCATTTGAGGGCATAAAATACTATCTCACACCTGACTGGAGTAAACTCCTCCATGCAGAACTCTGGCATGCAGCAATAAGCCAGGTCTTTTTCTCCCTCACTGTTGGGTTTGGTGTGATGATTGCATATGCATCCTTCCTTCCACCAAAATCAGACATTGTGAACAATGCCTTCCTCATTGGGCTTGCAGATGCAGCAACCGCATATGTTGGTGGTTTTGCTGTATTCTCAACCCTTGGATACTATGCACACCTTCAGGGCGTTCCTGTTTCGCAGGTTATGAAGAGCGGGCCTGAACTCGCCTTTGTCACCTATCCAACAATTATAAACCATCTTCCCTTAGCACCTCTCTTTGGAGTCCTATTCTTCCTCATGCTCCTTACACTTGCGATAGATTCTGCATTTTCCCTTGTTGAGTCAGTTGTTGCCAGCATCATGGACAAATTTGGCATCAGAAGGTGGAAGGCAAACATTGGGGTTGCTGTTGTCGGTTTTCTCATAGGCATACTATACACAACAGGTGGTGGTCTGTACTGGCTTGATGTGGTTGACCATTTCATGAACAACTATGGGCTCTTTCTTGTTGGGCTTCTTGAGTCCGTGATAATTGCATACTTCTACAGGGCAGAAAACATGAGGAGTTTTGCAAACTCAATCAGTGAAAGACAGATCGGGAAGTGGTGGAACTTTTCCATAAAATGGATTGTTCCTCTATCTGCACTTGTCCTCCTCGTATTCTCCTTCACAGGTACAATTCTCTCACCATACGGTGGTTATCCCAGAAGGGCTGAATTTCTTGGGGGATGGCTTGTGCTTGGCGTCTTCATCATAGCCTCCCTTGTTCTTTCAAGATACAAAAAAGGGGGTGAAGCATGAGTTTTGGCGGATGGTTCACATTTGTGTTTGCAACGGTTATTCTCTTTGGTGGAATAATCCAGTGTATAGTTATAGCACTCAGGAGGTAGTATGGATGAAAGGCTGATGTTTCTCTTTAAGAGGAGAAGCATAAGGGCTTTTCACAGGGATAAACCTGTTGAGGAAAAGGATATAAAGGCACTGCTTGAGGCAGGTATGGCTGCCCCTTCTGCAAGGAATCTTAAACCCTGGCACTTCATTGTTGTTACAGACAGGGAGATGCTTGATAAATTATCTGTTGCACATCCATATGCTGAAATGTTGAGAGAGGCAACACTCTGCATTGTGGTTTGTGCTGACCCGGAGATTTCAGAGAGATACTGGGTTCAGGATTGCTCTGCTGCAACAGAAAACATACTGATTGCTGCAGCAAACATAGGTCTTGGGGCTGTGTGGCTTGGATGCCATCCAAGGAAAGAAAGAAAAAAGGCAATAAAGCCATTACTTGGTATTCCTGAGAATATAGAACTCCTCTCATTGATAGCAATTGGACACCCTGCAGAGGAGAAAGAGCCAAGAACCCAGTATGATGAGACAAGGGTTCACAGAGAAAGGTGGTAAGTTTTATTCAGCCATCATAATGGGTTTATAACCCCTTCTTTCAACCCTTTCTGATTTGAAGTGGGAGACAAGCCTTCTTATGTTTCCCTCAACAGAGACCGAGTACTTGACAAAGGGCTTTCCCCTGTATGAATAAACTATCAGGTAGGGATAATCAACCCCTTCTTCCCCAGTTGCAAGCCTTATGTATCCCACTGGGACAAAGCAGGAATGACCCTGAGGTTCAAGTTCTGCCCAACCACATGTGGGGAATCTGATCTCACACCACTGGTGTAGGTCTCCAAAAGAAGAAAATCTGATTACGGAAACAATATTACCATTTTTGAATATGTACTTTTTACTGTCCTCAATGCTTATCCCCGTAACAAGACGTGATTCAACACCGGATGCACGGAAGAGTGATACTGCAAGTGCAGAAATTCCCATGCAGTTTCCACTCCCATCTTTCAGTGTATTCACCGCATCTTCGTTACTATAGATGTAATAATCTATGTTGTTACCAATGTAATAAACAATCTGGTTGGAAATATCCTTTATTGTATAATGCCCCATTGTAAGCCTCTTTGCAAGGGATATGATTTCCTTATAATCGGGTCTTATGCTCTTTGTCTTTTCCATGATGGGCTTACCTGGCCTGTCATCAGGAAGATTCTCAAGGTTGATTCCCCTCTCTACAGAAAAGTTAACTATTATTGTACAAACTGTATTTGAGACCCTGCCGTATCTAACCTTCAGGAACCTCCCGTTCTTTTTTCTTACCACCTCTTTGCTTCTTGGTGCAGGTTGAATTGTGTAATCTGTGGACAGTACCTTCTGGTAGGATGTGCAACCGTGGTAGTCAACTGGAAGGGGCAGATGGATAATCATGTAATCCAGGTCTCCCCTTACAACAACCTTCAGTGTATATACACCGCTGAGTTTTGCCTTTTCAAGGCCTTTAAGATAGAATATTGAAAAGAAGATAAGATGAATCATTTTGTAGCAAGGGCAAAAAGGTCAACGGCATCCTCATTGTAAGGAATACCTTTAAGACTTCCAAGAAGTTTTATCTGATGGAAGCCCGAGTGGAGCAGGATTGAGTAAATTTCTGTTCCAGAGAAAAGCCTCATCTTTGTATCAAACTCAATCCTCTTTCTGTACTTCAACACAGTCCAGTGTGTAATTATACTCTCCCAGTTTTCTGTGATTGTATTCTCAATGAGATAGTATGTGTGTTTTATGTTCATCCATTCCTTTTTCAGGAACTTTTTAAGGGAGAGTTCTTTCCCATTGAGAAGCAACAGGAACTTTCCACCATTCTTCAGTGACCTAAACATGTTCTTTATTACCCTGAAATCGTCTTCCCTCTCCTCAAAGTAACCAAAGGGAACAGATGTGTGTATTATCAAGTCGTAGTATTCAGACCTTGAGAAATTCCTGATATCGTCATTGATAAACTCTATCTGGAGCCCCTCTTTTTTGGCAAGTTTCTTTGCACTCTCAATGAACGGTTTCATAACCTCAATAGAGGTAACCTTGAAGCCCCTCTTTGCAAACTCAATGGTGAAATAACCCTCACGGGAGGAAATATCCAGAACCCTTGCACCAGGCTCTATTCCAGTGAGTTCAACAATCCTCTCCACAAGTTCACACACCTTCTCCCTATCAGGAGAAAGGATACCCTTCAGGAGTTTCCATATCCCCTCATCAGTAAACCAAACGTACATAGGAGAATTTTAACAGAAAAAATAAAAAAGGTCAAGGAAAAATTAGAAAAAAAGATTGGCTGGCAGTGAAGTCTCAGAATAAAATATTCTATAATCAACGTGCAAACTGGCTTCATTTTTACAGACTTGACAAATTGTAAAAATAATATATATTTATTTCTGAATGTAAATTTATCCAATCATTTAAAAGGAGGTATTCAATGAAACATGATTTTCTCTCAAGGATAGGGGTGGTAGGATGGGAAGAGATAGAGCCGTATCTTCTTGCAGGCCTTGTCCTCAGAGAACCAGTGCTTCTGGTTGGTGCTCCTGGAACGGGTAAAACCTTCGTTGCCATTGCGCTTGGGAAGGCGCTTGGGTTGAACTATCATGTGTATGATGCATCCAAGGGCATGTTTGAGGACATCATTGGTTTTCCAGATTACTCTGATGGGAAGGTTCGCTATGTTCCAACAGAACTATCCATCTGGGAAAGGGAACTGATTTTTGTTGACGAGATTTCAAGGGCATCCCCTGAGATGCAGAACAAGTGGCTGGAGATTATCAGGTCAAGGAGCGTAATGGGAATTCCTGTAAAGACCCTTAAGTACATTATAGGTGGCATGAATCCCCCGGGTTATCTGGGTGTTGTTGGGATTGACCTTGCACTTGTTGATAGGTTTGCATGGATAATCAGGGTTCCAAATTCCCTGGATTTTGAAAAGGAAAATTTGAGGGAGGTTATCTCTACCATCACGTTCATGGACCATCTTGGTTCAGAAACTGGAAGGGATGTTCAAAAGATGGAGGAACTCGTTTCCTTCCTTAAAGAAGCAGAGGATGCTCTCAAAAAACTTGTTAATTCAGACATTGATAAAAAGGTTCAGGACTTCCTGATTGAATTTCCCCTCCTTGTACAGGGTACTCCTTTTGAAGAACTGATTAACAATAGAAGGCTTTCAATGATGAGGAGATGTATTCTTTCATACATTGCCGTGAGTGGCTTAAAGGATATCCAGGATATTAAGGACACCGTGTTTAAATTACTCCCCTACATCCTTCCATGGTATGCTGTGAAGATTGAACCCATTGAGGATTACATTGCTGTGTTGAAGGAAAGGCTTGACCCATACTTTGAATTCAACACATACCTCAAAACAGCAAGTTTGACCGAGATGTACAACAAGTTCTGGGAAGGCCACACATATGTATTGCCCTTCCTTCTTGAAAAAATTAAGAAAATCCTGATTGAGGAAAGGGATGATGAGCAGAATGGCGCACTCATGGCCATTGCTGCCCAGATGCTTCTGGAACTCCAGAAAAGGAAGAATGAACTGTTGCAGATGCTACCACCTGAAAAGATAAAGTTGATAGATAACCTGTTTATTGACATTACAAAGGATGCATCATTTGAATGGTGGGAGGGAAGGGAGGTAAATGTTAAGGGCTTTCCCAGGGTTAAGGAACTTCTTGAACAAATCGTTGCATAACAGGGAGGAATGATGATAGTTAATTCTCTTAGAAAAATTGCTGAAACAAAGAGGTATGTTGTGCTAACCAAGGTGAGAGAGACGGTTCCAGCTACCTTCTGGCAGAATTTTCTTTTCCCCCTTGTGTGGCATCCTGATTGGGAACTTTCCTTCCCTGTAATGACAGGTGAATTGAAGGAAGGATACCTTGATGGTCTCCAGAATCCTGTAGAGTTTGTGATATTGAAAAAATCTGATGGCCATAGTAGACCCAGAAATATTGAAGACACTCTTATATCAGAGTCCCCTCGTTATGATCTGTTCAAGGATGAACTGGTGTTTTTTGAGAGTAAAAAGATGGAAGAAGA
>Ga0190334_1000823_pt1 | contig 14118 bp, 8 predicted proteins | sample 48720478_MG_FD_161270 | JGI IMG/M metagenome (GOLD analysis project Ga0190334, IMG submission 161270) | Hydrothermal vent sediment bacterial communities from Southern Trench, Guaymas Basin, Mexico - 4872-04-7-8_MG | ecosystem: Environmental > Aquatic > Marine > Hydrothermal vents > Sediment ...
GGTGTACGATCTCCGGGTTCTCCCGGGGGGTCTACCTCGACGGAGGTTCCCTTCTGGCCACCGATACCAGCTTTTTCGGTAGCGGAACCAGCCTCTTTTTGGACGCCCATGCCGGGGCGGTGTGCCATGACTGCACCTTCGCCCCCAGCGGCACCGCGGTGGTCCTAGGGCCCGGGGCGACGTTTGAGGGTGAAGGGTGCGCATTCCGCGGCGGGGCAGGCCCGGCGATCCGGACCGCGGCTTTAAAGGGGTTCGAGCTTACGCTCAGAGGTTCCCGGATCGAGGACGTGCAGGGCGACGCCTTGTACCTGATGTCCACGGGGTCGGCTAACCTGGAAGAGTGCTCCATCCAGGGGAACGCCGGGGCCGGGATCCGCCTGGGTGCGGGTGCCGAGCTCTCCCTGACCGGCTGCACGATCGCCGGAAACCGCTGGGGGATCCTGATAGAGGCGAAGTCGTGCGAGCTTGCCGTCTACAAGCGCACCTTCACCGGCGCCATCTCTGAGGGCGGAAACGAGATCTCCGGCAACACCGAAGCCGACCTGTGTCCCGTATACCCCGGCCCCCCGTGGCCCGTCGACTTCCTGACGAACAATTGACACGTAAACGGTGGAAGGGGTAACATCTAGGGTGCGGTCCCCGGTAGCTCAATTGGCAGAGCAGCCGGCTGTTAACCGGCGGGTTGGAGGTTCGAGTCCTCCCCGGGGAGCCAGCCACTGGCCCTTCATCACGCTGAACCGCAAGGGATTCCTTTTCATAGAGTAGGGAGTCGGTCCCCTGCCCCGCAGGAGCGGGTAGCCTCCTCCAAGGGGTTGTGACTACGGGGGGAGGTGGCGGGCGCGGAGCTGGCCACAGCCGGCCTGGATCCTCACCCCGCGGGAGCGGCGCACGGTGACGTCCACTCCATGGCGGAGTAGCTCCCGCCGAAACGCTTCCACCCCGGCTTCCGGGGGCCGCTTGAAGGGGAGGCCGGGTGCCGGGTTGAACGGGATCAGGTTCACGTGCGCCAGGCGCCCCCGGAGCAGCCTCGCCAGCGCCCGCGCCTCCTTCAGACCATCGTTCACCCCCGAGAGGAGCACGTACTCGTAGGTCACCCGGCGGCCAGTGGCCGTTACGTAGGCGTCCGCCGCCTGAAGCACCTCCCGTAGCGGCCACTTCCTCCCCAAAGGCACCAGCTCCCTCCGCAGGGCGTCGTCCGGGGCGTGGAGGGAGATGGCCAGGTTGACCTGCAGCCCTTCCCCGGCCAGCTGCAGGATCCCCGGCACCACCCCCACGGTGGAGACGGTAAATCTACGCGCTCCGAGCCCGAACCCCTGGGGATGGTTCAGGTTCCGGATCGCCTTGAGGGTGGCGGCGTAGTTGAGGAACGGCTCCCCCATGCCCATGACCACCACGTGGGTCACCCGCTCCCCCGCCTCGGCCAGCCGGCGGGCGAAGTGCAGTACCTGGCTGGCGATCTCACCGGGAGATAGATCCCGCTGGAAGCCCATCTTGCCGGTGGCGCAGAAGGCGCAGCCCACCGGGCACCCCACTTGGGTGGACACGCACACCGTGCGCCGGTCCTCCTCCCGCATCAGGACCGCCTCGATGGCCTCCCCGTCAGAGAGGTGCAGGAGGACCTTCTCCGTCCCCTCCTCGGCGTCGAGCTGCAAGGCCCCGGGCCGGGGGAGGGAAAGGGGCAGCTCCTGGGAGAGGCGTGCTCGCAGCCCTCTGGGGAGGTCGGTCATCTCCTCATATCTCGTGGCAAGCCGCCGCCACAGCCAGGCCCAAAGCTGGCGGGCCCGGTAGGGGGGTTCCCCCCAGCTAAGCAGGAGCTCCTCCAGCTCCTCGAAGGAGAGATCGAAAGGGCTCTGGACGTGCATGTCAAGGGGATTATAGGCCCCTCCCGTTCCCCGGTTGACTCCCGTCCCACCGCCCTCTACAATAAAACTTGCTTTCTAGAAGAAAGGAATGCTGTGCGTGCGCCGAAGGGTGATCAGAACCTGCTGCGACGCCACAACCGGGGCCTGGTCCTCAACCTGCTCCGGGAACACGGCCCCCTTTCCCGCACCGAGCTCTCCCACCGCACCGGCCTCGCTCCTTCCGTCCTCACCCGGCTGATCCGGGAGCTGCTTTCAGAGGGGGTGGTGATGGAAGCGGGCAAGGCCGAGTCCAACGGCGGCCGACGGCCTACCTTGCTGGCCCTCAACTCGAGCTACGCCCACGCCATCGGCCTTAAGGTGGAGCGGACCCGCCTTCTGGGGGCGCGGGTGGACCTGGCGGGTAGGATCCGCGCCCGCGGGGCCGTCTCCTTTCCAGAATGGCCTGACCCCCAGCGGTTCCTGGAGCTGGCTCGGGGGCTGGTGGAGGAGCTCAGGCGGGGTGAGATCCTGGGGGTGGGGATAGGGATCTCCGGGTTCGTGGACGCCGCCCGGGGGATCGAACTCTATTCCCCCATCCTGGGCTGGCGGGAGGTCCCGCTGGCGGCCCCCCTCTCACAGCTGGTCGGCCTCTCGGTCTACCTGGAGAACGACGTCAACGCCCTCACCCTGGCCGAACGTTGGTACGGGGCAGGCCGGGCCTTCCGGAGCTTCGTGTGTGTAACGGTGGGCGAGGGAATCGGCGCCGGGGTGGTGATTGGAGGCGAGCTATACCGGGGCGCCGCCGGCGGGGCGGGGGAGCTGGGCCACACTACCATCAACCCGGATGGCCCCCGCTGCCGCTGCGGGGAACGCGGGTGTCTAGAGGTCTACGCCTCCGATCGGTTCCTCCTCTCGCAGGCGAAGGCCTTGGGTTACGAGAGCATCGAGGAGCTGACCGCGGTGGCCCGGGACGGGGACCGGGCGGCCCAGGCGGTGTTCACCAAAATGGGGCGGGCGCTGGGGATCGGGGTCAAGAACCTGGTGAACCTTCTGAATCCGGAGGCGGTGGTGCTGGGCGGAGAGCGCCTCGACGCCGCTGACCTGTTCCTCCCTGCGTTTGAGGAACAGGTGCGGCGGCACTCCTTCCCCAAGGAGGCGGAGGACCTGGTCATCGTGCCGGCGGAGCTGGGGGAGGAAGGGTTCTTGATCGGGGCCGCCACGCTGGCGGTGCGGGAGTTCTTCCGGCTCCCGGCGGAAGGGGTCACGATATGAAACTGAACCTGTCCTTCGATGAAGAAGGCCGGCCCCACATTAGGCTCAGGGACGAGCCGTTCATGTTGAAGTTGGAGCCGCGTCTGCCGAGGGCCCCGGAGGGGCTCGTGGCCGGAGGTTGGGAGCGGGAAGCGGGCCGGGACGACTGGGGGGAGTTCACTTCCTGGCGGCGGGTCTACTTGCAGGGTGCCGAACCGCTTCTCTCCTTCACCCTCAGGGACTACGGGGAGGCAATCTGGTTGGAGGTGGAGCTCCTGCAGGCCGTTTCCGGCCTTAAGACCACGGATTCGTTCGCCGAGCCCTGTATCTATGCCCCGGCGTTCTCCTTCCCCGCGGAGCGCGAGTTCCTGGCGGTCACCTATGGGCTGGATGGATCTGGCGGTGGTTACCCTGGGGGCTATTGGCCCACCGCCGTCCTGGGCCGGGGGCCGGGGGAGCTCCCTGCCCAGGCGTTGGCCCCGCTGGTCCTCTATTCCCAGACCGGGGCGCTGGCCATCGCCCCGGCGAACTGGTTCCTCACCAGCGCCCTGGCACGGATCCCGGGCGGGGTGGCCCGGGGGCTGCACGGGTCGGTGGGGGAGCTGCCCGCTGGCTTCAAGCTGGCCACCCTCATCGCTTTGGGGGACGAGCCCTTCTCCGCCCTGCGGGTGCTGGGCCGGCTCCTCCGGTCGCGGGGGGAGCCGGGGGGGATGGAAGGCCACCCGCTCCTTACCCGACTCGGATGGTGGAACGCCTACGGTGGCTATTACACCGAGCTCCTGCGTCCCTTGAACGCGGAGGGGCTGGCGCGGGTGGTCTCCACCCTTAAGGCCTCCCAAATCCCCTTGGGCTATCTGGGCCTTGACCTCTGGTACCCCTACGAGGCCATCGGTAAGGCCTTGCGCTATCGGGCCGATCCCGGGAAGTACCCTAAGGGGCTCCGGGCCCTGCGGGATAGGTGGGACATCCCCTACGTGTTGCACCTCTCTGCCCTGTCGGAGCGGAACGAGTACGGGGCCCGGGGCGGCGACCCAGAGGTTTACCGGGCCATCGCCGAGGACCTCCTGGCGGAGGGGGGGATCGCGGCCTGGCACGATTGGCTACGGACCCAGCAGCACTTGACCCCCAACCTCCGGGCGGACCCGGAGGCCGCCGAGAGATGGTTCTCCGGGCTGGCCAGGGCGTTCTCCGAGGCCGGTCTTCCCCTGCTTCTGTGCATGCACACCATGGGTATGGTCCTTGCCTCCACCCGCCACGGGAACGTGATCTCCGCCCGCAGCCACACCGATTTCCTGTTCTCCCTGCGGGAGGCCCTGACCGAGGCCGCCCGGCGGGGCCATGGGGAGCTCCTGGAGGCCTGGACCCCGCCCGGGAAGTTGCGGGCCCAGAACCTCCTCATGGGAGCGGTGCTTTCCGCTTTCGGGCTTGCCCCGTTTCACGACCTGTTTCTGTCACGGGAGCATCCCGGGTTGGGGGGCGACCGCCCCTGGGAGGACGCTGTCCTCCGGGCCCTGTCCTGCGGCCCGGTGGGGATCGGCGACGCCCCCGGGCTGACGGACGCCGGGCTGGTGGGGCGGCTGCTTTTGAACGGGGTGTTGATCCGGCCGGACGCCCCGCCCCGGCCGTACCTCCCGAGCCTGAAGGGGGACGTACACCTGTACTGGACGGAGCGGCGTGCCCAGGGGCTCACCTGGTATTACCTCCTGGCGCTGAACACCACCGAGGAGGAACGCCCATTCAAGCTGTCCCTCCCGTTCGACCCAGGGGAGCATTGTGCCTGGGACGGCTACACCGGCCGGCCGGTGGACACGCTGGCCGGCGTGCTCCCCTCGGGGGGAATGGCCTACTTCGTGGTCGCCCCGGAGGTGGGCGGGATCTCCCCGCTGGGCTACCAGGGGAAGTTGGTCCCCGCCCCCCACCGCGGTTTCGCCGCCGAGCGCGACGCCAAAGGGATCAGGATATGGTCGGATGGAACCCCCATCCTGGTCCAGGGAAAGGCCCTTTCCGTCCAAGGGGACGACGGCAGTCCGGTGGAGCTGGGAAGAGGGAACGGGCTTTGGACCGTGGCCCCAAGGCGGGGTCAGGGATGGATCCGGGTAGTCGGGAGGTGATGTCCTTGCGAAAGCTGAGCCTGATTCTCCTCGTCGGGGCCCTCATCCTAGGGGGCCAGGCCTGGGCCAAGGGCCCGCTCAATTTAGCCATCATCTGGCATCAGCACCAACCTCTTTATTGGAGCCGCCTCGCCGGGGAATACGAGCTCCCCTGGGTCAGGGTACATGGGGTCCAGGAATATATCGATTCCTCCAACATCTTGATGGAATTTCCGGAGGTCCACGTGACCTACAACCTCCAGCCCAGCTTGCTTTGGCAGCTCTTGGACTACGTCGAGATAACAGAGGAGGAGCGGGCCAAGGGTGGGCTTTATCAGTACATCGGGGCGGTGGACAACCACCTCAAGTGGATATGGAAGCTTATCGCCGACCCGAGGTCCCTGACCCCGGAGGAGCGGGCCAAGATGCAGGAACAGTTCTTCTGGATCAACGGCTACATGTTTGACGACGATTCGAACGACCCCTACTACGATATGCGCTACGCCTCCCTAAACGCGATGAAGAACGCCCGGCCTCTAACCGACCAGGAACTACTGGATGCCGCTGGGCTGTTCCTCCTGTGGCAGATCTCGCCCGAGCTCCATGAGGCTTTGGGAATCGCAGACCTGAGGGGCAAGGCCGGGTTCACGAAGGACGACATCGTTCGGCTCATCCAGGCCCAGCACGCGGTGCTCTCCCAAGTGGTGGACGCCTACCGCAGCGCGCTGGCCAACGGGAGCGAGCTCATCACCAGCCCGTTTTACCATCCCATCCTCCCCTTGCTCGCCGAGCGGGGTTGGGACGAGGACGTCCAAGGGCAGCTGTCCATGGCCCAACGCCAACACGAGGGACTGTTCGGAGAGCCAGCCACCGGGGTATGGCCGCCGGAGCAGGCGGTCTCAGAGCGGGCCGTGGCGCTCCTGGCCGAGGCCGGGTTCTCCTGGACGGTGACCAATGACGGGATCCTGGCTCAGGCCCTGGGACATACACCCTCCCGGGCTGAACTTACCACCCCCTATACGTTCGATGGGATCACGGTGCTGTTCCGGGACCACGGTCTCTCTGACAAGATCGGCTTTTCTTACGGAAACAAACCCACCCAGGTGGCGGTGGCGGACTTCTTGGAGGGGCTCCGTCGCTACTGGGAGGCCTTGCCTGCCCCCGAGGAGCACCTGCTGGTGGTGGCCCTGGACGGGGAGAACTGGATGTTCATGGCCGGCTACCCCAACAACGGCCGGAACTTCCTCAGGGCGCTCTATCGAGCATTGTCCGAGGCGAATTGGGTGAGGACCGTAACCCCGGCCGAGTTTTTGGCAGAGCACCCAGCCACCACCGGGCTTGCGGACATCCCCACCGGCTCCTGGGGCGGGGACCTCTCCACCTGGGCTGGGGAGCCGGAGGAGGACGAGGCCTGGGCCCGCCTCGCGGCCGCTCGGGAGGCGGTGTTCTCGGCAGGGCCCCCCGAGGCCGCCCTGGGGGCGCTGTACGCCGCCGAAGGCTCGGATTGGTTCTGGTGGTACGGGACCGATCAGGACTCCGGCACGGATGACCTGTTCGACTGGCTGTTCAAGGTGCACCTCGTGGCCGCCTATCGGGCCGCCGGGGTCCCGGAGGACCGGATCCCCCAAGCCCTGTTCCTCAGGCTCGTGATCCCGACGGTGGAGAGCCTGGGTGAGGTGAGCCCCACGCTGGACGGGGTGATCGGGCCGGATGAGTGGGACCAGGCGACGCACTACAGCGGGGAGGGGGCGCTGAGGGGGGTTTGGATAGGCTACTCCGAAAACACCCTGTACGTGGCGGCCCGGCTGGATCGCCCCGCCAGGGATCTGGTGGGAGAGGAGCTGGTGCTGGCACTGTATGCCTCGGGGAAGCCGGGGAGTCCGGCTAATATCGTGACCCACCACGCCGGGGTCCAGTTGGGCTTCACCCTGGCCTCGTCCGTGGAGCTGAACTTCGCCAAACTGCGCCAGGATGGGGCTGGATACGTGTTCCGCTACGACGCCACCCCAAGCGGGGGCTGGCGGCTCGCCTCCCCCATTCGGACGCTCCTCTTTCGCAAGGCCAAGGCCGACGAGGTCGTGGAGTTCCAGCTCCCCTTCGAGGAACTGGGGATAGAGCCCGGCAAGTCCATCATCCTCGCCCTGGCCCTGGAGGGGCCCGGTGCCCTGTTGGGACAGCTCCCGGCCCGGCCACTTCTCGCCAAGGTCCCCCAACTCGTCAAGGGGGTTCAGATCTTCGTCATGGGTGACCCGGCCGGCGATGACCATGGCCCGGGCGGATACGTGTACCCCACCAACAATGTGTTCTCAGTACCGGGGATATTCGATCTGGTCCGCTACGCCGTCTACGATGCTGACGACTCCTGGCAGCTCGTGTTTGACTTCAAGGCGCTTCCTAACCCATGGAACGGCCCCCAGGGCTTCTCCCACCCGCTGATCCTCCTGTTCCTGGACTTGACCGAGGGCGGGAGGACGGACCTCCACAAGGAGGCCGAGGCCGCCCAGGTGGCCTTCGACCCCGAGCACCCGTGGGATGTATTCATTCGCATCGCGGGATGGCCGGCCTACGGCCGGCACCTGTGGACCGCGGACGGGCGGGGTCCATACCTGGTGGGGGTGGCCGCCGACCCGAAGCGGAACCGGGTGCTGGTATCCATCCCCAAGGAGATCGTCCCCGAGATCCGGGGTTGGCACTACGTGCTCATCGCCTCCCAAGACGGCTACGGCAAGGACTACGTCCGGGCCATCGGGAACACCCCCGGCGAGTGGACCGGGGGCGGCTGTGCCGACCCCATGTGGGCGCCGCAGATCTACGACTATCTGGCCCCGGAGGGGACAAGCCAGGAGGAGGTCCTTGCGGCCTATGACCCGGCCATGGGCGAATACCCCGTGCTGTCGCCGGTGGAGGTACGATGACGGGGAGGCGAGAAAGGGGGTGAGAGAGGGGAGAGGAGCGTCTTCGCCAGTGGCAAAGAAGCACAATCAAACCGGGAGGTGGAGTGTATGCAAAAGCTAGGGATTTTAGTGCTGGCAGTGTTGTTGGTGGGCGTATTGGGCCTGGCCTCCGAGCCGGGGAAGCTCATCGTATGGTGTGACGAGACCCGAGCACCGGCGCTTGCGGAAGCCGCACAGAAGTTCACCGCTGCCTACGGGGTACCGGTGGAGGTTCAAGAGGTGCCCTTCGGCGACATCCGGGGCAATTTGGCTGTCACTGCTCCCACTGGGGAGGGGCCTGACGTCATCATCGGACCCCACGACTGGATCGGCGAACTCATCTACAACGGACTCCTCGAGCCGCTCGTTCTCCCGGCGGACCTCCTGGCCCAGTTCGATCCGGCGAGCTTGGAGGCCTTCTCTTGGGCCGGGGAGCTGTACGGTCTTCCCTATGCCACCGAGTGTGTGGCCCTGATCTACAACAAGGATTTGGTGCCCGAGCCACCGGCCACTTTCGAGGAACTGATCGAGATTGCCAAGGTCCTTACCGATCCCGAAAAGGGACAGTATGGTTTTTTGATTCAACAGCCGGATCCCTATCACACCTTCCCCCTGCACTCCGCTTACGGGGGCTACGTCTTCGGCGCCACGCCGGAGGGGACCCTCGATCCCTGTGACATCGGCCTGGATAACGAGGGCTCCATCAAAGGCGCCATGCTCCTCGACCGCCTGGTAAAGGAGGGGATCGAGTTTGCGGGGGCTGATTACCAGACCGTGACTGGGCTGTTCAATGAAGGGCTCCTCGCCATGTTCATCGGCGGGCCGTGGACGCTCCCCGACATCCAGGCGGCCGGGATCAACTACGGTGTAGCCAAGATCCCGCCCATCGAGGGGAACATCCCGCGGCCGTTCGTCGGGGTCCAGGGGTTCATGATCAGTGCCTTTAGTGAGAACAGGCTTCTGGCTCACATGTTCCTCAAGGACTTTCTGGCCACCAAGGAGGTCATGCTCGCCATCTATGAGCGAGGCCAGCGGCCACCCGCGTACTTGCCTGCCCTGGCGGAGCTCGCGGACAACCCCGACATCCAGGCGTTCGCCGCCAGCGCCGCCGACGGGATTCCCATGCCCAAGATCCCGGAGATGGGCTCAGTATGGGGAGCTTGGTCAGACGCTCTGGAGTTGATCGTCTCCCAGAAGCTTGGTCCTGAGGAGGCAATGAAAAACGCTGCCGAGCAGATCCGGACGCTCCTCGGCTGTAAATAAGGGGAGCCGGGGGCCGGTCCAATCGGGCCGGCCCCTTCTACCATGATCTTAAGAAGGGTCCTTACACAGGGGGCAGCGATCTTGGCCCTGGGCCTCCTCGACGCCCTGGGCATCTGGACCTTCTGTTCCCTCCTTTTGCGAGGGGAATACTGGATGGCCGTCGGGTTGGCCGTCGCCCTCGCCCTCATCAACTGGATTTACCTCTCCAAGCGTACCTACCCCCTTAAGTACCTGTTCCCAGGGCTTTTCTTCCTTGTGCTGTTCGTGCTTTACCCCATCGGCTACAACATCTACATCGCCTTCACCAACTATGGTACTGGGCATATCCTCTCCAAGGAGCAGGCGATAGCTCAGATCGAAAGCCGACTGTATCTTCCCCCGGACGCCGAGACGTTCGACTATGTGGTATTCCAGGAAGAGGGGGGAACGGGGTTCGCGTTCCTCCTTTACCCCAAGGAGGGCCCTGCCTTGTTCGCCCGCGAAGGGGAAGTCGTCCCTGTGGCCCCCGGCGTCCCCGGCTTCTTAGACCAGGACGGCGACGGGGTCGTGGACGGGGCAGAGGGGTACAGGCGCTTGGGGCTGCCCGAGGTGGTCCAAAACCTCTCCACACTCCAGGCCATGGAGTTCCCATACGGGGAGAAAATCCTGCGGATGACCTCGCTACAGGAATTCGCCGCCTTTGAGCGCCGCTACCGCTACGACCCGGAAAAGGATGTCATGGTGGATTTGCTTTCGGGCACCGGGTATCGGCCGGTGGAGGGCTTCTTCACCTCCCCGGAGGGAGAGGCCCTCCTCCCTGGGTTCACGATCTTCGTCGGGGGGAGGAACTTCTTCGCCCTGGTGACCAACCCGCAGATCTCCGGCCCGTTCTTCCGGGTTTTTGCTTGGACGTTCGCCTACGCGTTCTTTTCGGTCATCCTCACATTCGCCCTGGGGCTCTTTCTGGCCTACCACCTCAACAATCCCTACTTGCGATTTCGAAAGACCTACCGGATGCTCCTCATCGTGCCATACGCCATCCCGGCCTTCATCTCCGTCCTCATGTGGCGCGGGTTCTTCAATCCCGAAGTTGGGGTCTTCAATCAAATCCTGTACAGCCTGTTTGGGATCAAGATCCCCTGGCTCCAAGACCCGTTTTGGGCGAAGGTGGCGTTGCTTCTCAACAACCTGTGGCTCGGCTTCCCCTACATGATGATCATCTCCCTAGGGGCGCTTCAGTCCATCCCTGAGGAGCTCCATGAGGCGGCCCAGATCGACGGAGCTTCGACTTGGCAAAGATTCTGGCGAATCACCTTCCCGCTCCTTTTGGTGTCCTTGGCACCTCTGCTCATCGGTTCCTTCGCGTTCAACTTCAACAACTTCACGAACATATATCTGCTTACAGAGGGCCGGCCACCCATCCCCGGGGCTCAGACCCCGGCCGGGTCGACGGATATCCTCATCTCTTATACCTACAGGTTGGCGTTCGAGGGGCAACGGGGGAACCAGTACGGCCTCGCCTCGGCTGTATCCATCCTCATCTTCTTCATCATCGGCACCATCAGCTGGATCAACTTCCGGTTCACCCGGGCCTTGGAGGAGGTGTCCGAGAATGTATAGGCGCCCGACCCTGGTGGGCACCATCGTTCGGCATCTCATCATCTGGATTACGATCGTGTTCGCCCTGTTCCCCGTTGTGTGGATCCTGTCGGCCTCATTCAACCCCACCAACACCTTGGTCGGCCAGCGGCTCGTCCCCCGGAACCCCACGGTGGGTCATTACCAAGAGCTGTTTACCAATCCCCAGCACCCCTTCCCGATATGGATCCTGAACAGCATCAAGGTCTCCGGGCTCACCGCCCTGTTCGTAGTGTGTCTGACCGCGCTTGGCGCCTACGCTTTCTCCCGGTTTCGATTCCGAGGGCGCCGAGGCGGGCTTATGGCCCTCCTCCTCGTGCAGATGTTCCCCCAGATGCTGGCCATGGTCGCCATCTACCTCCTTCTGCTTCGGTTGGGAGGCTTCCTCCCCGCTATTGGTCTAAACACCCACACCGGTCTGATCATGGTGTATCTGGGAGGAGCGCTGGGCTTTAACACCTGGCTCATGAAGGGCTACTTTGACACCATCCCCCGGTCGCTCGAGGAGTCGGCCCTGATCGATGGGGCCACGCACTTTCAGGCCTTCACCCGGATCATCCTGCCTCTTGCCCGACCCATCCTGGCCGTGGTGTTCATCCTCCAGTTCATCGCTACGTACTCGGAGTACCTTTTGGCAAGCGTCCTGCTCACCGGTGCTCAGCGGTACACCCTGGCCGTGGGCCTGCGCCTCTTCATCACAGGACAGTACACCACTCGCTGGGGGGTATTTGCGGCCGCCTCCATCGTGGGGGCCCTCCCCATCGTGCTCATCTTCTACCTCCTGCAAAACCAGCTCATCTCGGGGCTTACCCGTGGAGCTGTCAAAGGATGAGGCCGCCGGAGTGGGTCAGGGACGCCGTGTTTTACCAGATCTTCCCCGACCGGTTCCGGAACGGGGACGTTTCCAATGATCCGCCCGGGACCCGGCCCTGGGGAGGGCTGCCGGATCGAAAGAGCACCTTCGGGGGCGATCTAAACGGGATCCTGGAAAAGCTTGATTACCTGGAGGACCTGGGCGTGACCGCCCTGTACCTCACCCCGATCTTCAAAGCCCCCTCCAACCACAAGTACGACACTGAGGACTACTTCCAGGTGGACCCGGCCTTTGGAAGCGATGAAACCTTGCGAGAGCTGGTGGCGGCACTGCACGCCCGTGGCATGCGGATCGTCCTAGACGGCGTGTTCAACCACTGCGGGGAACGGCACCCCTTCTTCCGGGACGTCTGTCAGCAGGGCAAGGCTTCCCCTTATTGGGACTGGTTCACCATCTGGGGGGACCGGGTCGTCCGCGAACCTACGCCCAACTACGCTTGCTGGGCCGGCGTCCCCAGCATGCCGGAGTGGAACCACCGAAACCCCAAAGTGCGGGAGTATCTCTTGTCGGTGGTGCGCCACTGGCTTTCGGAGTACCAGATCGACGGCTGGCGTCTGGATACGGTGGACTACCTGCCCCCGGACTTCGTCCGGGACATCTACCGCACGGTAAAACGGGCAAATCCCGATGCCTATGTTCTAGGAGAGGTGATGGGGATCGCTACCTCCTGGTTCAAGTACGAAGCGCTAGACGGGGTGATGCATTACAAGCTTTGGGAGGGATTGGTCAACTTCTTTGCTGAAGGGGCATGGGATGCCGGGCGTTTCGCAGGGTACGTCCGGTCTCTCTTGCGGAGCTACCCCCTGGAGAACAGCTATGCTTGCTACACGCTCCTTGGAAGCCACGACAAGCCCCGTTTTCTCTCGTTGTGCGATGGAGATAAAAGACGGCTCCTCCTTGCCACGGCCTTTCTGTTCTCTTTTCCGGGCGCCCCCGCGATTTATTACGGGGACGAGGTTGGACTAGAGGGCGGGGAGGACCCGGACTGCCGCCGCCCGTTCCCCTGGGCGGAAGAGCGCTGGGACCGCGAGATCCTCGAGACAGTCCGGAGGCTTGTCCGCATCCGACGCGACTCCCCTGCCCTGCGGCGCGGGGACTTCGTGCTCGTTGCGGCCCGGGGGCGGCTCCTTTCCTTCTTGCGTCTTTCGGAGGGGGAGGAGGTGCTCGTGGCCCTGAACGCTGGAGAACAGGATGCAAATGCAGCGCTCCCCTCCCCGGGCCCATGGAGGGACCTCTTCACCGGGGAAGAGATCAGCCGGAGGAGGATCCCGGTCCCCGCCTTGGGATTCAGGATCCTGCAAGCTTTTGGTAGAGCTTGAGGTACTCCCGGGCCGAGGTCTCCCAGGAGTGGTTCTCCCGCATGCCCCGCAACATGAGCCTCTTCCAGACCTCCGGGTCCCGCAGGTAGAGGTCCACCGCCCGGCGCAAGGCGGAGAGCATCGCCTCCGGGGTATATTCCTCGAACGTAAACCCGTTGCCCCCGCCTCTCTCTGGATCGTATTCCCGCACCGTGTCCGCGAGGCCCCCGGTGGCCCGCACCACCGGCACCGTCCCGTAGCGAAGGGAATACATCTGGTTCAGCCCGCAAGGCTCAAACCGTGACGGCATGAGGAAGATGTCCGAGGCGGCCTCGATTCGGTGGGCCCACTCCTCGGAAAAGGTGATCAATGCCGCAACCCGCTTTGGATGGCGTCCGGCGGCCTTCTCGAAGAAAGCCTCATAGCGTGGGTCCCCCGTCCCGAGGAGCACGAACTGGACCCCCAAGGCCATCATCCGGTCGAAGGCCTCCATCACGAGATCAAACCCCTTCTGCTCGGCGAGGCGTGAGATCATCCCCACCAAAGGGGCTCGGGGATCGGGCTCGAGGCCGAGCTCTACCTGCAGGCGCCGCTTGTTCTCCGCTTTACCGGAGGGGTCCTCGGCCGAGTAGTTTGCCCATAGGTGCAGGTCAGTCTCCGGGTCCCACACCGAGTAGTCCACTCCGTTCAGCACCCCCACCAAGTCCCCGGCCCGGGGCCGCAGGTATTCCTCCAAGCCCTCCCCTCTCTCCAGGATCTCCCGGGCGTAGGTGGGGCTCACGGTGGTGAGGAGGTCGGCGGCCAGTATCCCGCCCTTGAGCAGGTTCAACTTGCCCCTGTGCTCCAACACCGAGGCGACCGACTCGGACAGTCCCAAGGCCGTGCGCCGGGCCCAGGGGAACACGCCCTGATAGGCCAGGTTGTGGATGGTAAGCACCGTCTTGAGCCTGG
>Ga0190334_1000824_pt1 | contig 14116 bp, 8 predicted proteins | sample 48720478_MG_FD_161270 | JGI IMG/M metagenome (GOLD analysis project Ga0190334, IMG submission 161270) | Hydrothermal vent sediment bacterial communities from Southern Trench, Guaymas Basin, Mexico - 4872-04-7-8_MG | ecosystem: Environmental > Aquatic > Marine > Hydrothermal vents > Sediment ...
TTTTCAAACACTTATGACAAAACTATCAGAGACAATCGCCTCAAAGAAGGCCTCTGAGCAGGCTTACCTCGGACAGCTCACAGATCTGAGATCTGAGATGGTTAGACTGGAAGAGATGAATCCCACAGCGCTTCTCACCGAGTTGGAGTCTCAGTATTCAAAACTTGTGGAAGCGTTGCAAAGAAAGCGTGAAGAACAAAATGCAATCAGCCAACAAGTACAAGCTTACAGGGAATTGAAGAAGTTGAAAAGTGAAACTGAAGAACTCCTCAAAGAGGAAGAAAAGCTCTGTTCTCAGGCAAAACTTGAAAAGATGATAAGGCTTGCAAAATCAATAGAAGGTGATTTTCTCAGGCTGGAACACGTGAAGGAGAGGTACTCATCTGCTAAAAGCTCCTGTGACCAGATAGACCGCGAAATCTCAAATTTGCAGCGGAGTATCACAACTGCAAGAAAATCACTCGAAGGACTGAGAGAAGATCAAGAGAATCTAATTCAAGAGCAAAAGACAATCAAAGAACGGATCGAAGAATTGAGAAAAATTGAAGAACTGGCTCGCCCCACATTGAAAGAATTGGAAAAACTGAAAACTCAGATCACATTCACCGACGAGGAGTTGAGAAAACTCAGTGAATCGCTGAGTGAAACAAATTCTTCCATAAAAAGACATCGTGAATCTCTTGAACAATTGGAAACGCAACTTGAAAGAATTTCAGAAAGGATCCGAGCTTTGAAGAACAATGCCGTACTGTGGATGGCGAACGAGATTACAAGAGAGCTGAACGATGGAGATGTGTGCCCTGTGTGCGGAAACATATACACAAAAAGGCACCACAAAGAACACCGACAAGCAGATATTGCGCTTTACAGAGAGCTTCGGCAAAAAGAAGAGAGTATTAAGGATAAAGCGGCTGAATTCAGATCAAAACTGAATTACTTGGAAATATCAAAAGAACAGACACAGAAAATGATCAGTGATAGAACCAAGCAAAAAGAATCTCTTACCGAACAGGCTGAACTGTTGTTGGAAAAACTGAGAACACTGGGTTATGACGATAAGAACGCAGATCAGATGAAACAACTTACTCAGAAGCTCGAAGCCCTTGTGGCGCAGGAAAGAAAGATTCATTCCCAGATTGAAAGGCAAGAGGGCAAGCTTGAAGAAAATATCAGAGCAGTGGAGCAATTGAAATTGACGGCGAGTCAGCGTCGTGAAGAACTCAAAGAGTTGCAGAAAGACTATCGCGCTGCACAAAAAGTATTTGCTTCGAAACTGGCTGAAAAAGGCCTATCCGAGGAAGATTATCACAGATACATAGCTCTTGAAATCAGTGGAAGCGAGGAAAAACTTCAGACTGTTAGGACACAGATCAGTCAGCTGAGAACAAGAATTAAAGAGCTTTTGAAAGTTGTTGGTGACACCGGCGTTAACCTTGAAGACTCTGTCAGGAAGCTTGAGCAAGATATCTCGTATCTCGAAGAGAAAAAAGAGGAAATCATACGTCAGAAAACGATAACTGAACAGAGTGTAGTCCGTTTGAAAGAATTGGGAACCAAAAAAAGAGAACTGGATACCTCTGTTTCAGAAGTTCAGAAAGAATTGGAGATCCTCTCACTGGTCAAGAAGTCTCTTGGAAGCGCGGAATTTCAGGCATACTTAGTTAGATCTGCTCTGAGCAATGTAATAGAGAGGGCGAACATGTTACTCGACAGATTGACCGAAGGCAGATTTTCCCTTGCCCTCAGTGAAAAGGGATTCACAATCCGTGATGTTGATACTGTGAGAGACGCTTCAGGACTTTCTGGCGGTGAGAAAACCCTCGTTTCCCTTGCTTTAGCGGTTTCAGTGGCGGAAACAGCCGCGGGAGAAATGGAGGCGTTCTTTGTAGATGAAGGTTTTTCGTCATTGGACCAGGTTAACAAAGAAAAGGTATCAGAAATTTTGAGAAAGCTGGAAGGCCTTAACAAAGTGATAGGTTTTGTCACGCATGACCCAGAATTCGCGGATTACTTTGAAAGAAAGTTGGTTGTTGAAGGGGGGAAGGAAGTTCATTGGCTTTAGAAAAATACAAGAAGTTGATCGAGCGTATTGTTGAGCAAAAAGGTGTTGATGCAATTCCCAAGCTCATCGAGCTGCTGGAGGATGAACAGCAGGAAGTTAGGGAAATAGCTTTGGAATCTATCTATGCACTGGGAGATAAAGCTCGCAAACCTCTGCTTGAGATATTCCGATCCCGTCTTAAAGAGAGAAGAAAGAAGGACATTCTGCTCCTGTACCTGATAGATGTACTCTCAAATTTCGGCGAAAGATCTATAAAGCAACATCTATATGAAATTATGGATCGTTACAACACGGAACAGGAGTTGTTGGTAATATACGAAGCGCTTGCAAAGTTAGGAGACGGCGAAAAGTTCGTTGATATTCTTGGATACTTTCTAACAGAGGATGATTACAAAGAGGAGCTTGCCGACCAAGCTGTTATGGCTCTGGCTCATATTAGCAACGATTCTTCTCTGAGGTATCTTGTGAAAGGATACAAAGACCCGCAGTTGGGCCGGGAAACAAAGGAAAACATCATTCAGGCAATAGCGATGATAATCGTAAAGGAACCTCAATTATACCGATTTCTCAGCGATGAAGAAGAGATAGTAAAAAAACTCAAGGAATTCACTTCTCCTGCTCATCAATCCTGAGAAGAGCCAGAAACGCTTCCTGAGGTATGCTGACACGCCCTATTTCTCTGAGTTTTTTCTTACCCTCTTTTTGCTTTTCCAGCAGCTTCATTTTTCTTGTAACATCACCACCATAACACTTTGCGAGAACATCTTTTCTAAGCGCTTTTATGTCCGAGCGCGCTATTATCCTTCCAAAGGCTTTTGCTTGAATGGGAATCTGAAATTGGTGGCGTGGTATGAGCTCAGAGAGCTTGTCAACCAATTTCTTTGCGATTGAATAAGCCTTGTCCCTGTGACATATTGTTGAAAGGGCGTCCACGATTTCTCGGTTCACAAGAATTTGTATCTTGATAACATCGGATTCCTCATAGCCAAGAAATTCATAATCCATACTGGCAAAGCCGCGGCTGATAGCTTTCAATTTATCGAAGAAGTCTGTGATTATCTCAGCCAGAGGGGTTTTGAAGTACATGATTACTCTGTTCTTACCTGTGTTCTCGGTGTGAAGCAGAGTTGATCTTCTTTCATTTTGAAGATTTGTGAAAATTGAACCGACATACTCACTTGGTGTTATTACAGATAATTTTACAAACGGCTCATAGACCTGATCTATATCATCTTCTTTTGGAAATTTCGCTGGATCGTTTACGAAAATCTGTTCTCCACTCTTCATAAGAACTTTGTACTGGACATTTGGAGCAGTCAGTATAACAGCCATTTCAAACTCACGCTCAAGCCTTTCTTTCACAACATCCATATGAAGAAGTCCGAGAAAACCACACCGAAATCCAAACCCCAAAGCTGGTGAATGAACTGGCTCAAAACTCAAAGCAGAATCGTTAAGGCTGAGTTTTTCGAGGGCTTTGCGCAATTCGTCGTAGTACTCTGGCAAACCAGGAAACATACTGGCATAAACCATTGGCTTCAACTCTCGGTATCCAGGCAAAGGATCTGAGGAAGGAAACTTACTATTAGTAATCGTATCTCCAACTCTTGCCTTTGAGACTTCTTTAATACCCGCTATCACGTACCCGATATCACCGGGTCCTAAATCTTCAGTTGGCATCATCACAGGTGTGAATATTCCTACCTCAATGACTTCATATGTTTCACCTGTGGACATTATTTGAATCTCCATTCCCTTTTTAACAGAACCATCGAACACTCTGATCGAAACAATAACACCTCTGTATTTGTCGTACTTGGCATCGAATATCAGCGCTCTCAGCTTAGCATTGGGATCTCCGCTGGGAGGTGGAATTCTTTCAACAACCGCTTCAAGCAATTCTTCCACGCCTGTTCCCATCTTTGCGCTCACCTTAAGGATTTCGGTTTCTTTTACTCCAAGAAGATCAACAATTTCAAGCATTGTTTCTTCGATATTTGCCATTGGCAAGTCAATCTTATTCAAAACCGGTATTAGCTCCAGTTCATTCTCAAGCGCCAAATAGGTATGAGCGACAGTCTGCGCTTCTACACCCTGTGAAGCATCAACAAGGAGTATCGCACCTTCACAGGCGGCCATGCTACGGCTCACTTCATAAGAGAAATCCACGTGACCAGGAGTATCGACAATGTTTATCTCATAGGACTTTCCATTTTTTTCGTAGATCACCCTGACAGGTTGCGCTTTAATTGTGATTCCGCGTTCCCTTTCTATATCCATCATATCAAGGTATTGATCATGCATGATATGCGGATCAACGCTCTTTGTTCTTTCGAGTATTCTGTCAATAAGAGTGGTTTTGCCGTGGTCTATGTGAGCAATTATGCATATATTCCTCGTATAATTCATATCTTGCACGATCACACCTCCAAAGAGATTCTAACATCACTTCTTGAAATGAGCGCTCAGTTCACTAATCGGGATGGCTTTAACCGTACCTTTGAATCCACACAGAGTTTCAGCGCAAAAAAGAGAGTCACAAACAGCTTCATATACGCTTTCCACAGTAGCTCTGAAGAGCTGATCAAATGTTTCCTTAGTTTCGACTACCCTGCCCTCTGTTGTTGAAAACGCTATGCACACATCACCACTGCCATGGTACCCAGGAGCTCCAAGCATACCAAGCGCCAGAAATGAATGATTGGCAAGTCTTTTCAACTGGCGTGCCGTTAAAGGAGCATTTGTGCCGAGAATTATTATTATAGAACCAGAGGGGTTAGAATGACGCTTAATCCCCGCCGCTGCCACATCTTTGACTCTCACGTTTAAAATGAGCAGGTCCTGAAAAGAGCCAAAGTTTGCAAGCACAAGGGCTCCCACGAAGAACTCGCCCTCTGTTATAACAATCCTTCTCGAAGAACTACCTATTCCCCCTTTGAATCCAAAGCAAACCATTCCCGTACCTGCTCCAACTGTGCCCATGCTGAAACATTTTTGAGCATTATTTATGGCATCTATCACGTGTTCAGGTCTTACAGCCTGAAAACGTATGTCATTCAGAAAACCATCGTTACATTCACCTACGACGGGATTAATACTCTGTACATCAGAGAAGCTTTTCACATAATCCACTATCCCCTGAAAAGCTTGCCCAACTGCAAGAGTGTTGGTGAGAACTATCGGTGTTTCTATCTGACCGAGTTCTTCAACCTGTATTAATCCCAACGATTTGCCATACCCATTCAAGACAGAACAAGCTGCGGTTACGGGTTTGTTGAACACACCACTGCGAGGCACGATGGCTGTCACTCCCGTACGAATCGTTGTTGGTTCATCGCATATCAAAGTTTTATGACCAACAAGAACACCAGGAACATCGCTTATTCTGTTAAGAGGACCTGTTGAGAGATTTCCCCAATTGAACCCCAGTTCTCTGAAGCGTTTTCGCAAGGTTTATCACCTACCTAAGTTGTGTCATACTTATTCGTTGCATCTAAGAAACAAATACTGAACACTTCAGTTTTATCATATAATGGGGGTTTGTTACAACAATTCTGTGATCTGTCGGAATTGGTTTGTGTGAGGAGGATTCAGACTGAGAAAAATTGCCTTTTTCATTGGTTTTTCTTGCTCCTTTCTGGGGTTGTGGTGCGGCTATTTGACTGTTGTAAAACCGTTATCAGCGCCTGAGCACAATCTGCCCAGTAGCTTAATTATATGCTACGATAGCGGGGAACCGGTAATGCTGTCGAGATCTCTTTGGAAAGATTTGAACCAGATATCCCCGCTTGTAGTTAATTCCTTGATCGCCTCTGAAGACAAAACATTTAAACAACACATTGGTATTGACTTTTTTGGAATCGTCAGGGCTTTCCTAAGAAACCTCTCTGAAATGTCTGTTGTCGAAGGAGCAAGTACGATTACACAACAGCTTGCACGCACACTGTATTTAACACAGGAACGCTCCCTCACCCGCAAAATTAAGGAAGGTTTTATCTCGCTTTGGCTCGAAAGAATTCTCACCAAGGAAGAGATACTAACTATGTACATCAACTCTATCTACACGGGTAACGGCTTATACGGTCTTCCAAGCGCATCCCACTACTATTTTGGAAAAGACATCAATGAACTGTCGTTGCCAGAGATTTCTGTTCTGGTAGGTCTCTTGAAATCCCCGGAAAATTTCAATCCTTTCAGCAATGCCAAACTCGCGTTGAGCAAAGGAAAAGTCGTCTTAATGAGATTGGAAGATGAAAATTATATCAGCAGTGATGACTTCAAGGCTCTTGTCAAGGAACTGGAGAACATTTCCTTTGCCCCAAAACCTGAAAATAACGGGGTTGATGAGGAGCTTTTCTGGCGTGTGGCAAGAGAAGCTGAGGAGCTCGGTTTTGACCTTGACCAGCTAAAACAAGGCTACAAAATATTCACTTATCTCAACAGTGATCTGATGCAATCTGTGCATAACAACACCTCAAACAATATGGCTGTTGAAGCTGTTAACCCATCAACTGGACAGGTCTTAGCCTACAGAGGGATAGGTGTTTCTTATCCACAAGGAACGCGTCAAATAGGGTCTTCTATTAAGCCTCTGTACTACTATTTTGCTCTTCTTCAAGGATGGAGCCCAGAAGACTATTTAACAGATATGCCGATAAGAATAGGGGAATGGACGCCCGAGAACTTCGACAAGCAATACACTGCTGTTGTAACCCTGCGCGATGCGCTCGTGAAGTCACGCAATATTCCTTCGATAAACCTCTTCCTCCAGCTTGGTAAAACAAAAGTCGTGAGTTTTCTAAAAAATGAACTGATGCTCGACGGATTTTACCCGGATGATCTAACCGTTGCACTTGGAACGGTAGAGTCAGCTCCTGAAGAACTACTCAAAGCCTACTGTCCGGTGTTCAACGGTGGAGTTGTGTTAAAACCGCGAATCATTTCACGAATTGAAGATCCATACGGAACTGTTGTCTACAATGCAAGTCCCGAGGTAATTGGAAAGGTGTTTAACAGAGTCATGGATCCCACAACGGTGAGTGCAGTTATGGTTCGAATTCTGAAAGAAGTTGTTCAAAGAGGAACTGGAAATTTGGCCAAATTGAGTTCGCCAGTGGCGGGAAAGACCGGCACTTCAGAAAACACCGCGTGGTTCATCGGTGGTGATGAGTCGTTCTTAATGTGTGTTGCAGTGGACGGAAAAAACTTAACGGGAGGTGGTAACGCTGCACCGGTGTGGAAACAAATAGTCAGCGCCTGGGGTGACTATTCAGGAAGGTTTACAGAGGTGAGTACTGAAGAAATTTTCACAAAAAGAAAACAAGCCACGAGTACCATGAACACTGTGGACATTGACAGAATTATCTTCTGGGTAAGAGAAGGATCAATAACACTCTCAAACTTGGCAGAGATTATCTCTGTAATGGACTCGGACAAAGTCAAAGACTTTCTTACTAAGCTTAATGAAGTTGATCCAGATCTCGCCCATGTTCTATGGGAAAAATTGAAAGAACTGAAGAACTGGTAAATTATAGTTATAGCACTTATGAAAGGAGAGGAGAGACAATGTTTTTCTTTATAATCGCCGTTCCGATTCTCGCTTTGATGTTTGCCGCATTTAACTTCAGACAAACTGTCAAGAGACCCGCTGGCACCTCGAAGATGCAGGAGATTTCGATGGCAATTTATGAAGGAGCGGACGCATTCATAAAACACGAATACAAGGTGGTCTTTACAATAGCGATACCACTTGCCGTGATTCTTGGGATCATAACCGAGTGGTATGTGGGTGTCGCGTTTATTCTTGGCGCTTTTATGAGTTCACTCGCAGGATTAGTAGGTATGAGAATTGCAACAAAAGCAAATGTCAGAGTCTCGAACACAGCAAGAGAGACAAAACACATTGGAAAAACTTTGAAAGTGGCTTTCCAGAGCGGGAGCGTTATGGGGCTATCTGTGGCAGGTTTCGCGCTCTTGGGCTTGACAGCAGTTTACGCTATCTTCGGTATGATCATGGGACAACTCGACGTATCTCAATTGGTAGTCACGAGAAACTGGATGGGAATTTCCTTCATACCATTCGCGATGACAGTTTCAGGCTACGCACTTGGTTGCTCACTGATAGCCATGTTTGACCGTGTGGGAGGCGGTGTTTACACGAAGGCCGCCGACATGGGAGCAGATCTTGTGGGAAAAACTGAACTTGGAATTCCCGAGGATGATCCCAGGAACCCAGCTACCATAGCTGACAACGTTGGGGATAACGTTGGAGATGTGGCAGGCTTAGGCGCAGACCTTTTAGAAAGCTATGTGGGTTCATTGATATCCGCTGTTGTCTTAATTTCATACATGTTCTACGTGTTGACCAGTGGGAACATACCCTATGAAACGGCAAGGAAGCTTGTCATTTATCCTGTTATCTTCGCAAATATTGGTGTTATAGCGGCGATGATTGGGATTTTGTATGTGATAGTCAAAAAGCCTTCAAATAGGCCACATCGAGAGCTCAACATTTCTCTCTGGACTTCCGCTTCTGTTTCCGTCGTTCTAAACGGTATTGTCACGTGGTTTTACCTCGGAGGATCCAAGGGATTGGACAAAGCTGGTTTCAGAGCGGGTGTACTTTCCCCATGGCTGGCTTCAATAACGGGTATCATTTCAGGAATAATAATCGGCTGGTTTGCCGAATACTACACTTCTGATAACTACAAACCAACGATAAGGCTCAGCGAATCTTCAAAAAGTGGCACCGCTCTTGTAATCACAAATGGTCTCTCATTGGGAATGAAAAGCGTTCTCTTTCCATCCATGACGCTTCTGTTAGCTATAATGGTAGCCGACAGAATAGCCGGGTTATACGGAGTGGCCATGGCTTCCATAGGAATGCTTTCCTTTGTTGCCGCAACTGTTTCTGTTGACACTTACGGGCCGATTGCAGATAATGCCGGGGGAATAAGTGAAATGTGCAAGCTCGATCCAGAGGTGCGCGCCATAACTGACAGACTTGATATGGTGGGAAACACCACTGCGGCTATTGGTAAAGGTTTCGCCATCGGCTCCGCCGCGCTGGCTGCGCTTTCTTTGTTTGCTTCTTATATGTATTCACACATAAACCCCGGTGAAGGTGGCAGCATTAGCTTGAGCCAATTACTCCAGCTCAACATGCTCAATTCCAGCACTCTTGCCGGAGCTGTTTTGGGAGCAGCCCTTCCATACTATTTCAGCGGCATATTGATCAACGCGGTGGCAAAAGCCGCGATGAGAATGGTAGACGAAGTTAGAAGGCAGTTTCGCGTGATTCCAGGTCTCATGGAAGGAACGGCAAAGCCCGACTACAGAACATGTGTGGAAATCAGTGCATCCGGTGCTTTAAAGGAGATGAAGTTACCTGCTTTCATATCTGTGGCAACTCCAATAGTCACAGGATTTCTCTTTGGTCCAAAGTTTGTGGGAGGTCTTCTCATCGGAACAACTCTCAGCGGTATCATGTTAGCCCTGTTTACGGCAAATGCAGGTGGGGCGTGGGACAACGGTAAAAAACACATTGAACAGGGCAAGATACCAGGATTGGGAAAAGGAACAGACGCGCACAAAGCCGCGGTTGTGGGAGATACCGTGGGAGATCCTCTAAAAGACACAGTTGGACCATCTCTCGATATTCTGATAAAGATAATGGCTGTTGTTTCACTTATAATGGTCTCTATATTTAAGAATGTGCACCTGTTTTGATGTAATATATATAGAGAATGAGGGGAGGTGGCTGTATTGAGATTCAAAGGTATTGCAATTACATGGATAGTTGTGTTAGCGGCACTCTTGGTTTCTTCGTGCGGGATTAATCTGTTCCGGTCTTTTGATCTTGACAGTTTGCTGTCAACGGGAACTACTGAAGAAAAGCTCAGTAGCGCTGATGAAGCTCTTAACGGCGGCAGTTACACAGAGGCGTTGGCTCTGGCTGGAAGTGTGTTGTCAGAAGAACTCAATTTGGACATCGGTGTGGAAGATTTGAAAACTTTGATTGATTCAACAGAAACACTTCTGGATCTTGCTGAAACAATTGCTGCGACTGATCTCAGTGAAGACGCAATTTCAGCTTTGGAAATAGTTGTCAAGGCAGCGGCCGGTGCCAGTGGAAAGAGCCTCGATGATCTTGCTGACTCGTTGATTGAGATAGGGCAGGATCTTGGGCTTGATATGGGTGCCATTCTCGGAAGTGCGGACAAATCAGTCAAGGAATCTTCTGATGAGTTCGACATCGGAGAATTCATAGAAACAAGTGTAGCCACGATGATAAACATGGCTGAAGGATTTATCGATGGACGTGAGATTTTGAAGCTTCTCTTGGTTGGATGCCACGAACTTGTGGATTCAACACTAACTGCCGACAGCAGTCCGATGTACGCTTTTTCAGGCCTGATATATGATTTTTCATATCTTTCCAATTTGATCATCGATCTTGACGATGATGGCACTGTAAGTGATGAAGAATTCTTTGACAATGTCAGTACCAACCCGGCTTCAGTGGTTTATTACTCACAGCAAGCCACATCTGGTCTTTATGAAGATTTAGAGGACTCGGAAGAATTCGTTTGGGCTTATGATTTGATAGAAACATTCTTTGGAGTCCTTGGTATCGACGAAGCATTACCTGAGATCCCTGATTCGGAAACCCTGACTGTGCCAGAAACGATATTCGATTTATTCGAAACACTTGGAAGTGATGCTTCATGAAAAAACTGCTGACACTGATATCACTAATGCTCGTACTGTTCTGTGTTGGAATCTTTGCGTATCAGTGGGAAGAGTTCCCGGGGTTCTTTAAGCCTTTTGAGAGTTTAGCCATGGGAGGCGTTTACACCACGACGGCGCAGGGCCTTTCTGCGTTGGTTCTGAATCCCGCTTTGTACGAGCCTCAGGGTTTTGAAATGTTTTTCTATCCATTTGTTTCGAACAACCTGTTCAGTGTTGGAAGCGTTGCAAGTCAGCTCATTTCCAATCCGGCTTCACTAACAGAACTTGCCAGTAACACAGAGCTTCTGAATTCAATGCTTGGAATTCATTCCTATACCATGCTGTCTGGAGCCGGCTACGGCGACAATATCGGTGATGTCTCTGTTGGAGGATTTGGAGCTCTTCAGGGCAGTGTTTTTTGGAACATATCTTTGGACTCCCTTGACAGCGCAGAGCTGGGCACATGGCTAGCATATTACGGTGTAGTAGGCGCGTCAATGGAGTTCGATAACCTGAGTTTCGGAGCTTCCGTGGGTGTTGGAATGAACGGCAGTGTTATTCCAACCACGGGCAGTTACCCACTGACTGTTGACTTGCTTTCAGACCCTGAGGGCGCTCTTGATTCAATTCCCAGTGATTTCAGCAATATCCTTGCAAGCGTGAACAAAGCATTCTTCGTTACGAGCATCGGTGCAGCGTATGACATAGGGTCTTTAAGACTCGCCGGAAGCTTATTTGTGAACACTGCGGAGCTGCTGAGAAATACACAGCTTTACTGGCTAACTGTGGGAGCTTCGTACAACTGGAATATCCTGACTGTGGCAGTGGAACTGGAAGATGTTTTAAATCAATCCAAGTCGCTGTGGCGGAAATTGAATATGGGTGCTTCAGTAGACTGGGATTTCTTAGAACTCTACGGAGGACTTCACGCTGGATGGCTAACCGGTGGAATAGCTCTCGATATGAAATTTGTAAAGATCGGATTTGCATCCTATGTTACAGAATACTCTTCATACGCCGGCTTCACACCTGAACAGAAGTACACAATCACCATCAATGGAAATTTCTGATCTTAAAGGGGGGCATAAAGCCCCCCTTTTTCATCTCATATCTTTGAAAAACGCCAAGTACGCCCTGTATGTCTCGTGCAGATCTGCTTTTGACACTATTTCAAATGGTGAATGCATGCCGAGAATAGCAGGTCCAATATCCACAGTTGATGCTCCTTTTTGAGAAAGAAACTTCGCGACAGTACCTCCTCCTCCACGATCAACCTTACCCATAGTAGCTATCTGCCAGCCAACATTGTTCTTCTTGAAAATATTTCGAACCTTGGCAAGGTATTCAGCATGGGCTTCACTGGTCGAATATTTTCCCCGTGAGCCTGTGTATTTCATGATTCCAACACCAAAGCCGAGCTTAGCGGAGTTGATTGGATCATACGCGTCTTTGTAAAGTGGATTAAATGCTGGGCACACGTCTGCCGAAACGACAGCGGTATTCTCAAGGAGCTCGTCAAGGGCTAATCCCGTATCTGAAAAACCCTGTGCCCTGAGAACTTTTTTCAGGAAAAGCTCGTAGAAACGAGCTTTTGCTCCCGAGTCTCCTTCACTGCCTATCTCCTCTCTATCAAATAGAATCACTCCGCAGGATCGAGCCGGATTATCGCAGTTCACAAGTGCGCGCAGTGATGTGTAAGCGCACACGCGATCATCATGGCCATAGGCGCCAAGAAGACTCTTGTCAAACCCGATCTCCTTCGGCTCAAGGGCGGGGACGAACTGCAGATCTGAGCTTACTAAATCCTCTTCTGATATACCATATTTCTCGTAAATTATCCTCAAAACGTTGGCTTTGACTGCTTCCTTCTTTTCTTCATCTTCATGTGATATTGAACCAGCGAGCGCGTTTAGCTTTTCTGCCTTGAACTTCTTGCTCACATATTCGTCTTCTTTGTCGAGATGTGGCAGTAAATCGGACACTACAAAAACAGGGTCTTGAGGTGAACTTCCAATGTTCACATCAACAACTGTGCCATCTGATTTCACGACAACTCCACGCAACTCGAGAGGAAGGTTCAGCCATTGATATTTTTTGATGCCACCGTAGTAGTGAGTTTTCACAAAAGCTATTCCTTCCTCTTCAACAACACAGTGTGGCTTCAAATCCAGTCTGGGTGAGTCGATGTGAGATACAACTAAGTTCAAACCATCGCTTAAAGAACCTCGTATTTTCAATGCGATGATACTCTTGCCTCTATTCACTGTGTAAACTGATGCGTTTCTCCAATCGCCTGAAAATTCGCTGATTGGCGTGAATCCATGATCGAGAAGTATTCTCTCTGCTTCTCGAATAGCTGATCGCTCAGTCTTAGCTTTACCAATGAACTCTGAATACTCTTGACTGAAGGCCTCTATGTCTTTTGTATTGGACGCCTTCCACAAATTTTTCGGTTTGAATTCTCTTTCCATGATGCGCCTCCTCTCTTATCACATACCAGCCACATCTATTTCATTAACAAGCACTGAGGGGGTGTAAAATGCCATCGGTATATCCATGAACGAGTGTTCAAGGGAAACATCATTTCCAATCTCAACAATATTGGAAAGAAGTTTCAAGAAGCTACCTGAAATTGTCACCTGCTCAACAGGTTTTTTAATCGCACCATCTTCAACGAAATAGCCAACAGCCGAGACAGAGAAATCTCCAGAAGTGGGATTAACTCCTGAATGTAATCCATCCATCGCTATTACAACTATTCCCGTTTTCATATCACGAACCATCTCATCAAACGACTTATCGCCTGGAAGAATGTGTACGTTGAGTGGCATTCCTTTAAGCTGAAATCCGTTCCCGGTGGGTGAAACTTTATCTTTCGCTGCGGACTTCAGGGTGTGAAAAAATGTTTTCAGCGTTCCTTTTTCTATGAACGCCTTTTTACTTGTGGGGACACCCTCATCATCAAAAGAACGTTTCACAGGACTCACTGAAAGAAATGGATCATCAACGGCAGTAAAAATTTCGCTCGCAATTCTCTGCTCAAGCTTCCCCTTAAGAGGTGATAACCCCTTCTGAACATGCTCGGCGGAGAACATACGCAAGAAAGCCGAGAAGAGACTTGCAAAGGCATCCCTTCTGAACAGAACAGGATACTTACCACTCTTAATACTGCTTGCCCCAAGCTGTGAAATAGCTTCTGAAGCGGCTTCTGAAGCCAGTTGCTTGGGATCCAGATCGTCAGGTTTAGACAGAATCTTCACTTTCAAACCACGCTTGGGAGCTTTTCCATCAGAAGCCACAAGGTACACATAAGAATCTCCGCCT
>Ga0190334_1000825_pt1 | contig 14116 bp, 15 predicted proteins | sample 48720478_MG_FD_161270 | JGI IMG/M metagenome (GOLD analysis project Ga0190334, IMG submission 161270) | Hydrothermal vent sediment bacterial communities from Southern Trench, Guaymas Basin, Mexico - 4872-04-7-8_MG | ecosystem: Environmental > Aquatic > Marine > Hydrothermal vents > Sediment ...
AGTTGACATGATCATAAATTGGAGTCAAGATTATCGAGCTTTGGAAGATTCTACTAATGAGAGAGAAAGTGGACTCATCAGGGAATTATCAATGTTAATATCGGAAGTTTTTATTCAGTTAGGTTCGACAGCAGAATTAATTCCGTGTTCAATTAAAGATGAACACGGATTAGACCCTTTATTTGCATATCTGCAAAGAGTTTTCGATTCTGATAAATCAAAATATTATTAATGATAAATAAAATTTATTTACTAGAACTTAAAATAAAACAAGATGTTATAATAATGAAAATAATTGGACCATGTGCAGGAATTGGTTCTAGATTAAAGCCATTTACTTTAGCAAAACCAAAAGCTTTCATGCATGTTGCCGGTAAGACTGTTTTGGAACACATTTTAGATAAATTTAGCGAGACTTTTGACCCTACCACTGAATTAATCTTAATAGTCGGATACAAGAAAAGGCAAATAATTCATTTTGTAAAGGAAAAATATGAGGATAAATTTAAACTACACTTTGTTGAACAAATCCCAAGAGGGTATAATGAAGAAGATATCCCTTACTTTTGGGGTTTAGGAGAAGCTATATATCTTACTAAAGATTTTTTTCCTAAGATTCAGTTTGATAATAAAGAAGAAGATAAAAGAGAAGGAGCTTTAATATTTTTAGCGGATATGATTCCAATAGTGGAATACTCCTATTTAATGTATCGCTATTTCGAATCAAATGTAGATGGGATCATTACAGTTTGGAAAGTTCCAAAAGAAGAAGCAAGCTCTTATGGTGTTGTAAAAGTAGATGAAAATTATATCATTAAAGAATTAGTTGAAAAGCCTAAAAAATTCGTGTCGGATTTAGCAATTGGTGGATTTTATGCATTTTCAAACACATTAATGCATGCTCTTTTTACACATTTGAAGAAATATCTAGATAAAAGGACCGAACAATCAAAAGAGATATACTTGACTGAAAGTTTACAAGATTTAATTAATGATGGTTTTAAAATTTCAGCAGTAGTTTTAAAAAATGGGATCTTAGATTTTGGAAGGCCTTCAGAATTACTCATAGGAAACAAGTATCTCTTGGAACATGAACACATCAAAAAGGAAGATTTTAAAGAATTAAATATCACGTTTGAATATTCTTTCATGAAAAATCCCGTTCATATTGGAAGAGACTCAAAAATCATAAATTGTGTAATAGGACCACATGTATCGATTGGAAATAATTGTTTCTTGAAAAATTGCATCATTAAAAATTCAGTCATTGAGCATAACACTCGATTGCAAAAAGTCATTACAGAAAATTCAATTATTGGAAGTAATGTCGAAATTAAGGATTTGATCAAGGATAACTTGATCGTAGGAGATAGAAGTATTTATTAAAATTTTTAGTAATTTCAAAAAATATAAATTTTTATTTCACATTTCAATTATTTAGGAGTTAAATTTATCAATAGAGTTGGTATGAATGCCTTTTTATGTAGCTTTTGACGTTTCCCATAAACCAAGAGGAAGAATTGATGAAAATCTAACAGAATTAAGAGATTTTCTCAATAATAATGATTTCATCTGTTATAATTTTTTAGAAACACCAATAACGCAAGCAACATTAAAATATTATGATATTTTAGTGTTCCCTTGCCCAGATTTCGTTAAGTTATCAGCATTAGAGATATCAGAAATTGTAAACTGGGTAAAAGAAGATGGAGGAGGATTACTCCTTCTCTCGCATGCTGGAGGAGATAGAGGAAGAAATAGCAATTTAAGCGAATTAAGTCTATATTTTGGGATAATTTTTGAAAATGATCAAGTCCTCGATGAAACTAACAATTTAGGCATGGAAAACATTCCTATAATAACATCTTTTATTCCTCCTCATCCCATTACAAATGGAGTCAAAGTTATTTGCTATAGATCTGGATGCTCGTTAAGTATTGTAGGCAACGCCATTTCTATTGCTTCATCAAATGAAACTTCTGAACCCTTTTCTACTCCCCTAATATGTGTTTCTGAAGCAGAAAATGGGAGGGTTTGCGCTATTGGAAGTTATGAAATGTTTAGAGATAAAGTAGGAGGAGGATTTAATTGTGAAGATCATCCCAAATTTGTTTTTAATTTATTTAATTGGCTAATTTCGGATTATAGAATAGAATTGAAGAAAAAGGGGGCAATACCCGAAATTGAGCCTCCTGCATCTGAAAGACTCATGCCTCATGTGGAGTCTCCAAAAAATGTTTCTGAAAGTCTAGAAGAAACATCTAGCAAAAAAAGAATTGATTTAGAACTCCACATAAAAATCTCAAGTAAAAGCGAACTCATGGAGCTCTTAAAAATATTTCAAAATCAAATTGACATCATGAAAACAACCATTGATAAATTAATTCGAATGGTAGAAGCAAGTGAAGATGAGATAATTGAATTAAAAAATTTACCCGAAACTACTACAGGTAAAGTTGAAGAACACCAAGTCAATATTGAGGATTACAAGTCAATTCAAGAAGATATCATGAATACAACAAAACCTTCAATTGGAGAAAAACCGATATTTACAGATTTGCCTCCCAAACCAAAAACATTATTAAAGAAAGGAAAGCCTCCCACTTTACACTCAGAAGATTCAAAACAACTGGAAACCAAAGAATCTGTTAGGGAGAAAAAAATCGATAAAGAAGAATTGAAAGCTGAAAAAAGAGATTTAGAACATAAAGTAATCTCCATTAAAGATCTCCTTAATTTTGTCGAGAAAAAATATAAATCAAAAGATATTGATGAAAAATCATACACAAAACGAGTTAATCAATTAAAAAGCGATTTAACTCGAATACAAAAGAGATTAAATGAAATTAATGATCTTTTAAAATAAATTAAATAAACTTTATTTAAGTTATTTTTTATCATTTGTATTTATTTTACAATTAGTTTTGTTGTCTTTTGGCTTAAATTCCTCTGGAACATAAGGCTGAGCATATTTATTGACAATTTCAAAAAACTCTTTATCGCTTACACCCTTAGTAATTTTTTTAAGCTCTTTTTTAATGATATTGAATGATTTCCTTAGTTCTTCTTTTGAAGTTTGCTCATGTTTCTTTTTTACTTCATTTACAATCTTTCTTATTATCTCGTCAGGAATGTCTAAATCTAATACTTTAATTTTTTGCTTTAAGGCATGTAAAATGGAACTAGAACCTGAAAATTTCCCCAAATAAAATTTTCTTCTTCTTCCCACCATTTTGGGGTTAATTGGTTCATATGTTAATGGATGAGCCAAAATCGCAGCAATGTGGAGTCCGCTTTCATGAGAAAAAGCATATTCTCCTACAATTGGTTTATATTGAGATAATGGCTTGCAAAAATATCTTTCACAAACTTCACTCAATTCTGGCAATTTTTCCATGTTTATGCCGGTTTTTATGCCTACCCTTTCTAAGTTAACGACAACCTCTTCCAAAGCAGCATTTCCAGCACGTTCACCATAACCATTAATGCATGTATGCGGATACCTACACCCTTCAAACACTCCTGTTATAGTATTTGCTACTGCCAATCCAAAATCATTATGCGTGTGTATTCCCATCATTATTTTGTCATTTAATGGCTCTATGACTTCTTCACGAATCCTTTTAATCAAGTAAGAAGTCGAAAAAGGCGTTAATACTCCTACTGTATCACCTAATACAATGCGTTCTGCCCCAGACTCGATTGCTGTTTTAAATACATTCTTTAAATGCTCGAATTCTGCCCTAGTTCCATCTTCAGAAACCCAATTTACTTTAAATCCATTATCTTTAGCGTAATGGATGGCATTTCTTATTTGATTTAGTTCATCTCCCCTTGTTAGCTTTAAAGTTTTCATAAAAATTGGTGATATTGGCATGAATATGACGATTTCACTAAGATCGGCATCGATACAAGCATCTATATCTTCCTTTTTAGGTCGAGCAATTCCTACTATTGATGCATGCTTGCATTCTTCATTAACAATAGTCTTGACAATTCTTTTTTCCGAATCCGAAACAGCGGGATATCCTACAGCAATTATTTTAACTCCTATTTCGTCCATTAATTTTGTTAAATGAATCTTTTCATCTAAAGTCAAGTATACTGTAGGACTTTGTTCCCCATCCCTAAGGGTATGACGAATAGCAAGGAAAACTCACTAAATTTCGTCCCAAATGAACGCTTCTTCAGGAAGGGGATGATCCTTTAATACGATTTTATTATAATCTATAAGTAATTTTTCTAGTTCTTCCTTAGAAAATTTATAAGACATTTGTAGAAGCGAAAATTAATTGATATTAGATGTTTAAATAAAAGCGATATCTTTTTTATAAATTTTCATTACTTCAAATTGTATAAAAGAAAAAGCTATAAAAAAAAGAGGAAGCTTATTTCTTTCTTAAATCAGCTATTAGAATCCCACCAGTTCCAACATTTTCAGAAGAATTTTCCTTAATTAGAACCATGACATGTTCTTTAGGAATTTTATAAGCTTTAACAACCACATTTGTGATCTCTTCTACTAACATCCGCTTTATATCAATATCTTCTAATTTTGGCCCTTCAATTATGATGCTTGGCATAATAAAAAAAATACATAATTATATTTAATAATAGAAGAAATTTTATGCGAATTTAATTTAGCAATTTTTAAACTATCTAAGATAAAAAATATTAAAATGAAAGATTTATTTTAGTGATGACTGTGATAAAAAAGCCGAAATCTTTAGAATCCAGGTATATTGATTTTAAAAAATTTTTACTTAAGCAGTTTAGATCTCAATGTCAAGCAAGTATTATCAAAAATAATATTCAGACTTTTCAAATCGATTAAAGAAACTAAGAAATTATATATAAATCAAATTTCAAACCCTCCAAATAAAATTGAAAAGGTTTTGAAAGGCTTCTGGGATAAAATCATAGAATATTCTAAATCCATTGGAGTTGACTTGATTGGCTTCGCTCCTGTTAAAGAAAGTTTCATGTTTAAAACTGATTTTACATGTGGAATTAATCAGTTATACAAGAATGGCATTGTTTTGGGAAAGGAAATGCAATATAGCGAGATCGATACTGCACCTAGTTCACGAGCATTCGTAGAAACCATAAGGGTATATGCTGAATTAGGAGAAGCTACCAATAAATTAGCAAGTTTTATAATATCTAAAAATGTCAATGCAATTCCATGTCATCCTTTAGGAGGCCCCATCCTATACCCAGCAATGGCAGTAAGCGCTGGCATGGGTTCTATAGGAAAGCAAGGCATTTTAATAACGAAAAATATGGGCCCAGGCAAAGACTTTCATTAGTTTCTTTTAACGCGGAGCCAATTCCAGAAATGACTGAAAAAGATTTTTATATTGACGATTTCTGTGAAAGATGTAATTAATGCGTTCAATTATGTCCAGCAAGCGCAATTCTAGAAAAACCAATAATTAAAGAAAATGGAATTATATCAAGAATGGATGGGGATAAATGCATGGGTGTATTTTATAAGACCGGAGGGTGTAGCATCTGCCTACAATCTTGTCCTTTTCATAAAATTGGGTACAAAGCATTGTATTTTGCTCGATTATGAGTGTGAATGTTATAATACACGATTAATTCATTCTATTTCTTTAAAAAGAATTTAGAAAGAACAATTTCTAATGTAAAAATTAATGATCACACTCATCCCCACAACTCATGCCAAAATGGAAGGGGTTAATATAAGGATCGGGCTTAAGCCCAGTTTCTACCAATTTTAAATTCAGTTTTAACGTTCTTCCCGCTAGTGGAGGATTCATATCGATTATTACGAAATCATCTTCTATTAACCTTATCCATCCGGGAGATGACACCCCATTTGGTCCGATTACATCAATTTTGTTTCCTAATTTTAAGGCTTCCTTCTCTTGAAATTGGTTTTTTGGTATTTTAATGAATAAAATGGGATCAATTTCTCCAAATGCTTTATCTGGTGGTAAAATGACTTCCTTTTCCTGACCTATTTCCATTCCAATTAAAGATTCTTCAAAACCTTTGAAAACTTGCCCCATACCAACGTGGATTTTAACGGGTCCGCCATTACTAATTTCACTAGAATCTATAAGCGTGCCATCTTCATCTCTTAAAATGTACTCAACTTTAACAACATCTCCAATTTTTACGCTCATTATGTCTCCACTATTTTTTAACGATTATTATAATAAAGTAATTGATCATTTTTTATTGAAATGATTTTTAAATTAAAGCAGAAATTAAATTATTTTTAATTAAACATAAGTTCCTGGACTTTAAAAATAGAATTAATATTAAATTTATGGATCTTGAAATATTATGTAAAATGAAAGTGAATTTTTCCCTTAAAGCAATTTATTTAAAGAATTATGACAAAATCATTCAAAAAAATTTATTTGATGATGTCTGTAATGAAACATGTCTCCATTATCTTGACTCCCTTGATTTGAGAGATCTTTTCTTCAATCAAAGGATTGAATTTTTCGATGGATTCTATTTCAACTTTAATGAATAATCCGCAATCTCCGCTTAATCGCCAAATATCCGTGATCTCTTCTATTTCCTTCAATTCTTTTAATATGCTTTTAATTTCCTTAAAATCGGGCTCAATTTTCACAGTAGCTCTGGTTTTTGGTTTTGAATTGATTGAATATTCAATAGTGAACTTCTTTATTATGCCATCTTTTATCATTTTATTTACTCTTCTTCTGACAGTTGCTTCAGTCTTACCGACTTCTTTTGCAATCAAGTTAAACGATTTTCGACTATCTTCTTTCAATTCTTCTAAAATTTTCAAATCAATTGCATCCAAAACTTATCAACCTCATGTTAAAAATATATACTATGATTATTAATTGTGATAAATTCGTAATAAATTTTTTTCTCACTAGTATTAAAATTTAAAAATATTTTTCGAAAAATGAATATTTTTGTCGAGAAACCAAATTATCATTCCTAAAACAAGTCAAATTAAATTTGAGAAATTGAAAATTTTTATTCTTTTGTACTTAAATCATAAATTTTAATCTTTTTTAAACAATATCGAATTGAATAACATATATTTCCTTCACAGAAAAATTCATAATCATGTAAAAATTTTGAAAAATTAATGGATGAATTATTCTTAGGACTTGATTGTTCTACCCAAGGATTAACCGCAATTGCAATAGATTTTAATGCTAAAAAAGTAACATGGAAAGAAAGCATTAATTTCGATGCAGATCTTAAATCTTATGGGACAAAAAATGGCGTATATGTCTCAAATAATGGAAAAAAAGTATTTTCAAATCCATTAATGTGGATAGATGCTGTAGATTACCTTTTTGCAAAATTAAAATCAAAAAATTTTCCCTTTAATAAGATTTTAGCTCTTTCTGGATCTGCTCAGCAACATGGCACCGTGTACGTTAATGAGAAATTTGAAAAGGTACTAGCTAGCTTAAATACCAATGAATCCATGGCAGAACAACTAAACGATGCTTTTTCTAGGGAAATTGCTCCAGTATGGATGGACTCTAGCACCACTATGGAATGTTCAGAAATTAGAAAGAGCTTAGGAGGTAAAAAAAATGCTATCAAAATAACTGGTTCGGACATATTTGAACGATTTTCAGCACCTCAAATAAAAAAATTCTATATTGAAGAACCAAGCAAATATGAAAATACAAGAACCATACATCTAGTAAGTTCCTTTTTAGCTTCCATTTTTATAGGGAAAAATGCTCCCATTGATCACGCAGATGGCTCTGGAATGAATTTAATGAATATAAAAACAAGAAAATGGGACGCTAGAGCCGTCAAAGCAACAGCTCCAAATTTACTTGAAAATCTTCCTCCTCTCTGCCCTTCAGAACGAATTTTAGGCAAAATAAATCCATATTTTTTAAAAAAATATGGTTTTTCACCGAATACTCTTGTTATTGCTTGGTCGGGAGACAATCCGAATAGTCTCATCGGAATTGGTTTAGTTAAAGAAAGACATGCTGCCATGAGTTTAGGAACGAGTGATACATATTTTAATTACATGAAAAAGTTGTTTTATGATTTCAAGGGCGAAGGTCACGTATTTGTAGCTCCTACTGGAGATTATATGAGTCTAATTTGTTATAAAAATGGATCATTAGCAAGAGAAATTGTCAAAAATAAATTTAATCTAAGTTGGCAAGAGTTTTCTGAAATTTTAAATACTACGGCTCCAGGAAACAATGGAAACATCATGCTCCCCTATTTTTTTCCTGAGATTGTCCCATTTGTACCAAATCCTAAAGTTTATAGGTTTGGATTCGATGAGGATGATATGGAAAGTAATGTTAGAGGAATTATTGAGGCACAATTTCTTTCAATGAAATTACACTCAAAATGGATTAAAGAAAAACCTATCAAGATAATGGCAACTGGAGGCGCATCTTGTAATGAGGCGATTTTACAAGTCGCTGCGGACATTTTTCAAGCAATTATTTATAAATTTGAGATTACAAATTCCGCAGCATTAGGAGCCTCTTTAAGGAGTGCAAAATCTTATTATGATCAAGTAAAAGGAACTCATGCATGGTCTGATTATATTAATAAGTTCATGAATGAACAGGATTTTAGTGTAATTAAACCAAGAAAAGAATTTAGGAAAGTTTATTCCAAAATGTTGAAAAAGTATGAAAAATTCGAAAAAAGTGTATTATATAAATGAGCAAAAATTAAAGTCTTAATAAACATCAACCATTATTTAAGCTTATAGATAATCGCTTGCTTAATTTGCAATTAATATTATAAATGATGATTATTTATTTTCTTTCTATGAACATTATTAAAGCTAAATCTTTAATATTTCAATGCCAAATATAATAAATATGTTAATGGTAAATATAAAAAATCCCAAAAAATTAGTAATCTGGATAACATTAGGTATAGTTCTTCTATTGATAACAATTGTATGCGGATTAATAGTTATGAATACATCACAGAATCTAAATGAAGGAGGATGAGGAATCTCAATCTTTTGGTGCACTTATCCATTATTAAATTGAATATTTTAAAATTGAATGACGTTCGCAATAAAATGTTAGTTGTGAATTGACAAGCTCGGCGCGAGCATTATTAAAATAAAGCTTTCAATGAATTATGAAACATCGAGAAAAATTTTATATTATAGATAATATTTGACATATTATTATAATTATTATTTAATGCAAAATTAAAAATTCTTAAAAAGATTTAAACCCTCTAAAATTAAAAGAGTGTAAATTTGTGAGATGTAAGTAAAAATGTCTAAGGAAATACCTGAAGCAGTAAAAGAGTCTTTGCGCGCAATAGGCCTAACTGACTATGAAATTTCAATTTATTTAACTCTAATAAGTAAAGGTCCAATGGATGCTAGAGAACTTTCAGAGGCTTCTGGAGTGCCTTATTCTCGTATATATAATATATTAACGCAATTAGAAAAGGAGAAAATGTGGATAATTAAAGAAGAAGAGTCCAGACCTTCAAGATATTTCGCAAAAAGTCCTGATGAAGCACTAGTCATTGCCAAGAAACAATACAACGATAATTTCGATGAACATTCGAATAAAATTATACAATCATTAACTCCAATATATCAATCTCATGATACTCCAATAAAAGTAGCCTTATACATCCATCGGGGGAGAGATGTTTGCATTAATAGAAGTTTGTCTCTAATAAATCGAGCTAAAAATTCATTATTTATTGTTTGCCCTAATTATGAACTCATGGACGTTTTTTATGAAGATGTGAAGAAAGCTAGAGCTAGAGGCGTGATTAACATAAAAATATTGGTGGAAGAGAGAGCCTTGAATGATAGAGAATTTAAGAAACTTCTTGAAAAGTATGATGAGATTTCAGAAATTAGATCCAGAGATCAACTGTTTGGAACTTGTATTGTTGTAGACGAGGGTGAAGATGCCTTCATTATTTTAACTCAGAAATTCTTTAAAGGTTTGAGCTATTTTGGAGCATTAACGGATCATGTTGCCTTTGGTCCTGCTGCAAATTATTATTTTGATTACTTATATAAAACTGCTAAACCTATTGTTTTTAAATGAGATTTAACGATAAAAGGCATGTTAAATCTTAATTTAAATTAAAAAAAATTAAGGATAACATAAATCCCAATCTGGATGAAAATAGTGGATTAATTCCATCATCTGGTTATATCCTTCGGTAGAAAAATATTTTTTAGGGCAATGATAGTTGTTATTTTCGAGTATATCAAAATGAATGTGAGCTCCATCGCCAAATTGAAGAAATTTTGCAATTACATCTCCTTTCTGAATCCAATCACCCACGCTAACATTAAAAAATGAAATCTGTTTTTCTCTATTCTCTTCGATTGTGGTCCAAGGTTCAAAGTTATAACCTAATACCACGCTCCTATTAAATCTGACCCAAATCCGCACGTGATATATATTTGGGGGATTTTCTTCATGCCGTTCTATTTCAATAACTAACCCTGGGGCCATGGCTAAAACATCAGACTTGTTTTCGAAAAAAAATCAATTCCACGATGCTCAAACCCCCAAGGACAATCATTATTCTCACTATATCCTTCATTAAAGGCTCTGATGTCGCTAGTATTTTTAAACGGCACTCCCATGTAATTCAGTTTCTCACTATAATATCTGTCTCCTGGATCGAAAAAAATATCAATTCTATTTATGCCATACAATATAAACGAGCCAACTACAATCAGAAAGAAAAAAACTAATGTTAAAATAACATTCTTTCTTGCCATTATTCTCAAGCTATGCTTTGAATAGAAAACTAATTTAATGAATTTAAATTGTAAAGCCTATAAAAAGATTTAGTAAAAGAAATATGTAATGTTAGAAAATTCCAGTTATTAAATATGATGAAAGATAAAGTTTAATGATGGTTTTTTAAAATTATCTTGCTTTAAAATATCACTCATCTTAGCCAATTACTTTTTTAAATACTCGCATGAAATTTTCTCCACTGATTTTCTTGATTTCATCAATGCTATATCCCCTCGAAAGTAAACCCTTGAGAAGATTAGGGAAGCTTTCATAATTTTCAAAACCTTGCATTTTTGCAAGAAAACTTGCCTTGTGTTCTGGTCTAAAACTCAGAACGCTTATGAATTCATCAATTTTTTTAGCAACATTATCAGGTAAAGAATAGCCATAATAATCAGTTCCAATTCCAACGTGATCTATTCCTAATAAATCAACCAAGTAATCTACATGTTCTAACCAATCATTAATAGTCGCTTCGGCTTTATTAGTAATAAAACCAGGAACTGCCAATACTCCCACGTACCCTTTTTTCTCTGCAATTGCTAAAAGTAAATCGTCATTTTTAGCTCTATCATGGTCATTAATTTTCTTAGCTATCGTGTGTGTTGCAACAACAGGATCCTTAGAATTTTCTATGGCATCCATGGAAGTTTGAGACCCACAATGAGACACGTCTATTAACACACCTAAATCATTAAGTTTCTCAATCACACTCAGCCCGAATTCTGTTAAACCACGATCTTTTCTTGCAGTACATCCAGTTCCAATCGTATTTTTGGAATTATACGTTAATTGCATCACTCTAACGCCTAACAAGTAAAAATATTCAATCAAGGAAAGATCTGTTCCAATGAATCCTAAATCTTGAAAGTTATATATAATACCTACTTTGTTTGATTCTTTAAGCGCTTCAAAATCATCTCCTTTCAAAATTTTTACAAAAAACTCTCTTCGATTATCTATCATGTAGGTTAAATATGCTAAATTATGTTTAACACCTTCTAACGAATATGGTTTCTCGTGGATCGGCCCCAACGTCCAGCTAACGCATTTTACACCCGAATTTTTCCAGGCATTTTTTAATTTTTCAAAATAATCATTGTCTTTTACGACTTTTATTGCAAATTCTGCTATTAAATCTTGAACAATTTTAAATGGGTTCGTCTCACTTGATAATAGTTTGTCTGCTATTTTAACAAAATAATCTGTCCATAAGATCGGTCCATGGCTTAATGTATCGACCACGATAGTATTATCCATTATTTTTCTTAATTTTTCCTCATCATTCTTCATTTCAATATCATCATTTCATTTCATTTTATTTTAAATAAATCATGAAAGTAATAAAATATAACCTAATTCTTTTAATTGGAATAGATTATAAATTGTCCCAATATAAATAAAAACATCTTTAGAAATTTCTTTTTAAATAAAAAAGTAGATAAAAATTCTCACTTTAAGAAAGCTTCTTTTCCTAAATAAATAAATAATTCACCTAATTCAAAAAGAGTAAGGGGATATATCAATTTTGCCATATCATGCCTTAATTCTTGTTTATCTTTTCCTGATGTGATCAGTTTCTTTATATCCTCAACATAATCATCCATGTTGAGAAATAAGATCTCTATTTTATCCGTGCCAGTAAGCTCTTCAATGTCTTTATCTAAATGTTTCTCGATTTGGTTTAATAAGCCTAACTTTAATTTTGGATTTAATTTATATTTTGAAATAAGGCGATTCATTTCTTCAAGGATTATGTTCAATGTTAAATTCCAGTCTTTATTTTCCTTGTAACGAGGTATCAATATCTCGCTTATCATGATCTCAAAAAGAGTAGTTGGCGCTTCCTCGTCAAATTCAACTTCTAAACCAGAGCTTAACTTAATCATTTGAACCAATTGTTACCTCAACTCGTATTTGTTTTATTAATTAATTATTGCTTTAAATATATAATAACATTTTTTTAAATTTTTTCCATATTTTAAAAAAATAGATTAAAAATATAGCATGCTCGATTATTTTATGTATATGTTAAAATCTGATTCTTGTTTTCTCAAAAATAGTAAAATAAAACATTGTAATATAAACTAGGAATATCTTAAATCTTAAATTTACCAAAAATTTCATGTATATTTTATTTGAGGGTTTAAAAAGTTTTATCTCCTCTCTTTGGTTGGTATTCAGTAAAAATAGAAAGAAGGAAAAATCGGTCACCATGATATTTACTCAAATACAAAAAGAGGAGACGTATTTATCTAATAACAGGGTTAAGGGTTGAGGTATTTACCGCCGGGGCGGATTTAGGTATAAGAATATATTTGCATATCATGGTAAACCGATCTTTTATTAATATTCGAAATAATGTTATCAACAATCATATTTAAATGTATTCATTTTTGTCCCGCGAAAAAATGGAATTTCAAAAAGTGGGAATGCAATACCATTCTCTTGTAAAAGAAATGTCGTTCATTATTAGAAAGTTAATATGAGAAATGTAAATTGGACTTACTTCTCACCATTGTTTATAAGTAATGTATTTCAAGTCAAGAATGGCAGTTATTTTTCATTTATAAAATATATAATGAACACGAATCTTTATTTTAAATAATTTTAATAAAGAATTCTTGAAAATTTATATTCTAATTTTGGAGAAAATCTAATTCTTGTATCTTCTCTTAACTCCATAAAAACTTTTTTAATGAGATAATTATCATAGGATTTTTTAAATTTCTTAAGCACTTTCTTAAATTTGGTTTTATCAACATGTATCGAAAATGAATTCTCACTTAATCCCTCTAAATAACTTAAAATTTTCTCTTTAACCATTCGCTTGAAATTTTTATCGTAAAATCGAGCTATTTTAACGCCTAAATATTCAGTATATAGAATCTCTGGGTTTAAGATCTCTGTATAATATACATTTCTGTAGTAATAATAGCGATATGGAGTCCTGAAAGTGCCCCTTAAATGCTTTTTGTTTGGTTTTGAAAAGTATAAGGCAAATAATTTAATCAAATTTTTTGCTTTTTTTTTATGTTCCAAATCAATGTAATAAACTCTCCCTCCATACATTCTATGCAAATATACCTCTAAGGGACTAACTTTAATGTTTTTTCCATTTTTAGGAATTTTAAAATCAATCATACAATTTCCTTTAGCATGAAGTAACCATAGAACGTGTATGCCCTTAGAATTATAATCTTCTGTTCTTTTAATGAGTTCTTCTATTTTTATATAAGAACATTGTATCTCTACTGCTACCTTCTCTCCATCCTTTAATTCTAAGAAAATATCAGCAAATCGGCGACCACAAAATTTCTCTATTTTATAATCTATAATTGACGCATTAT
>Ga0190334_1000827_pt1 | contig 14091 bp, 20 predicted proteins | sample 48720478_MG_FD_161270 | JGI IMG/M metagenome (GOLD analysis project Ga0190334, IMG submission 161270) | Hydrothermal vent sediment bacterial communities from Southern Trench, Guaymas Basin, Mexico - 4872-04-7-8_MG | ecosystem: Environmental > Aquatic > Marine > Hydrothermal vents > Sediment ...
AGGATGAAGATAAAAAAGGCCAGCCTTATCATCATTGACGGGGGTCTTGGAGAGGGGAAGACAACCCTCGCGGTGGAAATAGCTGATTACATTACTGGGAAGCCTATCGACTTGTCAAGCAGGCGGAACGCCACCCAGCTAGCGATGGGGGGGCAGGAGTTCATCAGGAAATTAAGGCTGGGTTATAAGAAACAAGTCCCCACGCTCATTTATGACGAGGCGGGGGATTTTAACAAGCGGGGAGCGCTCACCCGGTTCAACGCCACAATTAACAGGGTTTTCGAAACTTTCCGAGCACTCAGGATTATTATTATTCTCGTCCTCCCGTGCTTCGGGGTGCTTGATCAAGATCTCTTATTAAAAGGCATTCCTCGCTTACTACTTCATTGCGAGAATCGGAAAAGAAATTATGGTTGCTTCAGAGGGTATAGTCTTGAAAGGATGTATTATGTGAGGGATAAAATGAATAAGATTGTTGTTAAGCCTCACGCTTATAATCTCGTTTCGGCTAATTTTCACGGGGAGTTCGTTGATTTGCCGCCGGAACGCTCGAGGCTTCTTGACCAGTTGAGTACGAAGAGCAAACTTGAGGCTTTGAAGGATTCTGAAGTGAAGATTGAGGGCTTGGTGAGTTATTATGACCTTGCTATGCGCTTGTCGCGGAGCGTGATCTGGGTGAAGAAGGCGATTTCCGAGTTGAAAATCCCTCATAAGCGGGTGATAGATCGTAAAAAGTATTTTGATGAGAACGTGATTAATGCCTTGGCTGATTATATGGAACAGCAAGAAAGAAAGGCTTATGAACGCGACAAGAGGTGATGAACTTGGTGAAAAAAACTAAGTGGAAACATTCATATTATTGTGGAAATTGTGGTTATGATTTTTGGGATGATGCACCAACAGAATATAATGATGAAGGGAAACCGTTTTGTCCACGTTGCAACTTTATATTAGACGGAAGTGAATAAATCTTTCAGTGGGGTAGTTAGATATGAATTGTAAATGTAAAGTAAATAATCGGGCAATTATTTACACAAGGTTTTATTTATAAATGAAAGGGTGAAAAAATAAGGGGGTGTATTATTTAGTGGGGAAAGCGGCCATATATGCGAGGGTGAGCACGAAGGACCAGAGCCTTGAACACCAGATAGAAGCCTGCGCCAAATATTGCGAAGCAAATGGCCTGGAATATGATATATTCCAGGAGAAGATCAGCGGGGCGAAGGATACCCGGCCAGAGCTCGACAGGCTACTCCAAGCCATCAGGAGGGGAGAATACGAGCGCGTCGTGGTATGGAAGCTCGACCGGCTCGGCCGGAGCGTCCCGCACCTAGTCCAGATAGTCCAGGAGTTCCGTAATAAAGGGGTTGGCTTAACAGTCGTGACTATGGGAATGGACACGACAACCCCGGAAGGACGATTCCTATTCATGATCCTCGCGGCTGTTGGCGAGCTGGAGCGGGAGTTCACGCGAGAGAGAACAGCCAAGAGGCTGGAATACCTCAAGAAGAAAGGAGTGCGCCTCGGCCGCCCCCCAGGATCAAAAGATAAGAAACCACGAAGGAAAAGCGGCTATTACCTCCGATGGAGTAAAAACAAAAAATGATTAGTGGGATTATGAAAGAAGAGGTAATGCTTGGCGACGCTTGTCAATTAATTAAAAACATTCCCGACGAAAGCATAAACCTCATATTGACAGACCCTCCTTATAGCGTGGATATGAATAATAAGCATAAAGAATTAGAAAAGATAGGGAAGCCCAGAGAAAAACAAGTGAAAAGGGACGAAAGCTTCAAAGACGAGCTGACCAACGAACAAATAAAAAGCATAGCACAAGACTTTTATAGGGTTTTAAAAAATAATAGTCACATATATGTTTTTTCTGGTGATAAGCAGCTGCATTTATGGATTGAGGCGCTCATAAATGCTGGTTTCAAAAAGTACCAGATATTAGTCTGGAAGAAGAACAAATCTTCATTTGACCTGAGTATGGGTGGGTATTATAAACAAAATAATGAGCTCATCATCTATGCCCATAAAGGATTTAAGAAGCTTAACCACCATCGTAACCCGCTTTCCAGGAGCGTCCTGGTTTTTGACACTAATAACCAGAATAGATTCCATAGTTGTGAAAAAAACCTCAGCCTATTATATTTCTTAATAAAGCAGAGTAGTGAGGAGGGAGATGTTATTCTTGATCCTTTTGCAGGGAGCGGTAATCACCTCATAGCAGCAAAGAGATTAAACAGAGTGCCCATTGGTTTTGAAATCAGCGAGCAATATTATGATATAATACTTAAGAGGCTTTCTTTTGAAGAAAAACAAAAAGAGCTTAAATTTTTATGAAGGAGCATAGAAAAAAGGCTATAATAGGTGGGATTTTACCCCGATGGGCCGACCCAAACAGGTAAAAAATACTATTTGATGGGTAGGTTTTTGGCGATGACGACGCCAAGGTAGATAAGGACTATCCCAGCGATGCTTAAAAAGCTCGCGTTGTAAGTCCAGAGGATTAAGAGGAAAGGGAGGAGGAAAGCCCCGCTAAACTCTAGTGGTATCCGGAGCACCACGCACAAGAGGAGGAGGAACATAAAAATCATTAGGAGGGTTAAGAAATTATTCCCTATGAGCTTGATAGCAGAGTCAAAAATCAAATAAGTCGTTTGCGTCTCGTTGATGAACATTTTAAGTGTCCCTCCCTAATAACCACGATATTATGAGGAATAAAGTGAGCCCGTACCATAAGCTACCAATCCCCCACACGAATTCCTTGGGAAGGTGTAGCGCGGTCAGGAAGTTATAAGGAGCTCTCAAAACCCCGATAATGTAATTAATCCCGAGCTTGTCCTGAATCCATTTCGTCATAGTGCTAAAAATATCAGTAAAGAATCCCGTTCTTTCTTCCGGGCTCACGCTCGTCCCCCCCGTCTGGCCTTCTGGTAGGAAATTACTCGTCTCGTTCAAGACGTAACCTTCAGAGTAAAAACGGTTTAATGGGGATCCTTGAGGATTATAGATTGTTTGGTTGGTCAGGCCAGCTTCTTCAGCCAGGTTATTAACTGATATCTGGCCGAGGAAGAGCATAAGGTTAATCGCTAACACGACCGTCAGGGCGTTTGTTAAAGCGCTCACGATGACCGCCTCGCAATGATTAATATGATCACTAAAAAGCTTATGAGCACGCTCCAGAGGGGTAGGAATCCGATGTAAAGGAAGTAACCTATTACCATGATCCCGAGCACCGCGCCAGCCATCATATTAACCACCATCGCCACGCCAGCAACAATAATAGTAATTCCTACAGCGATGAGGGCTTTCGTGAAGTCCCCGAGCCCGTAGTCATTCTCTCGCAATTCTAAAATACTATGGCTTGGTATTGTTTCCTCCACGAGGTAGCGGTAGGAGAAGCTCCTCCAACTCCCTATCGAAGTATTATAAGAGTAATTCACCACGACATAACTCGGGTACGTCGCGTTGGTAATGTTAAAAGAGGTCGTGAAGGTTTCTCCTATCGCGTTGTTCCCAGAATTCGAAGCGTTCCCGCCGGGGTACGTTATGCTATAATTGTATATTGAGAGGAGCCCGCTAGGGCTTTGAAACGTGATAGAGAAATTATAAGCCTTGTCATTCTCGAAATAATGAGGTAAGAACGTCACGCTCACCCCATAATAATCCTGATCCTCTGGTAGGACGATAGTCTTCTCCATATCAATATTATAACTGCTGAAAATGATCGGGTCAAGGTAGAACTCCTTGTCAATGTAACCCTCGCAAGTCGTGACGAAACGATATTTAATATTAGGAGTGTAGGTGAATTGAGCCCTTCCTGTGATGTCGCTCGTTTTGCTTTCTACGACGTTCCACGAGCTGTTAACGAGGCGGTACATTGATAACGAGCACCCTTCTATGCTGTTTTTCGTGTCGTCATCACGAACGGTAAAAATTACTGTTTGCGTGTAAGCGCTTAAATAAGCGTTGAGTGTTTGCGTGCTCCGCTCCGCAACAGTCACCGAATAAGTCCTTAAGCTATAATTGCTTCCCGAAAGCTTCACGTTATAAACCCCGTCAGGGAGCAAGTCGAAATAAACGTGGCCTGTCGTCGTGGTCTTGGTTTCTTCGGTCGTGTTCCCGCTCACCGTCACGCTAATATTTTGTGTGATGAGAAGGCCGGTGTCAGCGTCATAAATGTTAATATAAATACTGTTCATCGTGTAAAGTAGGAACTCGTGTTCTGGTGTTGCGTTAGTAGCGTTTAAGGTCGTGTTGGCGTAAGCATAACCCGGAGCGTCGATGAGGAGGAAAAGGTTCGAACCTTGTATTGTGGGGAGGTAGAGCGTCCCGTTGGTTGTTGAGTGAGAACTCTCGTAAGAATAGGTGGTGTTAGAAGCGTTAATGGTGAAGTTTGATATCGTCACGTTAGTAAAAACGTTCTTGGCGGTGATCGTGGCGACAGCGTCATAAACCCCGCTCACGTTAGTAGTCGTCGCTTGTGGCGCGGTAATATTCACCATAAAGTCTTTATCATAATAATCCCCGGCGTGCTGGAGGGTGAGCGTGTTCGTCCCATTAGTAAGGTAAATATTTGATGGGTAATCAGTCGCGTTGCCATTATAGGTTTTCCCGCCAGTAGTCTCGACGCTCCAATCACTCGAAGCGTTAAGAAGCGCCTGGTCAACTAAACGATAAATACCCGTGATGTTCACGACCCCCTCATACATATTGGCGGTCGCGGTATTGTTCGGCGCGACGGTGCCGGAAGCGCTAAAATAACCGTTCTTCGTGGCTGTCCAGGAGAGCGTGCCGCTCACGCCGCTGCATGTCTCGTTGGTGATGGTCGCGGCTCCTGTCGCGTCGGTGAGGTTCCAGCACCCCGGGGCAAAAGTGACATTAACGTTGGAGAGGTTTGTATTATCGTACAGGTCGATTGTGTGGACGGTGTACGTGGTTGGTGATACACCGCACGTTATATTTCCACAGTTATAGAGGTTCGTGACCTCTTCCTGGGTTAATTCCCTGTTGAAAACTTTTACTTCATCGACGAGGGTGTCCGGAATGTTGCTTCCTTCTTGGGAGAGTAAGTAAGTATTTATTGATTGGGAGAGAATGCTTCCAGAGTAGGTGTTAACTGACGTGATAAGGTGACCATCCAAATATATGTTTGTATTGCCTGTCGTTTCGTTATATGTAGCAACGATATGGTACCATTGCGAGGTATTAAGGAGAAACCCGAGCTGGGCGTCATTAGTCCCGGCGCTTGTTTTCGGATTCCACCGGAGACCGAGATTGCTATCAAGGTCATACCATAATTTATAAGATTGGTAATAATTTGGCGGTCCTTGCCATTTGGAAAAAATGACTCGGTCATCATTGCTCGTTTGGAGGTTGAGCCATAATGAAATGCTCATACTTGATGGGTTAAGCGTGGAAGAAGAGCCGAGGTTGATATAACCAGTCCCTCCATTATCAAAACTATGAGTCGCGCCATCTCCCGTATTATTAAATGATGGGTATGAAGTCACGAAAGAACCGCCATTCTGAGTACCATCATTTGACCCCCAAGAATCAAGAACATTATTGTCAAGGTCATAATAACTTACTCCCCCATCAGGAACCGCGAGCGCGAGGCTGGCTGATAGCACGAAACATAATATTATGGCCAGCAGGGCCGCCCCTTTTGTCAAAATCCACCAATCCGTGCGATCTTTCATTTTCTTTTTATCTGCTTGTCAGCCAGATTACTCCGAGTATGAGGCCGAAAAAAACCCATAGGTTCAGGTTTGAGGCGAGGAAAGCCTCTATGCCGGTGAGGTTATTATTAATGACGAGGTCTGTTCCCGCGTTGCTTAACCATTCTCCCAGCCATAACGCCCAGAGGATAAAGAACCCTATGAGGCTGAAGATAACGTTTAATACGCTGGTTTGTCCTTTACTTGATACGGATAACGATTGTTTTCCCATTTTTGCGGTCTTTATTCTTTTCGGGCGCGTCATAAAAAGGGTTTCTTGAACTGCTGGAGAAGAAAGGGCTTCGCGCCTTATTACCACCCATTAAGATATTTCTTGTTGTGGCGCTACCGCTCGGAGCCGCGTTTCTCGGGTTAAAAGGGCTCGTGCTATTCTCTCTTAACTTCTTTAAGTTCTCCCTGACTTTCGAGAGCCTTGACAAGACCCTCCCAGAACGAGAACTTTTCCTTATCCTCGCTTTTGAGGATCTTATTTGTTCTCTTAATGTCGCTTCCTTCTCTAAGTTCTCAGCTTCTTCCTCTTCTTCCTTCGCTCTTTCTTCCAACTTTTTTATTTTATTTAAGTATCGTTGTAGTGCTTTCTTTTTCGCTTCTTTGTGAAGCTTTCTTAAAGTACTCAACTTCATTCTTTTTCACCTCCTTTTGTGTTTGAAAAACTGCACTTCTCGCTCGTGCTTGAGAGCGGCTTCTTTACTGTCAAAAGTGCCGAGGTTCCTCCCCGACCTACTATACAACCGCCATTTTCTCCTCCCCGGTAGTTTCCTAATCATAAAAACTCTCCTCCTTCACTTTTTGAAAGGACTCTTCCCGAGACCGCCGAATAATCCTTTTTTCGGCCTGATCTCGCTCTTCTCTCCCGGCGTGCTAATACGGTATTTTGTTTTTTCGACGATCAACCCCGGCGTTATTTTACTCATTCGGAACTTATTCTTGAGGAACGAGGGTAGTTTTGAAAGGATTTCTTCTTTGTCACTTTTCACTCTGAAGCTCGCCGCGGCGGTCGTGTCTACTGTTTTCGCCGCTTCCTTGAAGGCTTCTTCCGGGCTTTTGAAAACTCCGATTCTTCGGAACCGGCCGCGCCTTTTAATCTCGGCAACGAAACGACTACCGAAAAGGGGCTTCTCGCTTTTGCCAAGCCTTATTGATGGTGGTAGTTCCGGAGGTTTTTCTCGCGGGGAAACTGGTTTGGCTGGTGGCCTACTTTCCCAGAACCGTGCTAATTCGCTGGTTAATTGTTCACCCCGCGTTTTTTCCTTTGTGGTGGTACGGAGAAGTAATTCTGTTAATGTGATAGTATCTGTTTTTGTTTTTTCTTGTTGTTTTCGTAATTGGTCTTGGTGTTGCTTCTGTAATTGTTCTTGCTGTTGTTTTAATTTTACCGCCGAGCCTACCATAGAGCTCGCGGCTGTTCTCGAAAGAAGAATTGTTAATTGTTGGAAACGATGGGGGGCGATTTGTTTCGTCTTCGTGACTGCTTTCTCACCAACTTTTCCCGCGAAGCCCTCTCTTAACGCGCTTTCTTGAACGCTTACAATCTTGTATTTCTTTTTCGTGATTGTTTCCTCCCCGGTTTTTTGTTTCTCCTCTTTCAACTCTTGACTTTTCATCTTCTCAAGAATCACTTCTTCTTGTTTCGTGATTGTTTCCGCGACTGGCTTCGCTTCTTCCTCTTCGATGACGATGACTTTCTGCTGGAGTACCGTCCCGCCTTCAGTCGGGAGGTCTTTAGTTTCTTCTTTAATGATCACTCCTTGGCTCGGGGTTTTCTTTTTACTCAAGGTTTCTCCTGGGGGTTTTATGAATGGGAAAGTCTTTGATTTTCGCGGTTCAATTTTTATTATCTCGAGAGGGTGTTTGAAAACCTCAACTCGTTCCTCCCGGGTTGCGAGACTCTTCGTAACCCTGACTGTTTCCTCTGGCGCCACCGCTACTAATTCTTCCCCCCAGTAATCAACGCTCGGGCGGTACTCGATAAGGTTCTCTTCAAACTCTTCGGGAGGCTTCCTCCCAGCTCCTTTCGCTTTTTCTTTCGAAACGAGAGAACGCTCTTTTGCTAACTCAATAGGAGTATACTCTGTAGTACCATAACCTTTGTATTCCCTGACGATGTCAGGCCTTAATTCTGTTTTTCCATAAGCGAACTCGAGGAACGGAGTCGCCCTCGCTTTTATTTCCTCACCACTAACAACACCCCATTTCTTCGATACTTTCGTAACGCCAACGGCACCCTCTTTGGCGGGGGTGAGTTGTGGGGGCCTCGTGCTCGCTGGCCGGTGAACAACGCTCGTTTCTTCTACCGATCGGAAAAGATAATTTTCTGGAGCCTTGCTTAATTCTTCGCTACTAATGAAGAATGGTTCTCCATAAACCGGTGCTCGTCCCCTTATCAAGGCGCCAGCACCAGCTTTTTCCTTCCCCACGAGGTATTTCTCTTCATAAAGTAACGGCCGTACTTTAATGTCCGTCCCAACGTCTTTCGTTAATTCAACGATTTTGCCAGCGGTGTCTTTCGTGATGAGCGCTCCCTCGTAAGTTTTCACCTCGCTTATTTGATAATCCCTCGCGATCCTCGCCACTTTCACCCCGGCCTTTCCGAGTAAGAAACCCGTGAAGAATTCACCAAGAGCGGCCGGAGGGTTGCTTTTAACGTGCTGTATTGTTTCTTTATAATTAATCGCCATTAATGGGAGTCCCCAGATAACCATCCCGGCAGTTTCAAAAGGAGCGAGTGGTCGTTTCTTCGTGGGGATTGCTTCTTTGAAAATGGAAGAGACCATTTCATAACCCCCTCCGAAAGCCGCGCCGGAAAGGCCGAGAAACTCTTTCACTGGTTCCCCGCGTGCTCTCGCCCGCTCGGCTTCAAAATATAGTTTTCTACTTTTCGGGATTTCTGGAGCGGGTGATACCACTCCTTTTGACTCTCCTTTTTCTCTAAAGAACTTTGTTTCTACGTAAGAGGGTGCGAAGCTGATTTTCTCGCCGGTCACTAATTGTTTTTTAGCGGGCTCGTAAATGAACGCTTTTTCTTCTGGAGGCTTCTTGGTTAGTGTTTTAATACTTTCTTTTAAGAGCCAGCCGGGTTCTTGCGGCGCTGGTTGTTCCGGAGGTTTTTCTCGCGGCGCGAAAACGTTTTTTGTGGTAGTTTTTATAGTAGTTTTAGTAGTAGTGGGTTCGCCAACCCCGACAAGGTACTCCTTCCCCCCGAGCCGTTCTTTCCTCGCGTAAAAAACCTTTCCTGTACCCTCTTCTCTCAAGACAACAGTTCCTGGGCGTACTTTCTCAACATCAATCCCCGTCTTCTCCTTAAGAAACTCCGGGCTGCTACTACGCCAAACCTTACCCCCCTCATCCTGAATCGTATAAACCTTCTTCTCGCCTTCTTCCTTCAATAAACCCTTCTCGTAAGCCTCGACGAGAAACTTCTTCTCCTCACCGCTTAAAGACTCGTACTCTTCTTGTGAGAGACCGGTTTCTTGTCTTATCTCGTAATCACGACGAGCTTCTTCCAGGACGTCCTTCCTCACGATCCTCGCTCGGGGATCACCCCGGGCGGTACCGCTCGCCTTCCGACTGTACCAACTACTCTTCTTCCCAGGATACAACATCCTATAAAACCGTTTCGCATCCGCATAACTCGTCGTTGGGGAGAATTCTCCACGCTCTACTTTCTCAAGGAGTTCCTCGGCTGACTTTTTCACTTCCCTATAAGTCTTTAATGTTTCTTCCCGGCGCTCCCGCTCATAATGAGAAGTTGGTCGTGCTCGTTCATTATTCTGAATGACTTGTTCCGCGTACCGCAATCGCTCTTTAACAAGCTGGTAATCGGGATTAGTCATTAATCGCTCTTGTTGTGCCTTCGCCGCTGACAACTCCTTCGCTTTCACGTCAGAGCGGCGGCGAGCCTCGCGAGCACGCTCCAAGTCCCCGGTCGCCGCGGCTGCTTGATACGCTCGTTCAGCAGCTTCTGCTTCTTCGCGCTCCTCAGTTAATTGTTCCTCCTCACTCATCCCAATTTCCTCCGGAGCTCTTTCAGCGTCTCATCAAGATCCTTTAATTGATTGCTCCGCAAATCGCAAACCTTCACGTTATCAATATCGAAACGTAAACGGTACTTCTTCACGAACGACCACCCTTGAACTCTCCTGTCGCAAAGAAAATAATGATTCCGAGCGCGCTCATAAGAGCCATGATCCGCCCGATCCACAACACCCAGGAGTCCGTCACGTTATCATAAAGTTTGGTTTTTGACTCTACACAACCGTTAAACGAGCGGTTCACGTGGAAGACGTAAATATCGTTTCCTGTTTTAGGAGTTGGATCGTCAGCATAATCCCAATGAACCCCGGTGAAATTATCACCATAAATATAAGTGTCTTGGTAATCGCACAAAGTCTTATTCTCCCCCACAACGACTCGTAAGTCGCCGTTCAAGAGTGTTAATCCCAAGACGAAGAGGAAGAACAACCCGACGATCCGGAAGACCGGGGCGTCGTACTCGTAACTCAACCATAAAATAATAAAGGATAGTAGTAGTAACAACGCGTAAATCGTTAGTGACACTGCGAAACACCCTTATTAAAAAAATAAAAAAGTTTGTTATTTAAAAAGACCTCTTTTTTGTTCTTGGAATTGGTAAAAAAAAGGTTTTAATGGTTGGGAAGATCTTCCCAACCAGCTTTTTTTTCTCGGCTCACACGAGGCCAAAGATGGCGAAAGCCCCGTAGACGATACCGATGATGGCGCCGAGGCTCACGACAGCCCACATCGTGGTTTCCGCGGTGCTCCACCCGCTAGTGTTCGCGCCGTGGACTTGTGGGATGAGCACGCTCGCCACCATAATAACGCCGAGAGTAAGGCTAATAACCCCACTCACGAAGTTTGCCATTGTTTCCTCATCACCTCCTTAAAAGAATAGAATAGTATACTTATTTATATACAAGGGTGTGTATATTTAGAACAGGAAGCCTTCGTCTTCCTGGTTCTGGATGTAATTGCTGGTGATTACATCCAGAACCAGGGTTTGGTAGTCGTTGTAGCCGACGCTGACGGCACACCCACCAGGGCTCCAGTGCTGTTCAAGAAATTCAAGTGTGAATTCATCATTTCTCTTAATATTTTTTTATTTTTTTCTTGAAATTTTCTATTAACTTTATTTCTAAGTAATGATCTTAATTCATCCTCACTTAAGTCAGGATTCTCCCTTCTTATCGAATATCTGTATAACAGAACTTGATTTTCTAATTCGTCCATATTGCACAAAGCCTGTAAAACCGAAAAGTTTTTAGCTTTTTTGGAAAACAGAAAAGTTTTTAAATGGGGGTTTTTAAACTATACGTATACACTTTAGTTATTGAAAAAAATTTCTGGCGCTTGTTTTTTTCATTCTCGCGCTCTGTACTTTGATTTAGAACTGAAGTAAGTACTTACAGTAAGTACTTACTTCGGTTTTGAAATTTTGTTTTGAATTTCCACAGGAAATCATAATTTTTTTTCAAACTATATTCTATTCTTCAAACTATATTCTGTTTTTCAATAATCTTTATAAAGAAGTGGGTAATACTATATTCTGTAGTATTTGAAGGTGAAAAAAAAATGGTGCAAAAAATCGGGATCTCTGTCCCTGACTGGCTCTTTGAAGAAATAGAACACAAGAGAGGCGCAAAGAACAGGTCGGAATTTATCGGAGAGCTCATAACGAAAGCTCTTGGGTTTCGAGGTGGTAGGGATGAAGGTGAAAATCACAGTAACCGTTGATCCTGATATTTGGCAGTTCTTCTGCCTCAACATTGATGCGCGCCAGCGGAGCAAGGTGGTTAATGAGCTTCTCCGGGCGTTCGTGAATGAGAGGGAGATCCGGGCTCGTGAAGAGTCGGCGATCCTCCAGGAGATCTCTGAGCTGAACCTTCAGCGCGAGAAGATCCTTAAAAGGGTTGAAGAGTGTAGTGCAGAGCTCGCGAGGGTTCGCGCTGAAAAGGAGCGGAAGAGAAAATTGTATACTGATATGTCTCTGGCCTTGCGAAGGGCGACAGAAGCTCGCAGTCCTTGGGAGGATCTATGATGGTGAACTTGTGGTGTTATGGTGGGGCGGAGAGGAAGCGTTACTTCATTATCACCCCAGTTATTTGTGAAGTTTGTAAGCGCGAATTAGATCCTGGAATGGTTGCGTTCCTTTTGGTTGATTGGAACCCTTTAAAACCTCAAGAGATGGTTTTTTGTCAGTCTTGTCTCCGGGAGGAGAATGTCCCTCCTAATTTTCACATGCAGGAGCGGAAGGTTTGCCTCGTGCTGGAGGAGCCGGGGCTTCTTCCTCCGGGATCGTTTCCGGTTAGGATAGTGTACCCTGGATTGTCGGATTGTAAGGGTGGGTTGTCGTTGTTCCAGGCGGCGAGCCAGCGAGTAGCGCCAGCGGAGAAGGTTGTTGATCGTACGCGCCTCGCTGGCCGCCCAGAAGCTACTTTCTCACCTGAGATGCAGATTGGAGCGGTTGATAGGGCTCTGCTTGATCATCTGGATCGTCCTTTGGAGACTGTTGAGGGTTTGGTTTTGTTGGATCGTTTGGCGAGTGCGAAGCCGGTGATTGAAGAGCGCGAGAAGAAGCTTTTAGAGGATGATCGGGTGGGTCTTTATGGTTGATTTCCCGGAAGATGTAAACGAGCTGTTCAATATTGTGAAACCTCTTCTTGTCAATAAAGGAGAGCGAGATCTGTATGAACAAAAGCTCCGTCTTGTTGTTCGTAAAGCTGTAGAAACAGGCAATCATAAGTTGAGTCCTGAGTTGATAATGGAATTAAAACACCTCGCGCGTATGAAAAGAGCATATCGGGTAACTCCTCGGTGTATTATGTGCGATTCGATTCTTCTTGGTGATGCCCGTTTTAAATTGGTGGCTACATGGAAGGAGAGTCATAATTCTAGTAGTATCAAGAGAAAAGAGCTTGTTAATTTTTGTCCTGGTTGTGCTAAGAAGTTCTTGTCTCGTCTTGCCAGTGTTGGAAATGTAAAGAAATTTATTGAGACGAAAGGGAGTGGTGTTTGATGGCGTTATTGTATGGCCGGGATGGTTATCTTGATAGGATAGCTTGGTGGTATATAAGTACTCTTGAGCGTTTGACTTTCGAGTATGAGAAAAAAAAATGAGAAAAAAAACTTTTCTTGATAGGATAGCTCAGTGGCATATAAGTACTCTTGAGCGTTTGACTTTCGAGTGTGAGAAAAAAACTTTGCTTGATAGGATAGCTCGGTGGTATATGAGTACTCTTGAGCGTTTGACTTTCGAGTATGAGAAAAAAAAACTTTGCAGAGTGCTCGGAAGTTGTTAAAATGAGCGAAAGCACGAAGAAGTGGGAAGTAGAAGATAAGAGGAAGGTTCGTTCTCTTAACAATCTCGGCTATCTCTTCGCTTATCTCAGTTTCTTATGTTTTTTTACTTTTTATACTATCTTTAATAGTTTTAGTTTAGCTTATGTTTTTTATGATCTTGGGGCTTCCAGCATAACTGTTTTCTTGATTGTTTTTTATTTTGTTCTTGGCAATTTTTTAGTATTCTCTTTTGTTCATGACTATTTTAATAAGAAGATAAAAAATATTAGAATTCAAAAAAAGCGAGGATAGTAGATTCGGGAGAGGGTCAAAATTGGTAGTTCATCACGCTCGCGGGGAGGGGGTGCCTGCCAAAACCTCACCTCTTCTGGCTTCGCGACGGTCTCTCAACCAGAGAAACGCCCCTCCCCGCGCTTTACAATCAAGAAATCCTGGGGGCTTGAGATTACAAGGTTTATTAGAGAGAGGAAGTTTCAAAAAGATGGGGTGACTGAGAATGGTGTTGTTGTATGGTAGGGTTGGTTTTTTTGAGCGCTTGTGGCGTTCGTGGCGGCGCCGTGGCGGTTCCTGGCCGGTCCTTGGCGTCCCTATTGACGGGCTCGACCAGCACGAAGAGGAAGCGTGAGGAGGTTGTTAGTAAAATGAGCGAAAGCACGAAGAACCGGGCAGTAGAAGAGTTAAAAAGGGATGTTATGGAGTGGTTGGCGGGAGACCAGCGCCCGCCACCGAAAAAAGATGTTAGTAATGTTTACGCTTCTTTAGGCGTCAAGGGGTCTGATGATAAGGTCGCGGAGGATTTCATAAAAAGAGCTATTCATTGTTGTAACTATAAAACAGAGGAGTTGAAAACTCTCTTTCCTCGGCTAACAGGGAGAGAGCTACTCATCGTTTTTAATTATGCTTTTATTCGGGAGATTATCGCGGCGAAAACGCTTTACAATCAAGAAATCCTGGGGGCTTGAGATTACAAGGTTTATTAGAGAGAGGAAGTTAAGAAAAACGGTATGGCCGCGAAGGAAAAGGGTGG
>Ga0190334_1000828_pt1 | contig 14081 bp, 13 predicted proteins | sample 48720478_MG_FD_161270 | JGI IMG/M metagenome (GOLD analysis project Ga0190334, IMG submission 161270) | Hydrothermal vent sediment bacterial communities from Southern Trench, Guaymas Basin, Mexico - 4872-04-7-8_MG | ecosystem: Environmental > Aquatic > Marine > Hydrothermal vents > Sediment ...
GACCATGCGTGCAACATTGCCTCCCGGATTATATACATGGTTACCGGTGAGCGGAGGAAGTTAGAGTGATGGTGAAAGTATAAAAATGGAAGCGAGAAAGGTGCAGATAACCGGGAAATCTACGTATCTCACCGCCGGTTTCTTCACCGCTGCATTCTATGGTGATTTCATTTCCGTTTATATATGATACGCGTAACTTTATTTTCGAGAGGGAAAAATTATGTAAAAAGTTTCCCTAAATGCAATAAACACACATGGAAAAAGAAGATATAGTTGACTACCTGAAAGAGTACGAAAATTTCAAACCCGCACTCATGGAGCGAGAGCTATCTGTTCCGTTAGATTCCAGTTTTGTCATATCGATAATTGGTCCGAGAAGAGCGGGAAAGACTTACTATTTATTTCAACTTTCCAGGGAAATGAGCGATTATATTTACTTAAATTTTGAAGACTCCAGACTTTACGGTGTAAAACATACTGAGTTGAGGGATATAATAAGAACTTATATCGAAATCTACGGAAAAGAGCCGGGGACTCTCCTCCTGGATGAAATACAGAACGTAAAGAACTGGGAAATTGTCGTGCGAGAACTTCATGACCTGAAAAGGTATAGAACCTTCCTGACAGGTTCATCCTCAAAACTCCTGAGCAAAGAGATTGCCACACAGCTCAGAGGGAGAACGCTCTCCTATCTCCTGCTTCCATTCAGTTTTAGAGAATTTTCAAAGGCAAAAGGATTGAAGATAGAGAAATATATGAGCAGAGATGCGTCTGCGAGAATAAAACATTATTTGCAGGAATACATGGAATTTGGTGGATTTCCCGAAGTTGTTTTGAGTAAAGAGAAGGTAAAAATTCTGAAAGAGTATGCTGAATTAATCCTGTTCAAGGATTTTATCGAAAGGCACCAGATAAAGAACGTCGAACTTGCAAGGGTTCTGCATTCGTTCACCATTCGCAATTTTACAAACGAGATTTCTGTAAATGCCCTGTTTAACAGGGTTAAAAGCATGGGTGTGCGAGTTTCAAAAAATACTGTTTATGATTACTTATCAAAGCTGGAAGATACCGCATTTTTCTTCTTCTTGCGAAAGTACTCGGAAAAGCCACACTTGAGAGAATCCTACCCCAAAAAGATATACCTCTGTGATACAGGCTTAACAAAAACACTGAGACATTCTGAAGATAAGGGGAAATTGATAGAAAATATAGTCTTTTTAGAATTACAGAGAAAGACGAACAGTAATCCGTTACTGGAAGTATTCTACTGGAAAGACTATCAAGAGAGAGAGGTAGATTTTATAATAAAAGAGGGGACTCAAATAAATCAACTGATTCAGGTAACTTACGCATTAACGCCAGAGAACGAAAAAAGGGAAATACGCAGTTTATTGAAGGCAAGCAGAGAGCTGAACTGCAAAAATCTGCTGATGATAACGTGGGATCAAGAAGAGGACTTAAAGGAGGGGAATAAGAAGATAAAAGTAACACAACTGTGGAAGTGGTTGATAGAGCAATAGAGTAGATTTTGTCCGTTATGCGAAAAATAGAATTCCACAACAGGAACAGAGAAATACCTCAGGAAACGGCATCTATTCGTCCTCTTCTCTTCCTCCGCCCGTCAATATAGCGCCCTCTATTAACTCAAGTATATCACTCGAATATTTTAATATATTATTATAATATTATAACAATGGATCGAAGCAAGTCATGTGTGATAATGGTTATATAAAAGGGATAAAAGGGGAATGGAGAGGAGCGCGGTTTAGGATGCTCTTGAAAGCGCTTCACTGCCCCACCAGATGGAGAATCATCGAGTATATTGGTGAGGATACACGAAGCACAAAGGAGATACAACGTTATCTCGGTAGCAGAGGGGGGATAAACACATCGTGTCTGTATTATCACCTCTCAGAGCTCAAGAAGGCGGGGATACTCGAGGTTGCTGGCTACTTAGATGAAGGTGGTGGAGCACCAGAGAAGCTATGGAAGCTCAAGTCCCGGCAGATAGTGATTGACCTGCTTGATGGAGGTATGGATGAATGAAGGAAGCTATAATAGTTAAAGCGCTTGAGAAGACTTTTAATGGGCTCAAGGCAGTTGATTGTATCTCCTTTACTGTGCATAGGGGTGAAATATTCGGCTTCCTCGGTCCAAATGGCGCAGGGAAGACCACAACAGTGCGGATGCTAACCGGTGTGATAAAGCCAGATGGAGGGAATGCGAGCGTTATGGGGTTTGATGTTGTGGCTGAGACGCTGAAGGCAAGGGAGTTGATTGGCGTTGTGCCAGAGGCAGCAAATGCATATCCGGATCTTTCTGCATGGAAGAATATGATGCTCATCGCATCGCTCTACGGAATTGGGAAACGAGAGGCGGAGATACGGACAGCAGAGCTTCTTAAGGAGTTTGGTATCTATGAGAGGCGAGATAGCAAGGTAAAGACGCTATCGAAGGGTATGAAACAGCGGCTTATGCTATCAATGGCACTTGTGAGCGACCCGGAATTGCTATTTCTTGATGAACCAACCTCGGGTCTCGATGTCATGAGTGCGAGGCTGATAAGGGAGAAGATTATTGAACTGTCGAAGGAAGGGAAGACGGTCTTCCTCACGTCCCACAACATGGAGGAAGTGAACCAGCTCTGTGAGCGAATTGGGATCATAAACCGCGGTAAGATTGTGACGATTGATAGTCCAGACAACTTGAGACAGCGGATAGGAGGCGCGCTCGCAGTTGACGTTGTATTCAACAGGGATGCTAAGTTGGTTGTATTCCCGGATGCAATGCGTGTAAGGAATGGATACAGGCTATACACGACCGAACCACACGATACGATATGCTCACTTGTTGATTTCGCATTGCATAGTGGATTGAAGATAGTGAGCATGAATGTATGTTTTCCAACCATGGAGGACATATTTTTGAGACTCACAGGCGAAGGAGAAGGAGGTTTACATGATGATAACACAACTTAGAAAAGCATGGGCTATAACAAAAAAGGACATCCAGATGTACTACCTGAAAGGTCCGGTTGTGATATTCGGGATTTTATTCCCGCTATTCCTATTCTTAGCATTTTGTATAGATAGGAAACTATCACCTGAGTTCCTTATACCAGGACTTATTGCAATGACCCTATTCTTCACTTCCACCTCTGTATCACCCGTGATTGCACCATGGGAGACACAGATGAAGACACTCGAAAGGCTTGTCTCATGCCCCCTGACCGTCAGGACAATGATATTTGGAGATATACTCGCATCGTTCTTATTTGGGGTCGTCATATCCATCGTTCCGGTTATCATAGGTCTTGCGTTCGGCGTTTGCGTCAGGGCGCCGGTCATTCTGAGTATAGCAATAGTCATAGGTGCGTTTTCTTTCTCTTCCCTCGGACTCCTGTTCTCCACTATACCGACAGACCTTGTATCGAACGTCATGATGCTATCAACACTGGTGAAGTTCCCGCTCATCTTTATAAGTGGGGTATTCATCCCGATTGAAGCCCTTCCGCAGTGGGGTGTGGCTATCGCATCATTATCTCCGCTCACATACTTCACCGACATCGCACGATTCTCTATCAGTGGTTACTCTTACTACCCGCTATACCTGGACTTCACACTGCTTATCGTCTCTGCCTTTATCTTCCTGATGCTTTCCATAAAGTTCCACGAACGTGCACTTATAAGGCGACTATGAGAGCCGTTTTGAGAGATACTTAGCAAGTGCCACGATTGTCAGTATAGGAGGTGCACCGGGTGATGCTGGAAGGACCGACGCATCTACCACATATAACCCATCTACCTCTGTTGCCAGTTTTCCATCTACTGCAATTCCAATCCTCGCAGTCCCACCCGGATGCGCACCTCTTAGCGGTGTGGCGACGAAGGTTCGGGGATCAACACCTGCAGCCTCCAGTATCGAACCGGCAATAGAAGCTCCTTCTGATAATTTCGCTGCATCACGACCTGTTACACCCTTGCTCACACCCGCACCTTCACACACATTAACAACCCCCTTCTCTTCATCCTTTATTTTCACCATTATACCGATGATGTCCGCGTGAGAAGCTTTTATGCCTCTCATCGCCAGCGCTTCCACAAGATGCTTCGAGAAATGCGGTGCGAGCATGAACCCCTCCAATTTCAGGTATCCATTCATTGGCACTTCCCTGTTGAGTCCTATACCTTTGAGGATACCTCCGATTGTTATAAAAGTGTCAACGAATAGAGATCGTGAGGAGGTGTTGAGTCCGAGTTTCTCCAATAACAACGGTGTATCAATAGCGCCAGCGGAAAGAACAACTGTATCATCTGGGAATATCCGGTTCCCACACCTGACACCTTTCACTTTCCCGCTCTTCACCACCACCTCATCTACAGGTGTATTCGTAATTATCTCCGCACCCTCTCTCTGTGCCTCATGCACAAATCTCAATGCGGTCCATTTAGCACCCTCCGAGCACCCGAATACACATCTACCATCGGGTTTGCATCTATCTGCGTCTATAAACTTCGGCATTTTCTCCATCTTGAAGCCGAGACGCTCCGCAGCTTCCATAATCCGCTTTGTTCCTTCACCAAATAAAGCATCAGGTAGAACAGAGACACCGAGTTCACGTTCCACAGACTCAAATTCCGATTTTAAATCAATACCGGCTTCTCTCAATTCCGTTTCCAGGCATCTCACGCCGTTACCGGCTGATACCGTTGTGCTGCCACCCAAACATATCGCTCGCAGAACTTTCACTTCCGATTCGGTATTATTAGCGGTGTAGTATCTGAAAGCGTCCTTCTCCTCTATCTCCGGTCCCCGCTCGATCAATTTCACAGGTATATGCTTAGCAGCCAGCTCTTTCGCTACTGTTGCACCTCCTGCGCCGGAACCTACAACTATTACCATTACCGTTACAGTCCCGTTTCCGCTTTGCTCTTTAATCTCGTATAATCCTCCTCTATACGCGCCTGTATTCTCTCTATTGCATCATCAGAGAGATGCCTGAACCTGCCCTGTTTTTTTATATACTCACGTACCGGCTTCAGCTCTGATAGCTCGAAACTCAGCCGGTATTCTCCATCAATCACCTCGTAAAGCGGGAAGATACCGGTCTCTACCGCTAGACGCCCCAGTTCCACTGTCAGATTCGGAGAAACTCGCCACCCTGTGGGGCAGGGCGATAATATATGAATATAAGCAGGTCCTTCTATATCCGAACCCCTGCGCACTTTATCCATCAAATCCAGCGGATAGGAAGGGCATGCTGTTGCTACATACGGTATCCGGTGTGCAACTGCGATTTCTGGCATATTCTTCTTCCATGTCATCTGACCCAGAGGCTGCTTCTCCCCCACCGGTGCGGTGGTAGTCCATGCACCGTAAGGTGTAGCAGAAGACCGCTGTATCCCGGTATTCATATACGCCTCGTTATCGAAGCAGACATAAAGGAAATTATGACCTCGTTCCATCGCACCCGACAATGCCTGTAAGCCGATATCAGAGGTGCCACCATCGCCCGCGAAGCCGACGAATTTAACATCCTTCGGTGATATCCTGCCCTTTCGAATACGCGCTTTGTATGCAGCTTCTATGCCTGAGACCACAGCCCCTACATTCTCAAATATGGTATGTATCCATGGAACACGCCAGGAAGTCTTGGGCAGCAGTGACGAGATAATCTCTATACAACCCGTTGCATTAACGATGATCACGTTCTTGCCCAGTGCCTTACACACGAGTCGGACAGCAAGTGCTTCACCACAGCCTATACAGGCACGATGCCCGGGTGCGAAAATCTCTTCTGTCGTTACCAATCGTGGTATAAACAAATCTTCTTTATCCATATCTTTTTTTACTCCCGTATCCCAAACAACTCGGTCTTCTCTATTTCCTCCTCTCTCTTTTTCGCACGTTCCTGTGCTCGCTTTACCATGTATTTAAATTCCTCAATCGAGATATCTCTGCCACCAAGCCCACCAATGAAGCCAATGACGTGCGGCTTATTCTCCATCTGGTATAACGTGGATCTTACCTCTGAACAGACAGGACCGCCCATACCAAATGATACCGCTCTGTCCAGAACGACAATAAGCTCAACGTTCTTTACTGCATCCCTGAGCTCAGTAAATGGAAAAGGACGCCACAGGCGCAGTCTTATGAGCCCTACAGCCTCCCCTTCTTCTCGCATCTCATCCACAGCTAGCATCGCCGTCTCACTGGCACTACCCATTGTCAAGAGTGCAATTCGTGCGTCTTCCATACGATACAGCTCCACAGGCGAATAATGACGTCCGAAAGCACGCCCAAAGTCATTCCATACATCTATTATCTCCGATTTCGTCTGCTCAAATGCCACTTCCTGCGCCTTCTTCGTCTCCGGGTATATAAAGGGAGGGGCATAGCAGCCCATACTCACAGGATTGTCCGGGTCTAAAACAAAAGGATGCTCATAATCAGGTATGAAATCCCTGACCGCCTCATCAGCAGGTAACTCCATATCTTCAATCACATGCGAAAGGAAGAAGCCATCAATATGAACCATTGCAGGAAACAGAACAGCCTCGGCTATACGAAAAGCACAGACAGTGAGGTCAAATGCCTGCTGATTGTTCTCTGCAAACATCTGTATCCACCCTGTATCCCTGAGTGACATTGCATCCGAATGGTCGCACCAGACAGATAGCGGGGCAGACAGTGCCCTGTTAGCTGCAACAGCAACCACGGGCAATCGCATTGAAGATGGTATGTAGAGCACTTCATGCATCAATTCTAAGCCCTGACCTGCCGAGCAGGTAAAAACGCGCGCACCTGCTGCAGAAGCACCCACACATGCGCTCATCGCCGAATGTTCACTCTCAACACAGATAAACTCCGCGTCCAGCTCTCCTTCTGCGATCATCTCTGCCAATCGTTCAACGATATGAGTCTGTGGTGTGATAGGATAGGCAGCTATGACGTCTGCGTTTGCCATTCGAACCGCCTCAGCAACCGCGAAGGAACCCTCCAAACCCACTCTCCTTATCATCTCTATCAATTCATAAATCGGATCACGGCTAAAAATACTTTCGATAACCTTGAACCATTTATGGTGATATAAATAGCAAGTTTTTTATAGCACAGCAGCAACATTAAAAGGTGATCACAGATGATAAAGATAGGATTTGTGAAGTTGGGGAATATAGCTACTTCAAGGATGGTGGACCTGTTGCTGGACGAGCGAGCAGATAGAGAGGATATAGACGTTCGAGTGCTGGGCACAGGTGCAAAGATGACGCCAGAAGTCGCAGCTGATACCGCGCGGCTACTCGATTGGGACCCTGATATGGTGGTGGTGATAAGTCCAAACGCTGCTCTCCCTGGTCCCAAGCGCGCACGTAATATGGTAAGAGAGCGTGGCAAACCCTGTATTGTCATCTCCGACGGTCCAGCGAAGAAGGCTATGAATGAGCTGAAGGAGAATGGTTTTGGGTATCTGATAATACCAGGTGATCCGATGATAGGGGCAAGGCGGGAGTTTTTAGATCCTGTCGAGATGAGCATCTTCAATTCAGACGCCCTTTCGGTTCTATCAGTCACGGGTGTTATGAGATTGCTGCAGGAGGAGATTGACAGAGTTATAGAAGCGCTAAAGGCTGGTAAGGATAAGGAGGTGGAATTACCACAGATGATAGTGACAGCGGAGAAAGCAGTAGAGCGGGCTAAGTTCTCGAATCCGTATGCAAAGGCGAAGGCAATTGCCGCTTATAATATGCTGGAACGTGTAGCGGAGATGGATGCACGCGGTTGTTTTGTGATGAAGGACCCCATGGATTATATACCAATGGTGGCGGCGGCCCATGAATTACTGCGAGAAGCATCGAAACTCGCTTTTGAAGCAAGGGAGATGGAGAAACAGGCAGATAGATTGGTTCGTGAGCCGCATTCGAGAAGTGGAGAGCTAAGGGAGAAGGAGAAACTATTAGAGAAGCCGGGTGCGTAATTCACATCCGGCATTCAATATCTCTTCACTTCATCTTCAGTACTTCTATCCCTGGCAGATTCTTCTCCAGTAGATAGCGTAAGAATGCACCACCTGCAAGGCTGACGTGAGTGTGTGGTAACTTTTGTTTGTCTATTCCAAGAGTACTCATAGCAGCTGAAGTATGCCCGCCGCCGATGAGCGAGAAAGCATCAGAGGAAGAGAGCGCACGCAATAACTCCTCCGTACCCTTTCTGAATGCCTCACGCTCGTACCAGCCTGCTGGTCCTTTCATTATCACCGTCTTCGCTCCTTTTATCTCCTCCGCATACTCCTTCACCGTCTTCTCGCCTATATCGTACACGTTCTGCTTTGGCTTTACAGAATTAGCAGGTATCTCTTTCCTCTTACCATTCACCTCCACTGCAACATCCGTCGGGCACTTTATCCTATCTCCTCCGATCTCCAGAATCCGCTTCGCCCTTGCCAGGTTCTCCATGAAGTTCCTGTTTCTCTTATCCTCTTCGCTCGGCTCAATTATACCGCGTGCATACAGGAATAAAGTACCAAGCGCGCCTGCGGTGAGTATCTCATTTACTTTACCTCGCTTCAATGTGTGTTCCATGACCTCAAATACCTCCTCGGACTTCACGCCACCGAGAACATAGATACAGGGTCTCTTTATACTATGGACTGCTCTTCGCAGTGCTCTCAACTCACGCTCCATTAATCGCCCTATACCTGATTCCAGCACCTTCGGGAAGCCAACCACCGATGCATGCGACCTGTGTGCTACAGAGAAAGCATCATTTATGTAGATATCTGCGAGTGGCGCGAGCTTCTGCACGAATATTGACTTTGCATGCTCCTCCGGCGTCCTCTGAAGCGTCTCTTCCGCAAGTAGTCTCACATTATCTAATAGTAGAACTTCACCATCGCAGAGCTTTCTTATTGCATCGCGTGCCGCAGGTCCCATTATATCATCAATATACCTCAGATCTACGAAGTTCCTCAGTAATTCCGCATGCTGCTCCAGAGGCAGGAAATCCGCACCTCCTACACGACCTTGATGTGCGAGAATAACAATCTTCGCTTTTTTTGCTGAAAGTTCACGGATTGTCTTTGCATTCTCCTCTATCCGCTCCTTCATCTGCACTTTCCCGTCTACAACCACCGTGTTTATATCAGCCCTGAAGAGGATCGTCTTATCTTCCACATCGAGATCGTCAATGGTCAGGAACTCTTTTAAATCCTCATTCATTACTTTGCCCCCTTTCTATTAGCACCCCTTATCTTCTATCTGCTTCAGCATGTCCACCACTCTGCATGAATACCCCCACTCGTTGTCATACCAGGCGAGTACCTTCACCAGGTTACCGCCACGCACATTCGTGTAACCCGCATCAACAACCGCAGAATAATTCGTACCGATGTAATCCACGGATACAAGAGGCTCGTAAGTGATACTAAGGATACCTTTTAGAGAGCCCTTTGACGCCGTTTCAAAGGCTTGATTCACCACGTCCGGGCTCACTTCTCGTCCAACCTCAGCCACAAGGTCAACAATAGAAGCATCAAAAGTGGGCACACGCAGCGATATGCCATCCATCTTCCCTGCAAGAGAGGGCATTACCACTCCTATCGCCGCTGCTGCACCGGTCGTCGTCGGCACTATTGACATTGCAGCCGAACGAGCCCGTCTCAAATCACGATGTCGCCCATCAAGCAATCTTTGATCGCTTGTATATGAGTGAACGGTAGTCATGAACGCTTTTGTTATCCTAAACTCATCTTCCAGCACCTTCGCTACTGGCGCCAGACAATTGGTGGTGCAACTGGCAAGGGATATGATATTATGTGATGCAGGGTCATACATCTCGTCATTGACTCCGGGCACCACAGTCACATCAGGGTCTTTCGCAGGTGCGGTTATTATAACCTTCTTGCAGCCAGCGGCGATATGCTTTGATGCGTCTTCACGGCTTCTGAACTTACCCGTTGATTCCACCACGACATCCACATCCAACTTGCTCCATGGTAATTTATCAGGCTCTGTCTCTGCGAATATCGGTATCTCTTTACCGTTCACTATCAGTCTGTCCTTCTCCGTTTTTATATCGCAGTCGCAGACGCCATGTACAGAATCATACTTTAACAGATGTGCCATCCAGCTCGCCTCTCCAGCATGGCTATTTATTGCCACGAAATCTATATCTGCATCATTTTTTAATGCAGCTCTAAATACTATCCTGCCTATTCTGCCCCAACCATTTATCGCTACTTTTATCATATAATTTTATTCCAGCTATTTACTAAAATATTTTTATTTTTAATTCAATGTTTCATTTAAATGGTAGAGATGGAGATAGCATTTGATGTAGCGAATATCCCCGGTCCTGATACGGGGGAAGTTGTATCACCAGAAGTGGCAGGACGCTATATATCGAGAGCGAAGAGACCTCTACTTGTGGTTGGTTCAGAGATACTACGTGATGAGTTCTTTATACAGATAGCGATAGAAATAAGCAAAAAGGGGATACCAATTGCGGCAACGGGACACAGCATAAGGGGGTTTGTGGAGCGCGGGTATGATGGTGGTGATGGTGTTAGTGTTAGATATTACAACCTGCATGAACTCACCAATTGTCTAAGGGACCCAAACTGGCGCGGTCTGGATGGACAGGGCAATTATGATGTGGTGATATTCTTTGGTATTGTGTATTACTATGCATCACAGATGCTCTCATGCATAAAGAACTTTGCTATTGAGCCACTGATTCGCACGGTATCCATTGATAGATATTATCATCCACATGCGCGGATGAGCTTTAGGAATATCCCGCCAAACAGGGAGGAGGAATACAAAGCGCTGTTAAAGCGAGTGGTGAATAGTATAAGTAGATAGATAGCCGGATAGAGATAGATAAATCAGTCGATTTTTAGGCTTTTTTACCAAAACCGAACCTTTTTAGGGGATACCATTTATGTACCTAAATTCCAACCTTTAGGGCAACCTAAGGATAAGGGGAAGGAGGCGTTAGAAATGGTAGAGAAGAAGCGGCGGATATGGGAACTGCAGCATTTCACTGTTTGTAGAATCATGGGGCTGACTCACAATGGTGATGTGCTAAAAGGGCTGTATAAGGATTTGAAACTTGAACATAATAGCAGCATGGGCGCATAATACGAGATGCATCAACAGCTCATCCAGTTGTGCAGGATGCAGAGCCAGCATGCCAGGTGATTGGAACGATTATTAGAGAAGTGATTTGCACCCTATAATAAAGTTGCGCGGTTGGATAGTGAAGTGATATGCAGGATTATAGAAGGGGATGGGGATGGCAAAATGGATAACAATAACAATAACCTGAAAGGGGTTCCTCTATCTGCCCTTATATGGTTTGTGGTACGTAATGCTAATGGTAATGGTGATAGTAATAGTAATGGAGACGATGGTAACAGTGGTAAAGAGATAGAATCAAGAATAGCAAATGCTCTTCATCTGAAAGAGCACCAGGCATTGCGATTTTATGATGAACTGTCACGCAGGTCGGGTGGCAAACCGGAGTTGGTAACGAAAGAACTGTTTGCGGCATTGGAAGCACGAGAGAAACTGCGACGTAGATGTGAGCGGCTGGAGCAAAAGAGGGATGAGTTGATTGCGGAACGTGAAAAGATAAGAGCAGAGAAGACGCAGCTTGTGCACGAGCTGGAGGAGCTGAGGCGGATGAATGAGCAATTAGGGCGAAATTGAGGGAAGTAGAAGGAGAAGCCACAGATAGAGAGGTTGAAGAGACTAAGAAAGAACTCTCGTTTTTGAGAAAGGAGCTAAGGAGATTGAGCAAGGAGAATGCGGAATTGCTAAAGAAATCGGCATGCCACTTCAGCTTCAAAGCGGAGCGGAGGAACGTAGAGCAGGAGAAGCGCACTCACACCTGGGATTGTAGCGAATGCAACGCCAACACTAACACCAACGCGGAGAAGAACGATGTTATATTTTGCCCGGTTGACATAAACAGCCACAATGCATGTCAAATGGTGAAAGAGGCATGCAAAATGCGAAATAAACCATGCTATTTCCTTCGCAGTTCTGGCTTGAGCGCGCTCAAGAAGGTGCTGAGTGGCTTTGAGCCCGGGTATGGAAAAACATACGGTGAATAGGATGAGATGAGAATATGACATTTACGCTTCAAAAACAACTTCATGAAAGGGGAAAAAATAATAGGAGAAGCAAAAGCCTCCTATTCTATTCATGGTCTGATCATGTGTCCAGGTCCTAAACCCGGTCCCGGCATCGTCACCATAAACGCTGCGATTATAACTGCGTATATGATTAATGGAATAGCTATTGCAATAATCACGGCAAGAACTGCTTTTTCAGTGGATAGCCCATGAAGTTGCCGTACACCTATAATCTCCACAATAACCGACCATATTAGTGCAAGGATGCCCACTAAGGGGATCCAGCCGAATAAACACCCCGGCGTTGCCCCATACATCACCGCCTTTAGCGTCTCTTCCACTCCTTCTCTCCCACCAAAGAGACATACCCAGATGTGAAGCCAGAGACCACCAATGAAAACACTGATTATTCCGCTCACGAGCATCAGGATAAAAAAGCCCACTGCGAACAAAGGTCCCACTGCTGCCCCTAACGCCATCATAGGAATCCTGAGCATCCCCAACATTGATGCGAACAGCGAAAATGCCACTGCGACCAGGACAGAAATGATCAATGCATATATCATCAGAATAACCACGAAATACTTGAAGGCATCACCAATCGTATCGTCCTTAGAGTTGTCAAAAGTTTCCGAAGGGCTGAACAGGAACCCCTTTAGTCTTTCTCCTATACTTAATACCACTTCTCTCACCAAAAATAAAAAAAATTATATACCTTTATAAACTTTCCGTGCAAGAACGAATAATTGTCGTGAAGGTAGAATCAGGTGTATCTACGCAATAAAAAGGCGGATACTAAAGATGATTACGTGAAATGAGCTATGCTAAATGTATCCCTGACATAATCAAAGAAACCGACCATCTGCTTCTTACAAGTATCGAGTATAGATACCATGTTCTCTCATGCGGCTTTTCCGACTTCGCTTCTCGTCCCGTAACTAATTTTGCGTTTTACCACGGGTTAAAATTTTCGATTTTTGTTCTTGAGAACCACTTGATATTGCGCAATTACTTTTGAATTTATGGATACACATGATTCAGTAATTGTTTTTATATAGACAGTAGTTCCGAACGCCCCTGCTTCCGAAAGTAGTTATAACGATTATTAACCCTCCAAAAATAGCTGAGGAAAGCAATGCTATTTTTTCGGTGCTTTCCTAACTATTGCGTAGTAATGGTGGCGTAATAAGGATACCTGAGGGTGCAATATACTCACTGGAGGATACAATAGCCATAATAGCTTATACCAAAACGTCGACAGCGAATTCTCCAGAAGCAACGGTGTCGGGACTCGAGCGAAAGATGCCCAATGCTGCGATACCTTCTGCGGACACGATGTTGAATTACATATACGAAAATGACGAGTTACAACGAGTATAGAGTCATAGAACTCCGCTGTCAGTTAGCCGCCTCCTAAGTCTGATCCGTTCTTGACGGTAGTATTTCGCGAGCATCAATAGCGTGATCTATTGGCATTTTAAACGTTTTCCATGCGTCAATAGGGATAAAATCATACCTCTTATGCCATTTTGGTATACGAAGTGAAACAACACCTTCCTGGCTCTACCCTCTTTTAAATTCAATACGTAATTGCCCCCTTTATCCCCTAAATCTTTTATAGGTGGCCCGCTAACATGTTTAAAGAGGCAATGTGCGCTCGGAATTCCATAATTTCGGAAGTACAGCAAAAAGAAAGCTTTACTAAAGAAATATTATACTCATACTTTAACTTTATATACAATCAAAAACCCGTGAGAATATGATTCATTGCAGCGCCTTTAATGAAATATATTCAATCTATGTGTCTATCAAACCCGAGATAATAGCCAGACTGGAGGAATTCCGAGAGCTGAAGGATAGAGGCAGTGAGGAAGAGATATTCAAAGAACTTGTATTCTGCCTGCTCACACCACAATCGAGAGCAGAACTCTGCTGGACCGCGGTA
>Ga0190334_1000830_pt1 | contig 14062 bp, 14 predicted proteins | sample 48720478_MG_FD_161270 | JGI IMG/M metagenome (GOLD analysis project Ga0190334, IMG submission 161270) | Hydrothermal vent sediment bacterial communities from Southern Trench, Guaymas Basin, Mexico - 4872-04-7-8_MG | ecosystem: Environmental > Aquatic > Marine > Hydrothermal vents > Sediment ...
ATGTATTGTGATCGAAAATTATGAAGATTTATGCGTTAAGTGCCACATGTGTACTACTGCATGCAAATCCCAAGCAATTACAATAGATTAATTTTGAATTAACAATTAAAATTTTCTAAAGAATTTATAAATTTAATGTTTTAAATTTAAATGAATTTAAAAATTATTTAAATTAGAGAAATTTTTTTCTAATTATAATTATCGATTTTTTTTGGAGGTATGATATAATGATTTCAGAAAAATTAAAACTAGATGAGATAGATAGACAAATAATAACGCTCATTCAAGAAGATCCAAATTTAACGCACACTCAAATAGCAGAGAAAATTAACAGATCTCAGCCTACTGTTGGAATGAGAATTAAAAAGTTGGAAAAAGAAGGAATTTTACAATTTCAACCTGGTATTAATTTTAAAAAAGTTGATTTATTCCTTGCTACGGTCGAACTAAATACAAAAAAGCCAGATGAAATATTAGAAATGGCTCGTTATTGTCCTTTCATGCTAAATGCATTCAGATTAAGTGGTGAACACAATATTTGTATCCTTTTAGCGAGTTCAAAGCTAGAAAAATTAGATACGATCGTAAATTATCATTTTAGGAACAATCCTGATGTGTTATCAACATCAATGGAGATAGTAACAGAGATTGCAAAAGACTTCATATTACCTGTAGATTTTGATTCTGAATTACACGACCCAACTGAAGAAGATGGTTGTGGTCCTAAATGCAAGTGGAGAAAAGCAAAAAAAGAATAAAAAATCCTTATTTCTTATTCCTCTATAAATATATTGGATAAAATGAAAATTATAACAAGTCAAAAACAATTTTAAAAATCAAATTTCAATCTTCTTCTTTTGTTTCCTTATTGAATTTATATTTAGGAAGATTTACATTCAAATTACAATCTGGTCCACAATTATTCGAGTGAAAATCAAATTTTTCAATTTGGAAATCAATTGGAATCACAAAATCGTGTACGGATTCAATCAAAATATTTGTCTTAACATTTATTACATTTGGATCCTTCCTAAAACACAAATCAACCAGTTTTTCAATTGTTTGTAAATCTGAAGCCGCAATAAAACAAAGTAGATTAAATTCACCCGAGATTTTAAAAGCATGATTTATGAATGGACATTTCTTAATTTTTTCTACAATTTTATCAACATCTTTTGTTGAAATAAATACAATTGCAACCTTAATATCAACATTCTTTATGTTAAAACCTACTTGTTTCGTTAATAAATGCTTTCTTTCTAGCTTAATAATTCTTGCACCTACAGCTGGTTGACTCTTTTCAATTTCGCGAGCAATTTCAGAATGGGTTATGTCCGGATTCTTTTCAATGAGTTCGATGATCTTATAATCATCATCATCGATACCCAAAAGTTCTTTAAAAGTTTTCTTTATCATTTTGTAGTACCCTATAAAATCTTTATAATTTTATCTTTATTTTTATAATAATATAAAATTTATTTTCTTTTTTTCCAAAAAGTTAAGAAAATAAAGAAAAATCAAAAATAAAAAATTATTTTTAAAAATCATATTAAACCAAAGAAAATGTTAAAAACAAAAATGACGAATGAAAAACCTAAGAAACCCGTAGTAAATTTTATTGGTTTTCCTTTTTCTTTCTCAGGTAATATTTCTCTAACAATTGCATATAAAATGGCACCAGATATGAAAGAATAAATGATATAGAAATATTCTAGATTTATTGGGAGGAGAACATCAAAAACTATTCCTAAAAAAATACCAATTAAAGAAGATGATGCATTTATATATTTTTTAAACCTTGATTGAATAATTTCTGGCTTTTCATATATTTCTAAATCCGTAAAAATTGAATGAGGTATCCTCCTTATTGATACAATCGTTCTAAAAAAAGCAAAAAAGAAAAATAATATCCCTCCAAGAAATTCCAAAAATATTAGACCAACCAAAATAATACCAATTATCAAATGGTAAAATATATTGATGAAAAGCCGAAGATTAGCTAGATCTTGGCTTAATTTATCTTGAATCTTTATTTTATAGTTTTCTATTTGGTTCTTGATTATTTCTTCCTTTTTATTCAGTGAGATAAGCACGTTAGACATTTCTTTTAATGAATATTGATCGAATTCTTCTTGATTTAATTCTTTAGTAAGAAGATTTTCGATATTTTTTTCCACAAGCTCCAAAGTTTTTTCCTTTTTAATTAATTTTCTTATCTCTTCTTGAGATTTTTGTTCTACATTTTGTAAGATTAATTTCTCAATAATATGAACAAAAACAAATCCCACGACAACGAAAAAGAATTCAAAAACTTCCAATCCAAAAGGATATTGGGGAATCTTTTCAGAAATCTCGGGTAATATGACAAAGAAGAAGTAAGCCAGAGAAATTCCAGCTATGTATGAAATGTGTATCTTTGGAAATTCTTTTTCAAAAAATTCGATGAGGAAAAATAAAATTCCAAGAAAAATTACTAAGAATACTAAAATCAAGTAATCCAAATTCATAAATACATAATTTTTTTTAGATAAAAAATTTTTTTCTTATTAATTAGAAGATCATGAAAAATTTACTAAATTAAAATTCTTAAAATAAATATCGTTCTAAAATGAGCAATCTTCAGAAATTCTTAATTATTTCTAGTGTTGAAGATACTGCTTCAATGAACATTAGAAAAAATTTATTAAATTCACATGAATTCAAATTTAGTCCATTAGAATTTCAATGGAAAGATAATCAAATTTATAGATTGAATGAATTAGAAAAAAATTTTAGTTATCATGATTATTTTGATAAATGTGAAATTTACTTAGGTCTTGTAAAAAAACCTTTAATATTCTTGGATGATTTAAAATTTAATGATCCCAATTTTGATCCGGATTATTTAATATTTGCAAGCAGACATTCATCAAAAACTTCTAGACCTGCATTATTAGTCCATACTACTGGAAATTGGGATGAAGAAGCAAATTTTGGAGGGAAACCAAAAGATCTATCCATTACCAGTGCCCTCCTTCACAAAGCTGGGTATTTAAGTTTAAAAAAAACGTCTCAATTTTATAACTTAAATTATTTCAATGTAGATATAGAAGTAACACATCATGGTCCTACAAGCATTAACAAACCATCAATCTTTATGGAATTAGGGAGCAATCAACAAGAATGGGAAAATGAAATTGCTGGAAAAGCTGTTGCTGAATCCATTATAATTTCAATTCTTAGATTCCTACATTTCATTGAATTGAATGATCAAGTTGTAGCATTAGGATTTGGAGGGACGCACTATGGTCCGAATTTTGGGAGATTGATCGAAAATGCTAACGTGGCTTTTTCTTTTATTTGTCCCAAATATCATATTCAAAAACTTACAGTTAAACTAATACAACAAATGATCGAAAATACTGTAGAAAACATAGATTATTTCATCATTGATTGGAAAGGAACAAATTCAGAAGATAAACAACACTTAATTCCGTTATTAGAAGAGTTTAAGATCCCGATAAAGAAGACAAGAGATTTTAAATAATTTTTTGAATCTCCCTTCTTCTTATCACGATTTTTTTATTTCTTCAAACTTTCATAATATTTAATTAAATTACTAAAAACATAATGAGAAGCAGCATAACCTTGAATTGCTGCTTTTGAAAGTATTTTGTTCAAGATATCTGCCCTTTTTTTATCATCTGCTATAGTTAGATTTAATTCACGCACGTTAAATAAACTCCTCCAAATACCAGTAGGCCATTCAATAATAGAGCGAAGACTTTGGTTATATTTAATTTTGCCTTCGTCTGATAACTCTAATTCTTTAGCAAGAGAATAATAATTCAAATTATTCTTTTTTTTCTTTATAATGAAACCATCTTGAATAATTTCATCTAATAAGGTTTCGACCTCGCTTTTAGTTAATTTGATATTTACTTTTTTCATTCTTTCTAGAATATCCATTGTTTTTTGTTCTGTTAATTTCAACATGGTATAATTTCTTGCAAGAATGTTATATTTCAAGGGAACAGTTTCATGATCCATTTTATTATACTGGACTAAATCTCCTAATATTTTAACAGCTACGAGATATTTCAAGATGTTTTGATCCTTCTCAGAAAAATCTTTTTTAAAAAGAGAAGAATCATTAAAGTAAATATGATAAAGAGTATATAATAGACTTTTAATTGAATGAAAAGTATCCTCAAAAGCTAAACGGATATCGTTCAGAACAGAGATCCTATAATTAATATCATTAAAGAATTTTTCTTTATTTACCTCAATCGTTCTTATCAAGTGAGGTTTAGGATTTACTTGTCCTAAATATTGATACCATTCTTTTTTAAATCTTTGACCTTGAGTGTTTGATATGACCGTTAATTTCTTTACAACACCGTATAATCGTCTTAAGAATTCATCATTATCTATTTTTTGCATTTAAGTTTAACCTAAAGAAATCTTTTCTTGAAATGTTAAATATTATTAATTTATAAAAGGCAAATTCAATATAAATTTTAATTTAAAAAATGTAATGTTGTTATTTTTTCATTAATATTCAAATTAACTAATGTAAATAATAAATATTTTCATTGGTTTCTAAATTGTGAAATCGATTTATATTTCTTAAGAAAAAGGAACATAATAGTTTTAAAATCATTATTTTAAACATTATATTTCATGCATGATTATCTTTTATTGTAATTAAAAAAATTATCTTAGTAAAGGAGAATTTAATGAATATAGAACATTTTGCGATAGCTTCTAATTCAGAGGGAGATAGCGACACTTTTTTTATGAATTTATTAGGCTTAAAAAAAGAGAGAACGTTCGAAGTGTCTGAAGAATTAATGGAAAAATTTTTTGGTATCAAGAAAAAACAACAAATTGTAAGGTATGCTAATCAATTAATCGCTTTTGAAGTTTTCATTACTAATGATGAGAGTAAATCAAAAGACATTTTTACTCATGTTTGCATTAAGGTTAAAGATAGAGAGAAGCTAATTCAAAACTGCCAAAAACTAGGTTTCAAATACGTGAAAGTCCCTCGAAAGGATAGTGAGGGCTATTATCTTTTTATTAAAGATAATTTTGGGAATTTATTTGAAATAAAATCATAATAAAACTTATTAGAGTGTGATTTCATTTTTATAATGTAAGATTTATGATTATTAATCTTGAGGTATGATATGGCAAAATCATTTAAATTAAAGATAATTTTAGGAGGGCCTTCAGGGGTCGGAAAAACATGTTTCATTAATGGTTTTGACTTCAATGAATGGGTAGTGGGCGTAAATTTTAAGTTTGTAGAATGTCAAGTAAATAATGATGATAGTTTCAAATTCTTAATTTGGGATCTCAGAGATTATCCCGGATTATATTTCATTTATAAAGAATTTTGTAAAGGTGCTAATGCAGCACTTTTATGTTTTGATATCACAAATAAAGAATCCTTTAATAAACTAAATAATTGGGTTAAATTAGTTAGAGAAAGCGTGGAAAATATCCCTATAGTCTTAATTGGAACTAAAGCCGATTTAAATCATAAAGAGGTAGAAGATGATACAATTATAAAATTCATGATGGAAAATGAAATAGAACAATGTTTTATTGGTTCAATGTATGATAGTGATGAGAAAAAAGGAAAAATTTTTAGATATTTAATCAATAGGCTTAATCCAGATTATATTATCAAAGACTTTACTATTAGTTTCCCTCGTTTTTATAAAGATGAGGATTTTATTTTATTTTGTAAAACTTTTACAACATGTCCTATTTGTAATAGTAAATTGCATATTTCCAATCTAAAATCATTTTTCTATAGCAAGGATCCAAGTACTGAACGAATGAAGGAACAATTACTTAAATTAATAAAAGGAAATGATCAATCTCTAACAACACGCTTGAAAAAATTTTCAATAGGGATTCCTTGCTGTAAATGTTATAAGGAATTTTTTGAAAATGAATAATTTTAATTTTTGATTAATCCCGATTTTTCAATTATTTTTTTATGATCGAAAGCTAATTTTAATGATTTAATTTCTTTAATCGGAACAATCATTAAATTCATAGCATCATCTTTTGCCATTGGAACTTCTTTATCTGAAGTAGGTTCGCATAAGAAGGCTATAGAAACAACGTGACCCCTAGGATCCCTTTTAGGATCAGAAAAGACTCCAATTAATTTTTTTATTTTAATGTTCAAGTTTGTTTCTTCAAAGGCTTCTCTAATGCATGCTTCTTCAACAGTTTCACCAATCTCAACAAAACCTCCTGGTAAGGCATGATATCCTTGAAATGGAGGATTTTTTCTTTGAATTAATACTATTTTATTCTCATTAATTATAATTACAGCATCTACAGCTAATAATGGTGTATTTGGTTTAGGCAAATAATTATTTCCCTCCATTATAAATAATTTTAATTATTCCATATTTCAGAATTTAACAAATGCTCGATTCTTGTACGACGTGGTCTAACAAATTTCGTGTGATTTGCTTCTCTTTTTAGTAGTAACTTAGAATTTAAAGAAATGGAATCTATCATGTGTACTTCTAAATCCCCTTCATTTAGGGAGATGTGATTAAAACTGGGTTTATCATTTGAGCGTGCTTTTGTTGATGATGAGGTTCCACAATATAAAAATGTAGTAGGACCAATAACATAGGCATGAGGCACATGTCTATGTCCCATTAAAACCAAATCAATTTCAAAAAGTTGTGTGAACTCAAGAAGTTCTCCAGCATCTCTAACAGTAGTGAATTTTTGTCCAGACATGGGTACTGGAATGAGATGATGGTGGAGTGCCATTACTCTATTTTCTAAAACTTTATTAAAACATCGAGCCATCCATTCAAGTTGTTCATCTCCACATTCACCGTAAGAAACATCATCTCTAGCAGTACAAATGCCAACGATGATTGTATCTTTTTCCTCCAAAACTATGCGAGAACGACGTGGTCCTATAATTTTTTCGAAAAAGATCAACCCTGAGTTTTTTGCATCATGATTGCCAGGAACAGCCATGAAATTTGTAATTTTTCTAAATATTTTAAAATATTCTTGAATTTCTTCTAATTGTTCTATTCGACCCTTATGCACGCAATCTCCAGTACATATTACAATATCTGGGGGATTTTCTTCAACATATCTAATGATGTTATTCAGGTACTCTGGAACAAATTCGCTCCCATAATGAAGATCGGATATTTGAATGATTTCTACCATTTTTTTATTTCCAAAATTTTTTTATTAACATGAATAAAATTTGAGAAAATTAAATTAAACTTTTTCATGTATTTAATATTTCTATAAAGAGTGTAGTTGCTTTTTTATTTCTTCAAAAATTTCTTTTATATCAACAGATTCATCCGTTATTAACCCTTGACCATAATCTATTCCGCCACCACCCTTTCCTTCAAATTTTTCAAGTATTTTCTTAATGAAATTACCCATATGAAATATTTTCTCCTTTGCAGGCTTTGTTCCTAACATTCCCATTATTAAAATGCCAGTATTAGCTTTATCTATGAAAATAGTTATTAAATCATCAGATTTTTTAATTACCTTAACACTAAAATTTTTTAAATCTTTTTGAGTTAAATCATCAAGAATGGTTATTATTAACTTGTACCCTTTAAAATCTTCTGCTTTATCTATTAATTGTTGAATGAATGAATCACTTAGAAGCATTTTCATGCGATTTAATTTCTCTTTTGCTTCATTCCATTCATTATAAAGTTTTCTTACTTTTTTTGGAATGTCTTCATGTTTAACTTTCAATAATGAATTTAATTCGGTTAAAATGTCACCTTTGTATTTTTCAAGGGACTCCAATTTTAAATCATTTTCATTAAACTTGCCTGTTTGCAGAGATTTATTCAGATTTTTCCATTTATTAAGCAATTCTTTTACTCTGCCAACAACATGTTCTTGGTCAACCTGAAATAATTGCGATAATTCTTTTAATATTTTTTTTTGAGCTTTTTCTAAGATTTCTGTTGCCTTTCCAGCCGTAAATGTCAATCGGATGATTCCATCTTGAATTTTCTGAGATTTTGTGATTTTTATGCGTCCTGCTTCAGATGTGTTGTTTAAATGCGTTCCACCACAAGCTTCTACATCAATTCCAGGGATCTCTACGATCCTAATCACTCTCCCTGGAACGGCCCCTCCTTGATATATGGTCATTCCATATTTTTGCTCAGCTTCGTGGCGTGGCATGAAGGATAGGTTAATTTTAATTGCTTTTTTTACGATTTCATTTGCAATATCTTCAATTTTTTTTAATTTTTCTTTGGGAATTTGTGCATAATGAGTTATATCTAAATGAGAATATTCAAATGTTTTTCGAGCTCCTGCTTGATTAACGTGCTTACCTAATACTTTCCTTGCAGCGGCATTCACAATGTGAGTTGCTGTATGATGTTGAGTTAGTTGGGTTCTCCATTCTTTATCTACAATCACTTCTACTTCTTCATTTTCTTTAAATTTAGGTGGTTCATCTAAAACGTGTATCACATGTCCACCATGCTTGAATACTTCAGAAAATCTCTGCCCATTAATGGTGCCTATATCGTGTAATTGCCCTCCTGACGTAGGATAAGCGACGGATTGGTCTAAAACAACCATTCTTCCTACAATTTTCAATACAATTGCCTTGTTAGAAATCCTTGTATAATCATCGAAGTATAATGATTTTGTTTCTGGAACACCACTTAAATCAATGTCCACCTCCTTTTCAGTAGCAAGAATTTCTTCACTTTTTTCATGCCTTTCTACTATTAAACTATAGAAATTATCGGGTACTTTAACTTCTATGCCATAATTTTTCGCAGTTTCTCTTACTAAGTCTGGATTAATTCCATGGGAGTCATATAACTCAATTAAAATATCAGTTGTAATCTTTCCTTGCTTCATGAATTTTTTCAAGATTTTACTTGCTTGTTTTTTGCTTGAATAATATTTTTCTTTTTCAACATTCAAAATTTCTTTAATTTCATTCAAATTTTCTGAAACTTCTGGAAATAATTCCTTCAATTCCTCAGCATGCCAAGCGCATACATCGCCTAAATTGATATTCCATCCAAATTTATCTATAAAATTCATTGCTCTTCTGAAAATAACTCTTAAATTATATCCACCACCCACATTTGAAGGCAATTTCCCATCATTAATAGCAAATAATAAACTTCTAGCATGCTCAGCAATCGAATAAATTGCTGTCATCGGTAAGATTTTTTCTTTTAATTTAGAAACTGAAATATCCAATTCTTTTGCTACTCTTTCCCAAGCTTCATCCATATCATCTACTTCATCAATGTTCAGGTATGCTGAATATTTCGAAAATTCATTATATAAATTTAGGTCCAATTCTATACCCGTAATCTCTCTTAACTTGGATAAAACTTTTGGAAATACCGCTTCATACATGTTTGGAGTTCCTTGTGAAAACCAAGCAACTCTTTCTTGACCTAAACCCATATCCAATATCTTTAATTTGAGTTCTTTGGGACCATCTCGAGTTTGTTCGAACATTGTATAGACTTGATTAAAAAGTTCCACGCCTCTACTAAAAAACTCCAGGCTACATCCAAACGAACCCCCTCCAGCCCATGAATCTTCATGAATTGTAATTTCATCTTTAGACAAGCCAATACCCTCTGTAATAAAATCATGCATATCTATGAAGAGTTGTCCTTGATTCCATTCTTCAGGAGTCAAGAAAACATGTTGACCTATCATCACAAATCCAGTACAGTGTGAACCTGTTATCCCAACATTCTCTATATCATTAAATCTCAAGCAAAATTGTGGGATTAATAACTTTTTAGCGGGAGGCTCAACTTCTCCCGTAATTACATAAGGTTGAAAGGCTGATATTGATGCAATGGTAAATTCAGAAGTAGGATTCCACCTTGCGACGCATGGATATCTCTTAATTGGTTTATAACCTCGAGGTTCCAAAATTTCCACAATCTTCTTCCAAACTCCAATATAAGAGAGTTTTACTTTTGAAGGATTATCAATAACGACTTGAAAGCCGCCTGAACAAGATGGATCCCCACAAACTTTTCTATTTTCGTGCGTGGTCCAAAAAAAAGTATTACATGTTTCACATTGTTTTCTGAGATATCCCAATTCTCTTAACTCCTTAGTGGGAAAAAATTCATCAGGATTCCGTGAAGCAATTTCTTTAAAAATTTTTTTTAAATCCTTGTCTGTCCTTGCTTGTTTGAGTTCCTCAACATCTTTTTTAGAAAGCATTTTAACTACTAAGTTCTATTTGTAAGTAATTAAGAATTGATATTTAATTAAATTCATGTTATCCTAAAACTTTTTTTAAATTTTGCCAGTAAAAGTTAAATGATAAAGAAAAAAGATGATCAAAATTTTTTTAAAAAGCATAAAATGTCCTTTACAACACTCATTTTTATAAAAAAATTATAATCTTAAAGTCTGAAACCGAGAATATCCTCTTTTTGAGAAATCATAATCAAGAAATTCGATTATTTCTGGTTTTATTTTTAATATTAAATCTCTCTTGCCGCGAACAATTTTTTGAGCTTTTTCAAATTCTGGAACACCTTCTCTTAAAAATATCAATCTATCCTTACCTCTCACAGTTATTTGCATTCCTTGGATTTTTCCTTCTGAAAGTGGGGTATAGATGCCGATGCTTATAGTTGGATTTTCTTCAATATTCTTTACTTTTCTTCCAGGAGATAATCCAACATAAATTGTAAAATCATCCATTTCACTATTTGGATCCATGTAAAAATCCAGTGGCGTTGCCCGAGGAATATTATTTGAACACGTGCATAATACTAAAACCTTTCTCTTACTCAAGAATGTTCTTATCTCTTTTATTAATTCTTTTCTGGGCATTTCTTTTTTCATTTAATTCACAAAAATGAGGAATTTAATTTAAGAATTATTTCTTAAAAGATTAAATTCTTTCTTGAAATATAAAATTTTTTAAAGTTATCAAGTGAGAATTTAAAGATTATTTTTTTAATTTATGTTAAAACTTGAAAAATTAGGATTAGGGAAATCAAGATTATCAACTGCAGCATGAACATAAGGAGAAATATAACCGCTTCCTAACACCATGATCCTAATTTTTTCACCTAATGAAGGATTTAAAGCAGTTCCGAATTTTAATAATGCTCTTTCTGGTATTTCGCTTGAGATCGTGTTAATGACCTTATCAACTTTTGATAGAGAGAGTTTATGATCTCCTGAAACGGAGACTATGCAATTATCTACTTGATTTGGATCTGGATCCAAGAGAGGATTATTTATTGCTAATCTTGCTTTTTTAATTAAATCATCATCATCACCTAAAGTTTCAGTAATACCAATCAATCCTGTAGGGTATTTTCCTTTTCTTTTCAACACTTTTTTGATGTCAGCAAAATCAATATTAATGAGACCACAATTATCTATTAAGAAAAGTATCTCGCTAATGCATCGAATTAAAACTTCATCCATGATCTTAAATCCAGTTAATATGGGTAAATTTTTATTGAATCTAAGAAGATTATCATTTGGAATCGTTATCAACGTGTCTGAATGCTTTGCCAGCTCATTTAAGCCCATTTTGGCTCGCTCTCTTCGTTCTTTACCTTCTGATGTAAATGGAATAGAACAAAAGCTAACAACAATAGCTCCTCTCTTTTTTGCTTCTCTTGCGATGATAGGTGCTGCCCCCGTTCCTGTACCGCCTCCCAAACCAAATGTTAGAAAGACTACATCTTTATCCACTAATTCAGAAATTCTATCTGCATCCTCTTCGGCGGCAGCAGCTCCTATTCTAGGATCATTTCCAGAACCTAACCCATTACAAATATTTTTTCCAATTAATAATTTTTGTTTAGCATTAGAATAGTATAAATCATGTGCATCTGTATTTACATTTAAAGTATTAAATTCAATGAATCCATCTTCATTCATCCTCGAGATTGTATTATTACCTGCTCCTCCGATGCCTATAACTATCGATCTAACTTTTAATTTCTTAAGCAAGCTAGCTAAAAATTTATCACTATCAACACGGGATTTGTCCATTAAATCCAAGTTATTTTTTGCAATTTCTTTAAATCTTTGTCGAGTAGAAATGCGGTTTTTAGCTAATTTTAACAATTCATCATCTTTATATTCCATGTATTATCATCATAACATCTAATAATTATCGTTAGAATATGAGTATCATCTCTAAATAATATTTGATAGTAATATTTGAATAATATCACAATTAAACAAATAAGTTAAAATGAGTTCTTAAGATGGATTTTAATTTGCAATGTCAATATAACATCCAATCAAAAACCTTTTTACTAATGAACATGAGATATACACACGAATATTCCTTTTTTTTAAATAATAATCCAACCCTTTTTTATGTGCTAGTGGTACAATTTTAGATTTTAAACTAAGAATTATATAAGTTTAAATAACATTTTATTTATAAAAAATGAATGAGTAGTTTGTTTTCAATAAGATTTATTTATCAAATTTAGAGATTTCATATGATTAACATTAATCAAAAAGAAATAAAAGTTCCAACCTTTTTACAGGAAAAAAATGATTTAATTGGTTTAGGAGTAGTCTTAATAAAGAAAGATAATAATGAAATCTTGTTCATAAAAGGAATAAAATATTCTTTTCTCGAAATATTAATTGATAGTTATCATAATGACATAATACGATTGAAATCAGGAAATTTTTTTGATAATTTTAGCATTTATACTATATACATTCATTTTTTTGAATTTAAAAAGAGTGAGATCATTGTAGTTTTCTACGTGTCTGATGATAAAGGATTGATAATAAATGATAATCTTTATGCATTATCTTACAAGTTAATTAATTGTTATAATGAGGATTTTTCAGAAGCAAAAATAAATGCCCTATTAAAAGAAATTTTTCCCACTGTAGAAGGTGTTGCTGGTGTTTTTATCATAAAAATTTCTGGTCATTCACTTTTTACAAAAGTAAATAAAAATCTGAGATTTTTAGAAGATAATTCTGTTCAAATCGGAGGTTTTATTTCTGCTTTTTTAATCTTCTCAAAAGAAATTCTCAAAAAGATCTCTAATGAAGAATACATAAGAGCCATAAATTTTGACAAATTTGATTTTATAATTCATGAGAATAATGATATAATTTTTGCTTTTCTATTAAGAAAGGATAAAAAAATCTTCGATATTGAGAGATATATTGAATTGATTAAGGAAGAATTTTATGTAAGATATGGTGATTTGATAAGAGAATTTAATGGTAAAGTAACAAATTTTAATGAGTTTGAAAGTGTTATTGAGAAATATTTCATTATATGATTAAAATAAAATTGTTATTGTTATTTTTTTAATTTTTAAATTATTAAAATTCAAAAAAACAAGGAAAAATTAAATTATAGATGATAACTCACATTTCATATTTTTATGAAAATATATTTATATATCTAAATTATCAATATTATAAAGATGACGGTTCTGTTAGATTTAGAATTAATCTTAAAAAATTTAGTCGATAAATTAGGATCGTCAGTTTATTTTATTTTAATTTCTTCAGAAAATGGCGTGGTAATAAAATCTTACATTAACGAGGAAGAATTTAATAAAACTGCAATCTCTCTTAATATTTCACAATTATACGAGTTAGCTGAAGAAATTACGGATTCTATCGGCCTTCATAGTCCAGATTTTAACATAATACATTCAGATAATTATTATATTTTATCAATTAAGATTTTAGAAAAATTGATAATCTTACTTACGTTGGATACAATAGATATCGCTGAAGTATTTCAAATCATTAATCAATCCATCAATGTCACGTGATTTACTTCTTTTTATTATCCTCATTTTATCTTAGTATGAGAATATTTATATTATAATAATTGCTCATAAACATTATTTAAATTTACTTAACTTTCCATTATTTCATGACCGCTTTTCTTCAAATTTGATTTGATATAATTAATGATGTATTGTCTTAAAGATTATTATTTCGAAAAATTAAAAAAAAAACAGTACACAATGAAGTAGAACTCATGTTTTTCATCAAACTGGGAATC